>X42_Goitered_Gazelle__coassemble_5_pt1 | contig 133422 bp, 138 predicted proteins | sample X42_Goitered_Gazelle__metabat2_low_PE_005 | metagenome-assembled genome bin X42_Goitered_Gazelle
CGTGTAGCGATGGCATTTTCGATAGTGGGTACGATGGTGGATGGACTAGAGATTCAGCATCAAAAGTGTACGCTAAAGACATTTGAGAAGTAGTTTGAAGTGCTAGAGAAAAATGTATATTAAAAATAAAAGAAATTCGTTTTAGATTAATTTAAAACGAATTTCTTTTTTGTTTTGAAAATATAATTAAAATTATTATAATTTGGATTATATTATCGTCTATGTACGATGTAATTCTTATCAATTAGTAATTCTGTTGCTAATTCCACAGACTCATCATCATAAAATTCGATGTGCAATACACCTTCTTCAAATTCGCGGTTATGCACGATTCCGATGTTCTTAATTGAAATACCTTTAAAAGCGAGAATACTTGCAATAATAGCAATTCCACCAGCTTCATCGGCAAGGTCAAGAAATAGCTCGTGCACCTTGTTGTAAGATTTTACATTGCGAACTGTGATGGAGTCACGGTAGTCCTTAGCACTTTGGAATTTGTCAAGTAATGCTTGGGAGGCAGAGTTGTTTATGTCTTTGCGAAGCTCACTAAGTGAATCAATGTATTTATCCATAAGTTTGAGTAACTGCTCCTGATTTGTCATGCAGATGCTTTCCCACATGACAGGAGAGGAGGAGGCAATTCTTGTGATATCTTTAAAGCCTCCTGCTGCAATTGTCTTCATGGTCTCGTTTTCATCATCAATATCTTTTACCAGATTTACTAAGGTATAGGCAATCATATGTGGTAAATGACTGATAGAAGCGGTCGCGTAATCGTGTGCTTCGTAGTCAAGTACCATTGGGATGGAGCCTAGTTCTTTTACCAATGTATAGAAATCATCGATTTGTTCCTGTGTGCTCTGTGCAGTAGGGGTGATGATGTAGTATGCGTTTTCTAAAAGGTACTCATTTGCATTTGAAATACCGGTTTTTTCAGAGCCAGTCATAGGATGTCCGCCGATGAACTGCTTTTCTAATCCAAGTTCAATGACCTCTTTATGTATCTGTGTTTTTGTGCTTCCTACATCTGTTATGATAGTGTGGTCGCTAATAATATCTTTTAATTCTCGTAAATAATCCAGATTTTTTTCGACGGGTGCACAAAGGAAGATTAGGTCACAGTCTGCAAATGCTTCCAAAGGGAGTAATTCACTATTTGAGATTAATCCCATTTCATGTGCGTCTGTAATTGTTTCTCGACGGCGTGCGGTTGCAATGATTTCGCAGTCTGGATGATTTAATTTTATTTTCTTGGCAATCGAGCCTCCGATGAGACCGAGGCCGATAAAGCCGATTTTGTTTAATTTCATTTCTAAAACCTCCTCGAAAGGAATAATATACTGTGTATTGTACCGCATTTTAGTGAATCGTGAAAGAGATTTATTACTTTTTAGATAAGAAATCGTTGTTAAATTGTGTTAATTGTGCAAAAGAGTCAGAAAACTTAAAAATTTTATGTGAAAAATACATAAAACAGTTGTGAAATATATAAAAAAATAGTACAATAAGTTCATACTTATTTTTGGGAGGGTTTTTAAAATGAATGTTTACACAACAGACAAAATCAGAAACGTGGTTCTTTTAGGACACGCGGGAAGTGGTAAAACTTCATTGGTAGAAGCTATGGCTTATCTTGCTGGTATGACCAACAGAATGGGAACGATTACAGATGGGAATACAATCAGCGATTATGATAAAGAGGAGATCAAACGTAACATTTCTATCCATACTTCATTAGTGCCAATTCCTTGGGGGGACGTAAAGGTGAATATCCTTGATACACCAGGTTCTTTTGATTTTGTGGGAGAAGTAGAAGAAGCAGCATCTGTTGCGGATGCAGCGGTTATCGTAGTATCAGGTAAGGCTGGCGTGCAGACTGGTACAAAACGTGCTTGGGAAATCTGTGAAAAATACAAATTACCAAGAATCTTTTTCGTTACAGAAATGGATATCGACAATGCAAGCTATCGTCAGGTAGTTGCAGACTTACAGGAATTATATGGAAAGAAAATTGCTCCTTTCCATTTACCAATTCGTGAAAATGAACAGTTTGTAGGCTATGTAAACGTAGTACAGCAGACTGCAAAACGTTGGAATGATAAGGGAACAGTAGATAAATTTGAAGTACCAGATTATTCAAAAGAAAATCTTGAGCTTTGTAGAGAAGCATTATTAGAATCGGTAGCTGAAACAAGCGAAGAATTTATGGAACGTTACTTTGATGGTGATGAATTCTCAGAAGACGAAATCCGTCAGGCACTTCGTGTAAATGTAGGCGATGGTTCTATCGTTCCAGTGCTTATGGGATCTAATACATTAGCTCGTGGTATGTATACACTGATGGCTGACATCGTAAAATATTTACCAAGTCCAGATAAGAGAAAAGTTGCTGGTATTAACACAGTAAACAATGAAGTATTTAATGCGGACTATGACTTCGCAAAAGCAAAATCAGCTTTCGTATTCAAGACAATCGTTGACCCATATATTGGAAAATATTCTTTAATTAAAGTAAATTCCGGTGTATTAAAAGCAGACGATGTTTTATACAATTATCATAGAGAATGTGAAGAAAAGACCGGCCATTTATATGTAATGCGTGGCAATAAGGCAGAAGAAGTAACGGAATTACATGCTGGTGATATCGGTGCTTTAGCAAAATTGCAGAAAACACTTACAACAGATACCTTATCTGCTAAGAATAATCCAATCGCTTACATCCGTACTCAGATGCCAAAACCATATACATCTATGAGATATAAAGCAAAGAATAAGGGGGATGAAGACAAGATTTCCCAGGCTTTACAGAAAGTGTTAATGGAAGATTTGACACTTATGAATGTAAATGATGCTGAAAATGGACAGACTTTATTATATGGTATGGGTGATCAGCATCTTGAAGTTGTTGTAAACACATTAGCTGAAAAATACAAAGTTGAAATTGAACTTTCTAGACCAAAGGTTGCATTCCGTGAAACCTTACGCAAGAAATCAGACGTAGAATACAAATACAAAAAACAGTCTGGTGGACATGGTCAGTATGGACACGTTAAGATGACCTTTGAGCCATCTGGCGAAGATACACCATATGTATTTGACCAGTGCGTAGTTGGTGGAGCAGTTCCAAAGAACTACTTCCCAGCAGTAGAAAAAGGTATTGCTGAATCTGTTAAGAAGGGACCAGTTGCTGCATATCCAGTTATTGGCGTTAAGGCTGTATTATACGATGGCTCTTATCATCCAGTAGACTCTTCTGAAATGGCATTCAAGGTTGCAGCTGCTCAGGCATTCAAGAAAGGCTTCATGGAAGCTTCACCTGTATTATTAGAGCCTATTTCAACACTTAAGGTTGTTATTCCAGATGAATATACTGGTGATATCATGGGTGATTTGAATAAGAGACGTGGTCGTGTAATGGGTATGAACCCAGTTGGAAATGGCAATACAGAAATTGTTGCAGATATTCCAAACCTTGAATTGTACGGATACAACACACAGCTTCGTTCTATGACAAGTGGTAGTGGTACATTCTCTTATGAATTCGCTAGATATGAACAGGCTCCAGAAGATGTTGCTAAGAAGCAGATTGAAGAAAGAGCTAGTGAACTTGAGGATATCGAAGAATAAGATAATTATTATTTTAAGTTTGGTTCTATTATTAGGACTTACGATACAAGCAAAATATAGTGAAGATATGCCTGAGGATGAGAGATTGTCCTCAGGCTATTCTGTTATTCGGGGGAATATGGTTAAAATTGACAATTATCAAAATATAAAAAAATATATGCCAAATAGAAAATATTATTTTCTTGAGAATGTAGAGGTGTTACAAGAGGAAGACGAATGTCCGCAAGGATTGTGTCTTACGGATGAATATATTTTTATTAGTGCATATTCAGATGTACATGGAAAACTAGGTAAAATCAAAGTATATAACAAAACAAGTGGCGAACTTTTGCTTACGCTTGGGATGGATGCACATAGTCACTTAGGTGGGATTGCTTTTGATGGAAAATATATATGGGTTTGTAATTCTTCTAAAATGTCATTAGAGAGAATTTCATATTCTTTTATTCAGCATATGATTCTCGAAAATAAAGGTGGATATGTAGATGCTAGAAATCTAGTAGATATTTATCTAGTGAGAAATATTCCATCGACTGTGACCTATTACCACGGACAATTATGGGTTGCTACACATTCAATTTGGACGATGGGTACGATGAAAGGATATTTATATAATGAATCAAGTGACGAACTTCGCGCAATTGGAAGTTTTTATGTGCCACAAAAAGTTCAGGGAGTTGCCTTTTCAGAAATGGGTGAGGTATATTTAAGTACTTCTTATGGAAGAAGAAAGAATTCGTATATTAAAAAATACAACTCAATCAATGATATGTCAAAGAATGTAAAGGATTATCAGGATATGTTAGAATTACCACCATGCTCAGAAGGGATTGCATATGAAAATGGAAAACTCTATGTGTTATTTGAGTCTGCAGGAAAGAAATACTTAGAAGGGACGGATGGAAAGGGGAGAAGTATAAATCCTTTGGATAAAATCCTCGTTATCGAAAATGGTGCAAGTAATTAATAGAAAAACGTCGAAAATGGTGCAATTAATTGATTGCGAAACATTGAAAATGGTGCAAATAATGATATAATACAATTAAAGTATAGTTAGGAGGTGGATTTGTTTGGAACGAATCGCTTTACAAAGTTTAATAACATGGAACAATAACAAACGAAAAAAACCTTTAATTGTATGGGGGGCAAGACAGGTTGGTAAAACTTATTTAATACAGGAAATCTTTGCAGAAAATTATTATAAAAATAAATATATTTATATAGATTGTAAGAAAGAGGATGAAATACGTGAGTTTTGTTCTCAAACTGCGAATGCTGAGAAAATCATTGAGTATATTTCATTACGTAAAGGAAAAAAAATAGATGAACAAACACTTCTCATTTTTGATGAAGTGCAGGAATGCCCAAATATTATTTCTTCACTTAAGTATTTTTGCCAAGACTATAGGGAGATACCAGTTATAGCTACTGGCTCTATGGTTCGAATTAAATTACAGAGAGAGACTCATAAAAGAGGTAATCATGAGAAAGAGAAATTTTTATTCCCTGTTGGGAAAATAAATCAAATGACAGTATATCCTATGACTTTCGATGAATTTTTAATGAATAACAATCGCATGCTGTACGATGTTATTAAAGATGCATATGAACAAAAAAGTTCCTTGGATAATATGATTCACGAGTTGGCTATGGAACAGGTTTATAAATATTTACTGGTTGGAGGTATGCCAGAAGCAGTAGAGGCCTATATTGAAGATGATGATCTATTAGAATCTAGAGAAATATTAAAGGTGTTATATGATAATTATCTTTCTGACATGGAATTGTATCAAGCGAGTCAAGAGGCGGTATTGCGTTCTAGAACATTGTTTCAGAATATATATAAAGAGTTAAATAAAGAGTCGAAAAATTTTTCGCCAGGACTAATTGAGGAAAAAGGAAAGACGAGAGATTTTGCAACTTCAATCCAATGGCTAACTATGGCACATGTAGTGAATCAATCGTTTCAGATGAAAGAACATATTACAATGCCACTTATGCCAGATAACGAAAGTAATTTCCGTCTGTTTTTGGGAGATATCGGAATGTTTTCTTATCAAAGCGGAATTAATGCAGCCTCATTTGTTTCCGCAGAAAGGGAAAATACATTATCAGGAATTTTCTTTGAAAACTTCGTTGCAAATGAATTAATTGCAAAAGGACATAAATTGTTTTACTGGAGAGGAAAGAGTTCTGCAGAATTAGAGTTTATTATTGAATCAGACAATAAATTGTATCCAATAGATGTAAAAAAGGGGAGAGGAACATTAAACTCTCTTGAAAAGTTCTCAAATCATAATAAATTTGAGTTCGCGATTAAGGTGTCAAAAAATAACTATGGATATAATGAGACACAGAAATTACTTACAATTCCATTTTATTTTGTATCATTTGTTGCAAATGACCTTGCAAATGGTTCGCTATCAGTTAAATAATGTTCAATACAAGGACTTGGCTTTAGTTGCTGAGTCCTTTTTAATAAATAAAAATGAACGATAGGCTGTCGTAAATGCGACAGCCTATTTCTTATTTTAACATCATTGACATAATTTTGTTTATTTTTGCTTTTTCTGTGGCAGGTAAATCCTTGGATAAGATTTCAGCAATTAATTGAATTTCAGGGTTACTGAAGTTGATATCTTGTTTTTTGGCAAGGTTCATATTCGCAAGCAGAAAAGGCATTGCATCCCTCATGTTGGTCGGCTTATCTTTTTGTGCGAAGTTTAGGATGAATTGTAATTTATCAGCATCCATTCCGTTCAAAAGCGGATTATTTAATAATGAATCGTCCATTAATGACCTCCTTAGAATGTAAATGTATCATAATTCTCCATTACACACATGATATTCATCAAGGTGTCAATAGTTTCCTTTTCTTTTGGGGTACAGAATTTTCGAAGTGTTTGTATCATTGCACTTCGTTTGTCGGGTTCGTTATTTACAGAACATGCGGATAGTACGTTCTCGTTATTTTGAAACATTCTTATCGTATTTCGAAATTCCATGGACTGAATGAGTATTGCCAAAGGCATCTGGGATTTTACATTTGCAAACGGCAGCATAGATTTTAGCATTTGCAATTCTCTGGTCTGTACTAGTCCGTCATATTCGGTTACATATTGTTCTTGATCCATAAATGTCCTTTTTGTTTTCATAATATGTGAGTGTTAGCACATTTATGCTGCAAAAATCATATATTAATGAAAAAATATAAATAGGAGAGTATAAGATGGGACGTCTTATTATTGATGGAAACAGCTTTTTTGAAATAGATGAAGAGTGTTTAAAAAGGAAGAAGGTATCTCGAAGATGTGGTTTGGATAAATATTTGAAGGATGAAAACTACAGAAATAATTTGAAACAGAAAATGACAGAAAACACATCGCAAGGGCAGAAGGAAAGTAATACAAAGTATAAAAGAGGCGACGGATGACCCGTCGCCTTTGGATGTTCTTTTAAATTAGAAACAGCCGTTATTGTTGCCACATCCGCCACCACAGCAGAGAAGAAGAAGGATAATCCATAGACAGCTGTTGTCGCTGCCACAACCATTGTTGCCAAATCCTGAATTGCCGTTGTTGCCACAGCAGCATAATAGAAGGATAATCCAAATAATAGAATTTCCATTGCTGAATCCACATCCATCGTTACATCCACAGTTTGTTGCAGTTAAATCACTCATAAGTGACCTCCTAAAAATTTATGTTTACAATATATGGTATGACAAAGACAAATTATGGTTACAAAAATATTGACTTTATTACATGAAATCGTTAAACTTTTAACTGTAATATTTTATTTTAGAGGTACTTAATTATGGAAAAAATTAAAATGATTACCCCATTGGTCGAAATGGATGGGGACGAAATGACAAGAATTCTTTGGAAAATGATTAAAGATGAATTGATTTATCCTTTTATTGATTTAAAATCCGAGTATTATGATTTAGGTTTGGAAGAAAGAAACCGTACCAATGATCAGGTGACATTTGATTCTGCTTATGCGACTAAGAAGTATGGTGTTGCAGTAAAATGTGCAACCATCACACCAAACGCAGCTCGTATGCCAGAATATAATTTAAAAGAAATGTGGAAGAGTCCAAACGGAACGATTCGTGCTATCTTAGATGGTACAGTATTCCGTGCGCCAATCCTCGTAAAAGGAATTGAACCAAACGTAAAATCTTGGAAGAAGCCTATTACAATTGCTCGTCATGCATATGGTGATGTGTATAAAGCATCTGAAATGAAGATTCCTGCAGCTGGCAAAGTGGAGCTTGTATATACTGCTGAAGATGGTTCGGAAACTAGAGAACTTATTCACAACTTTACAGGGGCTGGTATTGTTCAGGGACAGCATAATATTGAAAGCTCGATTGAAAGCTTTGCACATAGCTGTTTTAAATATGCTTTAGATACGAAACAGGATTTATGGTTTGCTACCAAGGACACCATTTCTAAGAAGTATGACCATACCTTCAAGGATATCTTTGCAGAAATCTATGAAGCACAGTACAAGGAGGCGTTTGAAGCCGCAGGTATCGAATATTTCTATACCTTAATTGATGATGCTGTAGCTCGTGTAGTAAAATCTGAGGGCGGATATATCTGGGCTTGTAAGAACTATGATGGAGATGTTATGAGTGATATGATTTCATCTGCATTTGGTTCCCTTGCAATGATGACCTCTGTATTGGTTTCTCCAGAAGGTTATTTTGAATACGAAGCTGCACATGGTACTGTTCAGAGACATTATTACAAACATTTGAAAGGCGAAGAAACTTCTACAAACTCAGTGGCAACAATCTTTGCTTGGACAGGTGCGCTTAGAAAACGTGGTGAATTGGATAATATTCCAGAATTATGCACGTTTGCTGATAAACTGGAACAGGCTTGTGTGAAAACCATTGAGTCTGGAAAAATGACAAAAGACCTTGCACTGATTACTTCTTTGGAAAATGTAACTGTATTAAATAGTGAAGGCTTTATCAAAGCAATTCGTGAAGAATTAGAAGCAATGCTGTAATAGAAATGGGGGAAGAGATTGTGGAAAAAGGAATCTCGCAAGCAGTCGTTCGACGTATGCCTAGATATTACCGATATTTAGGGGACCTTTTAGAGCAAGGAGTTGAAAGAGTATCTTCGAATGAACTTAGTAAATTAATGAAGGTTACGGCTTCTCAGATTCGCCAGGATTTGAATAATTTTGGTGGCTTTGGACAGCAGGGATATGGATATAATGTGCGTTTTTTACATGAGGAAATTGGCAAGATTTTAGGCTTAGATCAGACGCATAATCTTATCATTATTGGTGCTGGTAATTTAGGACAGGCGATTGCCAATTATGGAAGATTTGACCGATTAGGCTTTCGTACCATTGCTCTTTTTGATGTAAACCCAAAGGTGATTGGAAAAGAAGTGAGAGATATCAAGGTATATTCTTTGGAGGATTTAGAGGAGTTCTGTAGTAAACAGAAGGTAGATATTGCAGCTCTTACCATGCCAAAGCAGAGTGCAGACAATACGGCACAACGTCTGGTTGAACTGGGCATTCGTGCAATCTGGAATTTTGCACATGTAGATTTGGATGTGAATGATGAAAGCGTCGTTGTAGAAAATGTTCATTTATCGGATAGTTTGATGCAATTATCTTACAATATTGTGAAGAATAATAAATAGTATTGAGGCCTCTTTATGAAGGAAAGACAGGATTTTAAGTCTGCATTGATTGGAAAAACAGTACCACTTTTGGTATTAGACCAGAAGTGGCACCGTTTGTTTGCGGTTCATGGCAAGACAGAAGAGATTAAAGGATTAGAATCAAAACTGAATACGCTTTTAGCCGAACAAGGAAGACTGAATACTCGTATGAAGGAGCTGAAGAAGTTAAAAGGTAGACTTTTAGACGAAATTGTTCAGAGTATGGAGGATAAAGAGTCGAAGGTTGAGGAGAATAAGCGATTGGTAGATGAAATCAATGAGAAGATTGATGAGTGCGAGGATGAGCTGGTGGATATTCCCTATCAGATTCGCGAAACCAATGATGAGCTTATGTTGTTATCCATGGACTATTTTTATGAAAAGATTCGCGTGAACCAGACAGAATCAACAGAAATTGAAGCGTGGATTAATCAGGTTCGTATTGATTTGAAGAAAAATATCATTCGCAAACAGAACCGAGATATCAACAATCGAGAGATTTATGCATATCTTCATGATATTTTTGGAGCAGAGGTTATCAATATTTTTGATATCAAATATGATGAGGATAAAAAGGAGACAACTTGAAATATCTTGTAACAGGAAAAGAAATGAAGCTTCTGGATCAGAATACATCAAACTATTTCCATGTGCCGGAATTGGTGCTTATGGAGCAGGCGGCGATGCACTTTGTCTGGAGGCTTTGTGATATTTTAGGAAAGACAATTGAAAAGAAAAGTATAAAGGGAATTGTATTTTCGGGCTTAGGAAATAATGGAGCAGATGGTATTGCTATTGCTCGTTTGTTAAATGAAAAAGGCATTTACACAGAGCTATGTAAGGTGAATGAGTTATTGACTGAAAAAGGTGCAACCTCTGCTTCTTATCAGGTGCAGGAAAAGATATATGATGCATATAATTATCCTAGTACCAGTGAAGTAACTAAGATTCTGGAAACAGAATATGATTTTGTAATAGACGCGGTCTTTGGAATTGGATTATCTCGTAATCTTAACGAGGAGTATGCACATATTATAGAATCGATGAATCAGATAAAGGCAATAACGTTTGCTGTTGATATGCCATCTGGGATTAATTCTGATAACGGTCAGGTAATGGGGACTGCAGTAAAGTGTGACTATACCATTACATTTTCTTTTGGAAAGCTGGGACAGTATCTTTGGCCAGGATGTGACTATGCAGGTAAAACCTTTGTGGAGGATATGGGGATTACAGAGGCAAGCTGGTTGGATAAAAAGCCAACTATAGCGTGCTTGGAAAAGAACGATTTGGCTATGTTGCCAAAGAGGCCAGCACATTCCAATAAGGGCACCTTTGGAAAGTTGTTAGTGATAGCAGGTAGTAAAAATATGGCAGGTGCTGCAATTATGACGGCAAATGCAGCATATCGTTGTGGAACTGGTTTGGTTAAGGTCTTTACACAGGAGGTAAATCGTGTGATTGTCCAGGAAACTTTACCGGAGGCATTGCTTTCTACCTATGATGCTGTATTGGATAAGGAACAGTTGATTTCAGATTTGAAGTGGGCGGATGCGATAGTAATTGGCCCTGGATTAGGTCAATCAGGATTGGCTCAGGAGCTGGTAGAGATCGTTCGTACAACAGCAAGCGTACCGGTGGTATGGGATGCAGATGGACTAAATATTTTGGCAAAGAACACGCAGGATTTACTGCTGCCACATACGGAATATGTAATGACACCGCATTTGGGTGAATTTTCACGACTTACGAATAATTCTGTAGAGTGGATACAAAAAGCTTTGATGGACTCTGCAATAGATTTTGCTAGAACCTATGATGTGATTTGTGTGTTAAAGGATTTTAGAACTGTGATCGCAAATCCTTATGGTTTAAGCTATTTGAATCTCACTGGAAATAATGGAATGGCAACTGGCGGAAGCGGTGATGTATTATCTGGAATCATTGGTGCATTTTTAGCTCAGGGGCAAAAAGGTATGAATGCGGCCACCTATGGTGTGTTTCTGCATGGAATTGCAGGGGACCTCGTACGTGAAAAAATGGGTACGCATTCTATCATGGCTAGTGATATAATAGAGGCATTAAAAGGTATTTGGAAAGGAATTGATTATGCAGAATAGTAGAGTATATGCAGGGATTAATTTATCTGCTGTTTTACACAACTTAGAAGAAATGCATAAAAATATAGACAAAAACACTCAGATTGTAGCAGTGATTAAAACCGATGGCTACGGTCATGGGGCTTTGCCAATAGCAAAAGCGATTGAACAGGTTCCTTATTTGTGGGGATATGCAGTTGCAACAGCGGATGAAGCGATGGCTTTGATTGATGATGGACGCAAGAAACCAATTTTGATTTTAGGAATTAGTTTCCAGGAACAGTTTGATGCGATTATTCGAAATGATATTCGTCCATGCGTGTGTGATTTTGATACTGCGAAAAAATTATCAGAATTAGCTGTGGCAAAAGATAAAATTTGTCATATCCATATAAAAATTGATACGGGTATGAGTAGAATTGGTTTCCAGGTAAACGAAGCTACTGCAAATATTATTTATGATATTTCACAGCTTCCAAATATTGAAATCGAAGGTATCTTTACACATTTTGCTAATGCAGATGAGTTGGATAAGAGTTCAACCTTTGCACAGATTGAGTTATTCCAGAATATGTGTCAAATGTTAGAGGATAAGGGAATCAAGATTCCGATTAAGCACTGTTCGAATAGTGCTGGTATTGTTGATATACCGCAGGCGAATATGAATATGGTACGTGCTGGTATCATTTTGTATGGCTTGTGGCCTTCCGATGAAGTAAACAAACAGGGAATGGATTTGCAACCAGTAATGTCCTTAAAGAGTCATATTTCCTATGTAAAGGATCTAGAGGCTGGACGCAGGGTGAGTTATGGGGGAACCTATGTTACTCCTGAAACACAAAGAATTGCAACGGTTCCTGTTGGATATGGAGATGGCTATGCAAGAAGTTTGTCCAACAAGGGATATGTTTTGGTACGTGGGCAAAAAGCACCTATCTGTGGACGTATTTGTATGGATCAGTTTATGGTAGATGTTTCTCATATCAAGGATGTCAGAGTGGGCGACTCTGTGACGTTGCTCGGACAGGATGGAGATTGTTCGATTTCAATGGAAGAATTAGGGGATATGTCAGAGCGATTTAATTATGAATTCGCTTGTTTGATTACACCTCGTGTTCCTCGTGTTTATTATGAAAAATAAAAGAATATAGTTCTTAGAATTGGAAATACTACTCCTATACCTAGTAAATGGAGTGTGACAAAATGATTTTAAGAGGCGATATCTATTATGCAGATTTAAGACCAGTGGTAGGCTCGGAGCAGGGCGGAATTCGTCCAGTGCTCATTGTGCAGAATGATGTTGGAAACCGACACAGCCCAACGGTGATTTGTGCAGCAATCACTTCACAGATGCACAAGGCTAAGCTACCAACACATGTTGCCTTGGATAGTGAGAAATATGACTTGGCGAAGGATTCGGTGGTTCTTTTAGAGCAATTACGCACAATTGATAAAAAGCGTCTTAAGGATAAGGTTTGCCACTTGGACAATCAAATGCTAAGGGAAGTAGATAAAGCACTTGGAATCAGTTTGGAGCTGTATACATAACTTGACGATAATACAGCTTCATGATATGATTTTAAGACGTATAACAACACAGATGAGAAAAATAAAGGAGAGAAAAAATGGAAGACGGTGGTAATCCGTATTTAATATTTATATTAATCGGAATTATTATTGTACTAGCAGTGGCATTAGCGGTGGTATTATTTGTCTGCCGTGAAAGTCTGGTAAAGGATTTAAAAAAGAAAAAGAATATCAAGCTGAATAAGTTTTTAGAAGATGAGGTTATTGAAGAAGAAATCATTTCAATGGTGAAAGAGGGGCATGAACAGGGTGTGCTTATGGAATCGGAAGCCGAAATGATACATAATATTTTTGAGTATGCAGACAAAGAAGCAAAGGATATCATGACTCATCGCAAGAATATCGTTGCAATTGATGGCGAAATGAGTTTTTATGATATGGTTGCATATGTGGATGATACAGGCAAGTCTCGTTTTCCTGTTTATTTAGGAGATATTGATAATATCATTGGTGTTTTGTTGATTAAGGACGCCTTTTTATTCTGTCAGAAGAATGAGATATTTCGTACCTCTGTAAAGGATATTCCGGGATTGGTGCGTGATGTAGATTTCATTACAGAGACTATTAAGATTAATAACCTTTTCAAAAAGATGCAGTCCGACAAGAGTCAGATTTGTATTGTTGTGGATGAATACGGACAAACATCTGGTTTGGTGGCAATGGAAGATATCTTAGAGGAAATCGTTGGTGAAATCGAAGACGAACATGATGAAGAAGAGCAGATGTTCTCCATGGATTCGGATGGTGGATTCACATTTGATGGTTTAACAGAGCTTCCAGATGTTTTAGAGGTGGTGAAGCTTCCAATAGAGGAGGATGCCTTTGAAACCTTAAATGGATATGTAATTTCTCTTTTAGAGAAGGTTCCAAAGGATGATGAATGTGAGACAATCGTAAAACATGGTTATCAGTTTGAAATCAAACGAATTGAAAACCGTATTATTCGTGAGGTGCGAATTACAAAATCTTATGAAGAAGATAATGTCGAAGGTAACTTGCGTGATTAGAAAATAAGTTGTATAATAGAAATGTTAAGAAAGTAACTAGAAAAGAGGAAATTTTATATGTCAGGACATTCCAAATTTGCGAATATCAAGCATAAGAAGGAAAAAAACGACGCAGCTAAGGGTAAGATTTTTACAATTATTGGTCGTGAAATCGCAGTAGCTGTAAAAGAGGGTGGACCAGACCCTGCAAACAACTATAAGTTATCGCAGATTATTGCGAAAGCAAAAGCAAATAACATGCCAAACGATACCATCGAAAGAGGTATTAAAAAAGCTTCTGGCGAAGGCATGAATGTAAACTACGAATATTGTACCTACGAAGGCTATGGTCCAAGCGGTACAGCGATTATTGTAAAATGTTTAACCGACAATAAGAATCGTACTGCATCAAATGTACGTAATGCTTTTACAAAGGGTTATGGTAGTATTGGTACACAGGGGTGTGTATCATACATGTTTGATGAAAAGGGACAGATTCTTATCGATAGAGAAGAATGTGATATGGACGCAGATGAGCTTATGATGATTGCTCTTGATGCAGGTGCAGATGACTTTGTGGAGGAAGAAGACAGCTACGAAGTAACTACGGCTCCAGATGATTTCGAGGCAGTTCGCAAGGCTTTAGAAGATGCAGGAATTAAGATGGCATCAGCAGAAGTAAGCATGATTCCACAGACTTATGTTTCTTTAACCGATGAAACAGATTTGAAAAACATTAACAAGATTTTAGATCTTCTGGATGATGATGACGACGTTCAGGAAGTATATCACAACTGGGAAGAATAAAATAAATTATTATTTATGAGGGGGTAAATATGAAAAGAATCCTTTTTGCAGCATCTGAATGTGTACCTTTTATTAAGACAGGTGGTCTTGCAGACGTATGTGGCGCTTTGCCAAAAGAATTTGATAAGGAAAATTGGGATGTGCGTGTAGTAATGCCAAACTACAGTTGTATTCCAGAATATTTCCGTAATCAAATGCAGTATGTAACTCATTTCTATATGAACGCTGGTTCTTACATTCAGAATAAGTATGTAGGTGTGCTCCAGTATGAATTTGAGGGTATTACATATTACTTTATTGATAATCAGGAATATTTCTGTGGTGATAAGCCTTATGGTGATTTCCGTACAGATATTGAGAAGTTTACCTTCTTTGACAAAGCTGTATTATCTATGCTTCCACTTATTGGATTCAGACCAGACCTTATTCACTGTCATGACTGGCAGACCGGTCTTATTCCAGTATATTTGAAAAATGAGTTCCAGGGAGATATGTTCTTCTGGGGCATCAAGACAATTATGACTATCCACAACTTGAAATTCCAGGGTGTTTGGGATGTGAAGACTATGCAGGGCCTTACTGGTTTCCCTAAGGAATTATTCACTCCAGACAAATTAGAATTCAAGAAGGATGCTAATATGTTAAAAGGTGGTCTTGTTTATGCAGACTACATCACAACTGTTAGTGATACATACGCATACGAAATCCAGACTGCTGAATACGGCGAAGGCTTAGATGGACTTCTTTCTGCACGTCATTTTGATATGCAGGGTATTGTAAATGGTATTGATTATACTAATTACAATCCAGAAACAGATGCTAAGCTCTATGTAAATTACAATGCAGAAAACTGGAGAAAGAAAAAAGCGTTAAACAAAGAAAAATTACAGCAGGATTTAGGTCTTGCAGTAGATAAAAAGAAATTCATGATTGGTCTTGTTTCTCGTTTAACAGATCAGAAGGGGCTTGACCTTATCAATCATGTAATGGAAGGTATCGTAGACGAACATACACAGTTTGTAATCATCGGTACAGGTGAACCACAGTATGAAAATATGTTCCGTCATTATGCATGGAAATACCCAGACAGAGTATCAGCAAACATCTGCTACAATGATGATTTAGCTCGTAAGCTCTATGCTGCAGCGGATGCATTCCTTATGCCATCTAGATTTGAGCCATGTGGTCTTACACAGCTCATTTCCTTCCGTCATGGTACAGTGCCAATCGTGCGTGAAACTGGCGGTTTGAAGGATACCGTTATTCCATACAACGAGTTTGAAAACACAGGTGATGGCTTCTCCTTCCATGATTACAATGCAGATGATATGCTTTATGTTATCAATTATGCAAAACATGTATTCTATGATAACAAACGTCAGTGGAATCAAATGGTTGACAGAGGCATTACAAAAGACTTCTCATGGAATGCTTCAAAATATCGCTACGAAGGCTTATACAATTACCTTCTTGGCGAATAAAAACAAAATACTTGTAAATACTAATACGGATACCATTTACGTGGTGTCCGTATTTTTTATTTGAGTTTAAAGAGGTGTAAAGCATGGGTGAACAGGAAAATAAACAGGATAGTAATGTCGGGGAGGATATTCAGGAGTATGGCCAGAGCTTAATTAAAGACGATGAAGTAACCATTTATTTGATATCTATTATAGGAGAGATTGAGGGGCATGAGTGTCTTCCATCAAATTCAAAAACAACAAAATATGAGCATGTTCTTCCAAAACTGGCAGAAATAGAGGATGATAAAAATATTGATGGAGTATTGCTTCTGATTAATACCGTAGGTGGAGATGTAGAGAGCGGATTAGCAATTGCGGAAATGGTTGCATCTCTTAGTAAACCAACGGTTTCATTAGTTTTAGGAGGAAGTCATTCGATTGGTGTACCGCTGGCGGTTTCTACGGATTATTCCATGATTGTTCCTAGCGGTACCATGGTGATTCATCCGGTTCGCATGAGTGGAACTGTGATTGGTGCACCAGCTACCTATGATTATTTTAAACGAATGCAGGATAGAATTATTCATTTTATTACAACGCATTGTGATGCTACCTATGAAAAAATTGAAGAGCTTATGATGAATACGCAGATGCTTACGAAGGATGTTGGTACGATTTTAGTTGGTAAAGAAGCGGTAGAAGTAGGCCTTATTAATGAAATAGGTGGAATTGCAGAAGCATTTCGCAAACTAAAAGAACTAATCCGAAACTAAATCTAGTATTTTTTGTTGCTTTTTAATGACAAGCACTTCAAAATGTGGTAATATATTAATACTTGGCATACTATGCCTTAGAAAGTATGGAGGTTGTTTCATGGCAACAAAAAGAAGAACATCTTCTTCAAAAAGAAAATCCAATAAGCCAAAGGCTGAAGATATAAGAAAAGCAGAAGCATTTCGTGTAGAGATTATTCTGTGGGCAATTATTGCAGTGTCGGCATTACTGTTTATTAGCAATTTTGGAGTAGGCGGTGTCGTTGGCAATGCGGTTAGCTCATTTCTGTTTGGTGTATTCGGTGTAATTGCATATGTTTTTCCAATCATATTGATTGTGGGCAGTTTCTTTGCGGTTTCGAACCGTGGAAATATGTTTGCCATTTTGAAATTGGTGGCAGGTGTGTTGTTTGCAGTTTTCTTATGTATGTTTGTAGCACTGATTACATCTGGAGAAACAGTGATGACACCGATGGAATCCTATGAATTTAGTGTACAGCACAAATTTGGCGGCGGTATTATTGGTGGATTTTTGGCATATTATATCAGCCAGGCTTTTGGCGTGGTTGGTACATATATTATCGATATCATTGCTCTGATTGTTTGCCTAGTGCTTATTACAGAAAAGTCAGCGATTCAGGGCTTTAAGGATAGCGGACGAAAGGTATATGCTTCTGCGAAGGAAAGCAATGAGCGTTACCAGGAATACAAGCGTATACGAGATGAGGAACGCAGCCGCAGAATTGACAACAAGGTATCTGGTGTTTCTACCGATACGAAGCTTGTTAAAACAGATTCAGTATTTACAGATGAAATGGGAGAGCTTCATGCCGAGCAGTTAGAGCTTCCAAATATTCGTGGAGAAAAGAAGACGAAGTTATCTTCGAATGGCGAGGTGGAAAGCAGTGGATACAAGCCGCTGAAGCAAGAATTAAAGCCAGAGCCAAATATTATAGGTGACTTTAGAAATGAGGACGAGCCTGTTTCGGAACCTGTGGTTGCAGAGCGTACTACGCGTAAGACCAAGTCCAGCATAGAAGAAATTGAAAAAGCGGTAGATAATGTTGCAAATGAAATTATTGCAGAGCAGACAGCGAAGGAAAAACCATATGTATTTCCGCCACTTTCCCTGTTAAAGCCGGGAGATAACAGACGTGCAGGCAATACACAGACCCAGCTTCGTGAAACTGCACAGAAGCTGGAACAGACCTTAAAGACCTTTGGTGTAAACGTTACGGTTACAGATATTAGCTGTGGACCATCGGTTACACGTTATGAGATACAACCAGAAATGGGCGTAAAGGTTAGCAAGATTGTAAATCTTGCGGATGATATCAAGCTTAATTTGGCGGCTGCAGATATTCGTATTGAAGCACCTATCCCTGGTAAAGCAGCGGTAGGTATTGAAGTTCCAAATGCAGAAAATGTTACTGTAGCTTTTCGTGATTTGCTTGAATCCAGTGAGTTTAAGAATTCGCCATCGAAAATTACTTTTGCGGTTGGTAAGGACATTGCAGGACAGACAAAGGTTGCAGATATTGCTAAGATGCCTCATATGCTGATTGCAGGTGCGACAGGGTCTGGTAAGTCGGTATGTATCAATACCATTATTATGAGTATTTTATACAAGGCAGACCCTAAAGATGTTAAGCTGATTATGATTGACCCAAAGGTCGTTGAGTTAAGTGTATACAATGGAATCCCACATCTGATGATTCCAGTTGTAACAGACCCTAAGAAAGCAGCGGGAGCACTTCACTGGGCGGTTGCAGAGATGACAGAGCGTTATCAGAAGTTTGCAGAAATCGGTGTTAGAGATATTCACGGATATAATGCAAGAGTAGATTCTGTGACTCCGCCGGAGGGACAGGAGAAACCAAAGAAGATGCCACAGATTGTTATTATCGTAGACGAGTTGGCGGATCTTATGATGGTAGCTTCTAATGATGTTGAAGAAGCTATTTGTCGTTTGGCACAGCTTGCACGTGCCTGTGGTATTCACTTGATTATTGCAACCCAGAGACCATCAGTAAACGTCATTACAGGTCTTATCAAGGCGAATATGCCGAGCCGTATTGCATTTGCCGTTACTTCTGGTGTGGATTCGAGAACAATTTTGGATATGAATGGAGCAGAAAAGCTTTTAGGAAAAGGTGATATGCTCTTTAATCCACAGGGAGTTCCAAAACCAATTCGTGTACAAGGTGCATTTGTATCCGATAAAGAAGTCGCAGAGGTTGTAAAATTCATTACGGAAAAGAATGGTGCGGCAAATTATAGTGCGGATGTACAGCAAAAGCTTGAAAATATGGAAAGCTCGAATAATAATTCGGTTTCTATTTCGGATATGGATGGTGGTGGAGATGGCAGAGATTCTTATTTTATGGAAGCTGCTAAAATCATTATCGATAAGGAAAAGGCATCTATTGGTATGTTGCAGCGCTATTTGAAGGTGGGCTTTAATCGTGCGGCACGTATTATGGATCAGTTAGAGGAAGCAGGAATTGTTGGACCAGAGGAAGGCACAAAGCCTAGAAAGGTTCTGATGAGTCCAGAAGAATTTGAAGCTTTTATTGACGAAGGCTATTAAAGGTGTAAAATAATTGTAACTATAAATCATACATATTATGGAGGAAACCATGAAAACAGACATTCAGATTGCACAGGAAGCAAAATTACAGTCAATTAAAGACGTGGCAGCATCTATTGGAATTATGGAAGATGATTTAGAATTATACGGAAAGTATAAGGCAAAATTATCAGACGAATTAATGGAACGTACAAAAAACAATCCAAATGGTAAATTAATTCTTGTTACAGCAATTAACCCTACTCCAGCAGGAGAAGGAAAAACGACTACTAGTGTTGGTCTTGGACAGGCCTTTGGTAAGTTAGGCAAGAGAGCACTTATTGCTCTTAGAGAACCATCTTTAGGACCATGCTTCGGTGTGAAAGGTGGAGCTGCCGGCGGTGGATATGCACAGGTAGTACCTATGGAAGATTTGAATCTTCATTTTACCGGAGATTTCCATGCAATTACTTCTGCAAATAACTTACTTGCAGCACTTTTGGATAACCACATTCAGCAGGGAAATGAACTTGGAATCGACCCAAGACAGATAGTTTGGAAAAGATGTTTGGATATGAATGACCGTGTACTTCGTAACGTAGTTGTTGGTCTTGGAAACAAGATGGATGGTATGGTACGTGAAGACCATTTTGTTATCACAGTTGCATCTGAAATTATGGCTATCCTTTGTTTGGCAGATGATATGGCTGACCTTAAAGTTCGTCTTGGTAAAATCATCGTAGCATATACTTTTGATGGAAAACCAGTTACTGCCGCTGATTTAAATGCAGTAGGTTCTATGGCAGCACTCTTAAAGGATGCTTTAAAACCAAATTTAATCCAGACTTTAGAGCATACACCAGCTATTGTTCATGGTGGACCATTCGCAAATATTGCACATGGATGTAACTCTGTAAGAGCTACAAAGACTGCTTTAAAACTTGCTGATTATGTTATCACAGAAGCTGGCTTTGGTGCTGATTTGGGTGCAGAAAAATTCTTTGATATCAAGTGCCGTAAAGCTGGTCTTGCTCCAGATGCAGTTGTTTTAGTAGCTACAATCAGAGCGTTAAAATACAATGGCGGTGTAGCAAAAGCAGATTTGAATACGGAAAATCTTGATGCACTTGCAAAAGGTATTGTAAACCTTGAAAAACACATCGAAAACTTACAAAAATATGGTGTTCCAGTTGTAGTAACCTTGAACTCTTTCGTAAGTGATACAAAGGCAGAAACTGATTTTGTAGAAAACTTCTGTCGTGAAAGAGGATGTGAATTTGCGTTGTCTGAGGTTTGGGAAAAAGGTGGCGAAGGCGGCGTTGCTTTAGCTGAAAAGGTTCTTGAAACCTTAGAAACAAAGGAAAGCAAATTCAAGGTATTGTATGATGATTCATTATCTTTGAAAGAGAAGATTGAAACCGTTGCAAGAGAAATCTATGGTGCAGATGGTGTTACATATACAGCAGCTGCTGAAAAAGAATTAAAACGAATTACAGATCTTGGTATGGGCGACCTTCCAGTTTGTATGGCAAAAACACAGTATTCTTTATCAGATGATGCAACGAAGCTGGGACGTCCAAGTGGCTTTACCATCAACGTTCGTGAAGTATATGTTTCTGCGGGTGCAGGCTTTGTAGTAGCAATCAATGGTGCTATTATGACAATGCCTGGTTTACCAAAGAAACCAGCAGCTTTTGAAATCGATGTAAATGAAGAAGGAGTAATAACAGGATTATTCTAGTTAAATAGAGGTAAGTAATTATGGCACAGATTATAAATGGCAAAGAAATTGCACAGATTATGAAGGATGAAATGAGACTTGAAGTCGAAGAACTTAAAAAAATGGGTAAAAGCTGCTGTTTAGCGGTTATCCAGGTGGGAAATGACCCAGCCTCTTCCGTTTATGTATCCAATAAAAAAAAGGCTTGTGCGTATATCGGGATTGATTCTTTGTCTTATGAACTGCCTGAGGAAACAACAGAGGAAGAATTACTTGCCTTAATTGATAAATTAAATATGGATGAGGCAGTGCATGGTATTTTATGCCAGCTTCCACTGCCTCGCCATATTAACGAGAAGACGATTTTAAATCGTATTTCTCCGAAAAAAGATGTGGACGGTTTCCATCCACAGAATGTGGGAGCCTTGGTGGTAGGCGATTTCGGTTTCGTGTCTTGTACACCTGCTGGAATTATTGAATTATTAAAACGCTCTAATGTAGAGATGGAAGGAAAAAATTGTGTAGTAATAGGACGAAGCAATATTGTTGGAAAGCCTATGGCACTTTTAATGCTTCGTGAAAATGCTACGGTTACTGTTTGTCATTCGAAGACAAAGAATTTAAAAGAGATTTGTAAGAATGCGGATATTTTGATTGTAGCCATTGGAAAGCCTTTATATATCACAAAGGATTATGTAAAGGAAGGCGCGGTTGTAATCGATGTAGGTATCCATAGAGATGAAAATAACAAATTATGTGGAGATGTGGACTACAAGGAAGTAGAACCTATTTGTTCTGCAATTACACCTGTTCCAGGTGGTGTTGGTCCAATGACGATTTGCATGTTGATGAAAAATTGCTTGGAAGCAATGAAATATTATTCTTAAAATAGGTGATGATATGAAATGTATTAATTGTGGTGCTGAGATCAAAGTAGAATATAAAATTTGCCCTTATTGTGGTTCTTCAATTCAGATTGTACCAGATTATAGCGTGTATGATGAGGATGATATTAATATCATCGTAGAAAGCGCAAAGGATGTGACAACAGAAGCGAGAAAGCCAGTTTTAACAAAAGAAGAAAAGGAAGCCAGGGCAAAAGCGAAACAGAAGGCTCAAGAAGAAGCGAAAAGAAAGAGAATGAAACTTACAATTGCAATTGTATGTATTTCTTGTGCACTTGTAGTTGCAATTGGTGTTATTGCAAAGTTGGTAATCAATAATAATAATAGCAAATCTTTTGAATATCAGATGAAACAGGCAGATAGTGCCATGTTTAAGGGTGAAATTGCTGAGGCAGAGAAATATTATCTGAAAGCCCTTGAATTAGAGCCAGAAGATATCAATGTTCGCTTGGAATTAGCAGATTTATACATTGAAAAAGAAGATACTGATAAAGCGATCCAGTTCTTGAAAGAAGTTATCACGGCAGATGCCTTGAATTATGATGCGTATAAGATGCTTTTTGATATTTATACAGAGGCGGGGGATACGGATGCTATCTTAGCATTAAAGAGCGGCATTACAGACAATAAGATTTTATCTATTTTTGCTGATTATAGTGTAGATGCTCCAATGCTCAGTGTTCCGGGAGATACTTATGAGGAGGACATCAAGCTATCGATTTCTGCTAAGAAGGGCGTTGAAATTTTCTATACTTTAGATGGTTCTGATCCAAAAGAAAACGGAACGAAATACGATGGAAGCTTTGAAATTACTGGTGCTGGTATGCATACTGTAAAGGTTGTTACCAAAAATGAGCTGGGTGTGTTCAGTGAAGTGATTTCAGAAACCTATATGATTGAATATGTTGCCCCAGAGGATCCAGTAGTTACTCCTAATGGTGGAACTTTTGACACCAAAACCTATGTATATATTTCAGTTCCATCTGGATGCAGCGCATACTACACATGGGATAGAACGGACCCTACAGAAGCTTCTACCAAGTATGTATCACCTATTTTAATTCCAGAGGGCAAAAATATGCTTTCGGTTATTATCATTGATGATGAAACTGGTTTGATGAGTGGAATCTATCGTGGTATGTTTGAATATACAGAAGTTGTAGAGGAAGAAGAATAATAAGAAGCGGGTAAAGTTTACCCGCTTTTCTTAGATAAATACTTTTAATATGAAGATTACAATTTTAAGTGTTGGAAAAGTAAAAGAAAAATTCTATCGGGAAGCCATCGAGGAATTTGTGAAGCGTTTAAGTCGATATTGTAAGCTGGAAATCATTGAGGTTTCTGATGAGAAGACAGAAGAACAAGCATCAGAGACAGAGATACGTCTTGTAAAAGAAAAAGAAGGCGAACGTCTTATAAAAAACATAAAGGATGATTCCTATGTAATCGCGCTCTGTATTGATGGAAAGCAGTTGGATTCTGAGGAATTGTCAGAAAAGATGGAAAAGCTTGGTGTGCAGGGAATTAGCCATATCTGCTTTGTGATTGGAGGTTCATTAGGGCTTTCAGATGCAGTGATAAAACGAGCTGACTATAAGCTGAGCTTTTCAAAGATGACATTTCCACATCAGTTGATGCGAGTGATTTTATTAGAGCAGATTTATCGTGGTTTTCGTATCATGAATCATGAACCTTATCATAAATAAAGCGTTTGATTCATATAGTAAACTATGAAAGAACGTGGAAAGCTTGCTGCAAACAAACTTATAACTACATTAGATTTGCCCAAGGACTTATTTTTAGGATTGTCCAATATTTCTTTATGTGGAAATCGAGAAATTTATATTTCGAATCATAGAGGGATATTGTCATATGGGCAGGAAGAAATGATTATTTTGATAAAGGATTATCAAATACAAGTGAAAGGGAAATCACTTGGTATTGTATCCTATACTAAAGAGGAATTAACGATTCAAGGATATATTCGTTCGTTGGAGTTTATCTAGTTGCGTACATTTATGCAGTGGCTATGTGGTTATATACGCATTTCGGTTTGTGGCAGACAAGTGAATCGTTTTTTTAATCTTTGTTCCAGAAATGGTATTCGCTTTTGGCGAATATCCTATGATATGGAGCAAAGTATTCGAGCGAGTCTTCGATTGAGGGATTTTTATGATATAAAGCCTTATCTTAAGAAGACGAAAACAAAGCTTCGTATTATTGCAAAAAAAGGATTTCCATTTTGGTGTCATCGACATCCGAGAATGAAGTGGTTCTTTGTTTTTCTGATTTGTCTTTGCTGTATAGGTGTCTATAGCCTAGGCTTCGTTTGGCATATAGAGATTCGGGGAAATGAACAGATTGCAACCTCAGAAATTCTTGATTGTTTATATAAAAATGAAATTGACATAGGAAAAAAACGTTCAGAGGTAGATTGTTCTCATGTTGAATTGGAATTAAGAGAGCAATTTCAAAATATGGGGTGGGTTTCGGTATATTTTCATCACACCAGTCTATGCGTGGAGATTAAGGAATCCTTATATGAAGAGCGTGAAGGGAAGCCAGAAAGCACTGGATTTTCATATCATCTGATAGCTGACAAGGAAGCGGTTATTTATTCTATTGTAACGAGAGCGGGGACACCGCTGATTCAAAAAGGAATGACGGTTCGGGCGGGAGATATCCTGGTGCTCGGTCAGTGCGACATATTGGACGATAATGGAGAAATAAAAGAGGTTTTGAATTTCCCAGCGGATGCGACGATTTGGGGAGATGTAATTTATGAGTTTGAGATTCCTCTGACAGAAATGGAATTGTTGGCGTGGAAGCTATCAGGTGTCTACGAGGAAATTCCTTTCTTATCGATTGGATATGAAAAAGTGAAAGCTATAACCGATAAATTGACAGAAAATGAGGTTATTATTCTTGACAAAGATGTTAAGATAGAAAAGAAAGAGAAAAAAATTAGTTTTCTGGTTAGAATATATGCAAGAGAACAAATTGGAATAAATATACCCGCGGAGGAAATTAGGGAGAATGAGTTTGAATGAAAAAATAATTCAAATACCAGCCAAAAATATAACAAATATTTTTGGAGAGTTTGATGTTCATATTAAGAAAATTGAACGAACTCTGGGAGTAACGGTGATTGCAAGGGATGATTATTTGAAAATTATTGGTACAGAACAAAGTACTACGGATGCGGTTGAGTTATTTACACAGTTGAATGATTTAGCGGAACGTGGGAATACCATTACTGTACAAAATGTAAATTATGGCTTGGCACTGATTATGGAGCATCAGGGAAGCTCTATGGTGGATTTGGATCGTGATTTGATTTGTCATACAACCAATGGCAAGCCTATCAAACCGAAAACAATGGGACAAAAGGAATATGTGGATGCAATTCGCAAGAAAATGATTGTTTTTGGTATGGGACCTGCGGGTACTGGTAAAACATATCTTGCAATGGCAATGGCTATTACTGCCTTTAAAAATGAAGAGGTCGGACGTATTATTTTAACGCGACCAGCGATTGAAGCAGGGGAGAAGCTTGGCTTTTTACCAGGAGATTTGCAGAGCAAGGTAGACCCTTATTTAAGACCTTTATATGATGCCCTGTATCAAATTATGGGTGCAGAAAGTTTTCAGAAAAATATGGAAAAGGGACTTATAGAGGTAGCTCCGCTTGCATATATGCGAGGCAGAACCTTGGATAATGCGTTTATTATATTGGATGAGGCACAAAATACTACACCTGCTCAGATGAAGATGTTTTTAACACGAATTGGCTTTGGGTCAAAGGTTGTTGTAACGGGGGATGCAACCCAGAAGGATTTGGCTCCAGGTGTGAAATCAGGCTTGGATGTTGCTCTGAAGGTGCTTAAGGATATTGATGAAATTGCAATATGTCGATTAACCAATAAGGATGTTGTACGTCATCCATTGGTACAGAGAATTGTTCAGGCATATGATGTTTACGAACAGAAAAGTGCAAAAGGTACAAAGGCAAGTAAGAGTACAAAAGCAAAACAGGAGAAACGATGAAAGAAGAAAAGATAAGTATTTATCGTGTGCTTCCTATTTTAGGAATGGTAATTTCCGCTTTGATAGCATGCGTTATACTATGTTTTATTAATAAATTAGAAATAGATCAGATTATTTGTGTTGCATTTGTGACCATTGCATTTCTTCCAATTCTAATATTGGAACTGACGTATGAAAGACGTCGTGAAATGCTTGGAGAAAATACACAAACCAATTTTAAGCGTGCATGGATAGGATTTCTTTTGACTTGCCTTATTATGCTGGGCATTTCCTTTATGCCAGAGTTTTTCAGACCAGTACTTATCTTACCGCTTGTTATGTCTGCATTTAGTAATGATAGTTTGGGGCTGATTACCGGCTTGTATTTTAATGTATTACTTACTATTACAACAGGTGGCAGTTTCTACGAGCTGTTGGCGTATATTATGCTGGTTTTGATTGGTGGAATGATGTCAAAGATGCTAAAACATGTGGAATATCGTTTGTTTATTGGGCTGATATTCTTATTTAGTAGTGTTTTATTCCCAAACATATTTTATTACTTTGTAAATGAGTCGATTTCTTTTGCAAATCTCGGTTTAGGAATGATAAATGGTTTGGTAATTGCAATTTATGTGATTGCCTTTTATCCAAACGTTCGTGAAAGAACGAGACGCGAAAAACATTATTATTATGGTGATATCCTTGCAGACGATTATATACAGGTAAGAGAAGTACAAAATTACTCGATGTCGGAATATAATCATGCCAGAAAGGTTTCTGATATTGCATTTAAGTATGCGCTTCGTTTAGATTTAGATGCAGACTTGGCAGCTGCAGGTGGATTTTATTATCGACTTGGCAGATGGGAGGGAGATCCTCCAATTGAAAATGGTGTTCGTAAGGCAAATGAATTGTGTTTCCCAGATGAATTGGTTCAAATTCTTCGTGAGTACAATGCTATGGACGAGATTCCATCTACTCCAGAATCTGCATTGATTCATATGATTGATGCATCATTAATCAAAATGGAACTGCTTGAAGCAGAGGTGGGGACAAGCCAGTGGAATCGTGAAATTTTGATTTATCAGACATTAAATGATTTTTCTACGGCTGGTTGTTATGACAAATCTGGTTTAAGTATTAATACCTTTATTAAAATTCGTGAGTGGCTTGCGAAGGAGGAACTTTTATAATGAGTTTTTATTTGGAAGAAGAGGTAGAAGTTAAATTTACATTTAATTATTCGGAATTAGCTCAAAGGATCGTAGAGTTCTGTTTGGATTATGCAGGATTTCCATATGAGGCAGAGGTGAATTTGACCCTGACCGATAACGAGGGAATTCATGCCATTAATAGAGAATTTCGTGAGATTGATCGTCCAACAGATGTGTTATCTTTTCCAATGTTGTCATATGAGACACCGGGAGATTTCACATTTTTAGAGGCGGAGGATAGTAACGACTTTAATCCGGATACCGGGGAGGCTATGCTTGGAGATATTGTTATTTCTGTGGACAAGGTATTTGAGCAGGCAGAAAGCTATGGTCATAGTGTGGAGCGAGAATATGCTTTTCTGATTACTCATAGTATGCTTCATCTGTTTGGATATGACCATATGGAAGAAGATGAAGCAAAGGTTATGGAAGCAAAACAAAAGGAAATCTTACATAAGATGAATATTTTAAGATAAGGAATTGGTAGTATGGGCTCATCCAAGAAAGATTCAAATTTTTTAGTGCAAGGTTCCATTCTTGCAGCGGCTTCAATTGTGAGTCGTATCATAGGTCTATTGTATCGTTTGCCAATGACAGACATCATTGGAGATACTGGAAATAACTATTATAGTTGTGCCTTTGAAATCTATAATATTATGCTGATTATTTCTTCTTATAGCTTACCGCTGGCTGTATCAAAGCTGGTTTCTGCTAGAATTGCAAAAGGAGAACGTACGGCTGCATATCAGATTTTTAAGGGAGCATTGCTTTTTGCTGCTATTGCAGGAACAGCAGTTGCCTTAATCGTATATTTTGGAGCAGAATTTTTTACATCGTTGCTTCAGACACCGCTTAGTGTATTTGCGTTAAAGATTTTAGCACCTGTACTAATAGTTGTTGCAGTATTAGGCGTGCTTCGTGGTTTTTTCCAGGGACTTGGAACTATGATGCCGAGTGCGATTTCACAGATTATTGAACAGATTGTAAATGCGATTGTTAGTATTTGGGCAGCGTATGTTTTGTTTCAATATGGTAGCAGAATCGGTGAAGTTTTGGGCAATCCAGAACGTTATGCGGCTGCCTATGGTGCGGCAGGTGGTACGTTAGGAACGAATCTCGGAGCGGTATCAGCACTCTTGTTTATGCTATTTGTCTTTGGAGCATATACTCGTGTGTTTAAAAAGAAAATGAGACGCGAGCGAAATGTAGAGGTAGATTCTTTTGCCTACACAATGAAGATACTTGTGATTACGATTATTCCAGTATTGCTTAGCTCGACCATTTATAATATCAGTGGTATTATCGATCAGGGCTTGTTTAAAAACATTGCAACCATGCAGGGTTATACTGTAAATGAAATTGATGTATGGTGGGGTGTTTTCTCAGGTAAGTATAAGGTGCTTATCAATGTGCCGATTTCCATTGCTTCAGCAATGGCAGCATCTAGTGTACCTTCACTGTCGGCTTCCTTTGCTTCTGGAGATAAAGAATCGGTAAACAATCAGATTAATGCAGCAATTCGTTTTATTATGGTGATTGCGATGCCTTGCTGTGTAGGTTTGGCGGTACTTGCAAAACCTATTTTTACCTTGTTGTTCCCAGGAACCATCGCCTCCTTGGACATTGCCTCTACGATGATGTGGGTTGGAGCAGTTGCAGTTGTATTTTATTCGTTATCAACCCTCACCAATGGTTTGTTGCAGGGTATTGATCAGATGAAGATTCCAGTTAAAAATGCAGCGATTTCTTTGGTTGCTCATATATTTTTACTGATTGTTCTGATGTTGTTCTTCCGCTTGAATATCTATGCGGTGGTTATTGCGAATGCATTTTTTGCACTTATGGTATGTGTGTTAAATGCAATCGCATTACAAAGACATTCTGGCTACCGACAGGAATTTATGAAGACTTTTTTATTGCCAGCCTTAAGTTCAGGTATTATGGGTGTGTTTGCCTATGGTGCATACGCACTGCTGTATTGGATTAGTAAAAATAATCTCATTAGCATTATATTTGCAATTGTGATTGCTGTAGCGGTTTATGCAGCGTCACTTCTTTTGCTAAAAGGCTTATCAGAAGAAGATATTCGCAAGTTCCCTAAGGGACATTTGCTGGTGCAGGTAGCAAAGAAATTGCATCTGTTGAATTAAGTAATATTAATTCTGTTTTAGAGAAAAAGAATAGAAAATTAAAATATGGAGATACTTATTTGGGGTGATAATATGAAACGTCAAGTAAGTGTCTCTATTTTTTTAGCCATTTTGGTGATTGTGCTAGCATGGCTTTATATCAAATTTAACAATGAGACAAATCCAAAAGAAACTGATATATCCACAGAAAATACCATTTCAAAAGAGGAAGCAATTACAATTAGCCAGGAATATATCACATGTCAATATTATATTAAAGAGGAAGCAGGAAGATTAGTGGTCTATGACACCAAATCCCAAGCCTTATTTATGGAAACTGGCATTGAAATGCATACTTTACCAGAGGAGGTACAGGAGAAAATTAAAAGCTATATTTTTTTTGAAACCGAAAGAGAATTATACGATTTTTTAGAAAGTTATTCCAGTTGATTTCTTGAGCTCTATCTAGCTGATATTGGTTGAATGTTTGACATTCCTATGCTAAAATATTAGTTGATTTAATTTTGATTTTAAGTTGGTGATTTATGGGCAAAAATACAAATAAGCAGTGGGATTTGGTAGTGATTGGTGCGGGTGCATCCGGTCTTATGGCTGCCGTTACCGCGGCAAGAGAAGATAAAAAAGTATGCATCATAGAAAAACTAGATAAAGCTGCCAAAAAGTTGCTTGCAACAGGTAATGGAAAGTGTAATTTTACGAATGCAAATATGAACAGTGACTGTTACGGCGGTGAGAAAGCCTTTGTGGAATATGTACTAGAGCAATTTTCGGTAGATGATTGTTTGAAATTCTTCCATTCGATTGGTATATATCCTAAGAATAAAAATGGATATTTTTATCCAAATAGCGAACAGGCGATATCTGTTGCAAATGCTTTGTTATATGAAGCAGATCGGCTTGGGGTAAAGTTGTTTTTTGAAACTCAGGTGAAGGAGATTACAGCTTCAAAAGCAGAAGTAGAGATATTGACAAACAAAGGGCCTTTTGTTAGCAAACATCTAATTATTGCGACTGGACTTTTGGCAGCACCAAAGCTGGGGAGTGATGGCAGTATGTTTGATATCATTAAATCGCTGGGACATCGTTTTATTCCTATTCTTCCTGCATTATGTGGCTTCTACTGCAAAGGACTGAAGTTCAAGCAGGTTTCTGGGGTGCGAGCTCAAGGAACGGTCGCAGCATATATTGATGGAGAAAAATGTTCAGAAGATACAGGTGAAATTCAATTTACGGACTATGGTTTATCTGGAATTCCAGTGTTTCAGATTAGCCGATATTTATCAAAAGGCCTATATGAAAAGAGAACGGTAGAGATTCAGCTGAATTTATTGCCGGATTTTGAGCCACAGCAACTTGTTTCGGAGCTTTTGTTTCGACAAAGCATTGGTTTGAAAATGCCAGCTACAGCTTTATTGAATGGTCTTATAAATCAAAAACTTGCAGATATGATTTTTGATAAAGCGAATGTTGATAAAGGGATTTATGTAGCTTCCATTTCCGAGAAGGAAATCACAAGAATCGCAGGTTTATTACAAAATCTAAGAGTTTCTGTAACGAATTATCGTGATTTTGAATTCGCACAGGTTTGTACAGGGGGGATTCCTACCACGGATGTGCAGACAGAAAGCTTAGAATCCAAGCTTGTGCCACGCGTACATTTTGCTGGAGAAATCCTGGATGTAGATGGTATTTGTGGCGGATATAATTTGCATTTTGCCTGGGCGACGGGGTATATTGCAGGCAAAGCAATATGTGGCAAATAATGATTAAAAAAGAAAGGTATGTATGATTCAGATTACTCAATTAAAGCTGCCTTATCATCATACAGCAGTGGAATTAGAAAATAAAATCAGAAAAACCTTAAGACTATCTGGAAATCAGAAGTTTACATATAGTATTGTGAAGAAATCGATTGATGCTCGCAGGAAACCAGAATTGTATCTGGTATATACCTGTCAGGTTTCTTGTGAAAACGAGAACGCAATTGTCAAAAAAGCAAAGCAGACATCAGTTTCGATTGTAAAACCAAAACAATATGTTTTACCTGAACATGGAGAGCAGGAATTGGTACATGCACCACTTGTAATTGGCGCAGGGCCAGCGGGTCTTTTTGCCACCTTGGTTTTAGTGGAAGCAGGTTTTTGTCCAATCTTAATAGAACGTGGGAAACCAGTAGAAGCACGTACAGAGGATGTGCTTAAATTTTGGGAAACAGGTGTTTTAGATACCGCCTCAAATGTACAGTTTGGAGAAGGTGGTGCTGGGACTTTTTCAGACGGAAAATTAAATACTGTTGTTAAGGATCCTGCGAATCGTAATCTGTTTGTTTTGGAAACCTTTGTGCGATTTGGAGCACCAGAGGAGATTTTGTTTGAAAACAAGCCTCATATCGGAACAGATATTTTATGTCAGGTGATTGCCAATATGAGAAATTATCTTCTAGAAAAAGGTACACAAGTATATTTTGAAACCTGCGCGACAGAGTTTGTCATTGAAGATAATGCAATAACAAAGGTTATATGTGATAACGGCAAACATTTCTCTGTTTCGGCAGTAGTTTTAGCTCTTGGACATAGTGCAAGAGATACGTTTGTTACATTAAAAGAAAAGCAAATTCCAATGGAGGCAAAGAATTTTGCGGTAGGATTTCGTGTAGAACATCCACAGCAGATGATGAACGAAGCCTTATATGGAAAACAAAATCGAAATATGCCTGCGGCACCTTATAAGGTTACTGCAAATTTTCCAAATGGAAGAGGGGTATACTCCTTTTGCATGTGTCCAGGCGGTTATGTAGTCAATTCTTCTTCAGAAGAGAATCGACTGGTAGTAAATGGAATGAGCTACTCGGGACGTAATTCTTCAACTGCAAATAGTGCGATTATAGTGTCTGTTGAAAAAAAAGATTTTACAAATCCTTTTTTCTTTACGGATGCAACGAAGATTCCAGAGGAGACGGATCCTTTGGCTGGAATGCATTTTCAAAAGGCTTTGGAGGAAAGAGCATATCAACTCGCTATGGGTAAAATACCACAGCAGCTTTATGGAGATTTTTGTGACAACAAGCCATCTTTTGCATATGGTGATTTTGTTTCCAATGTAAAGGGAGCGACAGCCTTTGTGAATTTAAGAGGTCTGCTTTGTCCGGATATGGAAGAAAGCTTTATGCAGGGTATGGAGCATTTTGCACATATTATCCCTGATTTTGATAGAAGGGATGCAATTTTATCTGGAATTGAGAGCCGTACTTCCTCGCCAATTCGTATATTACGAGATGAAAACTATGAAAGTAGTATCAAAGGAATCTATCCTTGTGGAGAAGGGGCAGGCTTCGCAGGTGGAATTACCTCGGCTGCAATGGACGGCATACGCGTAGCCGAAGCAATTATTCGAAAATACAAAACCAATAAGAAAGATGAGGAATAAAGTGAACGTAGCAGATTTATCCCCAATGATGCAGCATTATCTGCAAGTGAAAGAAGAATATCCAGACTGTATCATATTTTACCGTTTAGGAGATTTCTATGAAATGTTCTTTGAGGATGCAAAGGTGGTATCCAAAGAGCTTGAATTAACCCTAACGGGTAGAGCCTGTGGACTAGAGGAACGAGCACCTATGTGTGGAGTTCCATTTCATGCGGCAGATACTTATCTGAATCGCTTAGTGCAAAAGGGCTATAAGGTGGCTATCTGTGAACAGGTGGAGGATCCTAGTACAGCAAAGGGTATGGTTAAGCGTGAAGTAGTGCGTATTGCCACTCCTGGTACAAATATTGACATGCAGGCATTGGATGAAACCAGAAACAATTACATCATGTGCATTGTATATTCTGTTGATAAATACGGAATATCGATTGCAGATGTTACTACGGGTGACTTCCTTGTTACAGAGGTAGATTCAGAGCGTAAACTGATTGATGAATTAAATAAATTCTCGCCATCTGAAATTATCTGTAACGAAGCTTTTTATATGAGTGGAATCGATATCCAAGATATGAAGGAACGTTTAGGAATTGCGGTTACTTCTTTGGATTCATGGTATTTTGGGGATGAATTAGCAAGAGAAACCCTGCTTTCGCATTTTCGTATACATACCTTAGAGGGATTGGGCTTACAGGATTATGATTGTGGAGTAGTGGCTTCTGGTGCCTTATTGAAATATTTATACGAAACCCAGAAAAATAGCTTGAGCAATATTCTTTCGATTCATCCATATTCCATCGGGAAATACATGATTATCGACAGTTCTTCCCGTCGTAATCTTGAGCTCGTAGAGACGTTGCGTGAAAAACAGAAGCGTGGTTCTCTGTTATGGGTATTGGATAAGACAAAAACAGCGATGGGTGCACGACTGCTTCGCTCCTATGTGGAACAGCCCTTGATCGAGAAAGCTGAGATTTTAAAACGTCAGGAATTTATTTCAGTATTAAATAAACAGGAAATTATACGTGAGGAGCTTCGTGAATACTTAAATCCTATTTATGATTTGGAACGCTTGATTACACGTATTACATATCAGACGGCAAATCCAAGAGATTTGATTGCATTCCGTAATTCTCTGGAAATGCTTCCAGCGATAGAAATGCTTTTAGGAGACTTATCCTGTGCTCTAGTAGATGAAATTCGAGGTGAATTTGATAATCTGAGAGATTTATATGATTTATTAGGTGCCTCTATTCAGGAGGAACCACCGATTTCTACGCGTGATGGTGACATAATCAAAGAGGGCTATCATGAGGAAGTGGACAAGCTTCGCGCTGCAAAAACCGAAGGAAAAACTTGGCTTGCAGATATTGAAGCAAAAGAAAAAGAAAAAACAGGTATTAAAAACCTGCGCATTAAATATAACAAGGTATTTGGTTATTATTTGGAGGTTACAAATTCCTTTAAGGATTTGGTTCCAGATTACTTTATCCGCAAGCAGACTTTAACCAATGCGGAACGATATATCACACCGGAATTGAAAGAATTAGAGGATGTGATTTTAGGTTCGGAAGACCGTTTGACAGCTTTGGAATATGAATTATTTAAGGCAATTCGTGACCATTTGGCAGAGAATGTAGCACGTATTCAAAAGACAGCAAGAGCTATTGCAAAAATTGACGTGTTTGCATCGCTAGCTTTGGTAGCAAGCCGTAACAACTATTGCAAGCCAAAGATTAACGAAAGCGGTATTTTGGATATCAAGAACGGACGTCATCCTGTGGTAGAAAAGATGATTACCAACGATATGTTTATTGATAATGATACCTATCTGGATAATCATAATCACCGAATTGCAATTATTACAGGTCCAAATATGGCAGGTAAATCGACCTATATGCGTCAGACAGCGTTGATTGTCCTGATGGCACAGATTGGTAGTTTTGTACCTGCAACTTCAGCAAATATCGGTATTGTAGACCGTATCTTTACTCGAGTAGGAGCTTCCGATGACCTGGCCTCTGGACAAAGTACATTTATGGTGGAAATGAACGAGGTTGCAAATATCTTGCGCAACGCTACCGCGAATTCGCTTTTGATTTTGGATGAAATTGGACGTGGTACGAGTACCTTTGATGGGCTAAGTATTGCATGGGCAGTGGTAGAGCATATCAGTAACACAAAGCTGATTGGTGCAAAAACACTGTTTGCGACCCATTACCATGAATTGACTGAGTTAGAGGGCAAGTTATGCGGTGTAAACAACTATTGTATCGCCGTAAAAGAAAAGGGAGATGACATCGTATTCTTACGTAAAATCATAAAAGGTGGCGCTGATAAGAGCTATGGTATCCAGGTGGCAAAGCTTGCTGGATTGCCAGAAACTGTGATTGAACGTGCAAAAGAAATCGTAAATGAACTCATTGCCAATGACATTACCGAAGTGGTCCGAAATATCTCGATAGATACGACAACAAAGAAAAACAAGAAGGTACATTTAGATGAGGTAGACCTTAGTCAGATGTCCTTGTTTGATACGATTAGTGATGATGACATCATTGATGAATTACGCAATGTGGATATTGGAAATCTAACTCCATTAGAAGCCTTGAACAAATTATATGAGCTTCAGAACAAGGTAAAAAATCGTTGGTAGAACCTGAATTTGAAGCACTTAGAAAGGATATTATATGTCCAAAATTGAATTATTAACACAAGAAACAATTGATAAAATTGCGGCAGGAGAAGTCGTTGAACGTCCTAGTTCTGTGGTAAAGGAATTGGTTGAAAATGCAATCGATGCAAAGGCAACTGCAATTACCATAGAAATTAAAGAGGGTGGTATTAGTTTTATTCGAATTTCGGATAACGGCTGTGGTATCGATAAAAACGAAGTACCGATGGCGTTTTTGCGTCATTCTACCAGCAAAATTCGTAGTGTTGAGGACCTGCTTTGTGTGTCTTCTCTAGGCTTTCGAGGTGAAGCTTTGTCGAGTATCGCGGCAGTTGCCCGTGTCGAGTTGATTACCAAGACACCGGAAGCGCTTACGGGAGTGAGATATCTGATTGAAGGTTCCAAAGAGGTGGCCTTTGAGGAAATCGGTGCGCCAGATGGAACGACCTTTTTAATAAAGGATTTGTTTTATAATACACCTGCGCGTAAGAAGTTTTTAAAATCAGCTCAGACAGAAGGTGCTTATATTGCAGACATGGTGGAAAAGCTTGCACTTTCTCATCCAGATATATCCTTTAAGTTTATTCAGAATAATCAGACGAAGCTACATACCTCTGGTAATGGTAATATCAAGGATTTGATTTATCATGTGTTTGGGCGTGAAATATCAAATGCAGTTTTGCCTGTCGAAATCGAAAATGAACTGTTTTCGGTATCGGGATATATTGGAAAGCCCGTAATTACACGAGGTAATCGTAACTATGAGATATATTTTATCAATGGCAGATATGTAAAGAGTCAGCTTCTTTCCAAAGCAATTGAAGAAGCATATAAAAGCTTTTTGATGCAGCATCAATATCCTTTTTGCGTATTGTATTTTATCTTTAAGGGTGAAAGTCTAGATGTAAATGTGCATCCAACCAAGATGGAACTGCGCTTTGATAACAATCAAGAAGTATATCAGTATCTCTGTGATGGTTTGTATGAGGTGCTTTCACACAAGGAAATGATTCCTGAGGTTCCGATTTCAGAGTCGAAACCAAAGCCTTCAATCGCACATGCGTATCAGGAGTCGATTCCAGAACCATTCGAAGCAAGACGTTTAAATCAACTTCGAACCCAAGAAAGTATATTTACACCAACCCAGATGGAAAGTGTACGTGCTAGTGTAAAGAAGGATAGTCCATATGAGATAAAGTATCCTGCCAGAGTGTCAGAGAAATCGAATTATCATTCAGATGATTCTAGAGAAGCACAAGCAACAAACCAGAATAACATTAATTACGAAAACATCACCTTAGAATCCTTAAGCGAGGATTTTTTAACGAAGGATGCCAAGAAAAAGCATCGAATTATCGGTCAGCTATTTAAGACCTACTGGCTGGTGGAGTTTGAAGATAAATTATTTATTGTAGACCAGCATGCAGCGCATGAAAAGGTGCTTTATGAGCGTACCATGGCGACGCTTAGAGAAAGAGAATATACATCTCAGACGATTAGTCCACCGATTGTGTTAAGCTTGGATGCGAATGAAATTCTTATGCTGGAAAAATATAGGGATTCCATTGTGAAAATGGGTTATGAGGTAGAAAACTTTGGTGGAAAGGAATACATGATTAGTGCAGTTCCTGCTAATTTATTCAAGGTTGATATGAAGGATTTGTTCATTGAAATGCTGGATGATTTTTCAAATCTAACCGGACGCGAAACACCGGAACTGATTTTAGAGAAGGTGGCTTCCATGTCGTGTAAGGCAGCGGTAAAGGGAAATCAAATACTTGCCCTTCATGAGTTTGATGCCTTAATGGAGGAATTACTGACACTGGATAATCCGTACAACTGTCCACACGGAAGACCAACCATTATTTCAATGACGAAGTATGAAATTGAAAAGAAATTTAAGAGGATTATTTAATGACAAAGAAGCCGATGATTATTTTGTCTGGACCAACGGCAGTAGGGAAAACTGCGCTGTCGATTGAACTGGCAAAACGTGTGAATGGTGCGATTATTTCTGCGGATTCCATGCAGGTATATAAATACATGGATATTGGTTCAGCAAAGATTATGCCAGAAGAAATGGAGGGCATAAAGCACTATTTAATTGATGAATTAGACCCCGCGGATGAATTTAATATTGTGGTGTTTCAGAAGATGGCGAAAGCAGCATTGGAGGAAATCTATGCAAACGGACAAATTCCTATCGTAGCTGGCGGAACGGGGTTTTATATTCAGGCACTTTTATATGATATTGACTTTGATAATCAGGACTGTGATGAGGCTTTTCGCATGGAAATGGAACAGCTGGCAAAAGAGCATGGAAATGAGGTGCTTCATGCGAGGTTGGAGGAAATTGATCCAGTTTCTGCTGAAAAAATTCATGCGAATAATGTAAAACGTGTGATTCGTGCCTTGGAATTTTATCGTTTAACAGGTAAGCCGATTTCTGAGCATAATGAAGTAGAAATGCAAAAGGAATCTCCGTATAATTTTGCATATTTTGTTTTGACGGACGATAGAGAAAACCTGTATAAGCGCATTGATAAACGCGTGGATATTATGCTGGAGCATGGTCTTTTAGAAGAAGTGCAGAAATTAAAAGAGATGGGGTATCACAGAAATATGGTATCCATGCAAGGGTTGGGTTATAAAGAGATTTTAGATTATCTTGATGGAAAGACTACTCTTGAAGATGCAATCTATATCTTAAAACGTGAGACAAGACACTTTGCAAAGCGTCAGTTGACGTGGTTTCGTAGAGAAAGGGCTGTGTCTTGGTTTGATAAATCAAAATATGATTATAACGAGGCAGCAATCTTAGCAGATATGTGTACCGAGTTGATTACAAAAGGGATAATAAAGGAGTAATTATGAATCCAATTTTATTAGAGCAGTATAAACAATTAGGAATTTCAGAAAAGGTGCTTGCTTTCGGAGAAAAGATAGAAGCAGAGCTGAAAGAACGATTTGAAGAAATCGATGGAATTGCTGAAATGAATCAGTTAAAGGTACTTCATGCATTACAGAAAAATCGTGTGAGCGCTGAATGTTTTAATCAGTCTTCCGGATATGGCTATAATGATATGGGACGTGATACCTTAGAAGCGGTCTATGCAGATACTTTTAAGGGAGAGGATGCTTTGGTGCGTCCACAAATTACCTGCGGCACTCATGCTTTAGCATTGGCGCTTATGTCGAATCTTCGCCCAGGAGATGAATTATTATCTCCAGTTGGAAAACCATATGATACCTTAGAGGAGGTTATTGGCATTCGTCCATCTAAGGGATCCTTAGCAGAATATGGAGTTACCTACGCACAGGTAGATTTACTTCCAGACGGAGGCTTTGACTGGGATGGAATCAAGCAGGCTATCAATGAAAAGACAAAGCTTGTAACCATTCAGCGTTCTAAGGGATATGCAACTCGTCCAACCCTGTCTGTGGACAGAATTGGAGAACTTATTAAATTCATCAAGAATATTAAGCCAGATGTCATTTGTATGGTTGATAATTGCTATGGTGAATTTGTAGAAGAAAAGGAACCTTTAGAAGTGGGTGCAGACATGATTGTTGGTTCACTTATCAAAAACCCTGGCGGCGGATTGGCTCCAATTGGCGGCTATATCCGCGGTAAGAAGGAATGCGTTGAGAATGCAGCATATCGACTTACTTCACCAGGACTTGGAAAGGAAGTTGGTGCATCTCTTGGTGTTATTCAGAGCTTCTATCAGGGCTTTTTCCTTGCTCCAACAGTTACAGCTGGTGCTTTAAAAGGAGCTATCTTTGCAGCAAACATTTACGAGAAACTGGGGTATAAGGTAGTACCAAACAGCATAGAATCCCGCCATGATATTATTCAGGCAGTTGAGTTCGGAAATAAAGAGGCAATGTGTGCGTTCTGTGAAGGAATTCAGGCGGCAGCTCCAGTGGATAGCTATGTAACGCCTACACCATGGGCAATGCCAGGCTATGATAATGATGTAATTATGGCTGCAGGTGCATTTGTACAGGGTTCTTCGATTGAACTGTCGGCAGATGGCCCTGTAAAAGATCCATATGCGGTATATTTCCAGGGTGGTCTTACCTGGTATCATGCAAAGGTTGGAATCCTTATGAGTTTACAAAAACTTTATGAGCGTAACCTTGTAGAATTAGACTAAAATATGATATAATAAAATGATTGAAAAATTATGTTTTGATATGCGTTTTTGGGGAGAATAGAAAGGATAACATGTCAGAACATTTTACAATGAAAAAGCTACCAGCTTCCGAGCGTCCTTATGAGAAATATTTGGCGCATGGAGAGGCGAGTTTATCCGATGCAGAGCTATTAGCTATCATCATCAAATCTGGTACGAAGACGGAGAGTTCACTGGATATTGCAAGAAAGCTTTTACAGGGCAATCATAACAATTTGCTGAACTTATATGATTTGTCCTATCGAGACTTGCTACAATTTAGTGGAGTAGGACAGGTAAAAGCTATTCAGCTAAAAGCGGTTGCAGAGCTATCCCGTCGAATAGCGAAGACCAAGAGTGGTTATGATCTGAAAATGGATAAACCTGAGACGATTGCTGCATATTATATGGAGCAACTTCGACATGCGAAGGAAGAACGGCTGATTTGTGCATTTTTTGATTCAAAATGTAGCTTTCTGGGTGATGTGGTAATTTCCAAAGGCAGTGTTAATTCTGCTTATGTTTCACCAAGGGAGATTTTCCGACAAGCCTTTGATTATGAGGCGGTGTTGATTATTTTATTACACAATCATCCAAGTGGAGATCCTACGCCGAGCAATGATGATATATTGATTACGAAACGAATTGAAAAAGGGGCACAAATTTTAGAACTTCAGCTGGTAGACCATATTATCATTGGAGATAATAGGTATTATAGCTTTAAAGAAAACGAAATCTTAAAATAACGCAAGAAAAGGGGAGACACAATGAACGATAATATTTATGGTATTGACCTTGGAACCTGCAATTTCAAAGTATTTTGCAAGGCTACTGGAAAAATCATGAAGGAAAAGAACACAGTAGCAATTATCAATAAGAACCAGATTTATGCGTATGGGGATGATGCATATGCCATGTATGAAAAAGCACCGGAATCTATTCAGGTTATTTTTCCAGTGGTAAGTGGTGTAATTGCAGATTACAACTATCTTCAGACGATGATCATTACTTTCTTAGAAGAAAAAATGAAAAGTAAGCTTCGTGGTTCAGAATTTGTAGTTGCGGTTCCAACGGACATTACAGATGTTGAAAAAAGAGCTTTCTATGATATGTTCTATAAAAATAAAATTCGTCCAAAGAGCATCCTTTTATGCGAGAAACCAATTGCTGATGCAGTAGGTTTAGGCCTTGATGTAAACCAGCCTACCGGTATTATGATAGTAGATATGGGTGCAGATACCACAGAAATTTCCGTAATTTCTTTAGGTGGTCTGGTACTTAGTGAATTGCTTCATTTTGGTGGCAATCGTTTGGATGAAAACATCATCACTTATATGAGAAATGAATACAATTTAGTAATTGGACAGAAAACTGCCAAGGCTATCAAGGAAAATATTGGCTCGGGACTACCAGGTCGTACAGAGACCATGAATATTGTTGGTCGTGACCTTGTAAGCGGTCTGCCAATCGAAATGGAAGTAAGTGCTTCGGATGCTTATGAAGCTATGAAGAAGACCTTAGAGTCTATTTGTACATCAATTAAATTGATTTTAGAGAGAACCCCACCAGAACTTGCAAAGGATATTATTCATTCGGGTATCTATATTACAGGTGGTGGTTCCCAGATTCATAATTTGGATAAGTTATTTGAAAGCATTACAAATATTAAGGTTAATACCACAGATGCACCAGAAGAAAGTGCAGTTCGTGGTTTGGTTAAGATTGTATCGGATTCTAAATTTAAAAAATTGCCATTTACTATGAAAAAATAACGAGGTTTTATGAGAAAAGTTCGAGGTCGTAACAGTAAGAAAAAGCAAATGCAAACTAAATATATGCTGTTGGTGCTTACCGTTTTGTGTGTGCTTGGAATTTTAGGCGGCTTGATATTGAATATCAATGGTGGACCATTAAAGACGATAGCAGGCTATATCTTCGTTCCTATGCAGCAAGGAATCAACCAGACTGGTTCCTGGATTTTTGATACTGCCAATGATTTTCGTACTGTGGCAGATGTATTAGAGGAGAACGAGAAGCTTAAAGAGCGTAACGCAGAATTAGAAATGCAGCTTACGAACACAAAACTGGACCAGTACGAATTGGATAAATTAAGAGAATTATTTGCATTATCCGAAAAATATTCCAGCTATGAGAAGATTGCAGCAAGTGTTGTAGCTAAGGATAGCGGGAACTGGTTTTCATCCTTTACGATTAATCGTGGTTCCAAAGATGGAATTGAACAAGGAATGAATGTTATTGCAGATGGTGGATTAGTAGGTATTGTAACAGATGTAGGCCCTAACTATTCCAAGGTTCGTAGCATTATAGATGATGCGAACAATGTCAGTGCGATGATTCCTACAACTGGTGACAATTTCAATGTGAGTGGTGATTTGAAAGCCATGAACGAAGGAATGGTTATCACGTTTTCCGGACTTCGTGATGATGAAAATCTCGTAAAAGTGGGAGATGCAGTTGTTACTTCTTATGTTTCCGACCAGTATCATCAGGGTATTTTGATTGGGTATATCAGTTCCATCGAGAATGGCCCAAACAATCTGACAAAAATTGGAACGATTACACCTGTTGCTGATTTTGAACATTTAGAAGAAGTATTAGTTATTAAAAAGATTAAAGATGTAGGCACTGAAGTTTCGACAGAAACAGAAGAGTAACAGCCTATCAATCAGGAGAAGAAATGCCAAGAAAGATTGTTTTATTTGTCATAATTACAATATGTTTTGTTTTACAGACAACTACATTTCAGACGCTTTCCTTCGCAAATATTGCACCTAATCTATTGATTATTGTGGTTGCATCTTTTGGGCTTATGCGAGGAAAAACAGAAGGAATGTACATTGGCTTTTTTTCGGGACTTCTTATTGACATTTTTTGTGGTTTTTATCTAGGAATTTATGCTTTATTATACATGTATGTCGGATATTTGACAGGATTATTCCAAAAGCGTTTTTATCCAGAGGATTTAAAATTACCATTGTTACTTATCACGGCAAGTGATTTGTTTTCAAATCTAATTATTTATTTGATTTTATTCTTAACGAGAAGCAGATATGATTTTGGTTATTATTTCTTGAACATAATATTGCCAGAATTGGTTTATACCATAATAATCACCATTTTCTTTTATTTGCTCCTGCTTAAGATTAATCAAAAATTAGAAGCATATGAGAAAAGGAGAGCGATAAAATTTGATTTATGATGTAAAAGATTTTCTTCGTCGATTTTTTAAATCGAGATTATTTGTGCTTTCCACAGCAATGTTTCTTTTGTTTTCCATGATGCTTGTTCGTATCTTTTCCTTACAGATTGTCAACGGACAAGAGTATCAGGAAGACTTTGTAATGAAAATTGAAAGAACTATTTCCAAAGAGGCTACCAGAGGGAACATTTACGATGTAAATGGAAAGCTTTTAGCCTATAATGAGTTGGCGTATTCGGTAACTATTTCTGATAGTGGCTCGTATCGTAATGATAGAGTTAAGGGAGAAACACTTAATCCTCAGCTTGCTGAAATTGTTCAGATGTTAGAGCGTAATGGCGATACCTTTTATAATGATTTCAAAATTGAATTAAATGAAAATGGTTCTTATAGCTATACGGTTAGTGGGGCACAGCTCCGACGTTTTCTAGCAGATGTATTTGGAGAAACCTCTTATTCTAATTTGAGCTATAACAAGGAATATGGTTTTAATGAGGCAGAAGCTACTGCGGAACAGGTTATGACCTATTTAAAAGGTGCATTTTATATTGATGAAAGCTATGATGAGAAGACGGCTTACAAGGTTGCGTGTATTCGTTTTGCGATGAAGTCTACTTCTTATAAGCGATTTGAAACAACAGTAATTGCGCAGGATGTTTCTGATAGAACTCTTGCATATGTCAACGAACATTCCGATCGTCTAATAGGTATCGGTATCGAAGAAGACATGATTCGCAAGTACAATGAAAGTGAATATTTTGCTTCTTTGATTGGATATACTGGTACAATTTCTGAGTCTGAATACGAGGAATTGAAGGCAATCGACAAGAGTTATAGTGAAAACGATACCATTGGTAAGTCAGGTTTAGAGCAATATTACGAATCCTATTTGCGAGGACAAAACGGTGAACAGGTAGTATATGTGGATACTGTTGGTCGTATCCAGGAAGTCGAAAGTAGTACAGACCCAGTAGCAGGGGATGATTTATATATTACAATTGATGCTGATTTACAAAAAAGCACATATCTTTTACTTGAACAGGAAATTGCGGGTATTGTTTACTCCAATATAAAATCTGGCAATATTCCAATGACAGATGTTTATTTTGCCCTGTTAGATAATAATGTTATTGATATCGCAGAATTTGACAATGAGGATGCCACGGTTACAGAACGAGAAGTATACCAAAGATTCTTATCGGAACAAGAGGATGCAATTAATGATTTAAAGAATCAGTTATATGCTTCCAAACCTTTAACCAACAATAAAATGTCTGAAGAATTATTGGATTATGTAACATATGTTATTGATTTGTTAAAATCTGAGCAGATATTACTTACTTCAAAAATTGATACCAATGATGCGGTGTATAAAACCTGGAGAGACGGAAATTTAAGTCCCAAGGAATACCTTATGCATTGTATTACCAATCAATGGATTGATATTAGTTTATTAGATGTAAATTCAAAATATGCGGACACTTCAGAAATCTATGATGCACTTTGTGATTTTATTTTTAAAGAAGCGGTAATCGATAAGGATTTCGCAAAGTATGTGTACAAATATATGGTTCCAAAGAATGCTGTTTCGGCAAAACAGTTGTGTCTGCTTCTTTTTGAACAGGGGGTATTGGATTATGATGAGGATACCTACAATCGTATCCGAAATGGTAGTATCACACCATATAGTTTTATTTTAGATAAAATTAATAATATTGAAATTACTCCTGCACAGCTTGCATTGGACCCATGTACTGGCTCTACCATCATCACTGACGTAAATACCGGTGAAATTAAGGCGTTGGTTAGTTATCCAGGATATGATAACAATAAACTAGCAAATGGTGTTGATGCAGAATACTATGCAAAATTAAATGATGATAATTCTAACCCACAGTGGAATTATGCTACACAAGAGAAGACCGCACCAGGTTCTACATTTAAGATGTTGAGTTCAACCATAGGACTTGCAGAAAATGTAATTTCAACTTCGACAGAAATCAATTGTACTGGTGTATTTACGGAGGTTGATAACCAGCCAAAATGTCACGTTTACCCAGGTAGACATGGCCTGGATAATGTTACAGAAGCACTTCGAGATTCTTGTAACGTATTCTACTATACCTTGGGATATAATTTAAGCTTTAAGGATACTGGATCATATAATGATGCGACTGGAATCAAGTATTTTCAGAAATATGCAGCTATTTTTGGTATGGATGAAAAATCTGGACTGGAAATTGCTGAATCACAGTCACAGATAGCAGATGAATATCCTGTAATGGCTGCGATTGGACAGAGTAATAACAATATTACTACCTCTGCCTTGTCTCGATATGTAACTGCGGTTTCAACTGGTAAATTATATGATTACAAGCTTATGAGTAAGATTGTTGATTATGAAGGTAATGTTGTTTTAAGCTATGAACCTAATTATGAAGATATCAGTTCAACCTTGAATGCAGAGGAATGGAATGCTATCCGCTATGGAATGAATTTGGTGGTTAAAAATACAGGTGTATTTAATGGCTTTAATATTAATGTGGCTGGAAAAACAGGTACTGCACAGCAGGTATCTACACGTCCAAACCATGCGTTGTTTGTAGGATATGCTCCATATGAAGCACCAGAAATATCTATTACAACACGTATTGCCTATGGTTATACATCAGCAAACGCTGCTGCAGCTGCAAAAAATATTCTATCAGTATATTTTGGACAGCAAACAGTAGAAGAAATTTTAGCACTTAAGGCAGAAGGAGCAAACAGCTCATCTAGCAATATAGTTACAGACTAACAGGAGGTTATTTTCATGGGTGAAACCATTGTTTTCACTTCAGGAAAAGGCGGTGTTGGCAAGACAACAACAATTGCCAATATTGGAGCAGGACTTTCACAGTTAGATAAAAGAGTCGTTATGTTAGATACTGACATGGGACTTCGAAATTTAGATGTTGTTATGGGTTTAGAGGATCAGATAAATTATAATCTTTTAGACCTTTTGGAAAACAGATGCAGATTAAATCAGGCTTTGATTCGGGACAAGCGTTTTCCCAATCTACATATGATTCCTGCATCATTAAAAACGATACCTCTAGAGAAATATGAAAAGGCATTTTCTGTTCTTATCAATCACTTGAAAACAGAATTTGATTATTGCTTAATTGATTGTCCGGCGGGGATAGACCAGGGGTTTCGTTTTGCAACTTCTGTTGCAGACCGAGCAATTCTTCTGACAACACCGCATATATCTGCGATTAAGGATGCCAGCCGTGTGCTGTCCCTCTTAAATGGAACCAGAATTCCGAGAATAGAGCTTATTATCAATGAGTATGACGAAAGACTGGTTCGTAGGAAATACATGCTATCCCGGGATGATATTGAAGAATTATTTGACATTCCAATTTTAGGGGTTATTCCGCATGACACAAAGGTCATGATTAGTCAGAATAAAGGCGTTCCGGTTGTTACCATGCGCTCTAAGGCTACGCGACAATTTATGTACTTATCCGAACAAATGATAACAGATTATGATTTGGAAGGAGAGGAGTACATCTATGATATTTCATAAAGAAAACACATCTTCCATTGCAAAGGAACGTTTAAAACTTATGATGGAAGCCGACACCTTAGAATATTCCACTACTGATATTTCTCAGTTGAAAAAAGAGATATCGGCATTGGTAAGTCGTCATTTTGATATTTCAACAGATATGTTTGAGGTAAGAATCACTTTAAAACAAAACAAGAAAAGAGTTTAGAATGTTAAAACAGTACAAACTAAAGAATTATCATTTTCAACTAATTTTATATATTTGTGCTCTGACGATTATTGGTATTTTTGTTATCGGTAGTGCCAGACCTGATTTACAGCCAAAGCAGATTATTGGTTTTGTTGTCGGAATATGTATTATGTTAGTAGTTTCGATTATGGATTATACTTTCTTAATGAAATTTCCGTGGTTGTATTACGCATTGATGATGGTTCTGCTTATCATGGTAGAGTTGTTTGGGAAAAATGTAAATGGTGCACAAAGATGGTTAGAAATTGGTGAAGATTCGGGTATTACAATCCAGCCGTCAGAGTTTGCCAAGCTAGCAATCGTAGCCTTTTTTGCCTACTTTTTGGCCAAAACCCAAGAAAATCTGAACACCTTAAGGACACTGGCACTTTCCTTTCTTTTCGCAGGAATACCGCTTTTGTTTATCTTAAAACAGCCTGACCTTTCAACAACTATTGTTACAGCAGTAATTTTTGTTGTTCTTTTATTTGTTGCAGGTTTAAGCTACAAGATTATTATGACCGTTTTGGCGGTAGCGGTACCTACGGTAATTGTTGCCTTGACCTATGTCATTCAGTTAGCTAAGTCTACGGATGCAGATTATCCGTATCAGTTGGATCGTATCATGGCTTGGCTCTATCCGAATGATCCGAGATGGGCAGGTAAAGCATTACAGCAGCAAAATTCCATTATGGCGATTGGTTCAGGTCAGTTATGGGGGAAAGGTTTGAATAACTCAGAAGCCACATCTATGTTAAATACAAACTATATTCTCGAGCCGCAGACAGATTTTATTTTTGCTGTAATTGGCGAAGAAATGGGGTTTGTAGGATGTGCGATTGTTGTTGCATTACTGTTTTTAACTGTTGTAGAATGTATATATATTGGTAGCAGAGCCAAGGATTTACAGGGAAGACTGATTTGTTGTGGTATGGCAACCTGGATTGGATTCCAAAGCTTTGTAAATATTGGTGTAAATACAGGACTATTACCAAACACTGGTGTACCATTACCATTCGTAAGCTATGGACTTTCGTCTGTTATCGCAATTTATATTGGAATGGGATTTGTACTCAATGTTGGATTACAACCGAAAAAATATTAGGGGAGGTATTTTCAATGAATATCGGGCTTGTTGCACATGATTCAAAGAAAAAATTAATGCAGAATTTTTGTATTGCTTACAGGGGAATTTTATCTAAGAATGAGCTGTTTGCAACTGGTACAACTGGAAGATTAATTGAAGAAGTAGCCAATCTGACAGTTCACAAATATTTGGCTGGACATTTAGGAGGTTCTCAGCAGTTAGGTGCACAGATAGAACACAATGAAATTGACTTAGTCATCTTCTTAAGAGATCCATTGCAGCCAAAATCTCATGAACCAGATGTTAATAGCATTGTAAAATTATGTGACGAACATAATATTCCGTTAGCAACAAATCTTGCTACCGCGGAGCTTTTGATTAAATCATTAGATAGAGGAGATTTAGAGTGGCGTGAAATGTATAAATAAACTACTCTGTATTATTTGTGTGGCTACGGTAGGTTTAACTGGCTGTGGTCTTGGCAATGCAGGTATGGATAAAGAGTATGATGCGTATTCCTACCATAATTCCTATACCAACCAGAATAATTCTGTAAATGCAGATTATTATGCGAAGGATTTGTGTGTAACCAATGCGATTAATTTTGGTACAGAAGGTACCTATGCAGAGGTTGCTCAGGGTGGTGGTGTATTTAATGTCACAACCCAAGAGGTGTTGTATAATCAAAATCTTTTTAAAAAGCTTTATCCTGCTAGTACAACCAAAATTCTTACGGCCTATGTTATTATCAAAGATTGTGATTTGAATGATGTGGTTACGGTAAGTGAATCTGCAGTTGATCAACCAAGGGATTCTTCAACTTGTGGTTTAAATGCAGGAGATAATATTACAGTAAATGACTTGTTGTATGGGTTGATGTTACATAGTGGAAATGATGCTGCTGAAGCGTTAGCAGAATATCATTCTGGAAGTATTGAGGCTTTTGCAGAGGTTATGACAAAAGAGGCTCATAAATTAGGTGCAACTAATAGTAATTTTAAAAATCCAAGTGGACTGCCAGATAAAGAGCATTATACAAGTGTATATGATATGTATTTAATCTTTAATGAGGCAATTAAGCAAGATAAATTTGTTGAAGTTATTAGTGCTAAAACAAAGAATGTTGTTTATACAAATACAAGTGGAAATACGGTTGAAAAGACATTCCGTAATTCTAGCAGATATAAATTAGGTACAGTAGAAGCTCCTGAAGGATTTGAAATTGTTGGGGGTAAAACAGGAACAACATATGATGCTGGATATTGTCTTGTTTTATATTCTAAGAATCCAGAGGGACAGGATATTATCAGTATTGTATTTAAGGCAGATGGTCCACATAACTTATATCTGCTTATGAATCAAATTTTAGATAAGTATGCGAAATAGTGATTGTATTTTCTGTGCAAATGTTCTATAATTAGTATAATCAGTAAAAATTTTTTAGATGTTTTTACAACTATAATAAAGTCCAGGGGGTAAAAAGCCATGATAGAAATCATCTGTGGTGTAAAAGGAAAAGGAAAAACCAAAGAACTCTTAGGAAAGGTAAATGCAGCTATTCAGACAGCTAATGGAAACGTTGTTTATTTAGATAAAAGCCAGAAACATATGTATGAATTAAACAACAAAGTTCGTCTTATCAACGTAATGGACTATCCAGTTTCTAACTGTGATGAATTTATGGGATTTATCTGCGGAATTATTTCACAGGATAATGATTTAGAAGAAATGTATCTTGATAGCTTCCTTACAATCGCTGATGTTAATACAGAAGACGAAATTACAAAAGCTATCGAAAAACTTGATGTTATTAGCGAAAAATACAATGTGAAATTTATCTTAAGCGTATCTAAGGATGAAAAAGACTTACCAGAATGCGCAAAAGCTAAGATTGTAGTTTCATTATAAAGAAAGAATACATAGCCCCAGTATATAGAATATATAACGTCTCGATGCAGTCGCTTAACCTCGACTTTTATATATTCTATATACTGGGGCTTTCTATTATGCTTTCGTCTTAGTCAATCATATTTGAACGAATTCGACCATAAAACGTGAGCATGTACACGCCACTAAGACCAACCAATGCGTATATAATACGTGAGATCCATGTCATATCACCAAAAAGGAAAGATACTAGGTCAAATCGAAAGAAAGCAATTAATCCCCAGTTTATACATCCAATAATGGCTAAAGTTAAAAGAGAGTTATCAATCCATTTCATGTTTATTTCCTCCTGATTTTTTTAATAGTATGGAACAAATACTTCCATAATATACATGGGTATTTGTTGTATTTGAAAACAAAAAATGATAAAATAATATGTATGCAAAATCAAAGGAAGATTTGTTTGAGGTGAATTTGTTTTGGCAAAAAATAAAAATCTTATAAAATATAAAAGTGCAGGTAATTTTAATATCGGTGTAGTGATTTTCTTTATCATTATTATCTATGTTCTTTTTAATATTTTTTCCTATTTAACAAAATCTCATATCGCAGAATATCAGGTACAGCAGGGAACCATTGCGTCCAATAATATATACCAGGGAATTATTGTACGTGATGAAACTGTAGAATATGCTGCGTACAATGGCTATATCAATTATTATGTAAAAAATGCTTCGAAAGTATCGGTGAATGATGTGATTTATTCAATTGATACAGATGGAAGTATTTCTAAGGAAATATCAACTTCTGCAGTCAATGGCGAGTCTCTTTCCATGGACAGCCTTTCTGAGATTTCGCAGGAATTGAATACCTTTATCAAGGATTATGATTCGAATCAGTTTTCAGAATGCTATACGTTTTATAACAATTTGAATACAGAAATTACACAGAGCCATAACATCCATGCACTTGCAGATTTATCGGATAAGGTAAGTCAAGCAGAGTCAAACCAGACCTTTTATCAGCTAAAATCCAGCCAGGATGGCATTATTGTATATGAGGTAGATGGTTTCGAAGGATATACGATTGAAGATATCACCAATTCTGAAATTAATTACACGGGTTATACCTCGACACATTTGTTTGAAAATAAAGAGGTTACAACCTCAGATCCTGTTTATAAACGTATTAATAGCGAGGATTGGAATATTATTGTACCTATCACAGAAAAACTTGCAAAGGAGCTAAATGATGGCTCTAGCGTTAAAATACGCTTTTGTAAGGATGACTTTACCACCAATGCCTCTTATAGCATTGTAAAAGGGGAAGAAGAATATTTCTTGAATATTTCCTTGAAAAAGGCTATGGTTCGATATGCAAATGATCGTTTTATTGATATTGAGTTGGTGATGAATGAAAAGTCAGGGCTTAAAATTCCACAATCTGCGATTACTACAAAGGATTTCTTTACTATTCCAAAAGAATATTTTACCACAGGTGGTGATTCCAATGCTCCTGGTCTTATGATTCGTCATACGATTGATGGAGAGGACACCGTAAAGCTAGTTAATCCAACGCTATATTATGAAACAGAGGAGTATTATTATATTGATAGCGAGGAAGTTTCCGAGGGTGATTTGGTACTCATGGCGGATTCGCAAAGTACTTATCAGATTGGAACTGACAAAGGCTCCTTAGTTGGCGTTTATAATATCAACAAGGGCTATGCCGTATTTAAACAGATTAATATTATTTATGAAAATGAAGAATATGCAATCGTAGAGACGAAAACTGCGTATGGAGTCTCGTTATATGACCATATTGCGTTAAATGCAAGTGAAATCAAAGAAAACCAGTTAACAGCAAAATAGAGGTGTTATTTGTGATTAAAACAAACTTAGAAAACGTAGAAAAAAATATTGTACTCGCATGTCAAAAAAGTGGCCGTAGCCGTGAAGAAATCACGTTGATTGCAGTGAGTAAAACAAAGCCAGTATCTTTGTTAGATGAAGCTTATCAAGCTGGTATGCGTAATTTTGGCGAGAATAAAGTACAGGAAATGTGCGAGAAATATGATCAAATGGAAAAAGACATAAAATGGCATATGATTGGACATTTACAAACCAACAAAGTTAAGTATCTGATTGGTAAAACTACACTAATCCATTCCGTAGACAGCTATAAACTTGCTTGTGAAATTGAAAAACAGGCAGCAAAGCAGGAATGTATTATGGATATTCTTGTGGAAGTAAATATTGCAGAAGAAGAAACAAAGTTCGGTCTTTCTGAAACAGAGGTAATTGAATTAGTAAAAGAAATTGCAAAATTACCACATGTTCGCATACGTGGTCTTATGACAGTGGCACCATATGTTGTTGATTCTGAAGAAAATCGACCATTTTTCCGCAAGATAAAGCAATTATCTGTTGACATAGATAATCAAAACATAGATAATGTAAGTATGGATATACTTTCTATGGGAATGACTGGCGATTACATGGTTGCCATTGAAGAAGGTGCAACTATGGTTCGTGTTGGTACAGGTATTTTCGGTGAAAGAAATTATACAAAGTAAGGTGGAGAATTGATATGAGTTTCATGGATAAATTTTTAGATGCATTACGTTTGAATGATGACGATGATGACGATTACGAATTCGCAAACGAAGAATACTTTGATGATGAAGATGATTATGACGAACCAAAGAAGAAAACACCTCGTAGAGAAAATAAGGTAGAAGTGAAGGAGAAACCAGTTTCAAAGATTACTCCAATTGGTAAGGTTCAGAAAAAACAGACTGCAAACTTGGGGATGGAAGTATGTGTTATCAAACCAACTTCTATTGAAGATGAAATCGAGATTGCAGATACTTTATTATCTGGAAGAACCGTTCTTATCAACATGGAAGGCTTGAATATTGAAATCGCACAGAGAATTATTGACTTTACATCTGGTGCTACATATGCAATGCACGGCAGTCTTCAGAAGGTTTCAAACTATATCTTCCTTGCTACTCCAAACGGAGTAGATATTTCCGGTGATATCCAGAATCTCATGGATGCATTCGGTTCAGGAAGTAGTTTTTCTTATTAATTATGAATGAACAGGAATTATGTAAAAAGCGTCTTTTAGACTTATCAAAGCAAGCAGACATTAAGGGAATCGTTACTTTTAGCGATTTCCTTAATTTAAATGAACAGAATATATATCATGCATTGAAATCCTCACTTTATACCAGGTCAGAGGTTTTCGGCGGATACGATAGTGCAGAGCGTCAGATGGTGGCTTTTATCCCTGATGCTCTTTATTATGAGTTTGCATATCCTATGAAATGTATTCATATCGTTCCTAAGTATCCGAAATTTGCAGAAAAACTAACACATCGTGATATTTTAGGTGCTTTGATGCATTTGGGCATCGAACGCAATCGACTAGGGGATATTCTTTGTTTAGAGGATGCCTACTATGTCTTTTGTGATGAGGATATTTTCCCCTTTATAATGGGCCAATTAGACAAGATACGTCATACGATGGTGGATTTGTCTGAACAAGATAATTATAGTGACTTACAGGCGAATATACAGCTAGAAGAGCGCTTTGATATGATTGCTTCTAACCGTATTGACTGTATTATTGCCAAAGCTTTTCATTTGTCTCGTTCAGAGGCTTCTCAACTTTTGGTTTCTGAAAAGGTTTTTATCAACGGAAAATGTATCTCAAATTGCAATCAGGCCTGTGAAAATGGAGCAATCGTATCTGTTCGAGGCATGGCTAGATTCATCTTTGAGGATTGTCAGACGACGAGTAAAAAAGGCAAATTACGAGTAAAATTCTCGTTTTATAAATAACATATCCAGGAGAATGAATTATTTATGAAAAAAAAGAACAAGAAAACAGTCCTTATGAGTGGGCTTATGGTTTTAGTGTTAATTGCTATTGATCAGCTCACCAAGTATCTGGCTGTTATATTTTTAAAAGACAAACCAGCCATACCTATTATTAATCAGGTATTTGAATTAAGATATTTAGAAAATACCAGTGCAGCCTTTGGCATGGATCCAATTTCTTTACTACACAATATCTTTCATTTTGATGTATTTGTTCAAAATCCAGAGTTATATTTGAATATTCGAATGGGATTTTTTTATATACTTACAATAGTGATGGTTTCCCTTTTTGTTTGGTTGTATTTTAGAATTCCTAATCAAAAAAGATATGTTTTTATTGACTACATTTTGATTTTCTTATTTGCGGGAGCAATTGGAAACTTGATTGACCGCGTGACCAGGCAGTATGTTATCGATTTTCTATACTTTAGATTAATCGATTTTCCAATTTTCAATGTTGCCGATATCTATGTGACTTGTTCGGCGATTGCAGTATTAGTTTTAGGAATATTCTATTATAAGGATGAGGATTTTGATTTAATATTTCCATCCAAGAAGACAAAGAAAGATAAAGAATAAGCATGAAAACAGAGATTTTTGAAGTAATGGAAGAGCAGGAGGGAGAGCGCTTAGATAAATATTTAAGCGTGATTTATCCGGATACTTCACGTTCGTTTTTTCAAAAGTTAATAAAAGATAACGGTGTTCTAGTAAATAAAAGGGCGGAAAAAGCCAGTTATCGTATGAATTTTGAAGATGTGGTTACGATACATTTTCCAGATGCAGTTGAAACAACCATCGAGCCGGAAGATATTCCTTTGGATATTCTATACGAAGATGAGGATTTATTGATTGTAAACAAACCAAAAGGCATGGTGGTTCACCCGTCGGCTGGACATTACAGTGGAACACTGGTAAATGCCATTATGTATCATTGCAAAGATTCCTTAAGCGGAATAAATGGTGAAATTCGTCCTGGTATTGTGCATCGTATTGATATGGATACTACAGGTTCTTTGATTGTCTGTAAAAATGACGCCAGTCATGTGAATATCGCAGAACAAATAAAGGTTCATTCCGTAAATCGTATTTATGAGGGCATCGTTTTGGGCAATGTAAAAGAAGATGAGGGTACAATAGAAGGTTCCATTGGCAGACATCCCGTTGAACGTAAAAAAATGGCGATTAACGAGAAAAATGGCAAGCCAGCAATTACGCATTATAAGGTATTAGAGCGTTTTGGAAACTATACTTATATGCAGTTTAAACTCGAAACAGGACGTACGCATCAGATTCGTGTGCATATGTCTAGTATTGGACATCCGTTGCTGGGTGATCCCTTGTATTCAAGTGGCAAAACTGCGTTTAAAAATCTGATTGGACAGACATTACATGCGAAAACCATCGGTTTTATTCATCCTACAACCGGTAAATACATGGAATTTCATGCACCATTGCCAGAATATTTTGAAAAATTACTGTCACAGTTGAAAATTAAGTAAAAATTTGATAAAATAAATTCAAAGTATAGGTTGATTTTACGAATGTGACTTTGAATTTATTTTAATTATATAATAAGGGGGCTTGTATTATGGGACATCAGGTATATACCATCGGTAGAGAATTTGGAAGTATGGGGCTTTTAGTAGGTCAAAAGCTTGCAGAACGTCTTGGTATTAAATATTATGACAAGGAATTGTTACAGCAGGCAGCAAAGGACTCTGGTTTTTGTGAAGAAATCTTTGAAAACCATGATGAAAAGGCATCTAACAGCTTTTTATATTCTTTAGTTATGGATACATATTCTGCTGGAAACTATGCTGCAGCACCATTTTTGGATATGCCATTAAATCACAAGGTTTTCCTTGCTCAGTTTGATACAATTAAAAAAATTGCAGAAAACGAATCCTGTGTTATCGTTGGCCGTTGCGCAGACTATGCATTAGCGAATCATCCAGATGTTATCAATGTTTTTGTACGTGCAGAATTAGAAGATCGTATTAAAATCATTAGCAAACGTATGGATATGACGGAAAACAAGGCAAAAGACCTTATCTTAAAGAATGATAAGCAGCGTGCTAGCTATTACAACTATTATACAAGTAAGAAGTGGGGCGATACTGCCAGCTATGACCTTTGTATTAATACAAGTAAAATCTCCGTTGATAATGCAGTTGATTTGATTTTAGATTTCCGCAAATACATGGATGCTAAAACAAAATCAGGAATTGAAATGGCTGAATAATAAAATTACATAAAAAATATAAGGAAGTTCTCGTAATGGAGAGCTTCCTTTTTTGTTGAAAATTTTAACAAGAATACGATAAACCTTATTTAAACGAATAAAATTTTAATATAAAACTATTCGTTAAACTAGACTTTCGCGAATAAATACATCTAACTGTAAACAATCAATTTTCACAAATAAACCTACTACTTCTTGTAATTATTTCACTTTTAAACAAGAATAATATACGCTGGCAATAAAATAAATACATTTACAGGTCTCTCGAATCCAAGATAATTGTAAATGGCCCATCATTTAATAAGGTAATTTTCATATCTGCACCAAAGCTTCCAGTTTGAACATTTGGAATCTGTTCCTTGCATTTTTCGATAATATATTCGTACAAATTATTAGCAAGCTCTGGATTTCCTGCATTTGTAAAGGATGGTCGATTTCCTTTTTTACAATCCGCATATAGTGTAAATTGCGAAATTAACAATAAACTTCCATTCACATCAGCAAGACTTAAATTCGTTTTTCCATTTTCATCCTCAAATATGCGCATTCCGATGAGTTTTTTTATCATTTTATCAGCAATTTCCATGTTATCCTCATTAGAGACGCCGATAAAAACGCAAAATCCCTGCTGGATTTCACCAATTACCTGGTTTTCTACTGTACATGATGCGTTTTTTACGCGTTGAATGACAAATTTCATAGTTGCTTGACTCCTAATTTTATAATATGAACTTATTATATCATTAAAATAAATACTAGTCATTAATATTTAGTGCAAACTATTCGCAAAACCTAGCCAAATTATTCATTTTCTAGTATAATATACTCTATATTTACAATGAAACTTTCTTATTTGTAAAGTAATTTTTCATTTTCGTGGAGGAAGTTATGAAAATTCAACAATTATACAGCTACGTTCGTCGTGCGGTCGACGATTATCATATGATCGAGGAAGGTGACAAAATTGCAATCGGAATATCTGGCGGCAAGGACTCTCTCACTCTCCTATATGCACTTGCGGGGTTAAGACGCTTCTATCCAAAGAAGTTCGAGCTTATTGCAATTACTGTAGACCTTGGCTTCGAAGGCTTTGATTTGACACCAATAAAGGCGTTGTGTGAGGAATTAGAGGTCGAATACCATATTGCAAAGACTGATATCGGCAATATCATCTTTGAAGAACGTAAGGAGGCTTCTCCATGCTCCCTATGTGCCAAAATGCGTAAGGGTTCCTTAAACGACACCGTAAAGGCCCTTGGTTGTAATAAAGTCGCTTATGCGCACCACATGGATGACATTGTCGAAACGATGTTTTTATCTTTGATATATGAAGGGCGCTTTCACTCCTTCTCTCCTGTTACTTATTTAGATCGTATGGATTTGACAGTCATTCGTCCAATGATGTATCTTCCCGAAGCAGATGTCATTGGTTTTATGAATAAATACGAGGTTCCAACTGTAAAAAACCCTTGTCCTGTGGACGGTTTAACCCGTCGCGAATATGCCAAAGACCTGGTTCGACAAATTAATATTGAAAATCCTGGTGCAAAAATGCGAATGTTCCATGCGATTGTCGAAGGAAATATCAAAGGTTGGCCAGAACGCTTTGAACGCGAGCCTCGCAAGAAATCCTTAAAATCTAACAAGTAACAATAAAATTAAATTTAGAATTAATTATTTAATGCAATTTGAGGTGTCAAATGAAAGAAAAAGCCTACCATGAGGACGTCAATATAAAAAACGAACTGCAATTAAGAGAATTAATTAAAAAATTACCGAAGTTTTGTCTCGAATTTTTTATTGGTATTGAGTCTAAAACTGCTTCTCGCACTAGAATTGCATACGCCTATGATTTAGGATGTTTTTTTGATTATTTGCATGAAAATAATCCAATCTGTAAACGTGTATCCATTCCAGAGATTCCAATAACTATTTTAGATTGTTTAACACCAATGGATATAGAAGAATATTTATATCATATTAAATTATATGAAAAAGATGGAGTTGCTCATACAAATGATGATCGTGCAATCAAACGCAAGCTCTCTTCACTTCGTACTTTTTACAATTATTTTTATAAAAATGAGTTAATCGACACAAATCCTGCAATCAAGGTGGATATGCCAAAAATTCATGATAAAGCAATTATACGATTAGATGTTGATGAGGTGGCTCAGCTCTTAGACGAGGTCGAATCTGGAGATAAATTGTCTTCTAGACAACAGATGTATCATCAGCGTACAAAAACGCGTGATTTAGCGCTATTAACACTTCTGCTGGGGACGGGAATCCGTGTCTCTGAGTGTGTAGGTCTCGATATTTCCGATGTAGATTTCAAAAACAACGGAATCAAGGTGCATCGCAAAGGTGGTGCTGAAGTTATGGTTTACTTTGGAGATGAGGTAATGGAAGCAATTGCTGACTACATGAAAGAACGCGCAAACATTACTCCAGTAGAAGGACATACAAATGCCCTCTTTCTATCTCTCCAAAACAAACGAATTACGGTTCGAGCAGTTGAAAATCTTGTAAAGAAATATTCAAAGCTAGTAACCAATGTGAAAAACATTACACCACATAAACTTCGTAGTACTTATGGTACTACTCTTTATCAGGAAACCGGCGACATTTATCTAGTTGCAGATGTACTTGGACATAAAGATGTAAATACTACTCGTAAGCACTATGCTGCTCTTGAGGAAGATCGTCGTAGACGTGCTGGTCGAGTTGTAAAATTACGCGATGTATAAATATAAAAACCCTAAAGATTTCATTGATATGTACCCTCTTTACTGGACAATCCAGTAAGGAGGGGTATTTTTATGCGTTACTCTTATGAGTTCAAAAGAAAATGTGTCGAATTGTTTCATCAAGGCAAGTGGCCCGAAACGCCAGACGGTATTAAAGAACATAACTTTCGTATAATGATAAAGCGATGGGTTCGCCTAGAAGACGCACAAGGTCCTGAGGTGTTAAATCATAAAAATGCCAACAAAAAATGGACGCCAGTCCTGTATTGTATTCCTTTAGCATCATGTGGAAACTTTTGATATCCATACAGTTTTCTGCAATAGAAACAGCAATCGCCTTATCCAATGTTTCCTCATCGTCGGCTGGTCGAATTTGTGACTTGCAGCTTCCAGGTATTTCCCTCCATGAGAAAATGTCTTTGTAAAATCACGACGAATCTGCGGTATTGAAGTTGCTGTCTTTGATGCAATCGCTTCATAATGCTTTGGATTGGACAGCACATTTCCTTTCGAATCAGACAACTCCACACTTTGTATGAGCTACTCATCCTTATCGTAAATCATCATGCGAAAGCCATAGAGCAGTCTTATCTGTACATTTTTGCAGGCGTATTTTACAGGAACACTGTATTTATTACTGCCAAATGATACAATACCTTACGTTTTTACATCATTCTCAAACCATAACACGAATTTAGCGAAAACTAATGAGGTTTGAATACCTTACGGTTTTACATCATTCTCAAACCATTTCCATTCCTTTCCATGTGTGCAACGGTTTGAATACCTTACGTTTTTACATCATTCTCAAACCTCACCATCTGTTAAACGTACCCAGAATAGGTTTGAATACCTTACGTTTTTACATCATTCTCAAACCTAATATCAGTACTTCCCAAAAGCTTTACTGTTTGAATACCTTACGTTTTTACATCATTCTCAAACTGCTATCAACAGTTCCTGTGTCGCTGTCATGTTTGAATACCTTACGTTTTTACATCATTCTCAAACTATCTGCTCTAATATCTGCGTATCAGCAGAGTTTGAATACCTTACGTTTTTACATCATTCTCAAACCCGCTATCCAAATAGGTGCATTTTTTATGTGTTTGAATACCTTACGTTTTTACATCATTCTCAAACTGAGTATGCTCAAGAATGTATTAACGATTTGTTTGAATACCTTACGTTTTTACATCATTCTCAAACTATGCTTCCAATGTTCTGAATTTATGTTTCGTTTGAATACCTTACGTTTTTACATCATTCTCAAACCTTTCCAACTGACACAATGTCATCAAAAAGGTTTGAATACCTTACGTTTTTACATCATTCTCAAACACTGAAAGTGCATGGCTTACAGCTCGTAATGTTTGAATACCTTACGTTTTTACATCATTCTCAAACTGTAAAGGAAGACCATTCTTACAGAAAATGGTTTGAATACCTTACGTTTTTACATCATTCTCAAACTGCATATTGGTAGTGGTGGTTTAAGATATGGTTTGAATACCTTACGTTTTTACATCATTCTCAAACTGGAAAATTACACATTATACTCTTATAGTAGTTTGAATACCTTACGTTTTTACATCATTCTCAAACCTCAAATCAGAAAATGAAATACTTTTCATGGAGTATAAAACCTGTATTCAAACATACATCATATTTCACATTTATCTTTATCTATTATATATGTTTTTATGTTTTTTGTAAAATATCTTTGATTACTCTCGTATAACAGAATATTAATTTCATTATGCTGAGAAAATAAACAAAGTTCTTGTAATTGAGTTTCAGTCAAATAGCTATTAGCGTTAACAAGAATGATAAGTTTTTTATTTAATAAAACTGTTTGCAACTTGATATATTGAAGAAGTATTTCAAATAAACTCAATGAATCGACTTCAATTTTTACACGAAGAAGTTTAAATAAACTCTGCAAATCAATATCATCATTTATAGAAAGCGTCATAGAATATGATTGTTCAACATCTAAAAAATATTGCTGTATTGCCGTTACAAGTTCTCTTGTTTTTAAATATGTATTTTCATCATTTGCAATATCTTGTAGTTCTTGGTATATTTTTGAGAGAACTTTCTTTTCATTTAACTCTAATAAAAATGGACTAAATATAATCTCAATAGATTTTGAGATATTAAGTTCTTTATCATTTCTAGATAATACAAATCTTCCGGCTTGCCCATTAATTTGAGTAGATAATTCATTGAGATATTGTATGAAAAGTTCTGGAGATTCTACTATCCACTCAGTTACTTTAAAATCTGACATATTTAATACTTCTGCCAATTCTGAATGTGCTAATATCATAGAATCACCAGCCTTTCATCGCTATCTAAAATTTCACTTTTAAAATCTCCTATTATCAAATCCATTTTAGAATACTGTTTTTCAGTGATTGTAAGTATTTGAATTAAGCCTTTATCCGGACTATTTTTGCGTACATTATCTATAATGGAATTTACAGCACTTCCATTCAAAGCTAATTTGCAATATACAGACTCTTGCACCATCATAAAACCACCTTTTAAAAGGAATTTTCGAAATTGTATATATGCTTTTCTTTCTTCTCCTGTTACTACTGGTAAATCAAAAAATACAATTACTCGCATAAATCTATAACTCAAAACTATAAAAACGAATTAAGGAACTATCATTCTCATTTAAAGCATCAAATATACTTTTACAATATATTTTGATTGCATTATTAACATATTGGATTTTTCCATCAATTCTAACTTCTTGATTAAGAATATTTACTAATCCCATCTTCTGCTCATGTTCTAATTCGGTATATCGCATAGAATATACTTTTTGGTCGACTAAAATACGAAATGGTTCCATTAAATCAGAAGCTAAATTAAATTGGTTGAACATGTTATCGTGAAATAGTCCAAGTTGAGTAATATATCCATTCGCTACTACTTCCCTACAAAATGCTGACAAAATAATGGTATATCCATAATTTAAACCAGCATTGATAGGAGAATCAGCAGTTCTCGTAAAATCTAATCCAAATAATGCATTAAAATATACTTTGGCAGCATGACCTTCCCTATTAGATTCATCATTCCATGAAATTTCTTTGATATATAAATCTAATAATATCGCTTCCTCCTTATTTAGTAGTTCTAAAAATTCTTTTTGTTTTCGAATTTTCTCAGTAACAATTTCTGTCCAAATAGCTTCTTTTGTATTTTGTTTCCATGCTATTTGATGTCTTACATTATTACTTGTGTCATGACTTCCATAATAACTAATTAATTCTGAAGAAGGGTTACGTTTTTCATCACAAAAAATCACCTTAATCTTTTTCTTTGTCAATTCTGCAAGCAGACTAGTTGTAATTGAAACAGCCGTAGATTCAATCAAAATAGTAGAAATTTCGCCAAGATGGATTTTCGTTATCTCATCACTACGCACAACCATAAAACCAAGCTGATAATCTAGTTTTGCTCGTTTTGAGATAACGATAATTCTCCAACTCATACTGTTTTTAAATCAATCTCTTGCTCATAGATTCCAGATGGAGATTGATTAATAATTGAAATTTTGTTTACTTTGGTAATATTATTATTTAATACTAATATGCCAGCATGTCCAGGACCGCCAATTTTGGAAAGGTTTGCAGCTACACTTTGGCATTGGAATAAATGAAGAATTTCATACAAAACTAAGCATTTATTTTCATGACTAAGTTTTATGAAGTTTTCTTTCTTTTCCAGTAAAGTGATTGCTTGTAATCCTAAACGTTTACTATAGATTGTATTAGATAATTTATCAATAAAACAATCATATAAGTCGAGTAATGCTTCGTGTGTTATATTATCTTTTTCGGAAATCATATAATTTTTATTTACAAGTCTTCTGTTATAGAATTTAACGATCTTTTTTAAAACCGTTTGTTGAGAACTAGATAGGATTAATTGGTTTGCACCTTTAAAAAGTAATTGATTTCCAGTTCTGCCAGAAAGCCACATATAAAATCCATCCACTTTAAATAAAGAGTCTATCTTAATTTTTGAAATTAAAATAGTTGGATCAATAAGTCCTCTGTCTCTAAGAACATCTAATGCAAACTCATTGTCTTGTTCCATCTTTTCTTTTAAATATAGTGGAACATACTCTATCGTACGAATTTTATTTCCTTTTTTATCTTTGGATTCTACTAAAATAAAATAAGTGCCGGTAGCTTTGTTATATCCACCATATTTTGAAATGTCAGATAATCTTTCGTCACTACATTTAATTGGTACCTGTCCTTTTCCTTTCTTTAATATTTGTAAATCAAACAGAGCTCCTGTTACTTCATAAGATCTACGTGTAACAAGAATATTATTTTTTTCCATCGTTTTTCTAACAGTTTTTATTGTTCCGTTTTCACCTGAAACCCACGCTGTTTCACTCCTATTTTCTACATTTGAAGATGTAAACATTTTTTGAAGATTGTAACTACGACCTGGATTATTATATATAAACCATGCAACATTTTTTGTAAATTTAATAAAATAGGTGTTTCCAACGACGATATTTAAGTAGGCATCTTTTGCATGGTGTAAATCATTCATATCACGAACTTTTATGAAATCAAAATCATCTCTAAATTTAGAAACTATTTTGGCTTTAGTGTATACTATTTCGGAATCAGGTAATATTTGTTTTAGTATAGACGCTACAGCTTTTGTTCCCTGACGAGTTTCAACTAACTGCCTATCAATAAAGCCCGCTAACTCATTTGCTTCAAATTCTGTACTACGTGTCAAACGCTCGAATTTTTTCTTGGATATAAATCCTCCCTCTAATAATGAAGTCCAAAAACTCTTCATTGAATTACGAATTTCTGATTTAATAGGATATATATCAGATTTTTCCGAGTTAAGTTCCTTTTTGACAAGCACTCGGTTGTCGATACTATCGTCCATAATTTTCGATTGAGGATATATATGATCAATATCATATTTGCGGTTGTCCCACAAATTTTCTAACTCAATTGGTTCTCCAGAATACATGCAGCGTCCTTTTTGAGTATAGTATAGATACAACTTATCCCCACGTAGTGAACTTTCCTCTGTAGCTTCTAATTCTTTTATCCATTCTTTTTCTTCGGATTTGCAGTTCTTATATAAATCTATCAAATGATTTTTCCTAGATGCAGTTCGTTTGTTTTCTGCCTTTTCTCGAGCCATTTCTACAAATATGCGCTGTGGCGGATTATCCATAATTTTGCATATTTCTTTTACAATGATAAGCGTTTGCCAAATCTGACGTTTTACAGATGGTGATACATATAATTCTTCTACAAGTTTGTAAGAAATTTCTTGGTTTTCACAAACTCCATTTTTCCTTTCGATTTCATTTCCAAATAAATATTTCGAACTTAAAATTTGCATCAAATTATCATTTGTTTCCCAGAGCGCTTGAATAATAGTCCATACTTCTCCGGACTCTGGAGCTGGCGCAGTAATTCCAGATAAGAATTTATATGAAAATCTTCCCCATCCGATATAGGAGAGTTTTGATAATTCTGTAAGCTGCTTATCGGTTAGTCTAGGATATAATTTTGTTAATCTTTGTTTTAAAAGCTTTTTATCTTCTCCAAACAAAGTAATATTCAAAATTATATTTTCTTTTTCTTCTTGTGACAAATCTACGCCAGTTAACTTTTCTTTGAAATCATGATATGCAATCAGAGCTCCTTTAAAATCGCCATCTATTCCCGTAATGTCAACATTTCTTTCAGCAATGCCGTTTCGAACAAGATAGTCTTTGAGTTTCTTTTGTGTTACTTTCCTTGTTCTTTGGAAAAGTTCCTCATAAATACGTTGTTTTAATTCAATGCTAATTGGCTCACCATTTAATCGCAAATTATTTAGTTCATTTAAAACTACAAATTTACTATAAAGCATAGAGTTTTTCGGTAATACATCCTCATGTACTAAATAAGTACATTTATTTGTCATGTTACGAATAAATCTCTCAGCACTTTCTTCAATATTGATTACTTCTTCAAAATTCCAAGGATAAATCTTTTCGTTGGAATTTCGAACCGCCCAATTAGAGAATGTTCCATTTTTGCGGATTCCGTTTAATGGTCCAACATAATATGGAATGCGAAAACTAAATATTTGTTCTATCTTTCCACGGTTTTCTTTAATAATAGGTAGTTTATTTTCTAAACTTTTTAAAATAGCTTTTAATTCATGTAAATGAACCTGATTAGGTAATACATTATTTTCTTTTGTGACAAGTTTAGGTAAAAAAGTCCCTTTATCTAATTCCTCTACAAGATATAAAATGTTTTCATCTTGAATTTTTGAAACAACATTTTTCTTAAGAAATTGATAGAAATCATCTTTGCTACATTGTTTTCCCTGCATTACAACTTTTTGGCCATTTACTTTTGTCATTCCTATGTAGGCAGGATAATTAAAAAGCTTATCACTTGTTTTAACGAATATGTTTTTATAATCTTCTTGCGAAAGGTGTATCTTTACAATTTTTTTAAGATATTGTAAATCTTTTTTGTGTTTACTATATAAATCTACTTTTGAAGATGAAAGAGAATCGTTTTCTCCTAAAATATCTACAAGAATACTCCAGTCATAGATTGCTTTTGCTTGAACAATAATATAATATAGTTCACCTAACTCAGTTTCATATATACTTGCATTATCATCATAACTAGCTTCTGTAAAACAAATCTTTGATTTTTCAGCATCTTCTAACTCGGAATTCCCAAATATATCACTTAGTTTAACGGTACATCCACATAAAAGAGCAAGAATCGCTTTTTCACATAAAGTATTAGCATGAAGTTCTTTTTGTAATTTGCTCTTTTTTGCAGAACGAGTCAATTTTTTATCCTTTAATATATCTTCAATTAAACTAATTTCCTCTTTTGAAAATGATATACTAAAATCAAGTTCTTCATTGCTAATGCTTTCATAAAACTGTTCAAATATATTATTGAAGTCTCTAATTGAATCAAAGTTTCCATGAAACAAGAAATGCCCTCTATGCTTCATGATATGATGAATTGCTAAATAAACCAAACGAATATCTGGTGTTTCATCTGTTTGCATCAAATATTTTCTCAAATGATATATAGTAGGAAACTGTTTATGATAATCTTTATCTGTATATTTTTCATCAACAAATAAAGCATAAGGAAGAGAGGGAACGTTACCATCTAGATTACGCTTATCTTCTGGCATATATCGACTTTCTTTCATTCTATAGAAAAATCCGTCATCAATTTTATTAATTTCAGCACAAAAAATAGCTTGTAAAAGCTCAATACGCCAATTTCTACGAGCTAATCTTCTTCTAGAAGTTCTAGCAACACGTCTCTCTTCTGCTGTTTTTGCAGATTCAAATAGACGAACACCCCACATAGCTTTTCCGTGCTTTCTTATTATTTCATAGTTTGGTGTTGTTACTGCCCATCCAACTGATCCAGTTCCAATATCGAGACCTAAATAATATTCATTTATCATACATTTTCTCCTTAATAGTACAATATAACAAAAAAAGTCTGCATCAGCAGACTTTTTGTTTCCACACACTGTGGGCCATCACCGATGGCGGTTTGAATAAATTCTTATTTGAACTTATGATGTAAAAAGTTTAAGGTATTAAACTTATATTCATTATATTCTCGCAATTCAAGAAAGTCAAGAAATCTTTGCTGAAGAATTCATAAATTTTTAATTTTTCTTGCTTTTTATATTATCAAAACAAGTGAGATTTTTTTGGGACAATTTATTTGATAAACTATATTTTTTTAATTAAAAAATATCGCATACTATAATATAATTATTTGACATGTAAACAAATAAAATCGGAAGAGCAAATGAACTCTTCCGATTATTTTATTATAAATTTGTTACTTTTGAAAATACTTCTATAACATTTCCAGCTTCATCAACACGTGAAATGCCTGTAATATTTAAAATTCCATCTGATACCGAGCCTTTTATTGTATCTCCCACCTTCGCAAATAAAAGCTGTTCATTATCTTTGAATAAGGATTTATAAACAGTGCCATCTGATGTTCCCATATATACATAGGTGTTTCCATTTATATCAACATATTGGATTACTGAAATAACAAATTCTACCGGAGTGGAATCCGTTGGAGTATCTGTTTCAGGTATGCCGCCAATTACATCTTCATTTAAATTTAATCCAAGTTTTTCTGCATATTTAGCAACACAAGCTTCTCTTGAATCTGCTACTACTACTTTTCCATAATCTTTCACATTTACCATGTAATACATTTTTACCAGTCCAGATTTGTCCTTTAAAACACCGATATACGCCAATTCATTGTCTACGTTAATCAGTGTAGGGAAAGAAGCTACATAACCGTACTGCTGTACTTCACCCTGCGCGGCATTCATAGCAGACTGTTCGTTAGCACTAGATACTGCAAAATATTTGTACTCTCCAGTTCTCTCATTTACCATGATAAAACCAAGGTTTGAGCTATCTGCAGCCATTGAAGTAACACCGGTATATACATAAATATCGCCATCCTTTGCAATATAACCATAGTCACTGCCAGCTTCGCTATATACTTCGCCTTCATCATCTTCGTAATAAGAGTTAATCTTGGTTGTCTGCATACAACCAGTATTAGCGCCAAAAGAAGTACCATTAATGAAACCATTTACATTTTTATAGGCAACATCATAAAGGGTACAGATTAAATCACCAGGAAATACATAATCCACCCACTGAGGAATATCTGCTACATCATAATAAGTGCTTTCGCCAGTTACAGGATCCGTTACTATTGCACCTACCACGATTTCACCGCCGAATACACCAATTGTCTTGTCAAAGACACTAGACACATAATAAGGTTTACCATCTTCATCAACTTCAAAATGGATGTTTCCATAAATCAGTGTTGGAAACTGGTAATGGATATGACGATTTAAATCTTCATTGAAGTATGCTGAAGGAATATATTTCATCCCATCTTCAATTTCTACATAATCAGCGGTCATAGTTGTTGGTGAAACAGATACATAACCGGTTACTCCTTCATTACGATTACTCAACCACTTGAACAATCCAACATATTCTAATGGTGCTACTTTTACAGCGTCTCCTTCAATATTCAACTGAATATAGTTATCGGAAACATTAAATGCTGAGAAGTTTTCAATCGCTCCAATTTCTCTATCACCAAGCTGTTTTGCAGATGCTGTATCCATAAGCGCTATACTTTCTGCATCCTTTTCTGAAAGAATTGCATCTCCTGATTCTACCTGCTCTACTTGAATAATTTTCGCATAATTTCCCGCATTGAAAATTTCTGCACCTGTAATCATACAGATAACAAATGCAGGTACCATAATTGCAGGAACTACAAATGGTAGATTCATGAGTTTCTCGTATCGTTTTGACTCATATTTTCCCTGAGTAGTGGCAATTGCAACTAAGTTTACAAAACAATAAATCATAATAATAAAGAATAATTTTACCCAGGTGCCTTCAAAGCGGAAGTTCCATGGTGTTGGAAGCAGGTAATCAATAATGAGTGTAAGTACCGTACTAATCACCAGTCCTATCACTACGGCCTGCCACACAGGTGTTTGTTTAAATTTTTTCATAATATGTACTCTCCTTTTTTATTATATTAGATAATTTCTGTATAAATCTTTTGATACATTTCTTCTGTTACCCATACAGAAACAGAACCACCATTTACCTTAAATTCGCCGAATCCTTCTGCATCTAAAATGACCGCATCGGTAAAATGTCCTAATGCATCATAGAATTTTTTACCAGCAAATTTCTTATGAATCTGCATTCGTTTTGTGCCAGCAACAGAATCCGTGATAAGAACAGCCATTCCTGAATTTATATGTTCCTCATCTCCGGTACGAACAAATCCCACTACAGATGGATCATCAAAATAATCAATTTGTTCTCCATATGCGCAACATTCACGTAATTTAATTAATTTCTTCAGGTCTTTTACAGGTGAAATATTGTCATGTGGGATACCATAATAATCACCATAAAATACACAAGGAATTCCATCTTTTCGTAATAAAATCAAAGCATAGGCAATCGGTTTAAACCATTCTGGAATAAAAGAATACAAAGCCTGATTTGGCTGCGTGTCGTGATTATCCACAAAAGTTACGGCATTCCATGGTCGTGTTTTCACTAAAGAATCGTCAAAAATGGTTCTCATATCAAAATTTCCATCTGAAGTAGCTGCTTTTAAAAATGAAAAATGTAAAGGTACATCAAATAATGACATACTATTTTCAACTACGTCCAAATAATGTGTTAATTTTGGTAATTCTTTTGACCAATATTCTCCAACTGCAAAGAATTCATCTTCTTTATATGCTCGAATATTTTTTAGCCATTCTCTATAAAAGTCAAAACTGATATGTTTTACTGCATCTAAGCGAAATCCATCCATATGAACTGTGTTCATATACCATTTCCCCCAATCAGTAACTGCTTTTACAGTTTCAGAATTGTCTGTATCTAAGTCAACGCCCATTAGATAATCATAATTGACATTTTCTGTGTCTGTTTCTCGATTCCAGTTTTTGCCTTCAAAGCGATAAATGCCATTCTTTTTCGAAGCATCATCCCAATCAGTTCCACTAAAATGAGAAGCGTTCCATTTAAAATCAGAATACATTCCATTTCTAGCTGGAAAATCGAATTTTGTCCATGCAGAAATAGGTTTAAGTCCACTGATTTCATCTTCACGATTATTTTGTGCGGTTTCTTCGACCATTACATTTTCTGTTGCATCAGCACCCATCATATGATTTAATACGACATCCGCTAATACTTCGATACCATTCTTCTGTAATTCTTTTACAGCCTCTATGTATTCTTCCTTCGTGCCATATTTGGTTGCAACCGAACCTTTTTGGTCAAATTCTCCTAAGTCATAGGTATCATATACATCATAGCCCACGCTATTTTTTCCATTGGCACCTTTATAAGCAGGTGGGAGCCATACCATATTGACGCCTGAATTTTTTAATTCTTCTGCTTGTGCAATAACACGTTTCCAATGCAGGCTATTTTCTGGCAAGTACCACTCGAAATATTGCATTAAGGTCTTATTTATCATAATTATTCCTCATTTTTCTTTCTTATTTCTTTTCTCATTTGAACAAAACCACCTATCCAAACAAACAGTCCTATTCCTAAGAAAAGTATTGCTGGTATAGTTTCTTTATCCATCCAAGCAAGAACACTTGCATACATGCAAAGTCCACCAATTCCAATATACATAACCGCTATTAATATAAATGCAATAATACGAATTGGTATAGGAACTTTTTTCTCAGACATTACAATTATAGTTCCTTCAAATATTAGATCAAACAAAAAATCCAAAATAAATTCTAGCATACTTTTCTTCCATATAAATTAAATATATTATATCATAAATTTATAATATCACCTAATTCTTTCCAACAACTAATATAAACCTTAATATTACCTTAATCTTACAATAAATAAGCTGAAAAATAATTCTAAAATCATTTTCCAGCTAAAGTTTTAATATCCGTATTTCTGTTTGTTTTTTGCTAACAATACAAAACTTAATACCAGTGCCATACTCTCTGCCGCGACAATTGCAAACCAGATACCATCCAATTCCAAAATGAGAGGTAAAACTAACACACATGCCACCTGGAATAAAAGTGTTCGGAGGAAAGAAATTACTGCTGAAAGCAGTCCATTTCCTAAAGCGGTAAAGAAAGACGATGTATAAATATTTAAGCCCATAACAATGAAAGAAATACTATAAATCGCAAATCCTCGCTTCGTCATTTCAAAAAGTTCAGCATCATATCCGACAAAGATTCCAGAAAGTACACCTGCCAACAAGATGGCAATAATACACATCACTACACCGGATACGATATTAAAAAGAATGCTCTTTTTAAACACATTTTGCATTTCTTTCTGATTTCCTGCACCATAATTATATCCAATGATAGGTGCTGAACCGAAAGCATAACCAACGAATACTCCCACAAAAATAAAGTTTACATACATGATAACGCCGTATGCTGCAACGCCATTTTCGCCAGCATATTTCATTAGCTGAAGGTTGTACAACATATTTACTAAAGACATAGAAAGATTCGTCATAAGTTCTGAAGAACCATTAAAACATGCTTTTCCAAATAAATGCCAATTTACTTTGGATGATACAATACGAAGCTCACTGCTATTTTCACGAGAAAAGTATAACAGAGGCAAACCACCGCCTACAACCTGGCTTATTCCAGTAGCAGTTGCAGCACCAATAAGCCCCCATTTAAATATCGCAATAAATACATAATCTAAGACGATATTTGTTAACCCAGCGGCAATTGTAACTTTAAGCCCAAGATCTGGCTTTTCTGCTGTAACAAGGAAGGACTGGAATACGTTTTGCAACATAAATGGAGTAAGTGCTACTAAAAGCAAACGTCCATAAGTGATACAATGCTCTAATAAATCCTCTGTAGCACCAAGAAAGATTGCTATTTCTCTTGTAAAAATAATACCTAACACTGACATTACTACGCCTGCAATTAAAAGCACTTTAATCAACATGGAAAAGATTTCATTTGCTTCTTTTTTCTTTCCTTGTCCTAAAGTCATCGCAACTAATGCACTTCCACCGGTGCCAATCATAAACCCAAATGCGCCTAACATCATTGGGAATGGCATAATTAAATTTACTGCCGCAAATTCGGTCTTGCCTACATAATTTGACACAAAAAAACCGTCAAAAACACCATAAATTGATGTAAAAATCATCATACCAATCGATGGTAATACAAATCTTAGTAAGCGTTTAAAAGTAAAGTGATCTGATAATTTAATTTCCATAAACTCCTCCTAATTTGATGTTCCTCTGCATATACGCAAAAAATGCTGGACAAGGAATAGGTATTTCAACCTATAGCCTTATCCAGCATAACATTTCTAACGAATGCTTTGCCCTCCGAGCCAGCTTGATAATATTATCATAAAAAGATTTAAAATTCAAGTTTTAAAAAAATAGGCCGGAAGTTTAATACTTCCAGCCTAAAATATTAGTCTACGACTACTACGCCATCTTCTTTGATTGTAATAGACATACCGTCTTTTACATATTCAAGGAATTCTTCTCCTAGAGAATCGATAACTGGCATCTTAGTTTCTGCACCTTCCAACCAAACGTCAGCAAGAATTACACCTGCACCTGCGAGGGAATCGATTGGTTTTGAAAAAAGCATACATGCTGGCTGTCTTCCCATAGAACATGCACAGTATAATACTAAACCACCAGTTGTAGAACCGATAGTCTGTGGTAAGCAAAGTGCTTTTCCAGCCATCTGTTTATTAAATAAATCCTGATTATTCTGATCACCACAAGTAGCTTTTTTATCGCCAAACTGTAATGCTTTCTGGAAAGAAGCAAGAGTGTTTAATCCGCCATGGGATACTAAAGCTTCTGCTGTGATTTGCCCTGGGGCAACTACTCTACCTTTAAATTCTTTCATCTTAGTTGCCTCCTTTCGTAATCTGAACTAAAATCTCATCATCTGTATAGTAACGAGCTGTTGTGTATGTACGAAGCTTGTTGGATGATGTAATAACTGGCATAGGTCCACAAAGTGGATTGTTCATATACATAAGTGGACAAATATAAGATGTAATAACACCTGTAGCCTTTAATCTAGCTGCATAATCTGTCTTATTGAACTCTTCTAATACCTTAGGAGCAGCTGTAAATACAGTAGGAATAACAACTTTTTTATTTCCTGCTTCTTTTAAACCTGCTTCTACTTTGTCTGTCCAGCTCTTAAGCTGTTCTAAACTCATATGTGGACATCCCATGAAGCAAAGCTTTGGTTTTGCATCTTTGTTCTTCCACATGATTGGATAATTGTCGTATACACGCTGTAATTCTGCATCGTCAATCACGTAAACCTGTGCGTTGTCTGCGATAAGAGTTTCGCCGAGTTCTTTTGCTTCTGGAGTAAGGTTATCAATATGATAAAGACCTACTGCACCGTTAGAAGCTGTAGCTGCACCGAAATCTTTAAGATATGTACATGCTGCATCGTCAAGTTCAGAACCAATCCATTTATCTAAACCTTTTACATATGGAACATCTTCCATAACCTTCATACCGATAGCAGAGCCAAGAAGCTGTGCTTCTGGTTTCTTGGTAGTCTTAATTTCGATAATCCATGTAGCTTTTCTGCCTTCGTCTGTTACTAATCCAAAATATGGAACATACCCTACTACAGACTGCATGATATCGATAATACCAGAGTTACGGTTACATCTAGCACCAAGTACTGAGTTTGCATATACTACCGCTGAAGATTCAGCCCAGCTAAGCACGTCACCTTTTTTAGGTTTATTTCCTACTTCATCCATGTAACAGGTACATGTAAAAGCATCTTTATCCATAAGACCAAGTTTATTTAACTGACCTTCATAGAAATCCTGTTTAGAATACATGAAGTTTTTGAAAATAAAGTCTTGTAAAAAGTTCTTTGGTACATTTGGATCACATGGTCTTGGGTCTACTGAGAATTTCTGAGTAGAAATAGCACCATCTTCAATAAGTTTGTCCATTAAATCATATACTGGACCTAATGCTTTTAAACCAAATGATGTAACCAAATGTGTATATTCACTAGTAATAGGAATCAATTTTTCTGCACCGAAAAGTTCACCATAACGTACTACAGATTCCATTACTTTGGCAATAGTTTCACCTTTTTCGCCATTTAATATGGCTTTCTGTTCATCTGTTAAATACATAGTTTCCTCCTATAATTTCATTGCAACATCCCATGCGCCCCAGATTACAGTACGAAGACTGCCAACCTGTTTTGCATCACCGATAACATGAACATGTTTGCTCTTTTCAAATGCTGGAGTTGGAATATAACCAACAGAAATGATAACATTGTCAGCTTTGATTTCTGTTGTGTTTCCAGCTTTATCAGCGATTACTACGCTTCCATCTTTAATTTCTTTTACAGAGCTGTCTACATATGTAGGAACTTTGTTAGAAATAAAGAAATCACGTAAGTAGCTTGAGTTTGGTAATGGTACTTTATCAGAAACGATAAGGTCATGTTTGGCTTCTACTACTACTGGTTTTTTGCCCTGTAAGTAGAGGTCATATGCGATTTCACAACCTGTTAAACCACCACCGATAACTACTACATTTTCACCAACATTGCTCTGATCTCCAAGTAAGAAATCAACAGCTTCTACAGCTTTTTCTACCCCTGGAATAGGAAGCTTGCGAGCTTTTGCACCTGTAGCAACGATTACTTCATCTGCATTAAGTTCTGCAAGGTTCTTAACTTCTGTGTTCATATGTATATCAATTGGATATTTCTGGATTTCTCTTTCATACCAAGCGATAAGCATTCTATCATGTTCTTTGTATGATGGAGCTGCAGCTGCAATAAATACACCACCTAAGCGGTCTGATTTTTCGTAAAGAGAAACCTTATGTCCACGTTTTGCAAGAAGAATAGCTGCTTCCATACCACCGATACCACCACCGATGATTGCAATGTTCTTTTTAACTTTTGCTGGTGTAATGTCATATTTGTCAGACTGCATTACACGAGGATCCAATGCACAACGTGCAATATGGCTTACATCGTGAAGTGACTGCTGGTTAGCAACACCTTTATATTTTGCCATGTTAAAACAAGCGTTATGACAACAAATACATGGACGAATATCCTCCATACGTCCTTCAAGCATCTTTGTAACCCATTCTGAGTCAGCAAGGAACTGACGAGCTACACCCATAGCATCGATAGCACCTTCTTCAATAGCTTTTGCACCTACTTCTGGTTCCATACGACCAGCACAAACAACTGGAATATCAACGAATTTCTTGATATGAGAAACATCGTCTAAGTTACAGTTTGTAGGCATATACATTGGTGGATGTGCCCAGTACCAAGAGTCATAGGTTCCGTTATCTGCATTAAGCATATCGTAACCTGCATCCTGGAGATATTTAGCTGCCTTTTCAGATTCTTCCATATCACGGCCAAATTCTTCGAATTCTTCACCAGGTACTGCACCTTCACAGAAACCTTTCATCTTAGATGTTACAGAGTAACGAAGAGAAACTGGGAAGTCTTCACCACATGTTTCTTTAATAGCTTTTACGATTTCAACTGGGAAACGATAACGGTTTTCAAAAGAACCACCATATTCGTCAGTACGTTTGTTGGTACATTCCATGGTAAACTGGTCTAATAAATAGCCTTCGTGTACCGCATGTACTTCAACACCGTCAACACCAGCATCCATACATAATTTTGCAGTTTTTGCAAAAGCATCAACGATTTCATGAATTTCCTTCTTTGTAAGTGCACGTGTAGTTAAATTTTCAGCCCAACGTGAAGGTAATTCACTTGGTGCAGCACTTTCATAAGGAAGGTCAATAATTGGCTTAATTAAGGTGCTAATAACCTTTGAATTAGCCAATGGAACTAATGGTGAAGTAATCGCCCATGAACGTCCCATACCAGCAGTAAGCTGGATAAATAACTTCGCTCCTGTCTTATGGATTTCATCCATAAATTCCTTTAATTCCACGAACATCTTTTCATTTTCATACAGCCACTGTCCCCAATATGTACTCTTAATTGGAGCGATACCTGTGATGATAAGGCCTACATTATTATTCGCTTTTTCAATAAAAAACTTTGCAGCCTCTTTGTCGAAATGATTTCCTGTTAATTCCATCCATCCAAAAAGTGATGTACCACCCATTGGACAAAGAACGATTCGGTTTTTAATTTCTACGTCACGAATCTTCCATGGAGTAAACAGGGCTTCGTATTTCTTGTCAAGATTTTCCATATCCCTCATTCTCTCCTTTGTATATTTGTTAAAAAATTATCATTATAATTGTATCACTTTTCCTGCTTTTTTCAATGTAAATACCTAATAAAAAACGCCTTTTATCGAAATAAAAAGCGTTTTTATTCTAACGAGTGATATTTTTTAACCATTTATATGATTTATAATGTTTAATTACAAACGGAATCTTCCAAAATTCATCTAAACATAGTTCTTAAGCAATAAAAAATCCCCCGACAAGTATCAAGCATGAAAATACTTATCGGGGTGAATAACTAGCTTATACGCTATAAAATTACACAAAAATAACTACTTTATATCTTGAGAATAATATGGTACTACGATATAGTCTCCAGCATGAATATCATTCTGTGATATCTCATTAATTTGACATACTTCTTCGATATATTCTGTTTTCTCAATATTAAAACCATCAATATATTCATCTGCAATAGTCCATAATGTATCACCATTCTCGACACGAATACTTACATAATACTTATTAAAAGAAGCTACATCTTTGTCGGAGCTAGCCATTGCGTTCATGCTATTACCTAATAAAATCCCTAATGCGACAACTACAATAACAGTTACTGCAAGAATACTTTTTTGTCTACGTACAACTGCTTCTCTCTTTTTTAAACTATTATTTGCTCTTTCTGAAATTTTGTGATTATACTTTCTCATTGGTCTACCTCCTATAAAGGTTCTATCTATACCAGAACATCATTTCGGAACATTTGTTCGTTTTGTTGTTTTAACTATACCATGCGAACAAATGTTTGTCAACACAAAAATCGAACAAATTTTCGGAATATATGTTTGCTTTTTTATAAACGATATGTTAGTATATATCTATCAAAAGAATTTATGTTCGTGTAATTTCAGTAGTATTATTTAAAAATATATTTTATGGAGGATGTTTTATGGCATACGGTAGAATCTCTGATAAGCAGAAAGAAATCTTAGAATATATGAAGCAGGAAATCTTAAACAAAGGCTATCCACCTACAGTTCGTGATATTTGTGAAGCAGTAAAGCTCAAATCCACTTCTTCTGTTCACTCTCATCTAGAAACCTTGGAAAAGAACGGATATATTCGTCGTGACCCTACAAAGCCACGTGCAATTGAAATTATTGATGATAACTTCAATTTAACTCGTCGTGAAATGACAAATGTACCAATGGTTGGACGTGTTGCGGCAGGTGAACCAATTCTTGCAGTAGAGAATATCGAGAGCTACTTTCCTATTCCTACAGAATACATGCCAAATGCAGAGTCTTTTATGTTAAAGGTTAAGGGTGAAAGTATGATTAACGCTGGAATCTTTGATGGAGATCAGATTTTGGTAGAAAAATGTTCAACTGCTAGAAATGGTGACATGGTGGTAGCCTTAGTAGACGACTCCGCTACAGTTAAGACTTTCTATAACGAAGGTGACCACATTCGTCTTCAGCCTGAAAATGATAACATGGACCCTATTATCGTAGATAATTGTGAAATCATGGGAAAGGTATTCGGAGTGTTCCGCTTCTTCTAAAATTTAAAATAGAATTAGACAGATGGTAAAATTTTATATTGTAACTTAAAAGGCTTCTCTACGAAATATAAATAAGCCGAGGTCAAGCAACTTGTTGCATCGAGGCGCTTTATATTTCGTAGAGAAGCCTTATAAATTATAACTCAATAATTTTTCCATCTTTCCAAATTCGTTCTAAATCATAGAAAAGACGATCTTCCTTATCGAACAAATGAACAATTACATCGTTATAATCGATAAGAATCCATGTAGAATTATTATTTCCTTCCACCTGTTTTGCATGAATACCTGATTTGTAAAAAGCTTCGTCTACTGCATCTTTCATAGCAGCAAGCTGGTTTGCATTTGAACCATTTGCAATGATAAAGTAATCTGCAATCGTAGAAACTTCACTGATATCAATTACAGTAATATCCTCTGCTTTTTTATCTTCTAAAGCGTTAACCGCTTTTTTTACGATTTCTAATAAATCCATTACTAAAACTCCTTTCTATACTGCTCATAGAATGCATGTGCTTCTGCAGTAGTTGGGTCAATATGACCACCTCTCGTATTTAAATATTCCAGTGTGTCAGAAAGAATTTTTGCCATACAAGCATTTAAATCCTTATATGCCAAAGAACGTACCAATTCCAAATTAGGCGCTTTATCTCTCCCGGGCTCAATATAATCAGCGATATAGATGATTTTATCCAGCATATTCATATTTGACTCACCTGTAGTATGAACTGCAATGGCATGCAAAATATCTTCATCTGTTATATCATACTCTATTTTTGCCAAAATTGCACCTGCTTTTGCATGTAAAAGAGCTTTATTTTCGTGCTCAGAGGCAGTAACTTCTACTTGATATGCATCACAAAGTGCCACTCTGTCTTCATGTGTCATACATTTGGCACAGTCATGTAAAAGTCCTGCCAACATGGCTTTTTGTATATCATAGCTATGTGCCATTGCTAGACAGCCTGCCGTATACATCACGCCTAAAGTATGTTCAAATCTAGGTTTATCTAAAGCAATTTTTAGTTTTTCTTGAATTGGTTCAAACACTTTCACATTTTACTCCTAACTCATCAAAAAAACATTTCTATCATCTAGTTTCCATATAAATCATGTTCACAAATATAATCGTATACAGACGTTAATACGTCCTCCTTGTCCAATTTATGACGAAGCTCTGTTGAGGACACATCTACCTTTGGACAATGCACAATCTGAATATCTGCCGGAAAGTAATCATTGATTCGACGAATTTTCTCTGCCATATCTTCTTCCGAAAACTCATCGCGATTAATGACAAGAATTTTACATATAGAAGCAATCACCTCTGGTTTTCTCCACTTTTCAAAGTAATCTAGAGAATCCGCCCCCATGATAAAGTAAAATTCGTATTCGGGATACATTTCTTTTAGCTTCGTAACCGTGATATAGGTGTAACTGTATTCTTCGGACTTAATTTCAATATCACAGGTTTTGATAAAAGGGTATTCTTGTGCGACAAGCTCACACATAGCTAATCTGTCACTTGCATCTGCCATTTTATCACTATCCTTATGAGGTGCATTGCCATTCGGAATCAGCCATATCTCATCCAAATCATACTGCTCATAGGATTTCAAAGCCATATTCAAATGTCCATTGTGTATAGGGTCAAACGAACCGCCAAGAATTCCAATTTTCATGCACATTTTCCTCGCTATTTAAACCATTTGATATCATACCTTAGAACACTAAAATTTTTAATCTGGAAGATTATATTTTGAGTTCTTTTTTGCCTGACGGAAAAAAATCATCTTCTTTCCGATAACTTTAATTACTTCACTACGAGTTCTTTCACCAATAACTGCAGCGATTTCACGAGGATCATCGATACAGTTCTTAAGTACAGACACTTTGATTAATTCTCTTTTTTCTAATGCTTCATCTAATGCTGTTATAATTTCTGGAGTAAGGGAAGCTTTACCAATCTGAAAAATTGGGTCTAAAGTGCTAGCCTGACTCATCAAATATGCACGCTGTTTGCTTGTCATAGCTATTTTCTCCTCATATCTTAATTAAAATATTTTACTTATAGTAGTCAAATTCATTACCATACATACGCACGGTATCGCCTTCTTGAATACCTTTTTCCTCAAGTGCATCTAAAATACCCTGCTCTTTTAAGAAGCGCTGAAAGAACAAGAAGCCCTTTTCGGATTCAAGGTTTGTATAACCAAGCATCTTATCAATTTTTGGTCCTTCGACAACATATGCACCATCTTCATCGATTTCAATAGTATATGGTTCATCAATGATTTCAAGGATTGTTGGATCAAACTCGGATTCAAATACAGTAATTTCTTTTGGACAAGTAGCAAGTAAGTCTTTTACATGATATAAAAGCTCTTTCAGTCCCTTACCACTAACTGCGGAAATTGGGAATACCTTGATTCCTTCTTTGTCTTCAAATTCAGCTCTTAGAGAAGCAATGATTTCATTTTCATCACCATAAATTGCATCGATTTTATTCGCCGCAATTACCTGTGGCTTCTTTAAAAGCTCTGGATTATATGCTTCTAATTCCTTGTTAATTGCCTTGATATCTGCAATTGGGTCACGACCTTCTACACCAGCAGCATCCACAATGTGAATCATCACCTTGGTACGTTCGATATGACGAAGAAATTCATGACCTAAACCGATACCTTCCGACGCACCCTCAATAAGGCCCGGGATATCTGCAATAACAAAGCCGAAGCCCTCCTCCATATCTACAACGCCAAGATTTGGCTGTAAAGTAGTAAAATGATAGTTTGCAATCTTAGGCTGAGCATTGGTAACACGCGATAAGAATGTAGATTTACCAACATTTGGGAAACCAACAAGACCTACGTCTGCAATCACCTTTAATTCTAATTTTACTTCGATTTCTACCGCTTCCTGACCTGGCTTTGCGTACTTAGGTGCCTGCATTGTTGCTGTTGCAAAATGCTGATTTCCTAGTCCGCCACGTCCGCCACGAAGTACTACAACACGTTTGTTGTCACCGGACATATCTGCGATAACTTTGTCGGTTTCAGCATCCTTGATAACAGTACCATGTGGAACTTTTAAAATTAAATCCGCACCATTCTTGCCGTGACAGTTCTTTTTGCCACCTTCCTGTCCATTTTCGGCAGCAAATTTACGTCTATGACGATAATCGGTAAGCGTATTTAGCCCTTCGTCTACGACAAAAATAACATCGCCGCCTTTTCCGCCATCACCACCATCTGGACCGCCGTCTGGTACATATTTTTCACGACGAAAAGAAACATGTCCATCGCCGCCTTTTCCTGATTTTATAATAATTCTTGCACGATCTGCAAAAGCCATAATTTTCTACCTCATTGTGTGGTTTTCAACACTAAAATGTTTCTAAATCACATAAAAACCCCAACTAATAGTATAGTCGGGGTCCTTAAATCTTATTCGTTAACTACTGGATAAACAGAAGCCTGTTTTCTATCTCTTCCGAGTCTTTCAAATCTTAATACGCCATCTACTTTAGCGAATAAAGTATCATCTCCACCGATACCTACGTTAGTACCTGGATGAATCTTTGTACCACGCTGTCTGTAAAGGATATTTCCAGCTTTTACGAACTGTCCGTCTGCTCTTTTTGCTCCAAGTCTCTTTGATTCAGAGTCACGACCGTTCTTTGTAGAACCTACACCCTTTTTATGAGCAAAAAACTGAAGGTTTAATTTCATCATGGTTTTATACCTCCTTAAAGTTTAGAATGAGAAATTTCTTCCCATAATTAGTTTGTATCTCTTTTAGTCCGAGAATCATGGATTCGATTAGTAAAGATGCATCTGAGCTAATATCTTCTGTGAATGTGAAATCAATATCACCAGTTTCCTCATCTGCTTCACATATGTAAGCTGAAGAAGTAAAGGTTTCTATTGAATTAATGGTATTGATGACAAGCACTGAAATGCTAGCACATACAATATCCGTTCCATATTCACTATAGCCCGCATGACCTGTACATGTAAATCGTTCAACCTCTCGATTCTCATTTCGATAAATCGTTATTTGAGTCATAACAATTCCTTTTAGTCATTAAGCATTGATTTTTTCAATCTTAACCTGTGTGAACGCCTGTCTGTGACCGTTCTTTTTGTGATAACCAGTTTTTCTCTTGTACTTGTAAACGATTACCTTTTTACCTCTGCCTTCTTTAACTACAGAAGCTTCTACAGTTGCTCCAGCTACTGTTGGAGTTCCAACTTTAAGTTCTTCTCCACCTACAGCTAAAACCTGATCAAAAGTCACGTTTTTACCAGCTTCAACACCAAGCTTTTCAATGGTAATGATATCGCCTTCAGCTACTTTGTACTGTTTACCACCTGTTGCTATAATTGCGTACATATGGCACCTCCTATTTTATCATTACTCGCCAGTTACGGTGGTGTCCAAATGGGCACACTTCTACCTCACTGTGCGGCATACTCATGAATAATATCATGCAAAGCCTTGAAAGTCAAGGGTTTTCTAAATGATTTTTAGGATTTTTATGAAATAATTTCCTTTAATGATTTATAGGTCTTCTTACGTGTTAACTCCACAAGTCCAAGCTTTGTCACATCCGTAAAGGTACAGGTTACTGAATCCTTCTTAATCTGCTCTTTTAAAACTGTGACTAACTCATCCATATGCTCTTTCGATTTCATATTAATAAAATCAATAATAATCATGCCAGATATATTACGAAGTTGTAGCTGACGTGCAATTTCAATCGCTGCTTCTTTATTGATTTCAAAGATTGCAGACTCATTCTTGGAAATATTCTTACCAGAGTTGATATCAATCACAGTCATCGTTTCGAGCTGCTCGATAATAATATTAGCTCCAGATTTCAGCCATACACGTTTTTCAATCAGCTTATCTACAGAACCACGGAAATTATATAAGGTTCCAAGAGATACTTTATCATCTTTATATAGCTTTAAAAGGCCTTTCTCTTTTAAATAAGGCAGCTTTCCTTCTATTTCTGCAAAGATATCTTCCTCGTCAGTATAAATGTTGTCTAACGCAGTTAAATCTGCTGTTTTTAACTTCTGAATATATGGTGCTTCTGGTTTTTCCAATACTGCAAAAACAGTTTGATACGCTGATTTTTCTTTTAGAGAAATGAATCGCTCCATCGTCTCAGTTAAATCATGGATAAGCGCTTCTTCTGTTGCTTCCAATGCATTCGTTCGAACAATCATGCCAAATCCATATTCTTTGGCTTGTTCACTGACATTGGTACTGAGGAGTTTGATCATCTGGAGATGATTCTCTCCGGTGATTTTTTTTGAAACCCCAAGCGAAGTATTTTCTGTCGTTAAAACACAGTATTTTCCAGCTAAAGTCAATTTCGTAGATACGACAGGCTCTTTTGTCTTTATCGCATCTTTTATAACCTGTACAACAATTTCATCACCAATAGATAACTTTTTGAGTTCCGATTGTTTCTTTACGTACAGAGGTGCTTGCACATCCTCTAACGATAAATAGCATACTTGCTTTGGAGAAATACGTACAAAAGCAGCATTGATATTTGGTACAATATTGTCTACTCGTGCTACAAAAATGCTATTTAAGAGGGATTCCTCCTCTTGAAACACCTGAAAATCTACAAAATCACGCTTTTCGTCCAGCATAATGTAGGCAAGATGCTTTTTATTCGATTTTTCTTTTAACGCAACTCGGGTAATAGCTAGACGATGCATATAAATTCTCCTACATTTCTTTTATCAATATTTTTTCATTATACATCAAGTTTTTCCATTATTCAATTTTTAACATTCGATATCCTATTCCAATATGAGTTTGAATATATTGTGGTGGGATTTCTCCAACTTCTATTTTTTTACGCAAGGTTGCCATATATACTCGTAATGAAGCAATATCATTGTCCCAACTGCTTCCCCAAACTTCCTGCGTAATATACGTATGTGTAAGAACTTTTCCTACATTTTTTGATAGTAAACAGAGCAGTTTATATTCAATCGGTGTCAAATGCAGCTCTTCTTCCTTTAAAAAAGCACAGCCTGCCGCAAAGTCCACCTTCAAATCACCATTCACAAAAATGGACGATTGATTTAACATTTGATTTTGCATTGCATTTAAACGCCTTTGTGTAGCACGTAATCTTGCTAATAACTCTTCTACGCTGAATGGTTTGGTCAGATAATCATCTGCTCCAGCATCCAATGCATCAATTTTATCTCTATCTTCACTACGTGCACTAATAACAATGATTGGAACATTCGACCAACTACGGATGCATTTGATTACTTCGACCCCATCCATGTCAGGAAGACCTAAATCCAGCAAAATAATATCTGGATTATGCGAAGATGCCTGTGAGATAGCATTGGCACCGTTTTGAGCCGTTATAAATCGATATTCATGTGCTTTTAAAGTTGTAGTGATTAGATTGGAAACCGGTAAATCATCTTCTACGACTAATATATATGCTTTATTCATGTAAACTCACCTCTCCCGCTGGTAACGAAAAACGAAATACACTTCCATGTGGTACAAAATCCAATAGTTCTATTTGACCGCCATGTGCCTCGATAATAGATTTGCATAAAAACAAACCTAAACCAATACTTCTACGACTGTCGGCTATATTATTATTTCCGGTGTAAAACATCTCAAATACACGCGCTTTTTCCTCTTGGTGAATTCCTAGCCCGTTGTCTGCAACCTCAACCACAATCCAATTACCATCTTTTCTAGTGCTTATCATTATTTGGGTTCCTGCAGGTGTATATTTTATGGCATTATCAATCAAATTGATAATTACCTGAACAATCAAACGACCATCTATTTTTGCTAAAAGCAATTCATCCTCATGAATGACTTTGATTTTATGTTCCTCACTTCTTTTCTCCACATGACGTAGTGCTTCCGTAACAATTTCATCCATCAGTTCTGTCTGCATATGAAGAATCATTTTCCCATCCTCCATACGGCTGACAGATAGTAGATTTTCTACTAAGTTGATTAACCACATGGAGTCTTCATAGATGTCCGAATATATCTGTTTCTTTGTATCTTCATCAAAACTAGAGGAATTTGACAGCAAATTGCTCGCATTACCTGAAATAGCTGTCAATGGGGTACGCAAATCATGAGAAATACTTCGAAGCAAATTAGCACGTAGTTGCTCTTTTTGAGCTAACATCTCTGCTTCTGCCGCTTTTTTACCATGCTCTTTTACTCGTACAGCTAGCGTTCCTGTAATCCAAGATGCAATAAATAGAATTGCGAAAGTAACTGGGTATCCTTTTTCATATGCATGCAACGTAAATTTAGGTTCCGTAAAGAAAAAATTAAAAACTAAAACACTAATTAATGAATTTAATAAATTACACCATCTACTTGTTGTTACCAAAGAAGTTAGCAATATCGCCAACAAATAAATCGTTATAATATTTGCTTCTGTGAATCCTAAATTTGAAAACAAAAGACCTATTAGTGTTGCTGCTCCTAAAATCAGTAGACTATAAAACAATTCTTTCCATGTTGGTAATTTTGATAATTTGAAAGAGTTTCGCATATATTTTTCTCCCGAAATAAAATATATTATATCATTTTAAAACTATATATGAAAACATCTTTGCAAATCTTTAAATTCACCCAAAACCAACATCGTTTTATCATGTGTCAGCAATGTATCCGGTGTAACTGATAAATTCATAACTCCATTCTGTTTGGTAGCCAAAATATTGATATTATATTTTTTACGAATGTCTATTTCACCAACCTTATAACCAATCCATTTTTCTGGAATTGTTACTTCAAAAATCGAATGACTATCATCTAACTGTATGTAATCTAAAATATGATCTGCAGTATAACGAATCGCCGTCCACTTTGCCAACTGCTTTTCCGGATAAACGACCTCATCCGCACCATTACGTAATAAAAATTTTGCCTGTACGCCACGAGAAGCTCTCGCAACAACTAATTCGGCACCTAACTCTTTGAGCAAAGATGCAGTTTCTAAGGAACTTTGAAAATCTTTTCCGATTGCGACGATGCAAACATCGAAATTACTTACTCCTAATGACTCCAAAAATTCTTTATTTGTAGCATCACCAATCTGTGCTGCTGTTACAAATGGCATCACAGCATCAATACGTGATTCATCTTTATCAATTGCAAGAACTTCATGATGCAACTGTTTTAATTGTGAGGCGATATGCTTTCCAAATCGCCCTACTCCGATTAATAATACTGATTTTTTCATTGTAATTTCCTCCTTAGCCAACAGTTATTTTTTCTTGTGGAAGCTTAGAAAAATGTTTGCACGAACCTGATAATGCAGCAAAAATTAAAGTCAATCCACCTACTCTTCCAAAAAACATCAAAAAGATTAAAATCAAGCGGGATAACAATCCCAGCTGTGGCGTAATACCCAAGGTCAATCCAACAGTTCCTATTGCAGACGCGGTTTCAAATAAACAAGTCATCATTGGTAAGCCCTCAAGTAAGCTTAATAAAACACCGCCACAGAAAAATAGCGTTACATATAAAATCAAAATAGTAGAAGCCGTACGGATTGTGTCACTAGGAATTCTTCTTCCAAATAAATCTGTTTCATCTTTACGGCGAAATACTGCTTTTGCGTTTGCAAATAGTACTGTTACCGTTGTAGTTTTCATACCACCGGCAGTCGAACCAGGAGAACCGCCGATTAGCATAAGTAATATAATGATTCCAATGCCCGCCTCTGACAAAATTCCAAAATCTACAGTATTAAACCCAGCTGTACGAGGGGTAATCGCTTGGAAGAAAGAAGCATAGATTCTATCTGTAAGTGGTAAATGCGCAAATTCAATCACAAAAAAGTAAATCGTAGGAACTGCAATTAATACCCCTGTTGTGGAAAGAATTACCTTGCTCTGCATACGATATTCACTAATTTTATATTTATGATTTACCACATCAGACCATGTTAAAAATCCGATACCACCGATTATAATTAGTAGCATAATTGTAATATTTATCACCGGATTTTCGGCATAACTAATTAGCGAGGAATACTTTGCATTTACCCCTAACAAATCAAATCCAGCATTGCAAAATGCAGAAATCGAATGGAAAATCGCCATCCAAATTCCTTTGAACCCAAAATCTTTACAAAAGACAGGCATCATAATCAACGCACCTAACACTTCAAATAATAGCGTTCCCTTGATTACGAAACTAGTTAATTTGACAATTCCACCAACCTGCGGTGCAGACAATGCTTCCTGCATAATATTTCTTTGCGAGAAGGACAACTTTCGACCAGATAGCAAAGCTAAAGAAGCCGCTACCGTTACAACCCCCATTCCACCAATCTGTATCAAGCATAGAATCACAAATTGTCCAAAGTATGACCAGTAGGTAGCTGTATCCTGCACAACTAAACCAGTTACACACACGGCAGACGTTGCAGTAAATAATGCATCAAAAAAGGAGGTTCCATCCCCACTTTGACTAGAAAATGGCATCATTAACAATATCGTGCCCAATAATATAATTCCAGCAAAGCCTATAATAATAATCTGAAAAGACGAAAGTGAAACCTTATGTTCTTTATTCATAAATAATCCTCTTTTCCCTTTTTTATAATTCTATTTTATGATTTTAAAAGTAAAAATGGGATAAAGAGCTATTTCCTCACATTAAAATTGCATAAAAATACCGAACAAGATAAATTGCTATCTTGTTCGGCAAAAGCTAATCAGCTTATTTATTTTATTTTCTCTCCCAAATCCAACAATGATACTTTCTTGCCAGATTTTTCATCCAATGCATAGACATCTTTACGATGAATTGCAATCGCTGATTCATTGTATTCCAAACCAAGTTTTTCATACATAGAAGCAAGTAAAAGCTCTGGCTTGATATTATCTACGCTACCAGTCGATACATTGATGTAAAATGCTGGTTTGCCATCTTCTTCAATCACATCAAAGGCATAAACAAGTGGTTTTAAATCTATTTCTCTTTCGCTTTTCTTGGTTTTCTTGATAATGGTAAAGGTGTTCTGAGAAGTGAATAATTCATCTACCTTTTTCTTCCATTCTTCTACGCTAAATGGTACTTCGTATCCATCCTTGTAAGAAAGAACATAGTCAGCTGCAGCTACGATAGACATCGCAGTTTTCGCATTATCCGGCAATGCTACATAGCCTGTGATTTCCACACCATCTACCATAGTAGCGTTCATGTCTTTAATCATTTCTTCGGACGATTTCGTACTGTGTACTTCGATGTCAAAGTATTCTCCATCGCTGGTAATACCTACTCCAAGTGGTGCCGCAAAAGACATAATCTGGTGAGGTGAAAAGCCCTCGGAATAACGAATATCTACATCCGCACGACGCATCACTTTCTGGAAATAACGCATCATATCCAGGTGTCCGATGAACTTCATACTGCCCCATTTTCGAAATTTGATTCTAATTTTCATAACAGACACCTCCTTCAAAGACTAACGCTCCACAGCCGGAACAACGCTGACGGCAGTTTGGTGTTACTGTTTCGCCAAGTGCTGTCTTCCACTCACGAAGCATAAATTCTTTTGTTACGCCGATATCGATGAAATCCCATGGGAAAACTTCGGTTTCATAACGTTCACGTTTATTGTAGAAATCCATATCAATATCACAAGCCTTGAACGCATCGAGCCATCTCTGATACTCGAAAAATTCGCTCCAAGCATCATAGATGCCACCATTTTCATATACATGTAAAATGGCTTTAGAAAGCTTTCTATCGCCTCGAGCCATAATACCTTCTAGTACGGTCACGTCTGCTTCATGCCAATTGTAGCGAAGGCTCTTATGGTTAAGCTGTTCTTTCATCGTGTCATTTACAAGGTGTGCGCGACGCAAGTATTCTTCTGGGTCTTGCATCGTTGCCCACTGGAATGGGGTAAATGGTTTTGGAACGAAGAAAGAAGTACTCATCGTAATCTGACACTTGCCCACACGTTCTTCCTTTGGAATCGTGTCATAATATAAAGCTGCAATCTCGTTTGCAAGCTCTGGAATTGCTTTCATATCTTCTTCTGTTTCTGTTGGAAGGCCAAGCATGAAGTAAAGTTTTACCTTATTCCAGCCACCTAAAAATGCCTGTTTTGAACCATTTAAAATATCATCTACGGTCAAACCCTTGTTAATGACATTGCGCATACGCTGCGAACCGGCTTCTGGCGCAAAAGTAATGCTGCTCTTTTTTACATCCTGTACCTTGCTCATAATATCGAGTGAAAATGCGTCAATACGAAGCGATGGTAAAGAAATATTGATATGCTGCTTCTTGCATTCCACTAACAAGAAATCCAATAACTCTTCTAACTGCTTGTAGTCTGATGAACTAAGAGAGCTAAGTGAAATTTCCTCATGACCTGTCGCTTTTAACATTTTTCGAGCATATTCTTTTAATACTTCTACATCTTTTTCACGGTTTGGACGATAAATCATACCAGCTTGACAGAAACGACAACCACGAATACAACCACGCTGAATTTCCAAAACGACTCTATCCTGAGTCGCTTTGATAAATGGAACGACTGGCTTTTCTGGATAAACAGCTACATCTAAGTCTACCTGCACCTGTCTCTTAATCGTTGCAGGGATATCGTCATATTTTGGAATGAACTGGCCGATAGTGCCATCCTCTTTGTAGGTTACTTCGTACAAAGATGGTACATACATACCTTCTATCTTTGCGATTGCATGAAGAATTTCGGCACGAGATGAACCATTTTTTTTCATTTCTTTATACATATCCAAAATGGCATCGTACTGTATCTCTCCTTCTCCAATGTAGAAGAAATCAAAGAACTCTGCGATTGGTTCTGGATTGTAAGTACAAGGACCACCACCCATAACAATTGGATGTTCTTCTGTTCTGTCCTTTGCTAAAAGTGGAATCTGCGCCAAATCCAACACCTGTAAAATATTGGTATAACACATTTCGTATTGAATGGTAATTCCAAGGAAGTCAAAATCCTTAATAGGTTCCTGTGATTCCAAACCGAACAACGGAATATTTTCTTCTTTCATAATCTGATGCAAGTCAGACCATGGCGAATATACACGTTCACACCATGTATCTTCACGTTTGTTGAACATATCGTAAAGAATCTGGATGCCAAGATGTGACATACCGATTTCGTACACATCAGGGAAGCACATAGCTACACGAATGTCTACGTTATCTTTGTCTTTGACAATACTATTTAATTCATTACCGATGTATCTTGCAGGCTTTTCAACCTTCATCAAGATTTCATCACTTAATGCTAATTTTCTCAAAGCTAAAATCTCCTGTTTCTTTCTGTTTTTTGTTTTATAAACATACTTAAGATATTATAAAGGAAAACAAAGAAAAAAACCACAGTAAATCTGTGGTTTCTTTCATCTATGTGATATTTCTTTTTCGATTACTTTTCTGATTTTATATCATTATCAAGCAATGACATACCTATTGGCGTTCCATTTTCATTATATACCAGCTTCCAAAGTGCTGTTTCACCACCTGCTGGACCACAGGTGTAGAGATACTCTCCGTCAGTCACAACATTGTGCATTTCATTGTATTGTTTTCCATTTATTTCGATTTCTAAATACCAGCTTTCGCCTGTTCTGGCATCGACACAACCGATAGTCTCCTCGAATACATCTGGATAATACAGATATTTATTATTTCCTCTAAAGCGTGCATTTGTTGGGAAAGTAAGTACTTGATTTGTGCCATCAGAATAAGCTACAAATGATGTTCCAAAGTCAATACTCGTATATTTCGTAAATATAAGTATACCATCTAATAAGTCTGGATATTTCGTTACATAGAAATCGTCTGGCAAAATGTTTTCTCCATTACTGTTTCAAGAACTTCACCATTTATATCTTCAATTGACTCTTCGGTATTATTAGAGGCTGGAATGCATTCATTTAGTTCATCAATAACAAGCTCAGTCTTTCCATTTCCACGTTTTTCCCGAAGATAATATTTGTATCGATTCAATGCAAGGTTGCGTGTGATTTTGCCAAGAAACGTCGACAATTTTTCTGGACACTGCGGTGGAATCGCTTCCCATGCACGCAAATATGTATCGTTTACACACTCCTCGCTGTCTTCTTCACTGTATAAAATGTGATACGCTATATAATAGCAATACTTTCCGTATTTGTTCGCAGTCTCCGATATCGCCGCTTCTGAGCGTTTTTGATACAATTCTATAATCCGCTTATCGTCCATACCTCTCATCCCCCTTTCCTGGTGTGTTAAGGCCTTTCATCCTAATACACCACAAAAGGCTGACTGCGTCACATATTTTTGTTAAATTTATTCCTGCAATAGTCGATTTAATAAATACTCTCGATTATTGATAAACATCTCTGTCACTTGATAGCTATCTGTATCTTTATAATCACATTCATGAATCATGCCATCATCAAATGATAGAATCTGTGCATCTGGAATTCCTAGTAAAATTGGCGAATGACTCGCCACGATAAACTGAGCTCCGTTTTGAGCTAGTTTGTGCATTTCAATCATAAGAGTCAACTGTCTTTGAGGTGACAAAGCAGCCTCAGGTTCGTCTAAAAGATAGAGCCCGTTGGGACGAAAACTGCTTTGTGCCAAAGCTAGAAAGCTTTCTCCATGAGATTGTTTATGATACTGCTGGGATGGATGTGCCCAGTCAGAATATTCTTCTTCCTTAGTTGCCACATTATAAAAGCTTTCTGCTCGTAAAAAATAGCTCCACTCTGGCTTGTACACACCTTTTCCTAATCGAATCGCTTCATGCAAATTGGAATGCGAATCATAAGTGGAAAAATTGTAGTTTTTCGTTCCACCCTCAGGATTAAACCCATAAGCAACTGCAATCGCCTCTAGTAATGTAGACTTACCTGTACCATTTTCGCCCACAAAAAATGTGATATTCTTTTCAAAAACAAGTTCATCTTCAAATTGCAAGGCTGGAATATTTCGTATATAGCTGTAGTCATCTATTTTTGTCCAATCAATTTGAACATTTTGGATAAATTTGTAGTTCATGGTATGTTCCTTATATACTAACCCATTATAGCAAACCAAATCATTAATGCTATACCAATGATTCCAACAACGATACCTATTTGCATATATGGTTTTTCTTCATACTTGTGATATTTATAAAATAATTGTGCCGCAGCTCCAATAAAAAGAAGTGCTAAACTTCCTATCCATGCCGCATTTCCTTTAAATAAGCAAATGATGGTCAATACCTGTGTAGCAGCAACTACAAAGGCAAGTGCATGACTTTCTGATTTTATCTGTATATCTTGATCTCTCTCATCTTTATATGGGCATTTCGTTTTTTTCTCATTATATAAGCTCATACTCTTTATCCTCCAATTCTTTGTTTTCTTTCAAACAGCATAATTCCTCAACAGTTACTCCAAATATTTCAGCTATGCGATATGCCAGCATCAATGAAGGACTATACTGCTCTTTTTCAATCGAAATTATCGTTCTAGAGGACACATAAACCATATCCGCTAATTGCAGTTGTGTCATTTTGGCTGCTGTTCTTAATTCTTTTACTTTTGTTTTCATGGTTCCTCCTCTTTGTTGTGAAGTGTACTTCACATGAAGTTGACTTCATAATAACATCATTAATACAGAGTGTCAATACATAATATGAAGCTTGCTTCATAATTTATAACATACGCAAAAAAGCCATGACAGTCGTCTTACATATATACTGTCATGGCTTTATACTATTTTACTTGAAATCTAATCAAATCCTTACTATATCACTATCTCTTACTTTCCTTTGTCATACGCCTATTCATATATTTTGGATTAATCCATAATATGTAAATCAATGCAATACTTATTAAAAGCAATGTCCCAATCCAATATAATTTACTATAGTAACCAAACAAGAATACACCTGCTTGAATCATACAATATCGTAATTCTATCTTAACATTTTTTTTATACTGAACCACATCTTTCTCATATTTAAGATTAAATGCCATCCAAATGGAACTTGCTAATAATGGAACAATCTTTATTAAAAGCTCTAATGTGTGCATAGATGGTGTCTGTATTTCTTGGAATGGTTGCATTGCGACATTTAAAAATGCAACTTGTGCTATAATTGCAATTTTACAAAGATTCATTTGCAAAATTTTATTATTCTCTTTTACCTTTGGTATGTCGTTATCACTTTCATAATCGTCATTCAGCAAATAATCGGTAGATACCTGAAATAATTTACTAAGATGTAATACATTTAATGAATCCGGTATAGCCGTACCCATTTCCCAACGCGAAATCGCCTGTCTTGATACATCCAGTTTTTCAGCAAGTTCCTCCTGCGAATATCCCTTTCTTTTTCTTAAGTTTAATAATTTTTCTCCAAATGTCATACAATCAGCCTCCTTTACTGTTTCTTTGTAGCTTAATTGTAATTGGATTCTTCGAAATATCCCACCACTTAGACTTTACAATGCCGCAACTGGATGTAACATTAGAAAATTTTATTCATCCGATTTGGATTTTTTAATTCTATAACACACAATCAAATATATAAAAGCTGTAATTGCTATAGCAAATATTACAGCAGGCAATTCTCTCTTTTTTGCCAATGAAATAAAATATTTACAATCCTCGCAAGGACAATCCCATCCATGAGAATTTGCATACCACTCTTTTGTTGCGACTTCATCAATTTCTACTTCATAGTCGAATAAATTATATCTATTCATTCTATTTCCCACTTTCAATTTTTAAACAATAAAACGATGGTCTACTTGGTATCTGCTTATCTGGTTTATTCCAAATATCAGTATTATAGAGTTCCTTAATATCTTGAATTGTCATTTCATCGATAGAAATTACACGCTTATGTATAACGGGACTATCTTCGTATTCATAATAATCCATCAGCCATACATGCCAAACCTCCACAGAATCAGTTTCATTTAATGCTTCTTTTATGTACTTTAAAATTTGCTCTGCTCGCCCATCTGTGTAATCCCATTCCAAATAAACTCCATACTTCTTATCTGTATAATCATTAATATTTTCAAATGGAAGGAGAAAGAAATTATCATCTGCTCCACCATCATTTATCGTGCCATTATCTAAATTGATTTCTAATGGATATTCTTTTTCTGGTGCAACGTCTCTTAAAGGACTGTCCGAAGCTATAAATGTACAAACGCTCATTCTATTTCTCCTTTACGTAAATTTCTGTCCCATAATGACTACTCTGAAAACTGTAATTGTCAAGGAATATGCTAAAAAATGGTGTCATTTTATTATAAATTTCAACATCTGTTGGTTTTGGCATATTAAGAATCATCGATACGAATTCTGGAGTCACATCACCTTCAATGATTTTACCATATCTCCAATCACTTTCTTTTAATGTACCATACTGCAATGCAAATTCGATCCAATCGGTTTCTTCGTTCCAGCAATGAATTTCAAAACGTTTTGCTGTTTTCAAAGCTTCGGTAATCAGTTCTAACCACTTAAAATTATCTTTTTCAGTTCTATCGAGATATACTTCTTGCATTTCTGAAATACATTCAGGTATATCATTCACTTCCATATTTGTAATCTGCTCTGCTAAAACTCTTTCTAAATCTTTCATTACCATATTAATTCCTTTTTCCTTAATTATAGCATATCATTGTATACAATTGAAGAAGAGAATAACCCCACTAGCTTTTTTAACTAGTGGGGTATGTCCTTACATTTGCATTTCCAATCGTTCAATCAATGCTCTATAATATGCTTTTTCTTTTTCCATATACTCTACTGCATTTTCACCTCTCGCACTTGCAGGTGTCAATGGATTTTCTAACTCATACAGCAGTTCCTGAGCCGCCTGTAAAGCAGATTCTATAGTTGAACCAAAGATATCACTTGGATTTTCTACTCCATTTACCAGATTTTCTACCTTCTTGATAAATGCCTGTGACAAATAGTCCATCTGCCCTTCTTCATCGTATCCAGTTGCTTCAGCAGCTTCCTTCATTGCCTGTTCTACTTCCATGGCTTCCTGTGTTTCTTCTTCAACCTCATCCACATATTCTAGAAGTTTGTCCCATTCTTCCTGTGTGTAGGCTTTTCCGCCTACTTGAAATGCCGGTTCAAAATCTACATTTCCTGCTTCGATGTTGTCTTGCATTTCTTCGATTTTGCCTTGTAAAATTTCTCGACTATCTATTTCGGTTTCAGATTCACCTGTCAACTTATTGCGTAGTGTTGTGAAAAACTCAATTTCCTGCTCTGGTGGAACCATACTGCTTACATAATCTTCTTTATCACTATGTTTTGGATTTGCAATTCGCTCTAAAATCTTATCAATTGCTTCTAAGCTACTTTCGATGCTGTCACCAAAGATTTGGTCGTTTCCACCAGTAGCAAAATCCTGTTCGGTAGCAAGCTGTTGTAAGGTGCTGACATAGCCAGATTGAAAGGGATTAATCCCAGTTTCTTCTAAGGTTTCCTGCCATGCCTTACGCACTTCTTCTGGAGCACTGGCTAAATAATAGTCACTCATATAGTGCACACGTTTCTTTGTGCTTTCATCTGCAAGTGCATAGCTGCGGTTGTTATTTCTTAACATTTCGTAGGCTTCCTGTGCAGCATAAGATATCTCGGAACGAAAAAGTCCATCTTCATCACGTGTATATTTCACTCCGTTTATAGAAAAATCACGAGAAGAATCAAGACCAAAATATTCCAAAACCTTGCAGACATTATTATGAAATTCTATATGTTTTTTCTGCCCCAACATACTTTCGTCTATGGTTCCTGTTGCGTCACGTAACAAGCGGTTGATTGCACTTGCCATTGCTTGTGCAGCTCTGTTCAATATTACATTAGATGCATCACCGGGTGTAGGTACTTTCCCTTCCCATTCCTCTTGTGTACCATATCCCGAAGTGATTCCTTTTTCTAAAATGGTGTAAACAAAGCCACCTTCAAATGTAAAATGACTGCCTTCTGCTATGTATAACTCGTTATTTACTTTATCAATAAAAGTTTCATCTGCTAGATTCAATGGAATATCCAATGCAGCCGCAATATCTTTTACAGGACGAAGCTTGTCAAATATAAATTCTGCGGCAGCAGGATCCTTTAATGCGGTGTTATTTCTATTTGAGGTTAATTGTCTTGTGTTTGGATTAATGTAGCATGATGTATAATCAATACTTGGTATCGTCATATTTTATTCCCCACTTCCTAATCTAATCTTTCCTTCGCTATCATAATGAAATGTCTTTTCATTAATGGTAAACGGTCTTGATGTATCTATTCCAAAAGCCTCAAGTCCTACCTTTGCATATGCACTGTTATCTTGGTTCTTGCTATAAAACATATTCATTGGAATCTGTCCATTCGCAACCTTAATAAGATGACTTAATGCACTCGCAACAGCAGCACTTTCCTTTGCCGCGGTATTATCTCTAAAATCGCCCTCTGGATAAACCATACTATCTGTAATAGATAGCACAAACCCATTATTTAATCGTGCTGCCATCCCTTGTACTAAAGAGATACTGTTTTCTGCTTCGTTGAATCCTTTATTTTCTGTATAACTAAATGGTGTTTCAGCACCTTGCGACATCCAAGCTTTGTGGAATTTGTCATAATCAATAAATTCAGCAATAAAACCAGTTTTTTTATTGTCAGACATGATGTTAATCAACATATCACAATTCAACGCTTGCTCATAGGTCTGTGGATTGCCTAAAAACACTTCCTTAATCGCTCGCATAATTTCTTCCCAGTTTTGATTTGTGTCAAAAAATCCATTCACATCCTGAATCCCTTCGCAAAGCCCATTCATTTCTGCTAATTCCGCATAGGAACGCAATTTAGAAAATGAAGCCATTCCCGTATTATTCGTTTGATTTGTATCATCTAAATATGATAGCAACGCAAACATTTCTAATTGTGTCGCATTATGAGGGTCTACTTCATTGACGAGAACCTCATAGTATCCAATCTTTATCACAGGATTCTCTGGTGTGGACGAGTCTGCATATCTTGCAATATAACCAATATTTCCAACCGTTGCTACACCAATTGCACGACCATTGTCAGATGAATCCGATTCTCTTACCGCACTATGATTTCCACTGCGAAGAGACTCTCTGTAAGCCTCTGCATCAAATACTTCAGAAAGAGGTTGATTTAACCTATCCTCATAATCTTTTAACACACGATAATACACTTCGTCTGGATAAGACCAGCCATCATTATTGGTACAGGCATATGCTTTTCCAGAATTTCTTATCCTTGAACACTCTTCATACTCTGCATAAGTTAGAGCAGGTGCTACACTACATTTAAGATACCTTTTCCCATTTACGTAAAATTCGATAGTGTCTGCATCGATGTTTTTACCAGAAAGCTCTAACACTGCATCTTCCGCTGGCTTCTCCTTTCCGAAGGCTCCTTGTTCGAGCAGTGATAACACATCTTTAAAACCAGATCTTCTTTGCCTATCGAAGCCATTTAATGTTTCGGATTCATATCCCTCGATTTCACCATTAAAATATTTTGTGAATTCGTTTTCACCGCCATCTGTAGTGGTCAATTTCTTGGTTTCATAATTATATATATAACTATATGTATTTCCGATTGCACTAACGCTCATACTCTTTTCCTCCTGTCATACAATCATACAGGCTTTTTAACGATAAATAACCTTCCAAATTGCTGGCATCATATTGCATTTGCATATACCCATAAATCATGCTTAAGAAGTCCTTTTTATCTATCATATCCAAGGCATCTACAACGGATTCTTCGTTTGCACCATTTACTGCACCTACAAAACGACCGAATGCATCTTCTGTCTGCCCTGTCTCATCTAAATAAGTCGTATAGACAGCCAGCTCTAAATAACTGGCATTTTCTGGATTTACCTTGCGTGGATCTAAGATGTATTCACTTTCTACGCCATTTTCATCCCAATGTTTCACCATATAGATTGGATTTTCTTTTGAAAAATCATCTACTTCAAATACAGATATACTCTCTCCATTTGGAAAACCAATCGAAGACAAAGCTTTTTTACCAGTAGAAATATCCTGACTATATAAGGTAATTCCCCCTAGAGATTCTTTTATCATCTGTGCATGCGAGACATCTTTAATTGCTATTTCCCAAGCCTTTTCTCCTACTGCATTATGAGAGGTTACTTTATCGTCTGTAAAATAAGCTCTATAAATTTCGCCATCCTCCGTATCCTTGTATGAAACAATCTGATTTACAAGTGGAATTTGATTTCGTTTGTGGCTGCTGTTCATGATGTCTGCAAAAGAACCAGAGCCATATCCTTGAATATTCATAATTTCCTTTCCGCAGTCCCTCTGTCAGTCAGGACTACTCCACTTTCCTCGAAAGGTCCAAGTGGTTTGCATATTGTTTTTTTACTTCTTGGTATCTGCTTTTCGGAACAGATAATTCTTTTCCATTTTTTAAAGTCAATACATAGCTGCTGATTTTCTGAATGTATCGCATATTAACTAAAAAACTTTGATGAATTCGTAAAAATCCATACTCTTTTAGCTCTTCCTCAATTTCACTTAGTTTCTTATAAATGCTATAAACACCATTTGTTGTATGAAACAGATTCTTGTGTCGAGAAGTTTCGATATACATGATATCCTCCATTCGTAATCGTTTCTCCCCTTCCACAAATCGATACAACAGTTCCTGCCTGTTCTGATGAATATCAGCAATTAAATCATCCAAATCACCTCTTTCTCCTGAAGAATACTCTGTGATGACAATGTCTTTGTCTAGGTGCGGCTCATACAGTCGTATCAGTTTCTTGAGCCGTGCTCTATCTTTTTCACTGTCATCATAAATAATAATGTTCACATAGTTGCCTCCCTTCTTAGAAACTTTCTCATATTCTTTCTTCGACAGGAAAAATGCAAGAATTATAGCCAAAGCATGCTTCGACTATTCTATTGCATAAAACGACTATTTAAATTTAAAAAAGCACCTAATCTCAACTCATTCCGTTGAAATTAGACGCTTTCCGTAGCATTTATTTACTTTTCTAATGTCGTATTGCTAGTTGACGTAATAAATTCTCATATCTCTTAGTATGATTCTTAATGTCATCTTCTGACACGCCATAATATTTGTACACATCTTTGTATATTTTATGGAATTTAGAAACCTTCCTTCCACTTGTACCACCACCGATGTACTCAAAACGAGATTCCAATTGTATCTCCATATGTATATCATTTTCCAGCATTTCAAAGAAATAGCAATCTAGTGAAAACAATTCTTCTGGCACTTCATTTGCTTTTTCCTGACGCAAGTGCATTTGTTCTAAAAACTCTTTTACGTCATCTTGACTTTGACTTTTTAGTTCTGGCAAGGCAGCATATTCTCCTAATAGCTTTGGTTCATACTGCATAATAAATGAACTACGAAGCTCTTGATATAATCGCTGATATTTTTTTGATGTTCTAGAAACCTCTATAAAATCGTATTTTTTGCGAATATAATCCACAACCTCCTCAATTGTATGAGGATTTGGTTTTATCCATAAGGAATACCATTTTTTGCGTAATTCAAAAAACTTTCTATGCAATTTTTGCTTAAGACACGGTTTATGATTGCCACTTGCAATAAAAACGGATGTTGGTCCATCGTTGCTACCGATAACGGTTATATTTTTTTCTTTATTCATCATCTTCATCCTTTATTTTTATATCCTTCACACTTGGCAACGTCATCAGAAACGAAACTATAAAAAGCGTCCAATTCCAATGTTTCATTCCATTGAAATTAGACGCAATCCATAGCTAATTCTTATATCGGCAATTATCTAGATAATCCTTATAGTTTATCTGAATTTTCGAGGTGAGAAATAATCTCTCGTTTATACGCCAAAAACTCTTCTGTCAAATTAAAATCTTTCCCCCTTGGTTTCGGTTCTTTGATTACAATTTCCTTTGTAATCGTACCTGGTTTTCCAGTCAGAAGATAAATGCGGTCAGACAACAAAATCGCTTCGTCAATGTCATGGGTAACGAAAAGTGTAGACAATTTAATCTTCTCCATAACATCGAGATACCATTCGTGTACAGTGCCTTTTGTCAGCATATCCAGTGCAGAAAATGGCTCGTCCAAAAGAGCTACCTTTTCAGAAAACATATAAGTGCGAAGTAAAGCTGCTCTCTGCTTCATGCCGCCGGATAACTGCGCTGGGTATTTTTTCTGTGTACCTTCCAAACCAAATTCTTCAAAATGTGCGGAAGCTTTTTCTCTCGCCACATTCTTTTTTTCACCACGAATAATGAGCGGTAAAGCTACATTATCTACGATGGTTCGGTATGGAAGAAGCAAATCCTTTTGGAGCATATAGCTGATAAGCCCAGGTTTTCCAGTGATGTTTTCGCCATCTAGATAGACTTCGCCCTTGTCTGGCTCACTTAGTCCCGCAATGATGTTAAAAAGTGTCGTCTTTCCACCACCACTGACACCAAGAAGAGATACTATCTCCCCTTCGTGTAGTTCAAGTGAAATATTTTCTATAATTTCTTCATTTTCAAAGGATTTTGAAACCTCATTTACCTTTAAAACTGCCATACGTCCTCCTATTTTGGCAAGTATTCGTTCGAGAATCCCGTATCAAGAGGAATTTCATCCTCGATTAAGTCGTTGTCATTTACCCATTTGTAGAAATTATTCCAACGAGTTGCGTCAATCTGTCCCCAGTACTGTGCATCTGCCTGATACTGATCTTTCAAATAATTTTGACTGGCAAGCACCAATTCCTTGTCCAATTCTGGTGCAGCTTTGCATAAAATATCTGCAGCAGCTTCTGGATTTTCGATGGCATACTGATATCCTTTACTAAGTGCTGACATAAAAGCCTTTGCTGTCTCTGGATTTTCTTCTAAAAATTTGTTACCAGAAATAATTACTGGTGTATAGTAGTCAAATACTGGATCAATATCTGCAAAAGCAAAATAATCGGTATCTAAGCCTTCTAATTCTGTTTTCACACCTGCCCAAGCATAGAAAATCCAGATAGAATCTACAGATTTAGTTTTTAATGCAGATACTTCATCGGTTACGGTACTTGGAATCAGCTCGATTTTATCGAAATCTCCGCCATCTGCTTCTACAACTTCTTTCAAAGTAGCAAGTTCAATAGAACCATTCCATGTAGCATAGTTGTGACCTTCCATACCTTTAGGAGTGTCCATGCCTTCACCTGCACGTGAAATAATACCTGAAGTGTTGTGCTGGATGACAGATGCAACAGCTGTTATAGGAAGTGCATCTTCTCCTGCAATGGCTGGTGCCATAGAATCCTGGAAGGATACACCAAACTGCGCTTTTCCAGAAGCTACTAAAACTTCTGCTCCATCTTCTGGCGGCTGAACGATTTCTACTTCAAGGCCCACTTCTTCAAAATAGCCCAATTCCTGTGCAACATATAAACCTGTATGGTTGGTATTTGGTGTCCAATCCAATACAAATGTTATTTTTTCTAAGTCTTTTTTATTTGTATCACCATTTGAACCTGTGTTGCCACAGCCAGTAATGGTTGAAACTAGCATAAGCGCTGCTAATGCTAAAGTGAATACTCTTTTTTTCATGATTTTACTCCTTGTCCCAAGGCATACATATCTTTTGCAAATAGTCCACGCCTTTCATCAAGAGCAAGCTGATGATGGAAATCAAAAAGATTACAGCAAACATTTTGTCAAAAGAAAATGCCTGTTTTACTCTAGTCATATAAACACCAAGACCGCTAAAGCCACCGAGCCATTCGGAAATTACTGCTCCAACAACTGCATAAGAGGCAGAAATGCGTAGTCCCGCAAAGAATTGAGACATGGCACCCGGAAGCTTTATGTAGCGGAAAATTTGCCATCTCCCAGCACCCATTGCACGAAGCAAAAGAATAGAATCTTTGTCCGCTGAACGAAAACCATTCAATAAGCCTACTGCAATAGGGAAAAATGTAGTAATTACAATAAGAATTACTTTTGGCGTCATCTCATATCCAAACCATAATACCAAAAGTGGTGCAATCGCAACTGTCGGTACCGTCTGTGTCAGAACGATTAGTGGATAAAAAGCTTTATAAACTGCTTCAAACTGGTCCATAAGAACTGCCATAATAAAGCCAAACAATATACCTAAACCAAGTCCCACAAAGGCTTCTGTTAACGTAACAACAGAATGTTCCATTAATGTTGGAAATTCCTTGATAAATGCTTGTACTACTTGAATAGGTGATGGAAGCATAAAGCTATCAATCCAGCCAAGCGAACTTACTGCCTGCCATACAACTAAAATTACTACAATTGCAGAGAATGACCATATTTTATTTGTGATGTTTGGTAACTTTCTTTTCAATGGTTAATACCTCTCCTTCTGGACGGTAAGTGATTTTTACATAAGCAGATACGGATTCTGCTCCAGCTTTTACAGCTACTTTTTGACATTCTTTGATGATTTCCATCAATTCGTCATAATCTCCTTCAATTGAGGTTTCGCATGGACCTACATAATAACTAAGCCCTGTCGATTTAATGTAAGCGATTACCTCGTCTACGATACGAATTACTTCTTCGTCTGTGTCTACCTTTGGTAGAACCTGAATTGCTACACTTGCATTCATTTTGTTTTTCTCCTTTCGACATGTAAATAAAAGTATTTACCTGATTATAGTGGAGTGCATTTTGAGGCGCGGAGATAAGAGTTTGCTTGCAAACTCTTTGCGCGCGAGCGGTGTTGCAAAGCAACTATTTTCCACTCCGCGAGCTGCGCATCCTCAGCGGAGCGTTGTTTATGAAATTCTAATTTCATAAACAAAAACACCCGAGTATCTGTGATACCCAGGTGTTGAAATTTCAAATTTTCATCGAAAATGTACTCTTCCTACGCTGGCATTATCCAGATCAGGTTCTTGGGTTTTCGGTTACTTTACCTCATCTCAGCCGGCCGATTTACCAGCTCCCCTTTTCAGTTGTCTATGCTAGAATACTACGAAAATCTTCTGTTGTCAATCATTCCATTCACAAGATTAACGAATTCCATAGTTTTCAATGATATAGTCCATATCCTTATCGCCTCTACCAGAAAGGCAAATAAGAACGGAACCTGTTTCCATCTCTTTTGCTAACTTAATACCATATGCAACTGCATGTGAGCTTTCGATAGCTGGAATGATACCTTCCATTCTTGATAATTCAAAGAATGCGTCAATCGTATCTTCGTCATTTACAACATCATATTTTACTCTGCCAAGTTCGTGTAAAAATGCATGCTCTGGACCAGATGATGGATAATCCAAACCACTTGCAACAGAATATACTGGAGCTGGTTCACCATTTTCATCCTTTAACATAATACTGTTAAATCCATGCATAACGCCTTCGGAACCATACTGTAATGTTGCTGCATGGTCGCCAAGCTTGGTGCCTCGACCTAATGGCTCAATACCATAAATATCAACTGGATCATTTAAGAATCCCGAGAAGAAACCAGCGGAGTTGGAACCGCCGCCTACACATGCAACAACTGCATCTGGAAGCTCTCCGGTCATTTCGACAAACTGCTCTCTTGCTTCAATACCAACCACTTTCTGGAAATCACGTACCAGCATTGGGTATGGATGAGGTCCTACAACAGAACCAATACAGTAAATACTATTTTCATAATCCTTTGCATATGCATCAAATGCAGCATCTACGGCTTCTTTTAAGGTAGCCAGACCATGAGTTACTTCTACAACGTTTGCACCCAAAATTTTCATTCTAGCTACGTTTGGAGCCTGTTTTTTGATATCAACAGAACCCATATATACATCACATTCCAAACCAAAGTATGCCGCTGCTGTTGCAATTGCTACACCATGCTGTCCGGCACCAGTTTCTGCGATTAATTTCTTCTTGCCCATGTATTTTGCAAGAAGTGCTTCACCCATACAATGATTTAATTTATGTGCACCTGTGTGGTTCAAGTCTTCACGTTTTACATAAAGCTGTACATTACCTATCTTGTTTGATAATCTTTCTAAATGAGAAATTGGAGTAGGTCTACCCTGAAACTCCTTGCGGATACGTCTCAATTCATCAATAAATTTTCTAGACTTACAAATGGTAAAATATGCCTCTGTAACTTCGTCCATAGCCTTCTGTAATTCTGGTGTCACATAGGAGCCACCATATTTTCCAAAATAACCATTTTTATCTGGATAATTCTTAAAATAAGTATCAAAATCTACGCCATTAAAATTCATATAAAACAACTCCTTCTCCGAATCAAAATATTATAATAACTGTATTCTTTTGAACGGAGTTTGTCAATGTGTTGGAACGATTCTGCTTATATCAAAAAATTATGCTTATTATAACTTGGCTTTAAAGAATATAATCCATTGTATAACCTGTCCTTATCTCTATCTTTTTATATATTGACATATAATACATTTTTGATATGATACGTTTAAGCGTACATATTGTATGCTAGGTGCTACTACACATTGACGTGTGTTTGGCGGTTTGCTTCTTGCGGAGAGTTATAGCTCCGATTACATAGATTCATCCTTTTAAGGAAATCTATTGGAAAGGAGATTCTTGCTTATGTTAACGACGAATGACCTTATCGCAGTGCTTGCACTGTGTGCGACTTTATATAGTCTTGGTTACGTGCATGGGCAACACGATTCCAAGACGCAAAAATAACCGCCCCTAGCCTGGAAACTTGGGCGGTTATTCTTAACCAAACATAATTATCAGGCGAACCGTCAGCGGTAGCACCTTTTTCAATTATTATACTAACATTACGAATATACATATGTCAATATTTTTCATTCTATAAAAATACTATTTTATTCAAATGAAAAACCACCCTTATGTTTCTCTGCCTCAATGCGAATCATTATCTTACCAGATACATCTAAATCAAATTCTTTCGTTCCTATCTTCACATCCGAACAAATCACATTTCCATCTGCATCCATAATCTGTAACGAAAAGTTACCTTCTTCTGTTTCTACCGTCACATGTAACACATCGTCCTCTTCCAGCCACAAGGTACGCTGCATGAAACCGTTCAAATACTGATATTCAGCTTTCCAGTAATCTTTTCCCTTGCTATCTAGATACATTATACGTGTAGAAGAATTAAAAGATCCCATATCTTTAAAACATACGACTCCTATAATAGCCAAGATTATCAAAATCCATACAAACATCTGCTTTTTGTTTTTTGATTTTAGAACAGGTCTTCCATCTGCATATTGATATTTTCTACCCAGTATATATATCGGTATAAATAATCCACCTAAAACATATAAAAGTACCAATACAATATGAACCATCCAACCAAGCGGATGCAGAAGAACAACCATAAGCCAATGTATAAGTGGCACTACAATCATCCCAAAGACAGACCAACCTCGAAGTGCCTTTACGATATATGGCCAATTGTTATTGTTAAACACAACCCCTATCATATTCATATGTAATATTCCATCTACATACACCGAAATTTCATTTTCATCGTAATAAGATGGCAGTTTTTCTTTCATAAAAATCCAAAAATACGCACCAAAAGCAACAGAAAAGAACACAATCATGAATAAAGGCATTATTTCTGTATTTCCGATAATTGCCTGAAAATCACGAAATGGTTGGTATATACATAATATTTCAAACACACAAACAACTACGCTTATAAAATAGATACTTATATTTTTCTTGCGTTTTTTTGCACGTTCATCTTCCGACAATTCAATTACCTTTTTCACAAGCGTATCCGTCTGTTCTTTATCCATTCTCTCAGGAACTTCCATTCTTCGACATTCAAGTAACTCTGTCACACTTACACCTAAAATATCTGCTAATGGTATTAACAACGACACATCAGGGATACTATTCCCCGTTTCCCATTTACTAATCGCTTTATCAGATATACATAACTTTTCTGCTAATTCTTTCTGTGTAATTCCCTTTTCTTTTCGAAGTTCAGATACAAAAGCACCAAACTTGACTCTATCAATTTCAAACATAATAAAACCTCCATGAAATAGATTTTTGAAGCACTTCTGTTGTACTCATTCTATTTCATAGAGGTTAAATTGGCAACCGATTGTCAGTAGAGTTATATATTTTTATAATTCTTTTAGAGTAATAACAGCTATTCTCTCTGTACCATCTTTTACTTCTACATCCATCTGTTCTGCATCCACAACCTTACTTTCTAAACCAATAACCTTTGCACTTTGTGTACCATCCTCAAAGGTTATTGTTACTGTTATTTCAACATCAGATAAAAGCATGTTCTCTGCTTTTTCATGATTCTCAGGAGAACCATCACTGTACCACATAAGATTAATTACCTCCTGCATATTTGGAACAACATTACCAATATTAATCCAAAAATCATCTCCCCGCTGTTTGCAATAATCAACTGTGAAACTGTCAAGATATAACACTTTATCCTCAGAAGATGAACTTGCATCGAGTTGCTCACTATCATGACCACCACATTGTCCAAAATTTATATCGTCTCCGATATGCTCTGCGTAATCTATTAAATAGGTGGAATCTGCTGGTTCCACAATCTGAAAACATCCTTTATTAATAGAATATGTTATTTTTTTAATATTTTCTCCCTCACAACTAAGTGGCAAATTAATGCAATAGTACATGCTATCTTTTGTTTCTGCAGCCCCCATCACATATCCTATAGGCATATCTTCCGAAATTTTAATTGGTATAGAATTATCCGCTGTAAGTTCAGCCGCATAAACCTTAACTACGAATGCGTCAGATTCGTTTTTATATGATACATCTAATTCACCATTCTTGTTTTCAACATTAAAATGACCTAAAGTATAGTAACCACTTAAACAAACAACTGCACATGCTGCAACTGCAATAGCCTTTTTCGTTAATTTCTTCATATCGTGCATCCTCACTCTCTTTCTAATTTTTAATTCTGAATCATAATTTTGAGGAGTAAGGGCCTGCTTTAAAATCTGCTCAAATTTTTCATCTGTCATATCCTAATGCCTCCAGTTTTTCTTTAAGAATTGATTTTGCTCTTCGCAATCGTGTTTTGATTGTATTCGGTGATTCCCCCATACACTCAGCAATCTCATCAATTTTCATATTGGACGAATAATATAGCAAAATAGGAATTTTTAGTTTCTCTGGTAAATCTGCTATGATTGCCTGAATCATTTTCACTTCTTCTGCTTCCAATACATTTCCTTCTGGAGATGGTGCAACTGTATCTTCGAGTACACTACTATCAGTTGTCATTATTTCATCCAAACTACGAATACTAACTATTTTATTGCGCTTTAAATATTTCTTCTTTTTATTTTTCCAAAGTAAAATGGCAACAGATAATGCATATGCTTTTACATTTTGACTAGCATCAAGTTTTTCTTGCTTTTCGAGTAATTTCAGCATCGTATCTTGATATAACTCATTTCCGTATTCAACATTCATCGTTTGCATTTTGCAAAAGCTAAGAATATCATTTCCATTTTCTTGGACAAATTGCTCAAACTCATAATTATTCATTCTTAAATAATCCTTTTTATGCCGGCGTAAGGTTTTGCCCTTATACTTAAATATTGTACTAATATCAAAAAAAGTTTTAGATTGTGTGATTAAAAACAAAAAATATACAAATTAAAAAAGGCAATATCTTTTACTAGATATTGCCTTCTAACATTTCAATATTCCATTATCTCTGTGAAAGCTCCTGTGTAATATCTTCCCAAGTCACTCCCTTTTCTACCATAAGTACCATACAGTGATACAGGAAATCAGAAATCTCATATTTGATTTCCTCTGGGTCGGGATTCTTTGCTGCTATTACGATTTCTGTACTTTCTTCCCCAAGTTTTTTCAGAATCTTATCTACACCCTTATCAAATAAATAGTTGGTGTAGGAGCCTTCCTTTGGATTTTCTTTTCTATCCTTGATAATACCATATACTTCTTCGAATACCTTAAGTGGATTCTTTTCAATATATTCTTTTTTCACGATGTTGTTGAAGAAACAGGTATGGTTTCCTGTGTGACAGGCCACACCAACCTGGGATACTTTTGCCAAAATGGTGTCAAAATCACAGTCAGCTGTTAAGGATTTTACATACTGGTAATGTCCAGATGTCTCACCTTTTAACCATAGCTCCTGACGGCTTCTGCTATAATAAGTCATCTTCCCACAATTTATTGTGCTATTAAACGCTTCTTCGTTCATATATGCCAACATAAGAACTTCATCTGTACGATAATCCTGTACAATAACTGGAACCAATCCATCTGGTCCAACTTTGAAGCTCGACCATTCCAAATCTGTGGTGAAATTATCCATAATGATACCATCTGCCGAAAGCTCTGATTTCAGCTTCATAATATCTGTTTTTGGATCATTCACATATGGTCCTGTTATACCACGGATATTCTCTCTACTTAATAAAAACAAAATATCACTATATTCACAAGAATCTGTTTGTACAACATATGGAATATCTGACAAATTATCAATGGCATCCAAAATCTTTGTGTCCAAGATATACAGCTCGTGGAAAGTTTCTTCAATGTCTGATTTGTGCTTGTAAATAAAGTCTACATTATGCACAGATAAAACGATTCTATCCTTTCCAAATCGCTGACTTGCCTCTTCTGCCAAACCAATGCTACTCTTTTTCGCTGCATTCAACATAACTTGCATACAGCCTGCATAAAGAAGCTTCTTGATATCTTCAATACGGTTAATATTTCCGCCAGCACATACCTTGATTTCGATGTTACGATTGATATTTTTAATCGTATTAATGTTTTTTTCGTGTTCATCATCATCCGTAGACAAATCCAAAATCACAATTTTGTCTACACCACTGTCATTGTACATCTGACAGAGCTGATATACGTCTTCTATTTCTGTAAAATCTTTGGTTGATTTCACAGCCTTGCCATCTTTTAAGTACAAGGTGGCAACTATATTTTTTGTTTCCATTACAAACTTCCTTTCGTTGACAATATGTCCGTAATTCGAGGATCAACTGTTGTCGCTTCATCTAGAGCCTTAGCAAAGGCCTTGAACATTGCTTCTGCCATATGGTGATTATTTCCCGGAGTAAGCACTTTGATATGTAAATTCATACCTGCAGAATAAGAAACTGCATAGAAGAATTCCTTTATCATTTCGGTTTCTAAATCACCGATTTGAGGCACCGTAAAGTTCGCGTCCCATGAAAAATATGGTCTACCACATAAATCCACAGCACAAAGCACAAGGCTTTCATCCATTGGTAGTACAAAGTTTCCATAACGCTTGATGCCTTTTTTATCACCAATCGCTTCTTTGATGGCCTGTCCTAATACGATTCCACAGTCTTCTACCGTATGATGGGTATCTACACCCAAATCACCATCGCATTTTAAATCTAGGTCAAAGAACCCATGCTTCGCAAACCCTTCAAGCATGTGGTCGAAAAATCCTACGCCTGTATCTACATCAGCTTTTCCGGCTCCGTCCACTGCGAAACGCGCTTCAATATCCGTTTCTCTTGTTTTTCTTTCTATGTTTGCAATTCTATCTGACATATGAGTTATCCTCCATTTGCCTATTATAATCCAGTTTTAAATAAAAGACAAATTACATTTCTCTTAAAAAATTATTTTTTCATAAAAGTCTACAAATTTCATCATAATTGATAATCATTTAATCTTCAAAACGTACACGAATCGAATTTGCATGTGCAGTCAATTGCTCTGCTTCTGCAAAATCTACGATATCCTTATAAACAGCCTGCAATGCTTCTTTAGAATAGTTGATGATGCTAGATTTCTTCACAAAATCATCTACGCTAAGTGGTGAGAAGAATTTTGCAGTACCATTCGTAGGTAATACATGGTTTGGTCCTGCAAAGTAATCCCCTAATGGTTCTGAGGAATATTCTCCAAGGAAAATCGCACCTGCGTTACGAATCTTTGTCATGACTTCAAATGGATTCTTCGTTACAACTTCTAAGTGTTCAGATGCAATTTCATTGGTCGCATCAATTGCATCTTCCATACTTTCTGCGACTAAAATATATCCGAAATTATCCAGAGATTTCTGAATAATTTCTTTACGTGATAAAACAGATACAAATTTATCTACTTCTGCGGAAACCTGTTCTGCTAAATCTTTACTGGTCGTAATTAAAATTGCAGATGCGAGCTCGTCATGTTCTGCCTGAGATAACAGATCCGCTGCTACAAATTTAGGATTTGCAGTTTCATCTGCAAGCACCAGAATTTCACTTGGTCCCGCGATAGAGTCAATACTTACATATCCAAAAACCGCTTTCTTTGCCAAAGCTACATAAATATTACCAGGTCCAACGATTTTATCTACCTTTGGAACGCTTTCAGTACCAAAGGCCATAGCTGCAACCGCCTGTGCGCCACCAACCTTATAGATTTCGTCTACACCCGCCTCTTTTGCCGCTACGAGCGTTGTCGCATATACCTTGCCATCTTTTCCAGGTGGTGTTGTCATGATAATCTTACGCACACCTGCTACCTTTGCTGGCATTACATTCATCAGTACAGAGGATGGATAAACGGCTTTTCCACCTGGCACATACACACCTGCAACATCAAGAGGTGTCACCTTCTGACCTAAGATAATGCCTTCTTCTGTGGTAAACCAAGAATTCTGAATCTGCTTTGCATGATATTTTTCAATATTCGCTTTGGATTTTCGAATAATCTCCAAAAGCTTTGCGTCTACTTGCTCATAAGCTTCTGCAATTTCTTCTTCAGTTACAAGGATAGAATCTGCATCTACCTTTGCTCCGTCGAACTTTTCAGTATATTCAAAGAGTGCTGCATCTTTTCTCTCTCTTACATTATTTACGATTTCGTTTACTCTTCCTTCAAACTCGCCATAGTGATTTGGACTGCGCTTTAACAGGCTTTCTAATAAATCGTTTTTTGTCTCTGCATTTAATGTTAATATTCTCATTTATAATACCTCTTTCAAGTCACGAATTAATTTCGTAATTCGTTCATTTTCCATCTTCATACTCACTTCGTTGACAACCATGCGAGCAGACAATGGACAAACTTCCTCTAATACATCCAAACCGTTTTCCCTTAAGGTTGCACCGGTTTCTACGATGTCACAAATCACATCGGAAAGCCCTACAATAGGTGCCAGCTCTATCGAACCATTCAGTTTAATAATCTCAACCGTCTGATGTTTTTTGTTATAGAAATAGTCCTTTGCAATCTGTGGATATTTCGTTGCTACACGAATTTGTTCCTGATGTTTCAAAAGCTCCTCAGCAGACTTTGGACCGCAAATACACATTCTGCAATTTCCAAACCCTAAATCTAATACTTCATAGATATTTCTGCCTTCTTCTAAAATGGTATCTTTTCCAACAATACCAATATCTGCCGCACCATGCTCTACATAAGTTGGAACATCCGGCCCCTTAGACAAGAAGAATTTCAGTTTTAATTCTTCGTTTACAAAAATAAGCTTTCTTGTATTTTTATCAAAGATTTCCTCGCAGGTAATACCAATCTGCTCGAATAATTCTAGTGTTTTCTTTGCAAGACGACCTTTTCCAAGCGCAAAGGTCAAATATCTGTCATCATTATCTACTCCAGCTGCCTTCATAGAAAGCTTATCCACTGCTGTAAGAAGCTGGTCTACAACAAAGGCAAATCCAATCGCTGGTGCATCTTTATCAAAATTACTAAGCAAGGTATCGTAACGTCCTCCCTTAACAATCGGTTCCCCTAAACCATAGGTATAACCTGCAAAAATGATACCCGTATAATATTCATAATTGCTAATCATACCAAGTTCAAAAGAGATATGATTTTCAATTCCTTTTTCCTTCACATTTGCATTTAACTCTTCTAAGGAATCCATCGCCTTCGCAATCTTAGGATATTTCTTTGTCCAAGCTTTCGCATTGATAAAATCTTCCTCAGAAATATCAAAATCCGCTAACAAAAGAAAAAGGTTCTTTAAATCTTCTTCAATCTCTAACTGCTCTACAAAATCCTCAACTCCAAGGAAATTTTTATTGTCTAACAAACTGCGAAGATTATTTGCGTGTCTTTTTCGCATATTTGCAGCGTCTAATAATGCATCAAAAAATCCTGCGTGTCCCACGGACAACTGAAAGTCTTCAATTCCAATCGCTTTGATACAATCCACCACCATTGCAAGCATTTGTGCGTCTGCTGTGGCCGAAGCATCACCAATATATTCTACACCACACTGTGTTGTCTCTTTTAGACGTCCCTGATAACTTGAAGAATTTGCAAAGGTATTACCCATGTAGCAAAGCTTCACCGGTTCTTCGTCTGGTTCAAAATACTTTGCTACACATCTTGCAATAGAAGGAGTAAAGTCAGGACGAAGTACAACTGTATTTCCATCGGTATCAAAAAACTTAAACAAGTCCTTGGAAGGTGTCGTCCCAATCTGATTGCTAAACACATCAAAATATTCAAATGTCGGTGTCTGAATGTCCATACATCCATATTCTGCAAACACCTGATGGAGCTTGTTTTGTAAACTTAATTTTTTCTTATATGCTTCATTATAGAGGTCGCGAACACCGTCTGGTGTATGCAATAATTTGTTCTTCATATATAACCCTCACTTTAGTATAGTGGTACACTATTATAATTTAAAATTATTATAAAATAATAGGATACTCGTGTCAACGCGAGTACCCATGCCTTTTTGTTATATATATTATTCCAGTTCACAAAAAGAATCCTTTCAAATAGTAAGCATGAACTGTCTCATCTAATTTCAAGATCCTTCTGTAATGCATCCAAATATGGAATGAATACACCTGGTGTTTCTTTTAGGAAAAATCTCTCGTCTAGTTCCTCATATCGAAAGCTTTTTCTTCCTCCCTCTAGCTTACGATTCCAAAAACCGAGCAACTCTTCAAATCGCATATAGTAAAACTCGTTTTTATGGGTAAAGGAAATCAAGATAAATGCAACACCATCCTGCTTCTCAAAGTTTCGCATAAACTCCACCTGATGCTCATGGATATTGGCAAGAGGAAATGTGTCGGTATGACATTCTTTTGCATCAAAACAGACCGGCACACCCTGCACCACGCCGATATAATCAACTGTACTTTTTTGGTCGAAATATGCAAGAGTGATGTGTCTTGTATCCTTATCAATATTAATCGGTGTAATCGGTGTTGGCACCTTCTGGATTAATGCCAGATTGTTTGCTAAATATTTCTCATTTGTTCGGTTTATCAGGTCTTCTAATGTGGAACCTCGTAACCCTCTTGAATTCCAAGTTGGCATAATTACTCCTTATTTCATCAATTTCTCAAACACATTCGCTGGTTCCGCTGCAACCACTCGGCCATCTGGAAATTCCAAACGATATGCATGTAAAAGCTGATGATTTACCTTATAACTATCATAGTATTTCTTGTTAATTTTATCATTACCATACTTCATATCCCCAAGAATAGGATGTCCTATGGTTGATAAATGTAATCGAATCTGATGTGTTTTACCTGTTACTAAGTGAATTTCCACAAGCGTGAGGCCGTTATTGGTTTTAATCGGTTTCACACCAGTTTCTATATAATCAGAGCCTTCTATCTGCTCTTTATGATAAGAAACCTTGTTAGTCTTTTCATCCTTCAACAAATAGCCCTTTAACTCTAGTTCTTCCTTTAATTCACCGGCTACAATTGCATGATAATATTTCTCAATCGAACGCTCTCTAATACCTTCTCCTAGCTGTTGTAAAGCATTTAATGTCTTTCCAAACAATAACAAACCTGTGGTATTTCTATCTAAACGATTCACTACGGATGGGCGGAAGGTCTGGAATTCATTAAATGATAGTTCTCCCTTATTTATCATATAACCTAATAGGTACTCATTCGCCGACAAATCCTTATCACTCGCCTTCTGAGATAGCATATTGTAAGGCTTGTCTGCTACAATCATTTCTTCATCTTCAAAAACGACTTTTAGTCCCTTAAGATTAAGGGACTTTAAAGCATCGTATTCTTTTTTCAAGTCTTCTAAGTTGACATGGAATTTATCAAAGGTTTCATCGCTTAAGAAAATGCTAACCACATCTCCCGCTTTTAACTTTTCATTTCCTTCTACTTTCTTTTTATTGATGACAATGTTTTTCTTACGCATCATCTTATAAAGAAAACTGGTACTTGCGTTTGGTAGCAGTTTCTTTAAATATTTGTCAAATCTTTGATTTTCTTCATTTTTTTGGATGATAAATTCTTTCATATTTGTTTTATCTTGTTCTATTTATTTCTTTTTCTTGTTATGCACGTTACGGATGGTCTTTTTCTTTCCTTTTTTCTCAACAGAACTTGTTTTTAAACCATTCTTTTTATTTCCAGTTTTACCCGAACCACTCTTATCCCAAGTTTGATGTTTTTCGCCAACAAACTTCCTTGGTTTAATTAAACAATTCTTATCAAAACCGATTAAGTCCTGTCGACCAGCCTTCATAAGTGCTTCATAAACAAGGTCATAGTTCTTTGGATTACGATACTGAATCAACGCACGCTGCATTGCCTTTTCATGAGGATTTGTAGATACATAGACCTCTTCCATCGTTCTTGGATCAAGGCCTGTATAATACATACAAGTCGAAATGGTCGAAGGTGTTGGATAAAAATCCTGCACCTGCTCAGGCATATAGCCTAAGTCACGCAGATATTCGGCCAATTCAATAGCTTCTTTTAAAGTCGAACCCGGATGTGAAGACATAAGATATGGAACCAAATACTGCTCCTTCCCAATCTTCTTATTCATGTCCTTATATGCCTGTACAAACTTGTTGTACACCTCTACTGACGGCTTTCCAAGGCGTTTTAAAACCGCATTGGAAATATGCTCTGGTGCCACCTTAAGCTGACCGCTGACATGATGTTCACAAAGCTCACGCAAAAATGTCTTGTCTTTATCCGTCATCAAATAATCAAATCGAATGCCAGAACGGATAAACACCTTCTTTACCTTAGGTAATTCACGCAATTTTCGAAGAAGTTCAATATAATCTTTATGGTCAACCTCAAGGTTTTTACATGGTGTTGGGAACAGGCACTGCTTGTTTGGACATGCCCCTTTTGTTAACTGTTTCTGACATGCTGGTGCACGGAAATTCGCTGTTGGACCCCCAACATCATGGATATATCCTTTAAATTCAGGGTCCTGTGTAATAATCTTTGCTTCTTCTATAATCGATTCATGACTTCTTGTCTGAATGATACGACCCTGATGAAATGTAAGCGCACAGAAGCTACATCCGCCGAAACATCCACGATTGCTCACTAACGAGAATTTAATCTCACGAATCGCTGGCACTCCGCCTGCTTCCTCATAGCTTGGATGATAATTTCTCATATATGGTAATGCATATACTGCATCCATTTCCGTCTCTGACAATGGCTTCTGAGGTGGATTTTGTACTACAAAATTTGTACCATACCCTTCTACTAAATGCTTTCCTGAAAAGGGGTCTGTATTACAATACTGAGTATAAAAGCTCTCTGCAAAAGTACGCTTATTCTCCTTGATTTCGTCCCATTCTGGCAACCAAATCGCATCATAAATACTGTCTTTGTCTTTCGTCTTATAAACGGTTCCATCAATAAAAGTAATATCCTTTACATCAATTCCAGACTCTAGAGCTTCTGCGATTTCTACGATACTTCTCTCCCCCATACCATAAGAAATCAAGTCTGCTCCAGAATCTAGTAAAATAGAACGTTTTACTTTGTTTGACCAATAGTCATAATGTGCCAGTCTTCGTAAACTTGCCTCTATGCCACCGATAATAATCGGAGTTTTCTTATAGGTTCGTCGAATCAGATTACAATACACGACAGTGGCATAATCTGGTCTTTTTCCCATAACTCCTCCTGGAGTAAAGGAATCTGACTCTCTTCGTTTCTTTGAAACAGAATAATGATTTACCATAGAGTCCATATTTCCGCCAGAAACAAGGAAACCAAGTCTAGGTTCGCCCATAATCGAAATTGACGCATCATTCTTCCAATCTGGCTGTGAAATAATGCCCACAGAAAAGCCTCTAGATTCCAATATACGAGAAATAATGGCAGGACCAAAAGAAGGATGATCCACATAGGCATCCCCTATAACGTAGACAAAGTCAAACTGCTCTATCCCGCGCTCTAACATATCTTCTTTTGAAATTGGTAAATAACCTTCGTATCTCATAAAATCTCCTAAAACGAACTTAAAGAACCTCCATAATACTAGCAGTTCTGTAATTCAATAATCTCTTTTTCAGTGAGTTTTCGATACTCACCTTTTTCTAATTCACCTAATGAAAGACTTCCCATTGAAAGTCGCTTTAAATAAGTTACCGTACAGCCTACGGCTTCAAACATACGCTTTACCTGATGAAAACGTCCTTCATGGATGGTGAGTTCTGCGGAATATATCGTTTTTTCATCATCACCGATAGTCAATGGCAATATCACAAGTTCAGCAGGCAATGTAGGTTTATCATCGCCAATATCTACACCTTCTTTGAACTGCTCAACAGCACTTTCAGGCACTTCTTTATCCAGAAATGCATAATAGGTCTTTGGAATATGATGTGTCGGACTAAGTAAATGATGTGTCAAAGGCCCATCATTTGTAAATAGTAGCAATCCTTCTGTATCCAAATCAAGTCGTCCTACAGGAGCAATATCTTTAGCACGAATTTCCTCTGGAAAATACTCCATAACTGTCTTATGCACATTATCCTGCTTTGCAGTTACACAGCCTGCTGGCTTGTGAAGCAGATAATAGACATACTTTTCATAAGAAATTGGTTGCCCCTTAAAACATACATCATCGACATTCTCATCGATTTTCTGCTCTGGCTTCACCACTACTTCATCATTTACCGTGATTTGCTTCGCCTTTATATATTTTTTCACTTCACTTCGTGTACCTAGCCCACAATCGGCTAGATACTTATCAATTCGTAGCATTTTATTCCCCTAATTATCTCGCCTGTTTCAAATATTCTACCAAAAACTTCCAAACACGTTCTGTAGATTCAATATTTAATCTCTCCTGTGGTGTATGGATATCAAAATTCTGTGGTCCAAAAGATACGCAGTCTAAATCTTCGATTTTCTCAGAGAGAATACCACATTCCAATCCAGCGTGAATAGCTGTAAATTCTGGTTCTTTGCCATAAACTGTTTTATATGCAGCAGCTATTTCTTCGCGAAGTTTAGATTCTGCTTTATATTCCCAAGCTGGATAGTCACCTACAACTTCTGCTTCACCACCCACAAGTTCAATGATATTTACAAGTTTGTCTCTTAAATCTTCCTTACGGGAACCAACCGAACTACGGATAGAAGTATCTGTTACAAATACATCTTCTTTAAGCTCCATGATACCAAGGTTAAGAGATGTTTCTACAAGTCCTGAAATTGCCTGACTCATATGCTGTACACCGTTTGGAACAAGACGTAAATAAGCTAAAATCTGGTTAATAGAGGCAAAATCTAAAATCTTAGCTTCCTGAACACCTACATTTTCATAAGTAACCTGTACATCTGCATCAGATGCAAATAATTCTTTTTTGAAGATTTCAGACTGTTCTGCAATGATTCTTTCTACTAAAGCAACTGCTTCTTCTGGTACTAAAATTGATGCATTACATTCTCTTGGAATTGCATTATTTTTCAGTCCGCCTGCAAGTGAAATAATACCAAATGGCACTTCATTTGCGATATTATTTAATACTCTACCCATGAGGATAGATGCATTTCCACGTTCTTTGTGGATTTCTGCACCTGAATGCCCACCAAAGAGACCATCTACCTTTACATTAAGAACTACGCCTGCCTGAGCTACACGTTTTACCGGAATAGTTGCTTCTACGCTAGTTCCACCTGCGCAAGAAGTAAGGAAAATCCCTTCTTCATCACTATCAATGTTGAGCATTTTCTTGCCTTTTAACATAGATAAATCAATACCATAGGCACCATCCATACCAGTTTCTTCATCTACTGTAATCACTAATTCTAAACGTGGATGTGCGATGTCTGTTGCTTCCATTAAAGCTAAGCCATAGGCAACTGCAATTCCATCATCGCCGCCAAGTGTAGTACCTTTTGCCTTTACAAAGCCATCTTCTACATAGAGATCCAAGCCGTCTTTTTCAAAGTCGATATTACAGTCACTTTCTTTTTCACAAACCATATCCATATGTCCCTGAATAATGACTGCATCAGCATTTTCATAGCCTTCGCTTGCTTCTTTTATCATGATAACATTGTTGATTTCGTCCTGATAATGCTCTAAATTATGTTCTTTTGCAAATGCTACTAAATAATCACTAATCTGCTTTGTATTTCCTGATCCATGTGGAATCTTTGCGATTTCCTCAAAATGATAAAACACTCTTTCTGGTTGTAAATTTTCTAAAACTCTCATATTTGCCTCCTTATTTTCATAAGTAATACTATGAAAAAAATAGTATTTACTTGTGTCATTTTATTCATTATTGCATATTCCTTTTTCTTTCCAGAAACAACTGTTCGCGCGGCAAACAACGGTATTCAGATGTGGTTTCATCAGATTTTACCTGCCCTTTTACCCTTTACCATTATATCATCGATATTAGTAAAAAGTGATTTTCTAAAAAGTTTCAAAGGAAACGCAAATTTAATTGCCTGTCTTTTAACGATGTCATGCGGTTTTGTCTTTGGTTTTCCTGTGGGAGCCAAACTCTCCGCTGATTTTTATAAGCAAAAACTACTCTCGAAAAAACAAGCTACGGTTCTTGCCATTGGAACAAACAACTTTAGCCCAATGTATGTGTGTGGATTTGCATTGTCTCTGCTTTTTACTTCAAATGAATATAATACGGTTACTTATATACTTTTGTACTTAGTTCCACTTATATTTGTGAGTATTTACCTAGTATTCCTAAATATAAAAAAAACATCAACATCAATTACTCCGTTCTACCTCGATATGCATATCATGGATTCAAGTATCATAAGTGGTTTCGAATCCCTCATAAAAATCTGTGGTTACATCGTACTGTTTTCAATCGCAACTGAAATCCTTATGACTACAATTACAGAAATTCTAATACAACCGCCATTTTCTCTTACATTACTTCTGGGAAATCTTGAAATCACCAATGGTATTCATCTGCTTTCTGAATTCGAAATAACCGAAAGCCTCAAATACATCGTAGCAATCCAACTGCTTTCCTTCGGTGGATTGTCTGGCATTGCTCAAACAGGTTCTATTCTTTCCGAAGCAGGATTATCTATGCATAAATACATAATAGGGAAAGCTGCACTTTCCCTATTATTAACCTTACTTAGCGTAATCTATGTATTTTTTATTCGTTCGCTTTAATATTTACCACAGATAAGTCGATTGGCTCCAGTCCATCTGGATCCTTGGTCTTATCCACTGGTTTCTTTTCTACTGGCTTTTTCTCTGCTGGCTTTTTCGCAGGTTCTGGTTCTGCTGGGAAAAGTTCAGCTCTGTTTGCAGATACGATATCCAAATATCCTTGAAGTGAGCTTACAAGATTCTCTGTACGAGCCTTTGTTGTATCAATAGAATTGATTAAGATATCCTCTAAGCCTTTTAACTTATCATCTGTATAAGACATTGCATATAAACGGATGTTGTTTGCTTCATTAGTTGCGTTGTCAAGGATTTCCTGCGCCTGCTTTGTAGCAATCATAACCACTTCATTTGCCTGTGCATATGCTTGCTGCATAATCTGATGTTCACTAACCAATTCATTGGTCTGAATCTGTGCCTGTGCAAGAATCTGGTCTGCTTTCTGCTGTGCATCCGCTAAAATAGCTTCTTTATTGCTAATAATTTTCTGATATCTGCGAATTTCCTCTGGTGTTTTAGAACGTAATTCAGCAATCAATTCTTCGATTTCTTCTTTATCAACAGAAATGTTTGTAGAAGAAAATGGAACATATTTACATCCATCAAGATATTCTTCAATTTCATCAATTACCTGTTCGATTTTACTGCTCATAAGTATTCTCCCTGTTTACATTATATTTTTCGTAAATGCGCTCAATGATTTGCTCTGGAACAAATTTGGTGATATCTCCGCCATAAGATGCGATTTCTTTTACGACAGTAGAACTCAAATATGAATATTTCAAATTTGTAATAAGGAAAATCGTCTCCGCATCATCTTTCAACACATGGTTCATCTGTGCAATCTGCAATTCGTACTCAAAGTCGGTAACTGCTCGCAGACCACGAATGATAATATTTGCATCGATTTGTCTCATATAATCTACTAAAAGACCATCAAAAGACTCCACTTTAACATTCGGAATATCTTTTGTAATCTCTTTTATCATATTAACACGTTCTTCCAAAGAAAACAACGAATTTTTGGCGCTATTGCATAATACCCCAATCACCAATTCATCTACCATTTTTGCAGAACGTTCGATAATATCCAGATGTCCAAACGTAATTGGATCAAAGCTACCAGGATAAACAGCTCGTTTCATAAAAACACCCCCTACAAACTATTTCCTTCTTAAAAACACATGCACATTCGTCTTGTATTTTTTGTACTTTGTAATTTCAAACCCTAATTCTTCCACATAATCAAAATTCGTTTCCAAAGAAGCTTCTACAATAATGCGGCTATCCTCTTTTAAAAGAGAAGAATCCACCAGATATGTCAGCACTTCTTTTTCCAACTCTTTATTATATGGAGGGTCCATAAATACAATATCAAATTTATATTTTCCTTCTAAGGTATACAATGCAGATACTACATCGCTTACAACTAGTCTGGAATTTTTATCAAATTTTGTAAACTTAATATTTTCTTCAATACACTTCGCAGCCTTACGATTATTCTCTACAAACACAGAATATTCACCGCCACGGCTAAGGCTTTCCAAACCAATCTGCCCACTTCCTGCAAACAAATCCAGGAAATAACAGCCCGGAATATCATACTGCAGCATATTGAATAAGGTTTCCTTTATCTGATCTGAGGTAGGTCTGGTATCCATCCCCTCCGGAGCACGTAAAGGAAGGCTTCTAGCCGTTCCTGCAATAATACGCATAGTCTCTTCCTCCGATTAAATTTCTTCGTCTATGCAATCTTCATAGCAAGATTCAATATAGTCACATAACATTTCGATGGCATATACTGCCGCCTGCATACGAATTTCCATGCGGTTTCCTTCAAAAATCATACGCTCTTTAAGCACCTGATTTCTTACTACACATGCAAAACATACCGTCCCTACTGGATTTTCGTCCGTACCGCCAGTTGGACCAGCAACCCCTGTGGTAGCAATGGCACAGTCTGCATTAGCTCGCTCAGCTGCTCCCATAGCCATTTCCTCTGCCACTTCACAGCTTACCACACCATAATGCTCAATCGTCTCAGCTAAAACGCCTAAATTTTTGATTTTAGAGTTTTTAGAATATGTAATATATCCTTCTTCAAAATAAGCAGAAATGCCTGAAATATCACATAGTACACCGGCTACCAAACCTCCTGTACAGCTTTCTGCTGTGGCAATTTTTAGATTGTATTTTGAAAGTAATTCCAGTAGTTTATTTTCCGTCATGTTAATGTCCTAATTTATCTTATTTTGTATCTTTTAATACATCTTTATTTTTTGCAATATAGTCTACCAATGATACTACTGTAAGAATTACAGCTGCCCACATAAGAACTCTACCGATTACTGCAAAAATAGCACCTGGAAGGTTTAAGATTAAAAAGATAACCATTACCATCTGTGTGACTGTTTTGAATTTGCCCCAGTAGCTAGCTGCGATAACTACGCCATTATCAGATGCAATAAGACGGAAGCCACTGATGATAAATTCACGGGAAATGATAATAACTACAGCCCATGCTGGAAGCTGTCCTGTTTCTACTAAGCAGATAAGTGCTGCACCTACTAAAAGCTTGTCTGCAAGTGGGTCCATAAACTTTCCGAAGTTTGTTACAAGGCCATCACGTCTAGCTAAATATCCATCAAGGAAATCTGTAAAGCTAGCCACACAGAAAATTACACAAGCGATAATATTATTGAATGGAATCGCTGGAATAAGCATACAAGCTACAAAAAATGGAATTAAAATTACTCTGAAAATTGTTAATTTGTTTGGTAAATTCATTGTCATTTTACTATTTCTCCTATCAAGTCATATTCATATGCACCGATCACCTGTACTTTTACGATGTCGCCGGTCATAAGTTCCTCATCTGTATTGATGAATATATATCCGTCTACATTTGGGGCATCACGATACGTTCTGCCAATGTAGGCGTTCTCATCGGCCACCTTACCTTCAATAAATGCATAGTAGGTCTGTCCAATTAGAGTCTCATTTTTATCAAAAATCACTTCTTCCTGAAGCTCCATAACATCCGCCTGCCAGTCGAGCTTTAATTCTTCGTCGACCTGGTCTTGCATCTCTGCCGCTACTGTCCCTTCTTCTGGCGAATATGCAAAGGCTCCGAGTCTGTCAAACTCCATGTCATTGATAAACTGCATGAGTTCCTCGTGCATTTCCTCTGTTTCTCCTGGGAAGCCGCAAATCAAAGTTGTACGAAGGGTGATATCTGGAATACGTTCTCTTAAATAAGCGATACGCTCCTCTAATTCCTTTCGATTTGTGCGTCTAGCCATTTTGCGTAGAATTTCATCGTTGCAATGCTGAATCGGCATGTCTAAATAATGGCAAACCTTTTTATTTCGAATCATTGCTTCGATAAGTTCCTCATAAATCTCCTCAGGGTAACAATACATGATACGAATCCAGAAAAGACCTGGGATTTTATTCAGTTCATCTAAGAGCTTGTGGAGTGATTTCTCACCATATAAATCTACACCATACAAGGTAGTTTCCTGAGCCACTAAAATCAACTCTTTTACACCACTATCCACGAGTTCTTTTGCTTGTACTATCAGGTCTTCCATCGGAACACTACGGTATCTGCCGCGGATAGATGGTATAATACAGTAGGTACAGTTTTTATTGCAACCTTCTGCAATCTTGAGGTAAGCAAAATGTCCTCCCGTGGTAACTGTTCGTTTGTTTGTAAGCTTTGGAAGTCCCTCAAGGCTTGCTACATTCTTGTAAAAATGCTGGTCTAAGGCTTCTCTTACGGCTTCGCAAATCGAATCATACGAATTCGTACCAAGAATCGCATCTACCTCTGGAATCTCAGTCTTGATTTCCTCCTGATATCGTTGTGAAAGACATCCTGTTACAATAAGCGCCTTGCAATTACCGCTTTTCTTGTACTCCGCCATTTCTAAAATAGTATTGATACTTTCTTCCTTTGCGTCATTGATAAAACAACAGCTATTAATAATGATGATATCTGCCTCTGTTTCGTCATCGCAAAGTACGACACCTTCCGCCGTCAGCATCCCTATCATAAACTCAGAATCCACAAGATTTTTGTCGCATCCTAGGGATATAAATAATAATTTCTTGTTTTTCATAATAATACTTTAGGGCTGCATTGCAGCCCCACTTTCCTAGTTGTTTTCGTCTGGAACGATTTTTACATCACCGTTCATAATTTCTTCAACAGCGATAGATAATGGTTTGTTGCATTTTGGTTGCTCTACCATTGTATCTGCTCCATCGATAATTTCACGAGCACGTTTTGCAGCTGCTAAAACGATAGAATAACGGCTGTTTACTACTGGTTCTTCACCGATTACTACGTCCTCATTTACTACTGACATAAGTTCTACATAAGATGGATGAATCATATTATACTCCTTTCGAAAAGCTTAAAAGCTCTTTTCTCATATTATTAATAAAATCTATATTAGCGGATACGCGATTTGTTGCATGAGCTTCTGTTTCTTGTAAACGTTCCTTTTGGATAATATCATTTACAAGTGTAACACACGCTTCTAAATCATCGTTAATCACTAAATAATCATATTCTTCCACACCCAAGGATTCCTCATAAGCACGACTCATACGAGCATCAATCACTTCCTGTGTTTCTGTGCCTCTGCCAACCAATCGCTCTTTTAACTCCTCTGCACTAGGTGCTGTGATAAACATCAGTACTGTATCCGGAAACTTCTCTTTGATTTTCAAAGCTCCCTGAATTTCGATTTCAAGAATAACATTCTTACCTGCGTTTAACTGTTCTTCAACATAAGCCTTTGGTGTGCCATAGTAATTACTAACATATTTTGCATACTCCACTAATTCATCACGCGCAATCATGGCTTCAAATTCTTCTGTGGTTAAAAAGAAGTATTCTCTTCCGTGTTCTTCACCTTCTCTAGGTGCTCGTGTGGTTGCTGAAATGGATAATGCGTAATCTTCCCCATGTTCACTCATCAGTTTTTTCATAATGGTGCCTTTGCCTGCACCTGAAAATCCTGAGGCTACTACTAATATCCCTTTTTTCATAATCCTTTTCCTATTCGATGTTCTGTATCTGTTCTCTCACTTTTTCGATATCTGTTTTAAGGTTGATACCTGTATCAGAGATTTCCAAATTGTTTGCTTTTGATAAAATCGTATTTGCTTCACGATTCATTTCCTGTGCAATAAAGTCAAGCTTGCGTCCACAGCTTCCGCCCTGGTTTAAGGTATCTTTCACTGACTGAATATGGCTACGAAGTCGAACAGTTTCTTCATCCACGCAAATCTTATCTGAATAGATAACGATTTCTGTTGCGATACGGCCTTCATCAATCTGTCTGTCACCAAGGAGTTCTTTTACTTTGTCTTCAAGACGGGTACGATAATCGCTCATAATCACAGGATATTTTGCTTCGATAAAGTCTACATAACCGAGCATATTGTCAAGCTTATCGCAAAGGTCATTCTTTAAGTTCTCACCTTCGCGAATACGACTTTCTACGAACTGTGCACACGCACCACGAAGCGCAGTCTCTAAATCTGCCCAAAGTTCCTTTTCATCAATTCCCTGTTCTTCCATGGTAAGAACCTCTGGATAACGAGATAAAGTACTCACACGAATATCATCATCTAAACCAAACTGCTCTGCCATATCTCTAAGGTGCTTTAAATACTCTCCTGCTAAAGTAGAGTTGTATTTCAGTGCGAAATTGTCTTCGCTGTAATCCTCATAAGAAATATATACATCAACCTTTCCACGTTCGATATATTCCTTTAGCAGATTACGGATAGAACTCTCAAAAAAGTTCAGTTTCTTAGGCATTTTGATATTCACATCAAAATATCTGTGGTTTACAGATTTCATCTCGATAGTGAATTTGCGCTTTTCATTCGCAACTTCACAACGACCGAAACCAGTCATACTTTTAATCATGATAATTCCTCTTTTCAGTTATAATGAATATCATGCATCTCTCGTGTATAAACTCTGTATGCATAGATATGTTTATTATAATAAAAAAATGTAATTTCGTCAAATATTCTTGCACAATTTTCTATTTTAATTTCCTAAGGAATTATTGGCTTTTTTGTGCAATTCGTATATAATACTTTCTAGTTATGCAGAAACGAACTGCTTCAAAGATTTAGGAGGCTAATCATGGCTTTAGATGGCGTTGTAATTTCAAATCTCGTATACGAATTAAATAATACATTGTCAAATGCTCGTATTTCAAAGATTGCACAACCTGAAACCGATGAGTTGCTTTTTACCTGTAAAGGACCTAATGGCAACCACCGTCTTGCAATTTCTGCAAGTGCATCTCTTCCTTTCGTATATTTAACACAGACAAACAAACCTAGTCCACTTCAGGCACCGACTTTTTGCATGGTACTTCGTAAGCATATTGCAAACGGAAAAATTCTGCGTGTCTATCAGCCGGGCTTAGAGCGAATCATTCATTTTGAAGTGGAGCATTTAAACGAGCTTGGGGATTTATGCAAAAAGACCTTGATTGTAGAACTAATGGGAAAGCATTCGAACATCATTTTTTGTAACGAAGATGGAACCATCATTGATAGTATCAAGCGAATTTCTGGTGCAACCAGCTCTGTACGCGAGGTTTTACCTGGCAGAGAATATTTTATCCCTGCGACGCAAGACGATAAGTTAAATCCTCTTTTAATTTCAAGAGAATGCTTCGTTACTGCCATCGCCGATAAACCTATTAACATATCCAAAGCAATCTACACTACTTTCACCGGAATCAGTCCAATGATTGCAAATGAAATCGCCTATCGCGCCGGTTTAGATGGTGACATGCCTGTTTCTTCTTTGGAGGAAGCACAGATTTTACATTTGGCAAATCATTTTCTTTGGTTTATCGAAGATATCAAGGAGCACAAATACATTCCTAATATCGTTCGCAATGGAAAAGAACCGATTGACTATGCTTCTGTTTCGCTTACGATGTATGCACATTATGAATCAACAACTTTTGAGACCATTTCTGAAGTATTGGAAAATTATTATGCAGAAAAAAATGTCTACTCTCGTATCCGTCAAAAATCCGTGGATTTGAGAAAAATTGTAGCCACTGCACTGGAACGTAATGTAAAAAAATACGATTTACAGCTGAAACAGCAAAAAGATGCCGAGAAAAAAGAAAAGTACAAGCTATATGGCGAACTCTTGCAGGCATACGGCTATGGTGTAGAACCCGGAGCTAAGTTTGTAGAAGTTGAAAATTACTATGATAATAATGCTTTGATTAAGATTCCGTTGGATGCAGATCTTTCTGCGCTTGAAAATTCCAAGAAATATTTCGAGAAATATGGTAAGTTAAAACGTACGAGTGAAGCCTTGGAAGGACTTATCGAAGAAACCCACAATCAAATTGTGCATCTAGAATCCATACAAAACGCTTTAGACATCGCAACCTCTGCAGATGACTTGATTCAAATCAAAGAAGAGCTTGCAGAATATGGCTTTATCAAGAAAATCCGCTCTGCTAAGAAAGAAAAATCCAAGAGCAAGCCATTCCACTACCGTTCTGCTGACGGCTATGATATTTTCGTAGGAAAGAATAATTTTCAAAACGATGAGCTTTCTTTCAAAGTTGCAACTGGTAACGACTGGTGGTTCCATGCGAAAGGTATGCCAGGTTCCCACGTCATCGTAAAGGCCAACAACGAAGACCTTCCAGACCGTGTATTCGAGGAGGCAGGTCGCTTAGCCGGCTATTATTCTAAAGGTCGCGACAATGAGAAAATCGAAATTGATTACTTACAGAAGAAAAATCTAAAGAAACCTTCTGGTGCCGCACCTGGATTTGTAGTGTATTACACCAATTATTCCTTGGTGATTGAACCAGACATTGCAGGAATCGAATTAATTTCTGATTAAAAACAAGGAGATTATGAATATGCAACTTATATGCATTCCTCATAATCTCCTTTTTGTGTAGTTTCATATAATTATAGCGTCATATTTCGCATCTGCTCATCTACAAATCGTTGCATCTCTCGCTTCAATGCGCCATGAGCTTCTGCTTCTAGCTCTGGATCTACTTCTAATATCTCTTTCACACTTTCCGCAGCATCCTGCAATTCTGTGGCATCCTGGTAAATGTCACCAATATCAAATGCTAAATCCCCACTTTGTCTGATTCCAAAGAAATCTCCTGGGCCACGGAGCTTTAAGTCCTCACTAGCAATATAGAAACCATCATTGGATTTATTCAAAATTTCCAAACGTTTCTTGGCATTTTTGCTATTCGAAGTATTAATCATAATACAAAACGATTGTGCATCACCACGTCCAACGCGTCCACGGAGCTGATGAAGCTGTGCAAGTCCAAATCTATCGGCATTTTCGATCATCATCACCGTTGCATTTGGTACATTCACCCCTACTTCAACTACCGTGGTAGAAACCAGCACCTGGATTTCATTTCTCGCAAACGCTTCCATAACTTCGTTTTTCTTATCATTTTTCATCTTGCCATGAAGAAGACCGATTCTAATATCGCCTGGCAGAATTTCTTCTAATTCCTTCGCATAATCCGTAGCATTTTTGCCTTCCATATTCTCAGAATCTTCGACTAATGGGCAGATAACATACGCCTGATGACCTTCATTTACCTGATTTACAATAAAATCATATGCTTTTGGTCGATATCCAATATCTACCACACAGTTCTTGATAGGTAAACGCTTTGCAGGAACCTCATCAATAACCGAGATATCCATATCTCCATAGATGATAATCGCCAGAGTACGTGGAATTGGTGTTGCACTCATAACAAGTACATGAGGCACTTGACCTTTTTCCATAAATGTATCACGCTGTTTTACACCAAATCGATGCTGTTCATCTGTAATTACTAATGCCAGATTCGAATATACTGCTTTATCCTGAATCAAAGCATGCGTTCCAACTACCAACGCATTTGGACAAGCCTCTAGCTTCGCATAAGCCTCTCTCTTTTCTTTCACTTTCATGGAACCAGTCAAAAGTACAACTGGGAAATCTAACCCAAACTCATCACACATTTTAGTGAAACCTTCATAATGCTGTCTTGCCAGCACTTCCGTCGGTGCCATAATTGCTGACTGATAGCCACTATGTGCACATCTTGCCATTGCAAGAAAGGCTACAATCGTCTTACCAGACCCTACATCCCCCTGCACCAATCGCTGCATCACAAATGGGCTATCCATGTCAGATTGTATGTCTTTCAATGTACGTTTCTGTGCATTCGTCAGTGGATATGGAAGCTTCTTCATACAATCGTCTACAAATGAATCCTTGATAAATTCAAATCCATTTGGATCTTTTGCTTTCTTTTCCTTCTGATATTGAATTCCCATAATAAACAAGAAGAACTCGTGGAAAACAAGACATCTTCTCGCTTCTATTAAGCTCTCCATCGTATCAGGAAAATGAATCTGTTTCAAAGCATAATTATATTCACACAAGGCATATCTCTTACGAATATCTGTTGGAATATAATCCGCAATCAAATCCACATCATTTAATACGGTTTTTATAGTTTTAATAAGCAAATTGTTAGTAACACCCGAAGTCAGTGCATATACAGGCTGCAATAATCCCGCAATTTCAGCATACCTTTCTGGTGCATAAATCGTTGGCTGTTCCATTACCCAGCGCTTATTTTTCACCACCATTCGACCAAAGAAAACATACTCTTTCCCTGGCTGAAGCTGATTTTTGATATAAGGCGAACGAAACCATACTAACTCCAATTTCTTTGGTGACTCTCCAATTGTCAGTGTCGTGATATTCATACGACGACCATTTCTGCTGGAAGGACTTTTCTTTACAACTGCATGAATCGCAAGCTGACACTCCTGCAACGCAGTAATCTCCTCTATCGCAATTGCTTCCGGATATCGAAAATAGTTTCTAGGAAAATGAAACAACACATCTTCTACCGTAAAAATATTCAGCTTTTCGAAGGTTTGAGCAGTTTTTTCGCCGATACCTTTTATGTTTGTTACTTGAGATGATAATTTCATTATTCCTACCTCTGTCAGCTTCTTAAATAATCTATATTTTACCACAAAGTAAGAACACCCTCAATATATACAATTTAGAAGCCTTACGCCAGTACAGCGATAAATTGTATATATTGAGGGTGTTCGTATTATTTAGAAAACCTATTAATTATTCAACTGAAATTACATAATAATAAATTGGCTGTCCACCATCGTTGATTTCAACGTCAACGTCTGGATATTTTTCTTCGATTGCTTCTAAAATAGCTTCTGCATCTTCTTCAGAAGATTCGCTACCAAAGTAAATGCTTACCATTTCAGAATCTTCGTCAATCATTCTATCAAGCATTTCAATAGTAACCGTATGCTTATCTGTACCAACTGCAAGGATAGACTTGTCACCAATACCCATGTAATCATTTTCTCTGATTTCAAAGCCATCAATCTCAGTATCACGTACTGCGTAGGTTACCTGTCCAGTCTTTACCGTTGAAATTGCCTCAATCATAGTTTCTTTGTTGTCTTCTGCTGAAACATCTGGCAAATAGTTAATTACAGCTGTAATACCCTGTGGTACAGTCTTTGTAGGGATAACAATAATTTCTTTATCTTCTACGATAGATGCAGCCTGGTTTGCAGCCATGATAATGTTGCTGTTATTTGGAAGAATAAATACGTGGTCAGCATTTACATTATCAATTGCTGTAAGCATATCTTCTGTACTTGGGTTCATTGTCTGACCACCTTCGATAATATAGTCAACGCCAAGTCCACGGAAGATTTCATTCATGCCTTCACCAATAGAAACTGCTACGAAGCCCATTTCTTTACGTGGTTCTGTCTTTTTCTCAGCAGCTTCTAACGCCTGCTGTTCTGCAACTTTTTCAGCCTCTTTGATGAGTTTTTCTTCATGTTCTTCACGCATATTATCAATCTTAATCTTGCTAAGAGAACCAAATGTAAGGGCTTTCTGAATTGCAAGACCTGGGTCATTGGTATGTACGTGAGTCTTTGTAACCTCATCGTCCGCTACCACTACGATTGAATCACCGATAGATTCAAGGAATGCCTTGAATTCTAATTCTTCTTTATCTGTCATTGGCTTATTAAGCACAATAATAAACTCTGTACAGTAACCAAATTTGATTTCTGCTTCTGTTTCTGCTGAAATCTTAACAAAAGTGCTACCAGCTGCAGGAACATCCACTGTATAATCTACTTCTTTACCAAGTAAACAATCATATGCACCCTTTAACACCTGCATAAGACCCTGTCCGCCGGAGTCAACTACACCAGCCTGTTTTAATACAGGAAGCATTTCTGGAGTCTGACTAAGCACATAGTCAGCATGTTTGATCACTTCATCACAGAAATACACTAAATCATCTGTTTCATCTACTAATTCTAAGGCTTTATCAGCAGCACCTTTTGCTACAGTAAGGATAGTACCTTCCTTTGGTTTCATAACAGCTTTATATGCTGTTTCAACAGCCTTCTGCATAGCATCACAAAGCACACATACGTCTACTTCATCGTATTCGCCTACAACCTTGCAGAAACCTCTGAATAACTGAGAAAGGATAACACCAGAGTTACCTCTAGCACCGCGAAGAGAACCTGAAGAAATTGCTTTCGCAAGTGCCTTCATTTCTGGCTTTTCACCAAGACCACCTACTTCTCTAGCTGCTGACATAATAGTCATAGACATATTTGTACCTGTATCCCCATCTGGAACTGGGAATACATTTAATTCATTAATCCATTCTTTCTTTGCATCAAGATTGCTTGCTCCGGAAAGAAACATCTTTGCCAATTTACTTGAATCAACACTAGTAATCTTCACCTTGATATCCTCCTTAGTCAATTACGCGCACGCCTTCAACGTGGATATTGATCTTTCCGACCTTCATACCTGTGAACTGTTCTACTTTATATCTTACGGTTTCAATTAAGTTATCACAAACGGTTGTAATACCAACGCCGTAGGCAATAATCACATGAAAATCAATTGTAATTTCGTTCTGTGCACCTATAACAACTTCGATACCGTGTGTAATATGTTCTTTCTTTAGTAATTTAACAAGTCCATCTTTTACATTTACTGCGGCCATACCTACAATACCAAAGCATTCAACAGCAACTGAACCTGCATAAGTTGCAATTACATTTTCATCAATCAAAACTGTACCATATTGGTTTTCCATTTGGGCTTTCATAATTGTAACCTCCCTAAAAATTATGACATAGATATGTTTTATTATACCTTATTTTACCTAAAATGCAAAGCATGTATTCAATTTCATACAATTTCGCAACAAAAAAGAACTGTCGTATGACAGTTCTTTAAAATCTCATTCTTAATTAAGCACGCTCAACACGGCCAGATCTTAAGCAAGAAGCACAAACATATAATTTCTTTGGTACTCCGTTTACTTTACAATTAACACGCTTGATGTTAGATTTCCAGATTTTATTAGATCTTCTATGAGAGTGACTAACTGCGATTCCGAAATGAACGCCTTTTTCACATACTGCACATTTTGCCATTCTAATTGCACCTCCTTGCAAATTCACTAAGCCCAAATAGTGTTTCGAGCTCACAACAAAGATATTCTAACAGAAAGATATACATAATGCAAGAAGAAAATTAATTTTTTAGCAATTAAATTTCTTCCTCTTCTACAACTACAGTCATCCCATCCTGTTTTGCTGGCGCAAAACGATCAAGTAAATCAGGAACCATATCCAAGATTTTTGTAATTGCATCCTGATTTTTGATATTAACAAGTCTGGTAGAATCGTTTTTGATAATAAGCACCGCGCTAGGTGTGATTTTTCCACCCATACCTCCCATTCCATTGTTCTTATTTGGTTCTGCAACAGCACCCGCTGCTACACCAAATGATACATCCGCTAATGGAACGATGATGGTATCACCAATCTGAGTTGGTTCTCCCACAACGGTCTTCGTACTGATAAAACTATCCATTCCCTTAAACAATGATTCTACTGTTGTATTTAATTTATCCATTTATATTGCCCTCCATCTGCTTGCTCTTTTTAAACCAATTTATAAATCTATTGATAATAGTATACAATCTTCTGCAATTCTTATCAAATACTATTCTAATAATGATACCCATAATTTGATATCCATATACTTTTCCTTTGCCCCAGAAGCATCCCTTGAAGTACATTTCCTCTGATTCAAAGTCCGGAATCAGTTTCCATTCCTTTTGGTACATAGCTGGAAAACATGCAAGTATTCCAAATATCTGTCCTGTCAAATCCGGTGCCCCAGCTGAAAACACTGCATCCATCTTAGACTTCTTTGGTAACAGAACCTTTATTAGATACACAGCTTCCTTCTTCAGATGCGTTACCGCTTCTTTATTCTTCTCATCGGCAAGGATTTTTTTTAGCTTTGGATATACCTCTTTTATACGTTCTATCATTCCCTTTATTTTAGAAATGATACCCTCGCCAGATGTATCTTTTGACTCGTTTACTTTCTTTTCTTTTGTTTTAGATGAATCCTCTTCTTTTTCTGTCAAATCAAAGGAAAACACCTTCTTTTTACCGAAATAGTGTATTTCTCCATAAATCAAATCATCCCCATAGTAAATCTTTGCACGGAAAAGGTAAAACAACCAATGCGTTTGAAATTTCGCCCGCTTTTCATCTAGCCAATGAATATCTATTACATATTTCAAAGGATAACATAGTGCAAAAAACATCCCCACAACAACAATAACAATCGTTGCGAATAAAAGCCAACCTAACAGTTGTAAAACAGAAAGAACTATCTGCATGCTTGTCCCTCCCATTTCTCTCTTAGATATCCGCGCACATCAACACAACCAGTTTCAGCAATAGACTCCAAAATAATATCTTGCACCAAATTCATGGCCTCTTTCTTGCCTCCAGCAATGCCAACCACCTTTAGCATTTCCTGTGGATAGCCTTTTTGCAACGCTTCCCATTCAGGAATCAACTCAAGCATACTATCTGGATGATTCTGCATGGTAATCAGATATAAATTCGGAACAACTTGTTTATTATGAACTTTTTTTACAATTTCATATTCTTTTGTAGAAATCGACTCTCCTACATAAAGACTTCCCATAAACTGCATTCGTTCAACCTCTTTTATGATAAGAAATATGCCACCATAGACCAGGTGGCACTTTTCTCAATCCTAAACTTAATAATACTTGTGAGTTCCCCAAAGGTTACTCTTCTTGAGATCTAGATACTCGTTATACGCTTTCTCTAAAATCTGTTTTTCATTGGTAAACTTCAACAGATGGTAGGCTTCGTGATACTTATAGAAACCGGAGTCAACGAAATATTCCTCCTTCTGTGGTTTGCTATAATAGCTATCGCCCATCATCAAATACCAATGAACCTCTTTTTCGACGGTATCTTCTGGTACAGTAAAGGTATACTGGCTTTTACCTATGTATCGGATAATTGTTGCATCAGCCCCTGTCTCCTCTTTCACTTCACGAATGGCTGTATCCTTATACTCTTCCCCAGGTTCTACTGTTCCTTTTGGCAGAACCCAACCTTCGTATTTGTTCTTATAATTCTTGTATAAGAGCAAAATCTTACCACGATAAATTACTACACCGCCACAACTCGTTGCCTC
>X42_Goitered_Gazelle__coassemble_8_pt1 | contig 121785 bp, 120 predicted proteins | sample X42_Goitered_Gazelle__metabat2_low_PE_005 | metagenome-assembled genome bin X42_Goitered_Gazelle
TGCGTCATTTTTGTTGTCCTGCTTTTCTCTTTATCTCTGAGCTAAATCGTTATCTACTTTATCACCATATTCGGCCACACTTTTTCAATAATTGCATCTTCATACGTGACATCCAAAAATTCTTCTACTGTATTCGACGCAGCTACACCTTCTTGTCGCTGCGTGTAACGCACGAGTGCCATCGCTGAAAGCAAAGCATTGCAAATCATAAACACGATAAGCACCCAGGTAATTATCTTTCCTTGTAATGCAGGTAATTTTTCAATTAAATGGCTCATTTTTGGATATATGAGCTTAATCCATACAACTGACAATATTCCCCAAAAGCCCATATATAAGAGATTTGTACGTCCGCCTATGTTAAATGGCATCCAGCTATAATCCCAAAAGACAGTTCCAAGTACAATCTCAGTAAATAAACTGCATCCGTATTCGTATACACCACCAATAAGTGCTCCGATAAAGAAAATATAGCGGTCTGGCTTGTGTGCAAAACGCGACAATACCAAAGTAAGTACTACTGCTCCTATGCCCCACACAATACTGAAAGGTCCATATAATACACTCGAACGGCTCATCCATTCACCACCAAGCGCCCAACAATACAAGGTTTCAATGATATCGCCCAACAAAGAGGACACTAAAAATACCCATATAATTTTGTCTAGACAAATTCCCTCTGCAAACACATGATGCTCTGCCTCCGGTTCTTCCTCAATATTCGGATATGCATTATCCAAACGCGTCCATATTCTATTATAGATTCGTCCGTTTAGATTACTCTGTTGTTCCTGTTGCATTTGCTGGAAAGCACGCACATTTCGATTTCCACGATTCTTACCCATAATATATAGTGTAAGCGCAAAATCTAGAATTATGCCTCCTCCTACAACACCACAGAAGATTTTCAGTGCCACATTGGGAATCAAACGAATGAAAAAAAACACAAATGGATGTACGAGTTCTGTCATTGCCCATAATCCAACCGCAAAAAGTATTGCAACCACTAAATTCATCCACTGTCCATTGTAAGGGGTGATGTCCTCATATTTTAAAACCATGCGACGACAAATCTTATTCGTGATAAACTCTGTCACGGACTGCACTACCACAAATACTACAAAAGCTACCATAAACTTGAACATTGGATGAGCTGAGATATGCGGCCAAATCATAATCAGTAAATTCATTATCACGCCATACATGGTACAAAATGGCAAATTTACAAATCCACGATTACGAAAACGTCTATCTTTCACAGCAATTATACATACTTCAACCATCCAACCAATGAATGAATAAAGAATGAAATATGTAAGCATTTCTAGATATGTATAAGTCATAATTTCTCCTTATCTTTTGCTATATAATCAAAGAAAAATTATATCTATATTTACTCCTGTAATCAATTACCAAATTCTTACATTTGTCTAAAAAAAACATAAAAATAAGCCGAAGAAATAATTTTCTTCAGCTTATCTTTGGATTCTTTCTTACTCATAGTTACAACAGCGGTGCCACTATCTTCAACACAAATGCAGCCACTCTACTAAACATACTTATCTGCTTAACTGTCTCATCAGTCACTCTTTCGCACATTGCCTGCGTATCAACAAAATCTTTATGTATATCCGCAATTGCAGGAACCTTGTAGAGATATGCCGAGCATTCATAATGCCAGTACAAACTACGATAATCTAAATTCATAGAACCCACGACAGCTCGCTCTCCATCTGCCACAAACACCTTTGCGTGTACAAAACCTGGTGTATATTCGTAGACCTTTACCCCCGCTTTAAGAAGTGCCTTATAATTCGCTCTTGCCAATACAAAGGCGTACCATTTATCTGGAATATGTGGAAGAATTATTCTCACATCCACGCCGCGCTTTGCAGCAAGAGTAATTGCATGTAACATTTCTCCATCCAAAATCAAATATGGTGTCATGATATACACATATTCCTTAGCTTGATTTAGAATATCAATGTAGACGTTTTCTCCAATATTTTCATTATTTACTGGATTATCTGCATAAGGAATTACGTACCCTTCATTATCATCTATCGTATTATCTAAATCTCTTGGATAAAAGGACGTCTTTTGCAAATATTTCTGCATATTTGGAAGTCGTACATCGCTTGTCGTTTTTGCAACAGTAGCACACCACATTTGCATGAACATGAGAGTGAAATCATATACCGCATCCCCCTCTAGCATAATACCAACATCTTTCCAATGTCCACATGGACTATTGATATTAATATACTCATCACAGAGATTAATTCCGCCCGTAAATGCAACTCGTCCATCGATGACCATAATCTTTCGATGGTCTCGATTGTTATAATGAGTAGATAAAAACGGAATCGGTGGTGAAAACATATGGCATTTGATACCTAGCTTTTCAATTTGCTCTGGATACTTATATGGTAGCAAATAAACCGAACAAGAGCCATCATATAAGAGTCGTACATCGACACCTTCCTTGGCTTTTCTCACTAATATTTTAAGTATCGTATCCCACATTTTTCCATGGGCAATCATAAAATATTCGAGGTAAATGTATTCCTTCGCCGTTTCCAACTGCTTTATCATTTCCTCAAACATATCTTCGCCAATCGCAAAATATTTCACCTGTGTATTCGAGCTCACCAAGGAACCACTCATCTTATGCAGGTACTTTGCCATATGATACGTCTGGGCATCTTCCTGCTTTAGTTCTGCAAGAACTTTATCTTGCTTCGGAAGATATTTTCTGCTATTTTCTTCTGTCAGTGAGATACGTTTCTGTAAGACGCGATATCCAACGTCAAATCTGACAACTAAATATACAATACTTCCGAAAATTGGAAATATGCCAACTAAAAAGCACCAAGACAGCTTGACCGATGGATTTTCCTCCGAATTCAAAATAATCGCCATCATGACTGCAACAATCGCCAATTCCCCACCAAGTAAAATTGGAATATGCTCCGCAAACGCATACATACGTGCAATAATATAAGCGAACTGCATTACAATCAGAACCATGATAAGCATGGTTCTGCTGAAAATAATCTGTAATACGTTTCGCTTACTATTCTCTAGTATGGAATTTTCATTCTTACTTTTTGTCATTCGTGCCATGACGATTTTATTCCATTCCTTCTGTCTTCTTACCAAACCAGTAGGTAAACCATGTGCCTACTACAAGAAGCACGATACCTACGATAATGGTAACAATATTAATATTATTATGGCTCATTTTGATAATAATTGCAATTGGTGAAGCCACAATGAGACCTAAAATTCCACAATAAGTGATAGATGGGAATTTGTTAAATAAAAACTCAATTAGTTTCGCAACCGCAAATACACCAGCAATTACACCAATTCCAAATGGTGCAAGAATTCCCACATAGTAGAAAATCTGAGCCCAATCAAAGGCAAGTACTGAAGAAATAAATCCACTAATAGAAGACATAATTCCAGCATATACACCTAAAATCATAAGTACAAGGGAACCGCTTACACCAGGAATAACCATAGTTGCTGCAGAAACCACACCTACCAGGAACATAATAACCATGAATCCAAGATTCAAATCAAAGCTAGCAAAATTCGTCTGAGTATCATTCATAGCCGCCATACCAACTGCAAGTGCAAAAAGACATGCAAATGCGATAATATGTGGAGCAGAAATGCTCTTGCCCTCTTTGTGAAGGCTTTCCTTTGCAGGTTTGATGATGGCTGGTACACCACCAAGGATTAAACCGATAAAGCAAAAACTGGTTGGGAATGGATATACTTCTAAGCACCAAGGAATGATGAAAGAAAAAATCGCTACTCCAAGTACCATCCCAATACCAATAGGTAAAAGTGTTAGGATAGATTTCTTGATATCCTTAAACAGGTTGTTTACTACACCAATGATTTTCTCATAAATACCCATAGAAACCATCATTGTTCCACCACTTACGCCAGGAATGATGTTTGCTACACCAACCAAGGCACCTTTGATTACGTCAAATAAAAAATTCATTTTTTTGTCCTTTCTTTTTGTATCACATTTATGTACTAAAACAGTTACTCTCTATTAGCAAGATATCTGCCAAGGAAATCAATGAACGTTCTCATCTCCTCCTCGGTGCCAATCGTAATACGCAGGTAATTGCTGATTCGTTCTGGCTTTGCGAAATATCGGACATAGATATCTTCCTCACGAAGTGCCTGATACAATTCTGTCGCAGGTACTTCCCTGTGTGTCACAAATACAAAATTACTTTTCGAATCTCCAAATGTAAATCCCAGCTTTGAAAGCTCCGTCTTTGTCCATTCTCTCGTTTCTATAATTTTATCGCACATTGCTTCAAAATATCCCTTATCCGCAATAGCAGCCGTACCCAGCTCAATCGTAAGAGCATCCATCGTATAGGAATTAAAGGAATACTTTACATCATTTAAGTATTTGATTATCTTTTCATTACTAATAGCAAAACCAATTCTTGACCCTGCCATAGAACGGGATTTTGAGAAAGTCTGTACTACAATCACGTTGTCATACGTTTCAATGAGCGGCAATGCACTTTCTCCACCAAAATCAATATATGCTTCATCCACCACGACTATCACATCAGGATTTTTGCGTATAATTTCTTCAACTGCCTCTAAGCTTAACAACTCGCCCGTAGGTGCATTCGGATTTGGGAAAATAACCCCGCCGTTTTCTCTCGCATAATCCCCTGGCTTTATGCAGAATTTTTCATCCAATGGAACTCTTTGATATGGAATTCGAAGCATATCCGCCCACACATCATAAAAAGAATATGTGATATCTGGAAAAAGGATTGGCTTCTTGCTATTAAAGAAGGTCATAAAAATCATTGCCAGTACATCGTCAGACCCAACACCAACAAACACCTCTTCCTTCTTCACACCATAATAATCCGCAATCGCCTGTACCAGTTTGCCTACCACAGGGTCTGGATACTTGCGCAATCTATCTATCTGAAAAGATTCCAAGGCCTTCTGCACACCTGGTGCCGGTGGATATGGATTCTCATTTGTATTTAGTTTTATCATGCGTTCCTTTTGTGGCTGCTCACCCGGCACATAAGGAACGACTTTTCGCACGTTGTTTTCCCAAGTATTCATCCAACGCCTCCGAAACAAATTTTTCCTATTATAAAAAGACATTCTACATGAAAACACGTAGAATGTCTAGATTATCACAGTTAAGAATTAGCAAATTTATCGTTTTGTTCTCGATTTTATGCAAGCTTTTGTGGACCATCGCCAATTTCTACTACATAGAAATCTGCCGCATAGCCAATCTTTGCTTCGTAGGCCTTGCCCACCTGCTCAATAAAGGTTTCTACCGCTTCGTCCTTTACGATGCTGACTGTACAGCCGCCAAAACCGGCCCCTGTCATACGCGAACCAATAACCCCCTCTATCTTCCAAGCTTCTTCTACAAGTGTATCCAGCTCAATACCAGTTACTTCATAGTCATCACGAAGAGATACATGAGAAGCATTCATCAGTTCTCCAAAAAGTGTTACCTCATTCTTCTGTAATGCGTCTACTGCTTTTACCGTTCTCTGATTTTCATAAACGGCATGCTTTGCTCTCTGAATACGAACATCTGATTTGACATGTTCCTTTACTGCTTCAAATTCTACTTCCGTAAGTTCACCAAGAGACTGGATATCCTTTACCATCTGGATTTCTGCTAAAGCAGTCTCACATTCGCTTCTTCTTTCATTGTACTTCGAGTCACCAAGACCACGCTTTTTGTTACTGCAAGAAATAACAATCTTTGCATTCTCCAATTGAATTGGTGCGTACTCGTATTCCAAGGTCGCAGTATCGAGGAAAATCGCGTGTCCCTTTTTTCCCATTGCAATCGCAAACTGGTCCATAATACCACAATTTACACCATTATAGTTGTTCTCCGAAAACTGTCCAATGAGCGCTAAATCCTGATTGCTTATCTCAAAACCAAACATATCTCTTAAGATAAATCCTGTCAGCACTTCCACCGATGCAGAGGAAGAAAGCCCCGAACCATTTGGAATATTACCAAACAGTACCAAGTCCATACCACACTCTACCGACATACCCTTTTCACCAAACGCCCACATTACGCCCTTTGGATAGTTCGTCCAACCTGCCGCTTTACTAGGTATTAAATCATCTAAGGAAGACTCTATTATTCCTCTTTTTTCAAAATTCATGGAGTAAAAACGAAGCTTTCTATCCGTTCTTTTTCTAGCCACTCCATATGTACCAATCGTAAGAGCACATGGAAATACATGTCCTCCATTATAATCGGTGTGTTCTCCAATCATATTTACACGACCTGGCGCAAAGTATACACCAATTTCGCCCTCATCACCGAATATTTCCTTGAATTTATCCAATACCTTCTGCCAAATCATACGAAAACTCCTTTTTGTTATTATAAATTCATTATATCTTTTTGTATTTTCTTTTCAAGTCACTATTTATTTTCAACTCTATTATCTATTTCATTGATAAGATTCTGTGTCTCATTATCATCATATCCACTGATATAATACATTTCATCTTCCGTCTCAACTTTTATAAATAAATTGTTTTGTGGGTTAAGAAATGTTTCAAACATACCTTCGCGGTAGATTTCGTAGGTTCCACTTAAAACATGCTCCATACCGTTACCACTTACTTTTGTCATATCTGGCAGTTCTTTCATAACTGTATAGTTTTCAATATCCTCCAGAGGAATTTCATACTCTATACTTACATGTGTACACACAATCATATCATTTTCGACCTTCGTGCTGATTGGTGTAAAATCCAGCATAATCATCCAAACACAGGATACTGGAATAATCAACAAACAAATTGCTGCAAAGATATATGTACCTTTACCAATTCCATTTGCCATATTCATTGCAGTACCTGTTCCCATTCGATTTTCTACCATAACACGCGAATCATTTGGATTATAGTACATGATCCCCCAATACCAGTACCTGTCATCATCTGTCGCATCCCCTAAGGTGCGCTTATTCTCATAAGCATTATTAATCGAAAATAGTTTTTGCATTAACCAAATTGTCATTCCCATAATAGCCAAACAATAGAGCGCGCTTCCCCAGATAATCCATGTCATTCCACTTGTTCTAAAATACATAGACACTACGATAGAAGCAGTAAATGCAGTATTAATCCAAGCACATATCAGCCAGAAATTCTTCCATATCTGTTTCTTTGCTCTGGCATAATTCATATTGGTATCTGTATCTTCACAAATAACACTTACTTTAAGTTTATCTGTCCATATTGCACACAAATAGAACAAAAATGTACACAACCCAAAGGTCCATACACAAATGCGAAACGCTTCATATCCTGCCTCTTGGAACAAAACATAAGACAAAACAATAGAAACCACACTTATTATCAGACATGGCAAAAAGGTAATCAATTTTACTCTTCTAGGTAGTGCTGCAATCTTTAAATCTGTATAAGAAACCTTGTTCTCAGAATTCCACCCTCTTTTATCCTTTAATACTCGTATCTGTTTATTTGCCTTCGCATACCAGTACATTGGGAAAAAGCAAGCAGCTAGAATCCAAACCATCCAAAAAGTATATGAAATTGACATATGTTTCATAAAAAACATCGCAAATGGCATAATTCCAAACGCAACCATGGTATTTTTTAAATTCTTACGATATTCCACATCAATTGCCTCAACCTCTGGATCCTTTTTCCATTCGCTACTCAAAGTAGCACCAAAGCACCAGCCATTATGATTTCTAGCATTTCTAAGGAAAAAATACATTATTAATATAAGTGGGTAACAACTTACTAAAAAAATAATATTAAATGCTGTTGTCATAAAGAATACCTCCTTCTATTATACAAACAAACTCTTTGATATCTAAAAAAACTCCTCACAAATTTTCTGAAATTCTTCCTTCGAAATACCTCTTACCTTTGCTTCTGAAATTACCTGCTGTAACATTTCTTTCGATTCAACTGGAAGTTCTCTCGAAAACGCTAATCTTTCTCGTACTTTCGCACCGTTTCTTCTATCGGTATAAATATATCCCTCCTGCTTTAACAACTGATAAGCCTTATTTACTGTCATGGAATTGACGCCCATTTCCTCCGCTAGGCCTCGTACGGTCGGAAGCTGTTCCCCTGGTGCCAACCTTCCATCTGAAATACCTAGCACAATTTGATTTCTAATCTGTATATATATTGGAATATCCGAATATTCATTGATTGCAATAATCATACACATCACCTCTTTGTATTGTTTATTATAATACAAACAATACATTCAGTCAAATAAAAACCTCTTGGGAATTCCCAAGAGGTTAAATGTTACTTACTGCTTTCCTGTAGAACCAAATCCACCACGACTATCGTTACCTAAAGTTTCTACTTCTTCAAATACAATCTTTGGCTGATTTTCAATAATTCTAAACTGTGCAACACGATCATTGACATGAATAATGGTATCACGAGTTGCGTATACTGGCATGCGCCACATATCATCATCTCCACAATAAGAGCAATCGATGACTCCCACACTGTTGGTCTGAATAAGTCCCCAAGTCTTGAAAGTAGAACTACGTGGAGCAAGATGCCCTTCATATCCCTGTGGTATCTGCATTGCTACACCAAGTGGGATTAGCTTAAATTCCCCTGCCTTAAGCTCTACTTCTTCGGAAGCACGAAGGTCGATCCAGTCGGATTTGCCATCAATGTAATCTAGTTTTTCAATTTTATCTGTAAAATACTTGATACGAATTTTTTCCATCGGTTGAATCTCCATTCTTTTTGTTTAAACCTACTTCCAGTCAAGTGCGTTGCTTTCCACTCTTTTTTCACGAAGCATCAAATCATATACAGCTTCTTTTGCAGACTTATCTTCGAAAAGCACTCTATTTACTTCTTCGATAATAGGCATTGTCACATAGTATTTCTTACCCAGTGCAAGTGCTGCCTTAGCAGAGTACACACCTTCAACAACCATCTTTACTTCCTTGGTTGCTTCATCCATCGTCAATCCCTGACCCATAAGCTCGCCTGCTTTACGATTACGGCTGTGCTTACTTTGACAGGTTACGATAAGGTCGCCAACACCTGTAAGGCCATTGATTGTCTCTGCCTTTGCTCCCATAGCAAGAGCCAGACGACTAACCTCAGAAATACCACGAACGATAAGTGCTGCTTTTGTGTTATCTCCAAAACCAAGTCCATCACACATACCTGCCGCAAGTGCGATAACGTTCTTGAACGAACCGCCAAGTTCCATGCCGAGCATATCTGGGCTGGTGTATACACGGAAGGTTTCATTCATAAAAGTATCCTGAATAAATTCCGCACTCTTTTGTGTGTGAGCACCTGCTACTACGGTAGTTGGAAGTCCCTGTCCCACTTCTTCTGCATGGGAAGGACCACAAAGCACACATACATCTGCCTGTGGAATTTCTTCTTCTACGATATCTGTGATCGTCATAAAGGTATCATCTTCAATCCCTTTACCCACACAAGCAATAATCTGCCCTTCTTCTACGAAAGGTGCCATATTCTTTGAAGTACTTCTAGTAAAGATAGATGGTACTGCCAAAACCAACATATCCATGCCCTTAATCGCAGCTTCCAAATCTGTGGTAAAAGTAATACAATCTGCTAATTTTACACCAGGAAGCTTGTCAAGATGTTCTCTGTGTTCCTCTAACATCTTGATTTCATCTTCCATAATAGACCAAATCACTACTTTATGATTGTTTCTTGCTAAGTTTACTGCAAGTGCTGTACCCCAGCTACCTGCACCAATAATTCCTATTTTTCGCATTCTTTTTTAATCTCCGCTTTTTGTCCTAACTTGTTTTCAGTTCCCTTAAATAAACGTACGATATTTTCTCTATGCTGGAAAATAGCTAAAACTCCTAAAATAAGTACCAAGGTATCGAATTCGTACACCGAAGTCTCTGGCACACCCAAGATACCATAATAATTAAAGACAAAAATCTGTATAACCAGTAAAATTGCCATCATTATCGAACCCAAGGATACATATTTACTTAATGCAATGCAAAGTACAAATACTGCGAAGCATACTGGTACTGCTCCTGGAAAAAGCGCAAATGCTAAGCCTGCAGTACATGCAATTCCTTTTCCTCCTTTAAACTTAAAGTAGAATGGAAAATTGTGCCCCAAAACTGCGCCTAGACCTGCATACAGTTCAACGATTGTCATATCAAAACCAGAGGTGTGAAACAATACATTTGCAAGTACAATGGCTAAAATCGTCTTTGCACAATCACCAAAGAAGGTAATCCCTGCCGCCGCCCATCCGAGCGTACGAAGGGTATTGGTAGCCCCTGTGTTTCCACTGCCGTGCTTACGAATATCTACACCGCGCATTTTTCCAACTAAGTATCCAGTTGGAAAACAACCGCAAAAATACCCAATTACGAGTGCCATCAAACGTGTTACTGCTATCATTACTTCTCTTCCTTTCGTTCACGTGTGATGAATTTAAGAGCAGTTCCCTTAAATCCAAAGGTGTCTCGAATGCGGTTTTCCAAATATCTTGTATAGGAAAAATGCATCAGGTTCTTATCATTTACAAATACTACAAAGGTTGGTGGTTTTACTGATACTTGTGTGATGTAGTAAATCTTTAAGCGTTTACCCTTATCTGTTGGTGGCTGCTGCATAGCTACTGCCTCTGCTACGATTTCATTCAACACACCAGTTGCCACACGCATGCTGTTGTTCTCGATAACCACGTCAATCGTCTCAAAAATCTTATGCAATCTCTGACCTGATTTTGCAGATATAAAAAGGATTTCTGCATATGGCATAAAACTTAATACATCACGAATGTCCTGTGTATGTTCTTTTACAGTATTATTGTCTTTTTCAATCGCATCCCACTTGTTTACTGCGATAATCACACCTTTTCCTCGGTCATGTGCAATTCCCGCAATTTTTGCATCCTGTTCGGTTACACCTTCCGTAGCATCAATCATGATGATAGCTACATCACATCGCTCAACGGCCGCAACAGCACGGATAATACTGAAACGCTCGATTTCCTCTGTAATCTTACTCTTACGACGAATCCCTGCGGTATCAATAAAAATGTATTCCTGTCCGTTATATTTTACTGCGGTATCGATTGCATCACGTGTCGTACCTGCAATATTTGATACAATCGCACGTTCTTCCTGTGCCAATTTGTTTATCAAAGAGGATTTACCTACGTTTGGTTTACCAATAATCGCGATACGAGGACGCTCATCCTCTACTTCTTCTTTTGCAGAGTCTGGGAAGTATTTTACTACCTCATCCAACATATCACCCAAACCTGTTTTTTCTGTTGCGGAAATTGGGAATGGGTCACCAATTCCCAGATTGTAGAACTCATATACATCCGCCTGGAATTTCTCAAAGCTGTCTACTTTATTTACAACAAGTACCACTGGCTTATGCGAACGACGAAGCATGTCTGCAACCTTGCCATCTGCATCCTGAAGTCCCTGTCTTACGTCTACCAGGAACATAATCACATCCGCGGTATCAATCGCAATCTGTGCCTGCTCACGCATCTGTGAAAGAATGATATCCGAGCTGTCTGGCTCGATACCACCTGTATCAATCATTGTGAAATTATAATCTAACCATGAAACATCCGCATAAATACGGTCTCTTGTTACGCCTGGGGTATCCTTTACGATAGAGATACGTTCTCCTGCCAAGGCATTAAAGAGTGTTGATTTGCCAACATTTGGGCGGCCTACTACAGCCACGATTGGTTTACTCATGATTTACCTCTTCTTTCTTGAATATATAAACATTAATCTTCTTCTATTTCATAGCCTAACATTGCCTCAAACAACGCTAAACCACTAGATTTTACAATAATTACCGGTACTTGTAAAGCATTTTGAACGTCTTCGACGCTTTGGTCGTCCAAAAATACACGTTCGCCAGAACGAAGCATATTACAGGGGATAGCAATCGTATTGCCTAAGTCTTTTCCCTTTGCCTGTGCTATCAAATCCTGTGCCGTAATCAGTCCCGATACGGTAATTCTTTCACCAAAGAAATCATTGCGAATATCTATGACCTCTACCTCATAGCCTGGGAATTCCGCCATAAAGTCTGCCGCCATTTCTCGTAGGAAAGGGGCTGCTAGGCGTCCCGTCATCAAACTAACCTTATGATGCCCGCCAAACTCCTCATTTAATACTTTCATTACCTCATCTTTATAGCCCGGTTCCGCCTTCGCCTCTGTCATAGCCTCTGTAAACTCGTTAATCAAAAGTCGAAGCATGCCAACGCCATTTTCCAACTGAAGATATCCATCATAGGAATCCTCCTCTGGAAGTGGACGCTCCGCCAAAAGATACCATTCGTCACTTGCATGAATAAAATGCAAATCATGCTCTGCTAAGCACTTCTTTTGCCACTTTTCTATCGTATCTATAACTGCAATCGCATCTTCTTTGGTAAATGGCTCTAGTGGATATAAACCATCGCGATATTTACTAAGCCCTACCGGTACAACAGACACACTCTCCATGCATGGAAGGTATTTTGTCAAATCACGGATAGAGCGCTCGAGTTCTTCTCCATCATTTACGCCCTTACAAAGCACAATCTGTCCATTCATTGGAATGCCTGCTTCGTAAAGTCTATCGATTTTCTTTAAAGACTCTCCTGCAAAACGATTGTGAAGCATCATGCAACGAAGCTCTAGATTCGTTGTCTGCACCGAAATATTGATAGGCCCCATATGATACTGAATAATACGGTCCAAGTCCTTGTCCTTCATATTTGTAAGGGTCACATAATTCCCCTGTAAAAAGGACAAACGACTGTCATCATCCTTAAAATACAGCGTCTCTCGCATACCTGGAGGCATCTGGTCGATGAAACAGAAAATACATTTATTGGTACAGGATTTATAATCATCCATCAAGCCATTTTCAAACTCAATGCCCAAATCTTCATCATATTCCTTTTCGATTTCCAATTCCCATTCCTCGCCATCCGCTTTTCGAATGAGAAGCTCTAAGTACTCGTCATTTACTGCATAGTGGAAATCAAATACATCCTCAATTTCTTTTCCATTTACCGAAAGCAGTACATCGCCAGCCTCAATTTCCAGTTCCTCTGCAATGCTGCCTGGTGTAATTTTATATATTACATGTTCTTTGCTCATAGGTCACCTATTTCACTTTTCTTTTTTGCTCTAATCTGTTCTAAAATCGTATTTACATTAGATGTATTTAATAAGTTATCATAGTTCTCTTCTACTTCTAAGAGAATTTTTTTTCCTTCGTCTTCCCCTAATATCTCTGTCTCATATGTCACATTTCCAGATAACACGCTTTCTACAAACCTTTTGGCTTCATCACTAATCGCATCCCACTTTCCATAAAGATTTTTGACTGCTGTCTGAACTTGTTCTAAAGAAATGGGTTTATCACTATTCTTATGTGCCTCTATAATACCCACAACATCTGATTTATCTCTTTTGTATGCACGAAACGAATTTAATTTCATAGCAACTAAATATTCTCTTGTTATCGTACGCACACTCAGAATTTGGTTAAATCTTTTATAGAATTTGCTATATTGAACTAAATGTGGAGAATATGATTTTGTCCTACGAAAATCAGAGTTTAACCAATCAGATGGTAAATCAAACTTATCTGCTACCCTATAAGATGCATCTTTTATTGCACCACCCGAAGATACGAATGTATCAATATCCGTCGTACCGCCCCGAAAATCATAATTCAAAATTATCGCAGCTCCACCTACTAAAATAATTTCAAATTCTTTATACTTCCCATATTCTTTTTTCAGTTCTTTGCTTAATTCAGATAAATACTTGTCTATTAGATGAATATCTAATGTTTTATCATTTTTATTGAACATTAAACACATCTCCTTCTATAATACCAAATCGTTCAAATTCTGCAATTACATTTTCCATTTTGTAGCTACTCACAGCTTTTTTGTGTACATAATAAGAAGACGGATATATGTCTTCTTTTAATTTATAACTTCGGTACTTGTCATATTTGGAACATAACGAAATTCCATTTATCCTTGATACATAATCAACCATTGCGATAAGATATAACGCATTTAATTTATTGTATTCCCATAACATTTCTATTTCATCGCTAATCAAATACTTTTCTATAAAACTTAACTGTCCTAATTCTTGAAGTTCATGTCCCACATTACTTTTGAACACTTCAAAATCATCTAAAGTATATTGGCACTCCATATATAACCGATCCATAGAAATCTGTAATGCGTCTGCGATCTTTTTAAAAGTTTCCAAAGAACATTTCTCAATTGGAGTACGTCCATTCACAATATAGTTCAATGTACTATAAGATATATCTGTTTCTTTTGCCAATCGGTAAATTGATATATTTCTTCTTTTTAAATAAGACTGTAGCATAACATCACTTCCTTTCCATTACGATTATATCGACACATCGATATAGTGTCAACATTATTTATATATATTATCACATATGAAAAGGCCCTGACTTTCGTCAAGACCTTTTCTCTATTCCTCAATTTCATAATGTGGCGGATATCCAAAGTCATATTACATGCTATCCTTAATTCACATCAGCATCTATATAAAGGTCTTCCCCATGCTCCACATGTACTTCTCCCCAATATATATCCTCTACTGACTGGATTGCACCAAACTCGATTAACTTATTCAATACGTTTTCGCAATCTTTTCCGATATTTAGATATGCCGTTGCTATAGGTTCTACTATCACATACTCACCAGTTTCATAGAATACAGAACTATCTGAACTATAAACATTATCCACATTTCCTTCCTCTGGATCCTGATAGTTCAGATAAAGGTTTATGGTTCCTCCCATTTTATCCTCCATGTGAGCCCAGTAACTGCTCACATTATATTTCATCAATGTGCCAGCTCTTACATCCGCAATCACTGCTTCATACAATTCCTTTGTCTGTTCCGGAGTAAATTCCAAAGTTTCATAAACATAATCGAATGGGTTGTCTATACCGACATTATGTTTACTATTTACAAACTGAGCCTCTACTGTGCTATCATAAAACATAACCACTTCATCATATCTCTTACACAAATTATTTTGAAGGAAATTTTCAGGGTCGTTCTCTAACACAGATATCTCTTTGATAATCTCGTCGATTTCCTCATCACCGCCAAACAAAGAATAATGTCTATCCACATAATCTCCGTTTTTCATATTATAAGTAATGCTTACATACCAATACTCCGCATTCTCATAATTTAATGTTTCTGCTCTTTCTTCAATCAAATCAATGTTCTCGATGATTTTTTTGTGTAGCTCAATAAACTGTTCTGCTTCCTCTCCATCTCGAACGATATCATACCCCATATAAAGAGATACTTTTTCTACTTCGTCCTTTTCTGGCACGAATTTTTCTGTCATATCTGCTACACACAACATTCCGCCGTAGCTGAGCAATAAAATCACAGAAAACACCGCACATTTCAACCAGTTTTTCTTCTGGAACACATGGAAATTCTTTCGAACAATCATTTCTGCCAGGAAATATCCAAAACCGCCTAACACCAGCATAAGTATCACAAATCCGATTCCATCCACGATAATCCCAAATTGGTCAAACAAAATGCGAATCATGAGACCGCCATAAATTCCAGCACTCATTCCTACTATAAAACGAAATACCGGTTTTAACCATTCTACCGTAATCCATTCTCCAGCTTTTTCAATATGGCGTTTCTTGTAGGTGAAATATGCCAATGCGTATAATAATATTGCAAGCACCACATATACTGCTAATAGTTTCCCACCATAGATTTCCAGTCCAACGCAGATTTCGTTTTCATAAATTTCCTCTAAACCTATATATCTAGCAAGAGAACTCATTGGGGCCAGCACATCCTGTGCAATGTGCGAAATTCTATGACTCAGATGAGACGCCCCGTGTGCATATACATTCACCACCAGATACACCATATAATAGACCCAGCTTGGCAGGAAGTTGATAACAAATACATAAATTGGAAGTGCTACCAAAAGTCCAGTAAACATCGCACAGCAGGATGCAAAAGCAAATGCAACAAAAGCGATTGCAACTGATTCCACAAGCCATAGACCTATGATTTCCACTCTTGTCATTCCAAAAGAAAGACAAACCCCTATGGATACAAGAGCTGTAATTATCTGTGGTACAATCAAAAACACAAGTCCAGATATTACATTGGTTCCAAATAACTGCGTCTTATCCACAGGTAATGCGTGTATCATGTTCGCACTCTTTGCATTATAAATATAGCTATACAAAGCCATTGCTATTATCACTGCTGCAAATACAATAACCCATCCATTAAGGGATATGCTAATCGTATCTACCGCATCCTCAAACTTCATCTGTGTCGTATATACATCATAATATTTTCCATACTCAAAATTTGACCACAGCATAATTGGCTGCATAAACAAAAGCACGATCAGATATCCAGCCCAAATTGGCCAATACAGAGTTATATTTTTCAAAAATATAGTCTTATTAAAGAAGGAAATCTTTGACTTCATAGTCTACACCTCCCATCTCATAAATAAAGATTTCTTCCAATGAAAGCGGAAGCACATCTACGATTGTTTTCTGAGCATCCTCAGTCAAAAGCTTTACTGCTTCCTCTGGATTCCCGCGTACAATCAGAGTATGTACACGACCAATATTGGATGCATGAAGCACTTTAAATTCAGCAGGTAGCTTAGGTACTTCACCCTCACATGCCACCTGAATCTTCGATACATTTCCCTGTAAATCAGTAAGCGAACGTTCAATGATAACCTTTCCTTTGTTCATAATACCTACATGGTCGCACACATCTTCCAGTTCACGAAGGTTGTGAGACGAAACCACTACCGTCATTTCACGCTCTGCCACCTCTGCCATGAGAATACTCCAAATCTGTCTTCTCATAACTGGGTCAAGTCCATCCACTGGCTCATCCAAGATAAGCACCTCTGGCTTACAGCAAATCGCCAACCAAAACGCTACCTGCTTCTGCATACCTTTGGAAAGTCTACGGATATTTCTCTTTAAATCAATCGTAGGGAAATATTCTTTTAAGATAAAGAACATTTCTCTATCAAAAGTAGGATAAAGTCCCTCATAATATTTCATCATTTCCATGGTATCTGCCTGTAAGAAATAGAAGAGCTCATCTGGGATATAAGCAATTTTCTCCTTTGCCAGACGGTTTTCATAAACCTCTTTTCCTCCTATGAAAATATCACCTGCATCCTGACGATATACACCTGTCAAATGACGGATGATGGTCGATTTTCCTGCTCCGTTTGGTCCAACAAGACCATAGATAGCACCTTTATTTACGTGCATATTCACTCCGTCCAAAGCACGAAATCCATCAAATTCTTTTACTACGTTATTTACCTGAATCATCTGTGCTACCTCCTTCCTTCTTTCTATCTGTCGACTCTCCACCTCGCAAAACTTCAATTCGTTTTTTAAATTCTTCTTCTGTCACAGCCAGTTCCAATAAGCCCTTTGCTGCTATATCAAACTGCTGCCATAATTCTTCTTTTCGACTATCATTTAAATTGAATTCCTGATTGATAAAGGTTCCTCTTCCTGTCACCGTATAGATGAACCCCTCCTGCTCCAATTCCTTATAGGCGCGAGAAATCGTATTGGGATTTATCGCCAGCTTAGATGCAAGCTCTCGTACGGATGGAAGCTTATCATCTGCTCCCAGCACGCCAGTGTAAGCCAGCTTTCGGATACCATCCTTGACCTGCTCGTAAATCGGTCTCGGATCTCTATAATTAAGCTGTATCATACGAATCCCTCCTTTCTAGTGTATTAAGTGTACTAGTTGTTCTAATACACTTATAGCATATATCTCATTTGTTGTCAATAACGAAAATCCCCGGGATACTTCCCGAGGATCTCTCAATGTATTTATTATTCTATTTACAATACGCAACCAAAAGTTTCAATGTATTCTCTACCCCATCCTTATGGCTTCTCTCGTATCCATGGGACGCATACACGCCTGCACCAATCAGTCCGTGACGAATGTCATAGCCTGCACTCAGCGCCGCATCTACGTCAGAACCATAATATGGATAAATATCTACTGCAAATTTCAAGTCATTATCCTTGGCAGCCTTGATAAGACCAGTTACCACATCATAATTGTATGGTCCACGAGAATCCTTTGCACAGATAGAAACCATATGCTCATCACAGGTGAGTCCATCGCCGACACACCCCATATCCACAGAAATCATTTCTGTCACGCCTTCTGGAATAGAAGCAGTTCCACCATGTCCTACTTCTTCAAACACAGTAATGTAGTGATACTGATAATTTTCTAACTCGATGTTGTTATCTTTTAAATATTTAGCATACCCCAGTAAAATACCTACACTCAGCTTGTCGTCTAAGAATCGACTCTTGATATAGCCCTTTGAGGTTACGGTTGTTCTTGGGTCAAAGCATACGATATCTCCCACCATAATGCCTAGTTTTTCGGTATCTTCTTTGGAAGTAACTACTTCATCTAATACTACTTCCATCTCTGCGTACTTACGCTTGGTATCATCATAATCTCCATTCACATGGATAGATGCATTATTTAACTGGAAGGTTCCCTCATAGGTTCCATCAAAACGTGTTACAATGCGGCAGTTCTCTGCTTCTGCATTATTTGGATTCATACCACCTAGTGGAGAAACCTTTAAGTTTCCATTTCCTTTGATTTCACTTACCATGGCACCAAGGGTATCCACATGTGCTGCTAATACGATTCCATTTTCTTTGTTCTTTCCGCCGATATCTACGAGCACACAGCCCTTTACGGTCCTCTTCACTTCGTATCCCAGTTTCTTATATTCTTCCATGACAAATTCTGCCGCTTTTCTCGTATAGCCGGTAGGGCTATCAATTGCCAAAAGCTGACAAGTAATGTCTGTAATATAATCTATATAATTTTTCATAGCTTTCTATTCGCTAATTCCACTTAAAAGAATTAGCCTTTCCTTTCTCTCAATTTTCTTCATATAGATGGTCTATTCTTTAAACTTCCTTCAACATCAAAAACGCCGCTAGATTTCCACGTTTTCCCTGACTGGCTCTGTGTGAGAACAACACCTCTCTGTTGCAACAGGTACAGATATTCGTCACCGCTAAATGTTCTAGGCGTATCCCTGCTTCTAAAAGCACGATTTCATTTGTCTTCCACAAGTCAAGCTGATATTTTCCATTACCTTTGTCTATCAGAATTTCATCACCGTGGTCTTGGAATTCTTCATAGAAATGCTCCGCCACATCCTTGCTGATTTCATAGCAGGCCTGACAAATGGAAGGCCCAATGGCTGCATATACATCTTCTGGATTTGTACCAAATTCATCCGCCATAGCCTCTAGAGTTCTTTTCCCCATTCTACCTACGGTACCACGCCATCCAGAATGACTAAGCCCAATTGCTTTGTGTATCGGATCTACGAAATACAAAGGAACACAATCCGCATAAAAGGTAGATAAAATCACACCCGGTTCGTTGGTAATCAAACCATCTACATCCGCATATGGCTTTTCACGAGTCACACCATATCCTCGTTCTAATGCCCCAACACGCAATATATTTGTGGTATGCGTCTGGTCGGTACAGACGAAGTCATCTATCGTCTTACCAAAGCACTCTGCTACACGCCTATAATTCTCCATAACTGCCTTAGGGTCATCACCTCGGCTGAAACTTAAATTTAGCGAAGAACATACACCTTCACTTACTCCACCAAGTCGAGTTGTAAAGCAATGTTCCACAACTCCCGTCTGCTCTAGTAATGGATAATGGAGTAATGGCAGGCTATATGTCGTCCCGCACTCATCCTTCTGCCTATATTCTTTTATGACTAATAAATCCTCGGAACTCTTTTTTCTTAATTCCACTTCTTTTCCTCGATTCCATACACTTTCTAGAATGCATTTCTCTCCAAAATCTTCTCGTATAGTTTAAAATGCATTTTCGATATGCGTCATCTTCTCTCCCTCAAACGCAATTACATCGAATCTACAAGGTGTCCATTCACTCAATTTGTTTTTCATCAAATAAAAATTTGCCACCCTGCGAATCTGATTCTGCTTTCGAAAATCAACCGCTTCAAGCGGACTTCCATAAGCCGAAGTCGTTCTATACTTCACTTCTACAAAGCAGATATATTCCTCCTTCTTTGCAATCAGATCAATTTCTCCACTACGATTGCGGAAATTTCGTTCGAGAATTTTGTACCCATTTCCCAACAGGTATTCCTCTGCCTTTAGCTCATATGCAGCACCTGTCTGACGCTTATTCTGTGAAAGAGGATAATTCATCTGGTACTCCATCTCATTCTCCTATCCACGAGCAATTCCTTCACCAATTACTTTTTTGTTTTTCCATCCAGCTTAGCCTTCAATCGATCCATATCATCCACAAATACAAGGATTTCTGCCACGACCTCGTACAATTCTGGTGGAATGGCATCACCAATTTTTAATTTTGACAGTGTGTCTGCCAGCTTATTGTCCTTGTATAATGGGACATCGTTTTCTTTTGCCTTTTCAATAATTTTTTCTGCGACCTCACCCTTACCAGTGGCAAGAATCTTTGGTGCACTTTCCCCCGGCTCATAAGCTACGGCGACCGCGGTTTTTTCCAATGGTTTAAAGTCCTTGTTCTCTGCCATAGCTTAAGCCCTCACGTCAAAGGAATAGCGGTGAAGCTGTCCTGTTGGTGGCGTATCCTTTTTCAAGAAATCGTCCAGGAAGTTTACCTTCTTTCCTTCGTTTTCTACATATATTTTAGCATCAAATCCCTTTAAACGCAGACGTTCTTCTAGTTCTGGCATGTGCGCCTTTACCAGTTCAAAAGCCTCATCTGTATCCATATAAAACTTCGTATCTACCTTCTTATGCAGCATTTTTACAGACACATCGGTCGAACCTAAATGATCCAAATCCAAATGCAAAAAAGCTGTCAATTCTTTTTCCGGGTCACTCATATCTCGTTTATTTGTATAGACATAGAGCTGACCACTCGCATTCTGTCCTGCCATCTTAAGCGGAATCTGCACATAGGTATATGCCTGATTTAGCTGATTCATAAACTCCACATTACTACGCACCTCGGATACCGTCTGTGCCAATGGTGTTTCCTGCAAACCAGCTTGATTTAATAAATTTTCTAATCGTTGTGTCTTGGACTCCAGGCGTTCATAGAGTTTCTTCACCTTATCTACATCTGCAACATCCTCTGGAGTTAAATACATCTGACCTTCCAACGCATTACGCAAGAATTGCTGCATATCCTTAGAAGAAAACAACTGCTGCAAAGATTCCTTGGAAACGTTCTCTCCTGTCAAAATCACATGGGATAATTTATTCAACATAGTAGCTGGGCTATCCTCTGCATGGATTCCCGTATTCTCTCCGAAAAGACTCTGTACCAGCTTTAACACCGCGTCTTTGGTAGCGACATCCTTAGCACTTGCCTGCACTGTATTCTGCGTCATTGCCCCGTTATCTACTTGTGCCGCTTCTTTCGTCCCTATCTGATTATCCACTTGTGCAAAGTCCTGCATCGAAGCCTGATTTTCCAGCTGCGCCACATCCTTCGATACCGACTGTTCTACGGTCTGTGTCAAGTCCGGCAAAGCAGACTGTTCTACAACCTGTGCTCCCTCTTGCAAAGCAGACTGTGCTAGTGTGTTTACATCTGTACCCTGCACATTTGCCTGTATCGCATCCGTCCCCTGTGGATTTTGCAAATTGACTACTGCTTCTGTGCCCGCCTGTGTAGTTGCATTTTGCAACAGCTGCCCATTTGTCGCCTGTTCTAATCCTGGTGCACTAGTCCCAGCTGTAGACTGTCCCTCCATACCATCTGCGATAATAGAAAGCAACTGGCTATCAAACGTCTTTAGCTGAGCCAGCGGCATATCTTTTCCCTCCATAGTGGCTGGAAGCTCTGTAATAAAGCTGTCTAGTGCCTTATGCACCGCAGATGTATCATCCACATAGTTTTCAAACTGCGCAATCATCTGATTGGTAATTGGCAGGTCTAACTTTTTCATTTGTACCAGTGTATTCACACTCATATCGGGATTTGCCATAAGAATGCGTGCCATCTGATTCATGGTATTTTTATCAATCGGCATCTGCTCCTGCATCATATTGTTGGCAAGCGTAAGATATTTATCTGTCACCGGAAGTCCTGCTGCATTTAATGCATTTAAAAGTGTGAGATTGACGCCATTTCCACCTACTGTGTATGGTCGAATTGCAATCATCTCACCATTATTAGATTTTACCTGAAAAAACATAGACTGCCCCTGCACCAGCTGCATACTCGCATCCAGTCGGGCATTTAAAAGTGTTCCGTTAGAAAGCCCCAACACGACCTTTCCATCCTTAATCGAATTCACCGTACCCTCAAAAATATTTCCAGCGGTAAGGTCGCGCACCGAAGAAACCAGTTTCTCTACTCCCCTGGTTCCCGACATAGATTCAGATGATGAAGTTGTACTAACATACTGTTTTGCAATATCTGATATCTGCATGAATTCTCCTTGTTAAGACATTTATAACTATCAACAATCTCTTACAAAAAATTCTTGATGAATGTTTTTCTATGAATTGGTGTAGGCCCAAACTCCTTAATTGCCGTAATATGCTCCGCTGAGCCATAGCCCTTGTTGGAAGCAAAACCATAGCCTGGGAACATATGGTCATATTCCTCCATAAGACGATCCCTTGTCACCTTCGCAACAATACTTGCCGCACCAATCGAAATACTCTTCGCGTCGCCCTTGATAATAGGCACCTGCTTCTGCGGCAAGCCTGGAATAGTTACTGCATCGTTTAATAACAAATCCGGCTGAGGTTCCAGCTTAGAAACTGCCTCACGCATTGCCTCATAGGTTGCTTGCAAAATATTGATTTCATCAATACGTTCTGGACTGACAAACCCTAAACCTACTGAAACCGCCTTTGCCATGATTTCATCATAAAGCTCCTCTCGTTTTGCTGCCGAAAGCTTTTTCGAGTCATTGATATAAAGGATATCACAATCCTTTGGCAAGATAACAGCTCCAGCTACTACTGGGCCAGCCAATGGTCCACGACCTACCTCATCAATCCCACATATATATACATAATTATCGTACTCTTTCTCGTATTTCTTAATGCTCTCTGTGCGGAGAAGCTCAGCCTCATACTTTTCGATACGCTTTTTGGCTGTGGCAACAATTTTCTGTACGCCACTACGCTCATCCAGTGTGTAGTTATCTATAAACTCCTGCACCTGTGTCTGATTTTCTCTTGAAACCACTGCACCAAGTGCGTCTAACTCTGCTTTTATCTCACCAATTTTCTTAACTTCCATCGTAAATCTCTTCCAATTATTCTCTATCTTAGATTGTATCGTGTATTTCTGCTCTACATATTATACTTCAGGAGGTAACTCAAGCGATAATTTACCGAGCTTTCCACTTCGAAAATCATCAATAAGCAGAATGGCTGCCTTGCTGTAGTCGAGCTCATTTCCTTTACTCAGACAGTTTCTGCTCTTGGCAACACCTGTCAGTATCTGCACTGGATCATCCGATTCTTCTAAATCGTAGCGTTCTGCCAGCACCCCTGGATAAGCCGATACCAAAAACTTAATCAATTCTATCGCAAGCTCGTCTGTATTTAAAATCTCATCCTTAATCGAGCCAATCAAAGCCAATCGAAGCCCTACCATCTGGTCCTCAAACTTTGGCCACAAAATACCTGGCGTATCCAATAGCTCCACGTTTTTATTCAAACGAATCCACTGTTTACCCTTAGTAACGCCTGGTTTATTTCCTGTTTTCGCACAAGCCTTTCCCGCATAGGAATTGATAAAGGTAGACTTTCCTACATTTGGAATGCCCACTACCATTGCACGCACCGGACGATTCTTTATGCCGCGCTTTAAGTCACGCTCAATTTTCTCCTTACAAGCCTCCATGATAATGTCCGTAATCGTCTTCATGCCGTTTTTGCTACGTGCATCCAGACTCACTACGAAATAACCCTTGTTTTTAAAATATGAACACCACTTGTCCGTTGCCTTTTTATCTGCCAAATCCGACTTATTCATAAGAATCAAGCGGTATTTATTTTTCCCTAATTCATCAATATCAGGATTACGGCTACTGAAAGGAATACGTGCATCCACGATTTCCACAACCAAATCAATTAACTTAATATCTTCCTGCATTTGACGCTTTGCTTTCGTCATATGTCCCGGATACCACTGAAAATTCATATAACTACCTCTTTCTATTACATAATAATTTTTCCAAGCTTTGTCTTGCGCAGTAAATATACAACCACAAAGGATACCAGCAAAATAACGATTACCAATAATGGCAATGCGATATACGCTGAATACTGGGCCGCTGGCACATGAATCTTGTAATTATCTAAAAACATAATATGAACCAGATAAATTCCAAACGAACATCCACAGCAAATATCAATCCATTTCTGTGCCTTTTCGCTAAGTTTCACTTCTCCATCGCCTAGTCGCATAACAAATGCAAAGAACGCCAAAGAGCTAAGAATGACAAACGGGCTACCATATTCAAAAATTCGTTCAAAATGGTCTCCCATCCAAACTGTTACCGCAGCTGTCAAAATCACATTTATTAGGCTACCACCAATAAATATTGTAAATAAATGCCCTTGTTTTAGCTTTATCTCCTCCTTATATTTCGATATCAGATAACCGCAAAACAGATAAAATATATAGCATCTGTCACCAAAGAGTGGCAAATCAAAATATAAATCCCACTTAAAATATGGCATGATGTGTAAGAATAAAAGCCACACAAAACCAATTACTACAAAGGCTTTTTCCAATGCCTTGCCCATATCTCTGCAAAGCACCTGCAAAAATGGCAATACTATGTAGATTGGAATCATCACATACAGATACCACAGATGTGCCTCTGCCGGTTTCTTTAATAGCATTGCAATATCGCACCCCTGCTTGGTATAAAAAATATTAAACAGTGCATACAGCATATCCCACACAATTAGCACCAAAAGAAAACGCCCCGCTCGCTTAAGAGCCTTTTCCATAGTCTCACATCTACCCAACAATAAGGCTCCGCTCATCATAAAGAAACAAGGAACACTGACTCTGGCAAGCGAATTAATCACTAGCGAAAAACCATATTCACCCATGGAAATGTGTTCATATGCTCTGCAAAAATAGTTTGAAACGTGAATGATAATTACCATAACAAATGCGATCACACGCATAACTTCAATATTATAGTTTTTCTGTCTCATCATTTATCCCTCTAATGTATAAATCCCATGCCGCTTTCAGCATCAAAACAAAACCAAGCTTTACCTACAATGTGCTCCTCTTTGATATTGCCAATATTGGCATATCGGCTATCTTCACTATTGTTTCGATTATCTCCTAGCACAAAGTACTCTTTATCCCCTAATTTAATTTCTTCATTGGCAATACCCGCCTCCTCTATCGAGGCCACCTCTGTCTTCTCATTGTAGAGTTGCCCATTTACATATACCGCACCATCCTTTATCTGCACGGTATCTCCTGGCACACCAATCACACGACGAACATAATAATGTGACTTCTCATTTCCATTTGGCAAGAATACAACCACATCACCAGCCTTTGGACTCGAAACCACATACACAAATTTGTTGATTAACACCTGATCTCCATTGTCGAGTGTTGCAGACATCGCCTGCCCAACAACATTCGAACGCACACCGAAACAACTGACACACACATATGCCATAAAAATAACAGCTGCAATCTGAATCGTCCAAGTCAGTCCCTCTTGAAATTTTTCCACGTTAAATTTTCTTCTTGTTCTTCCAAAATTTAGACCACTTCGTCTACGTCTGCCTAATTTCATATTTCGCTCCAAAAATCATTGATTTTTTAACTACATAGTTAGATTTATTATATAAAATTTACACTAAAACCACAAGCCAAACCATGACTTTTTCCTATCTCCTAAACGAAAAAGGGCGTAACCTTTCGGTTACGCCCTATACGTCAAGTTTTATTATTTAACTAATTCTTTAACCTTAGCAGCCTTACCAACGCGATCTCTTAAGTAGTAAAGTTTAGCACGTCTTACTTTACCTCTACGTACTACTTCTACTTTTTCTACGTTTGGTGAGTGAAGTGGCCATGTTTTTTCTACGCCAACACCGTTAGAAAGTTTTCTAACTGTGAATGTAGCACGGTTGCTTCCACCCTGTTTCTTAATAACTGTTCCTTCGAAAACCTGAATTCTTTCACGGTTTCCTTCTTTGATTTTACCGTAAACTTTTACAGTATCACCAACGTTGAATACAGGAACTTCAGCTTTAAGCTGTTCTGCTTCGATACTTTTGATAATTTCACTTGCGTTCATTTTGTGACCTCCTATTTACTTTGACGTTCTTAATGCGCACTATGCTAACAACAGAGGACCATCAGTTTTTATTCACAACATTGATAATCTACCATACTTCAGGATGTATTGCAAGTATTTTTTGTAGAAACATTGTATTTTCTAACACATTTTCCTTTTCTATTACACAGATGGAAGAAGCCTACCCCATCCAAATGATTGGTGTCTTAGACAAGAACATATTGAGTGATTTCTGAATCTTCGTAGACGCCTCGTCTCCTACCATAATCTGACTATAAGGACGCCAGCCCAAATCAATCATCTTGTTTATCATATAAGTTTGCAGGGCTGTACCAATACGTCTGCCGCGGAATTTCTCGTATACATAAAGCATGCCAATACTATCGTCATTGTGCACACCAATCATACCAGCGAGTTCTTCACCCACAAAGGCGCCATACATACGCCCACTCTTGATTCTTTCTCTGATATACCCTTTATCCTTTACCTTCTGGTAATCAGCATTATCATAGGCCGTCTGCACCTCATCCTCATGCTCCAACGTAAGTGGACGAATCGTAAGTCCACTATCGGTTGGCTTGCCATCTGCACGATACAAGCCTGTAATTGGAAGACGCTCTCTAGGAGTATATACTGACTGGTAACACACCAGACTGTCATTCAGATTCAAAAGCTTGTGCACAGGCTCCACCATTTCTTCCTGATGCAGTACAATCTTCTTAATCGAAAGTCTTACTTCTTTTGGCAGATTCATGAAGAAATCTTTTTTTGTGCCGGAATGATGGAAATATCCCGTTTCCTTATCCTGAATCAAGATATCATTTCCTTCCTTTGCAATTAAAACCGCTCGACCACGATTGATGGACTCAATCATATCCATATTCAAGGTCTTGTTCAACATCAGCTTATCCTTGCACTCATGCAAAGCAAAATACTGGTCATACAAATCCGGCCTACGCTTCATCGTACGCTTTATCGCTTCTTCCAAGCGCCAATCATCGATTTTCTTCTGATTACCACTAAGTAACACCTCTGGCACCATTTTTTCATGCCATTCCTCTGGTCTGGTATACTGTGGATACTCCAGCAGATAGCCATGGAAGGACTCTGTCTCTGCCGACATCTCATTGTGCAACACTCCTGGCACCAAGCGTGAAACTGCATCTATGATAACCATAGCCGCCAGTTCTCCACCCGTCAAAACATAGTCACCAATCGAAACATAGTCTGTAACAACCTCTTCAAGCACACGTTCATCAATACCTTCGTAATGTCCGCACAACAAAATCAATTCATCGTTTTTCGCAAAATCCTCTGCCATTCTTTGTGTAAAAGGATATCCCTGTGGCGTCACATAAATCACACGACGTTTATGATTTTCTGGGATACCCGATACTACATGCTGATATGCATCATACACAGGCTGTGCCTGCATGAGCATGCCTGCACCTCCACCATATGGATAATCATCCACCTTTTTATGTTTATCTGTAGAAAAATCCCGAATATTCACAGCATTAACTGAAATCTGTCCTGCATCTATCGCACGACCTGTAATCGATGTGTTTAATCCGTTCTCCACCATCTCTGGAAATAATGTCAAAACATGAAAGTTCATAAATATGCCTACCTTTTTTGCTTTTAAATTCTTTCAATTGAACTCTTCGCATCCATATATTTTTCTAGTCTCTCAACCCTGGCAAAAGATGCACTAACACAGTCCCCTTCTCCAAGTCGATTTCCTTCACACAGTCTGGAATCTTAGGCACAAGCAAATCAGCCTCCCCCTGTTTGGTAAAGACATACACATCATTAGCACCCGTCTGGATAACATCCGTAAGCTCACCTAAATCCTCACCTTCGTCCGATACCCCTGCAAGACCAATCAAATCGGCAATAAAATACTCACCTGGCGCCAGTTTCACTGCATGCTCTCTTGTCACAAGCAAATCTGCATTCTTATACTTCTCTACATCATTGATGTTATCAAACTGCTTGAACTTTAGAATAACTAAATTCTTAAAGAACTTCACAGACTGTACATCCAAATCCATCTGCTCTTTTCCTGTATCCAAAATCACTTTCTTTAATTTCTTAAATCTCTGAGGGTCATCCGTGGTAGGAAATACCTTTACCTCACCACGCACCCCATGGGTTGTGGTGATGACACCAACTCTTAATAAATTTTCCATATACACCTCTGTAAATTTATACTCAACACATTTATATTTTAATTATAATAATGTAACCCTTAAAGTCAACTACCCCAATTACAGTCTTTTCATCATCCAGTCTGCGTCAGCATAGGTTCCATCCGAATATTTCATATTCTTAGGAAAGAAACCATATTTCTCAAAGCCTAACCTCTTATACAATTCGATAGCATTCTTGTTATCCGAAATCACTTCTAGCTCTATCTGCTCGTATCCCAAATCCTTTGCCACGTCAAGAACGGTCTGCAGCATTGCCTTTCCTATTCCGCAACCACAATACTCTTGATATAAAGCAATTGCTACCTCACAGCGATGTGCATATCTCTTATATGGTGCGATCCCCATAAGTGAACAATTCCCCACATGCTTTCCGTCAATTGTTGCAACAAGCATTAACTCTCGTTCTGCATGTATCTTGCTTTCTATAAAACTTTTCTCCTGCTCTAATGTTATCATAACTTCCTCTGGTTCTCGAATTAGATATGGAGTTTCCCCAGTTGTTACTTTGAGATACTCAATTAAATCACTTGCATCAGATACCTCTGCACTTCGTAAAACAACTATTCGTCCAAGTTTATCCTTAATTTGTATAGGTTTTAACTTCATTTATATGTTTCCCTCACTTCTTTAATTGGTTCCTTCAAAGCCATTATTCAAATGGCTTCTCTAAAAGCGTAAGTCTTTTGTTAGTTGCATCAAGTTCTACTTCACAACCGATAGGCAACGTAAACATAGGATGTGTATGGCAGCAATCAAATTCTGCTAAAAATGGAATCTGACAATCTCCTAACACTTCCAGCAAAATTTCATATGGTTTTCTTCCTGTTCCATTGTCATCAAATTTCTCATGTTTTCCAAGAACAATTCCACTTATTTTATCGAACACACCAGCCAGTTTTAGCATGGAAAATGACCTTTCAATTGTACAGGCATCTTTAAGAGAATCTTCAATAAACAAAATATCTCCTTGCTTTATTTCTGGCATATATTCCGTTCCAAAGAAACCATGCATTGTATTTAGATTTCCACCAACTAATCTTCCTCTGCAAGTACCTGGAATAACACTTACCCAACTATTTGCATATTCTTCCTTTGCTCTATCCTGTTCACTCCAGCTGATAAACTCGTCTGTCCATACTGCTGGCATCTTATATTCATAAGGTACTGTAAGATTATCGCAAATAACAGACTTAAAATTGTCGAATGTCCAATCGACAAATGGCGGAAATTCCCCAAATGAAGACGCGAGTGCCGGACCATAGAATGTAATGAGACCTGTTTTTGCATATATTCCTAATAATAAGGCTGTTGTATCAGAATATCCGATAATGATTTTGGGATGCTTCTTTAAATATTCATAATCAATATAAGGCAAAATAGAATTTGAATTATAACCACCAATAGCCGCCATAAGCACCTGCACATCATCGTTATATAGCAACTGATTAAATTCATCAGCACGTTCCTTAATGCTACCGGAACGATAATAATCCTGTTTACCAAAAAGCTGCCCATCAATGACGCGAATCCCTTTTGAAGCTAAATACTCTTTTCCCCGATTATATCTCACTGGTACAGTTGCAGAAATAGGCGAAGAAGCTGAGAAAACGCCTATTGTCAAATTATCATTAATTTTCTTTGCTTTCATTTCAATATCCCCTTTTCGTATGTGCAGAAGTTAAAACCAGTTTTCATAGGAAACTATTGCAACAATCTTTTTACATTTTTCACAACAATACCCCTGATTATTTGTGTAACGTCCCCCTTTTACAGTTTTAATCGTTTTCTTATGCTTGTCATTCGGTATAAACTTCACAGTAGCAGGCATATGAAAAAAAGGACTTCCCATTTCATATAACTGTATTTTACCTTCTATCATTTCTCGATTACAAATTGGACATTCCATAACGTTTCTTCCTTTTCTATAAATTCAAATTTCTCTAACTGCTCTACAAATTGGAGTTTGTTGCTCCGACACGTCCAATACTACATATGCCTATTTTCTGTCTTTTCGCCTTAGTAATTTCTCTGGTTCCTTTACATAACTTCTTACTACGCTTCCACACTTACGGCAAATGGACAACGTTTTACATATTTATCTTGCATATTACACCTCTGTAAATTCATACTTATCTGTTCAACCTATTGGAATTTGCCGCTCACACAAATCTCTATTTCCATAGCACATCTCCAATTGCATTTCCTAATTGTCTTCCCACATCAAAAATCACATCTAATATATCTCCTCCAAAGCAGAGTATTATTACAATTCCAATAGCTATTCCAAGCTTCTTTTTTAGGTTTGATGCTTTGTTTCCATAGGTAACAATTAACTCATTTAATTTTGACAATTCTAATGCGATTATCTCTAATTCATCTTTATCAACCGAAACATCAATTTCTTTACCTAACAATTCATGAACCTGTACACCTAATATATCAGCCAACCTCACTAGCTGTTCTGCATCTGGTACAGATAGACCTTTCTCCCATTTTGACACTGTTTGTCTTACAATATTTAAACGAATTGCTAATTGCTCTTGGGAAAATCCGCTTGCTTTTCTAAGAGTTTTCAAATTATCACTGAACATCTTTTGTTCCTCCTTTAATTGTTAACACAAACATATCAAAGATATATTTTTCTCACAAGCAACGCATATTAACATTATGTATAAATGGCGTAAATTTCTACGAAATTCTCATTTATCTATTCGAACTATTCAAGTTTAATGTGTTATCTTATATATATTCTGTCCAAATTCATACCATATCTCATTCCACTCATCATAGATAGCACAAATGAAAACAATAAAAAGTATAACACCAACAATTTCAATTATTTTTTTCTTCGTCTCTTCTTTTCTCTTTTGTTCAATCGCCATCAACTCATTTAACTTTGCCAATTCTTGTGCAATAACTTCTAATGTATCTTGCTTAGTCTCTTGCTCAATATCATTTCCGAGCAATTCACTAACAGACACACTAAAAACTTCTGCTATATCCATGAGCATTTGTGCATCTGGTACAGACAGACCCTTTTCCCACTTTGATACCGTTTGACGTACCACGTTTAATCGTACGGCTAACTGCTCTTGTGAATAGCCTTTATTTTTCCTTAGAGTCTTTAAATTTTCATTTAACATCAAATCTTCCTCCTTGTTCTGATGACTACATTCTTACATAAATGTCATCATAGGAACAAGCAACGCAAATTAACATTCTTGTCAATTAGTCTCTAAATTAGGATTTATTCCAACCAACTCCAAATTTTCTTTTAGACTATAATGAAGATTGCTTTCAATCTATCAATCCACTCTGGTCCTTTAAAATATGATTTGTTTTTATCTATCATTGAAATTCTATTTATTTCCTCATCCGTAAGTTCGAAATCAAAAATATCATAATTTTCCTTCATATGATCTTCACTTGTTGTTTTTGGAAAAACAATATTCTCAACCTGAATGTGCCATCGCAAAATGACCTGCGCAACGCTTTTATGATACTTCTTTGCAAGTTCTAACAACAAAGAATCGCAAAAAAGATTTTTATCGCCATGCCCCAAAGGATACCAAGCTTCTGTTAAAATATCTTTCTGTTTCAAAAACATACGAAGATCTTTTTGCTGATAATATGGATGGCATTCAATCTGATTGATAACTGGTTTTATTTTAGCAATATCTAATATTTCCTGCGTCTGTTTTATATTAAAATTACTAATACCAATAGAATGTATTTTCTTTTCTATTACAGCTTCTTCCAAAGCCTTCCACGTGTCTATATAATTTCCATATGGACGATGTATCAAAACCAAATCTACATATTCTACTTTTAATTTCTCCATCGAACGTTGCAGGGACTTCTTTGTTTTTTCATATCCCAAATTACTTGCCCATATTTTGGTTGTAAGATAAATTTCCTCTCTTACGATTCCTGATTCTCTTATGGCATCACCAACAGCCGCCTCATTTTTATAAACCTGAGCCGTATCAATATGACGATATCCATTTTTTAATGCTAATAGAACCGCTTTCTTGCACTCCTCATAGTTTTCTAACAGAAAGGTTCCAAAGCCTAGTTGCGGAATCATATATCCATCATTCTGATTTAAACTAGTATATTTATTCATAGCGCTACCATATAATACCCTTCATAAACTTCAAATTTATCTAATTCGGCAGTCTTCATTCAGCTCATCTCGTGATTCCATTTGTAATTCTCTTAATAATACTCTCTCCATGTTTTCTTCCTTTTTCCCCTAAATACACACTAAATACAATCCATTTTTCTCATTATACCCTTTCCTAATTTTAAATGAAACCCTTTATCCCTATAAAAGTCAACATGGTGTCGATGACACTCCCTTTCATAGAAATTCGTGTGCGAAGACAACTGTCCCAGAAAATCTACGATTTTCCGGGACGCGCGGACGCGTTCATATAACAAAAAAAGAGGATGAACACACAAGTGTGTCATCCTCTTTGTTGTTATACTCACATTTGTCTTCGCGACTACTGCATAATTTCTACAACAACCTTTTTGTCTTCTTTAGAGGCTGCGGCCTTTACAACGGAACGAATTGCCTTTGCAATACGACCCTGCTTACCGATAACTTTGCCCATGTCAGACTGTGCAACACGCAATTCCAAAACAATCGCTCTATCGTTCTCTGTTTCTGTAACAACTACTTCATCAGGACAATCTACGAGCGCTTTTGCAATTACTTCCACTAATTCTTTCATTGCGCTACCTCTCAAATCTTATTTTGTAATACCTGTTGCTTTGAAGATTCTTGCAACTGTTTCTGTTGGCTGAGCACCGTTTGCTAACCATTTCTTAGCTGCTTCTTCATCTACATGATATTCAGCTGGATTCTTCATTGGATCATATGTTCCGATTTCATCGATACAACGACCATCTCTTGGTGATCTAGAATCTGCTACTACGATTCTGTAGAAAGGTGCTTTTTTCTGTCCCATTCTTCTTAATCTGATTTTAACTGCCATTTTTGTTTCCTCCTAGGATAAAATAATAAATTTGTTAACATATTTATATCTTAAAATGGGAAATTCCCATTAAAAGGTCTTCTCTTGCCGCGACGTCCGCCCATCATTCCAGGCATCTTCTTCATCATCTTCTGCATCTGCTCAAACTGTTTTACCAGTCGATTTACTTCTGCGATGTCTACGCCTGCACCCTTTGCGATACGATGCTTACGGCTTGGATTCATCAGTTTTGGATTCTGACGTTCCTTGATTGTCATGGACTGAATGATTGCTTCGGTACGTGCCATCTGCTTTTCAGCCGCATCGGTATCGATATCTGGCATCTTGCCCATACCCATGCCTGGCATCATCCCCATCATCGCTGACATACCGCCCATTTTCTTCATCTGACTCATAGATTCAAGGTACATCTCATAGTCAAACTGATTTTTTCGCATCTTCTGCTCGATTTTCTTCGCAGCTTCCTCGTCGATGTTCTCCTGTGCCTTTTCAATCATGGTAAGCACATCGCCCATACCAAGGATTCTCGATGCCATACGGTCTGGGTAGAACTGTTCCAAATCGGAAAGCTTTTCACCCATACCAGCATAAAGAATTGGCTTTCCTGTAACGGCTCTAATGGAAAGTGCCGCACCACCTCTTGTATCACCATCTAACTTGGTGAGTACGACTCCGTCGATACCAATCTTTGCATCAAATGTTTCTGCTACATTTACTGCATCCTGACCAGTCATCGCATCAACTACTAAGATAGTCTGGAACGCCTCGGTAGCTTCTTTTATTTCAACCAATTCTGCCATCATTTCTTCATCTACATGAAGACGACCAGCAGTATCGATGAATAACACATTGAATTCATTTTTCTTTGCATATTCAACTGCAGCTTTGGCAATATTGACAGGTTTTTCTGAGGTGCCCATTTCGAAGACCTCAACACCCATCTTCTCACCGTTGATTTTCAACTGTTCAATTGCAGCTGGACGATATACGTCACAGGCTGCAAGCAAGCTTTTTTTGCCCTTTGTCTTGAACTTTCCTGCAAGCTTTGCGGTGGTAGTTGTTTTACCAGCACCCTGGAGACCTACCATCATGATGATTGTAAGTGCCTTTCCTGGCTGGAAGGCAACCTCTGTGGTTTCAGAACCCATGAGCTTGACCATTTCCTCATTTACAATCTTGATAACCATCTGTCCAGGATTTAATCCGTTCATCACGTCCTGACCGATTGCTCGTTCCTGTACATCCTTGATGAACTGTTTTACCACGCGGAAGTTTACATCGGCTTCTAAAAGAGCCAGCTTAACTTCCTTCATAGCAGTCTTTACATCATCCTCTGTAAGACGACCTTTGCTACGCAGGTTCTTGAATACGTTCTGCAGTTTTTCGGATAAACTGTCAAATGCCATATTATAACTCCTCTAAAATCTGGTTAGAGATATGTTCAATATCTATTAGAATACTTTCGCTTGGTGATTCCTTACACTGCTTCGCAAGTTCATGAATCTGTCCAACGTCTTCCTTTATGTGTAAAAACTTCTCTACTAAGTGAAGCTTGTCTTCATAATCCTGCAACTTCTTGCTACAACGCTTCACCAAGTCATGCACACCCTGTCGGCTGATTCCCTCCTCAGCGGCAATCTCGCCAAGTGACAAATCATTCAACACGAAATCCTCATAGATTTGTCTCTGGTGTTCATTCAAAAGCTCACCATAAAAATCATATAAATACGCAAGTTCTATCTTGGTTTCCATATCTACTCCTATGCATGTCAAGTGAAACTTCTTTACACAATCAGACACCTTAGCTAGATTAACACAAAAGAATAGAGGTGTCAAGCATTTTTACTCGACACCTCTTGTTTTTCTATAAATACATTATTTTGCTTCCTTACAAACGAAAACGAAGTTGTTCGTACCATCCGAAACGGTGATGGTTAAGTCTTCTTTTCCAAATGCAAATTTCATTTCTTCGTAGGTATTATCCTCGTAAATTACAGTAATCGTATCTCCTTCTGCTACATAAGAGCCACTTAATGTGAGCACTTCTACCATTTCCTTCACCATAGACTCTAATCTAAGCGAATTCATCGTCGCCTTGATAAATGTCTCGCGAGTCATATTCATACCTGCGAATACATCTTCTGGAGTCTCATTGGCTTCTGCTGCCATATCCGCAACCATAGCATCTATCATATTGATGATACCAGTCTCTGCATTAGTAATAAACTGCTGGGTAGAAGCTTCATCTACCGTTAAAGCTACGGTATCCTTTGTAAATTCAAACTGAAATGTAAAACTAAGATTTTCAAATTTTGCATATGCCTCTAAGCTTGGATCCTGTGCAACCATTTCCTGTACAATATAATCCGTCAAATCCAAGGTTGCATTCCATTTTCCAACTAATTTTCCTGCATCACCACCACAGGCACTCAACAACATAGCGCATGTCAAAACAAGTGCTACTAGCAACTTACGTCTCTTCATATAAAAGTCCTCCAACGAACAGCTTACTCACCCTTTACACACTTGATAAGAAGTGAAAAACTATCTCCTTTAATAACAATATTCAAGTCATTTCCTTCGAAGCTATATCCCATTGCTTCATAGCTGTCTTCTGTATACCAAAGACGAAGTTCTTTACCTAAAATGGTATATGTACCTTCCATCATAGAAATTCTATCCAAGGTCGTATTTGTTACATCTACCATAGCAGTAATCATCTTGTCGATTCCAGTTGTACTATAAATACGAGCTATATAATCATCTTCGGTCAAACCTGATTCGAAGATATCCTCTTCTAAAGTCATATCATAAGTAGCAAGACCTGCACTCCAGTACCCCTTTGCCAGATTCTTCATACCTTCTGCAAAATTGGTATTGAATTTGTCGATAGATTCCTGCTGAACCGTCATAGACATTTCACCCTCAACAAATGAAATATTAAGTGTAAATACCAAATCCTCGAAATCTACATAATCTGCCAAATCTGGATAAGCAGCCTTGATACCATCCTCAAACTGTTTCGTTACATCGAGTGTACCTACCCATTTGCCTTCAAAGTCCTTTGTATTGCCACCACACGCCGACAAGAGCATGGTGAAAATTAATAATACCGAAAGTAAAATACTTCTCTTTTTCATTCGATTTCCTCCGCTGCGAAAAATAAGAATATCCCTGTGTTTATATTAACACAGGCGTATAGCGTTTGACAAACAAATTCCACGAAAAAATTAGATAGATGTACGAACTACCTTTGGCTGGTAACCGCCTTCCTCTAACTGCTTCAAAATCTGTTTCTTATGGTCTGTACCAAAGCTTTCCATTGTGATACGCAATTCTACCACATCATTACGGTTGGTTGATACGAACTGGTTGTGTTCGAGCTTGATGACGTTACCCTGCTCCTTAGCAATTACATCTGCAACCTGTGAAAGCTGACCTGGCTTATCTGGTAAAAGAACAGAAACAGTAAAGATTCTATCTCTAAAGATAAGTCCTTGCTGTACCACCGAAGACATGGTAATGATGTCCATGTTTCCGCCACTTAAGATAGAAACCACTCTCTTATCCTTGATATCCAAATGCTTTAATGCAGCAATCGTAAGAAGTCCGGAATTTTCCACAACCATCTTGTGATTTTCTACCATATCGAGGAAGGAACCGATTAATTCATCATCCTCTACAGTTACGATATCGTCTAGGTTTTCCTGAATATATGGGAAAATCATATTTCCAGGTGTTTTTACCGCAGTACCGTCTGCAATTGTATTTACAGCAGGAAGTGTGGTTACTTTTCCCGATGCCAAAGAGGTCTGCATACAATTTGCACCTGCTGGCTCTACACCGATTACCTTAATCTTTGGATTCAAAAGCTTCGCTAAAGTTGCAACACCAGCTGCAAGTCCACCACCTCCGATTGGCACGAGGATATACTCTACCAGTGGAAGTTCCTTAAAGATTTCCATTGCAATACTTGCCTGACCAGTTGCTACATCCAAGTCATCAAATGGATGAATAAAAGTATAGCCTTCTTTTTCCGCAAGTTCTAAAGCATGGGCACAAGCTTCATCATACACATCTCCATGCAGAATAACCTCTGCACCATAGCTCTTGGTACGGTTGATTTTAATGAGTGGAGTACCTGTTGGCATAACGATAACTGCCTTACAGCCATAGCGTTTTGCTGCATACGCAACGCCCTGTGCATGATTTCCCGCAGAAGCGGTAATCAAACCTTTACTCCTTTCTTCTGGAGTAAGGGTACTAATCTTATAATATGCCCCACGTACCTTGTAGGCACCTGTCAACTGTAAGTTTTCAGGCTTTAAGTATACCTTGTTTCCAGTCTGTCCACTTAAAAACTCACTGTAAATCAGTTTTGTTTCCAGTGTAACTTCTTTTACTTTTTCACTTGCTTCTTCAAATTTATTTAATGTCAACATAGATGACTCTCCTTACTGCTCGGTAGTTGTAAATAAAGCATTTACAAATTCATCGGAATCGAATTTTTGTAAATCGTCAATACTTTCACCTACGCCGATATATTTTACTGGCACACCAAGCTCTGCTTGAATTGCTACAGCGATACCACCCTTGGCAGTACCATCCATCTTGGTAAGCACGATACCAGAAATACCTGCTACCTCCGCAAATTCCTTTGCTTGCACCAAGGCATTCTGTCCTGTTGTTGCATCCAGAACAATCAAGGTCTCACGATATGCATCTGGGTACTCTCTTTCTAGTATACGATTGATTTTACCCAGCTCATTCATCAGATTCTTCTTGTTGTGAAGACGTCCCGCAGTATCTACAATCAGAATATCCGCATTACGTGCCTTTGCTGCGGCTGTTGCATCATACACCACGGCACCTGGATCTGAGCCTTCTGGACCACCAATCATGTCCACACCAGAACGATTCGCCCATTCCTTTAGCTGTTCTCCGGCAGCCGCACGGAAGGTATCTGCACCTGCGATTACTACCTTCTTCCCCTGTGCCTTGAATTTACCCGCCAATTTACCAACGGTTGTGGTTTTTCCCACACCATTTACGCCAATAACCAAAAGCACAGACTTTTCTTCTTCAAAACGATATGCAGTTTCCTCTACCTGCATCTGTTCCTTAATACTTTCAATCAGGAAATCCTTGCAATCTGCTGGCTCCTTGATGTGATTTTCTTTTACCTTTCTACGAAGGTCCTCAAGGATATTTTCGGTCGCATGCACGCCCAAATCTCCCATGATAAGAATCTCTTCTAGTTCTTCATAGAAATCATCATCAATATTGGAAAATCCATGAAAAATGGAATCAATTCCAGATACAATATTATTTCTGGTCTTCGTCAGACCATCTACGAGGCGGCTAAAAAAGCCTTTCTTTTCTTCGCTCATAGCCATTCCTTTCTAAACTATTACTCACTAAGGTCATTTTCGATTAAATTTACAGATACCAATGCAGACACACCCTTTTCCTGCATCGTGATACCATACAGACGGTCTGCTGCTGCCATCGTACCACGACGGTGTGTAATAACAATGTACTGGGTATTCTGAGTCAATCGGTTTAAGTACTGCGCGAAACGTGTTACGTTTGAGTCGTCCAACGCAGCCTCGATTTCGTCTAAGAGACAGAATGGAGAAGGCTTTAAGGCCTGGATTGCAAATAAAAGTGCAATCGCCGTCAATGCCTTTTCACCACCCGAAAGCTGCATCATATTCTGGAGTTTCTTTCCTGGTGGCTGTGCAATGATACGAATACCACATTCAAGAATATCCTCATCCTCCACCAATTCAAGCGTACCATGTCCGCCACCGAACAACTGCTTGAACGAACGGTCAAATTCTTTCTGAATTTCGGCAAATTTTTCCTCGAACTGCTTACGCATACCTCTGTCAAGTTCTTCGATAATACCAATCAATGTCTGCTCTGCTTCTACCAGGTCATCATGCTGTGTCTTCAAGAATTCATAACGCTCTGATACTTCCTTATATTCTTCAATTGCGTTTACATTTACATCACCGAGTTTTCGGATATCATCTTTGATTTCCGCAATCATACGTTTCAGTTCCGTTAAGTTATCATATTCTTCCTTACGAAGCTCTAACGCCGCATGAGGTGTGATTTCGTATTCCTCCCACATGTAATTGGTCTGGAATTCGCCCGCTTCTACAAGTTTTTCTAACTGGTTGCTCAAACGCATCAATTCTCGATCTAAATTGTTCTTGCGTTTTGAAATATCCTCCTGTTTCTGGAAGAAACCACGATATTCCTCAGACATCTGGTCTTTCTTTTCCAAACCAGCAGCTAATTCTTCCTGTAAATGTGCTACGGTTTCAATAGAAGCTGCTATCGTAAGCTTGATTTCTTCGATGTCGTTTAACTTCTTCTCTACGTCTGCTTTCGCATTCACAGCCGATTCTGTCAATTCGTTCTTCTCTGTGTCGAAACGTTCGATTTCACTATTCAAACGTTCTAAGTTCTCTAATACAAACTCTACATTTTGACGAATAGATGCTTCCTCAATCGTAATATCTGCTACGACCTGTTTTGCATCTTCTTCGAGCTTGGTCTGTTCTTCTAAAACAATCTGGAAGTTCTTGCTTTCTTCTTCAATCTCGCCCTTACGACGCTTTGCATAGGCATCTTCTTCGATAATCTTCTGCTTTCCAACATTGATTTCCGAAATCTGAATTTCCATCTGGTCATTTTCGCTCATCAGGCTGGCAAACGCATTGTCACTGTCATTTTTTTGCTGACGTGCACGCTCTACATTCATCTGAGCAGCTGTCTGTGCGATAACCTGCTCCTGAATCATTGCCTTTACGGTCTCTAATTCTTCTTCATTCAAGGCAAGGGCAGTTGCAATATCGTCTTTTCTCGCCTTCATTTCTTCTAAAGCTTTTACGATATCCTTGATATTCTTTTCCAATTCTTCAATTTCACGGTTACGAGCAAGCAAATTAGAAGAATTCTTGAACGCACCACCGGCCATAGAACCACCTGGGCTTAAGTATTCCCCTTCTAACGTAACCATATGTAAAGAATAATGATGCTTTCTAGCAATTGCGATTGCATGCTCTACGGTATCTACCACAAGCACACGTCCCAATAAATAAGCTGCAACCTCTTTGTATTTATCCTCACAGGAAACGAGCTGATTTGCTACGCCGAGTACCCCTTCTTCTCCCATGGCTGCTTCGTTTCTAGGATTGCCCTTTGCAGTCACACTAGTAAGTGGTAAGAAGGTAGCACGTCCAAGACGATTGGTCTTTAAGAACTCAATCATCTTTTTAGCTGTCTGCTCATCTTCTGTAACGATATTCTGAATATTGCCACCGAGTGCTGTCTCAATAGCAACTTCGTACTTCTTATCTACCTGAATCAAATCAGAAACTACACCTAGAAGTCCAGCATTCTGTGTCTTCTGTTCCATTACCTTACGGATGCTATTTCCATAGCCATCATAACGCTCTGCAATGTTACGCAAAGACTCTAAACGCGACTGCTGTTTGTGGTAATTTACTTGATTTTCTTCAATCTTATGATTGTTTTCGCGGTCTTTTTTCTTCCAGTCCACAATCTTTTCTAAAAGATCCGTTTCCTGTGCTCTTGACGAAGTAAGCTGCTCGTTTACCTTGGCAAGCTCTGCTTCATAGGATTCTAATACCGCATTTAAATCTGCTTCTTCTGTCTTTCTATCCAAAAGGCGTTTGCTAAGCTCTGCCTTACGAATATTAATCTGTTCTAACATGGTATCAAAACGCTGCTGACGAGCTTTGATAGAAGCATTATTATTTAATAAATCAATCAGCTCTTTCTGTCCGTTTTCAATACCTGTATTACATTCGGCAATCTTTGTCTGAATTGCTTCTAACTCAGCCTGTGCTACCGCCTTACGTTCCTCGATAGCTGCCATCTGGGTATCCAATACAGCCTTCTTTTCGTCGTAGGTCTGCTTTGACTGTGCACGCTCTGTCTTTTCTTTCTCGATAGCGTCGAGACGTCCCTGCAAGTGCTCGTCGGTCATTTCTGCTGCACGAATCTGTTCATTTAACACCTGAATCTGACTTTCTAACTTCTCTTTTGTAACCGAAGCCTGACTCATATTTTCACGGATAGAGTTTACCTTTTCATCCATGTCCTTCATGGCCTGCTCTAAGGTTTCATACTCTACCTTGATTTTTTCGTAAGCGGCATTGGTTTCTTCCATATCCTCGGAAGCAATGCGATGCTTTTCATTTAATTCTTTTTCTTCACGTTCAATGCGTTCCATTTCTAATAAGAACATATTGACATCAAATTCTTTTAATTCGCTCTTTTTATTTAAATAAACCTTCGCTTTTTCTGACTGGCGCTCCAACGGACCTACCTGACGCTCTAACTCAGATAAGATATCATTCACACGCACAAGATTCTCACGCTCATTGTCAAGCTTCTTCTGTGCAGTTGCTTTACGCTTTTTGTATTTTACAATACCTGCCGCTTCATCAAACAGCTCACGGCGTTCCTCTGGCTTACCACTTAAGATTCGGTCAATCTGTCCCTGCCCAATGATAGAATATCCCTCTTTACCGATACCTGTATCGTAGAAAAGCTCTGTTACTTCTTTCAAACGACATACATTACCATTGATGAGATATTCACTTTCGCCCGAACGATACAAACGTCTTGCAATTGTAACTTCTTCAAAATCAATTGCTAGTTCGTGATCGGAATTGTCCAAAGTAATCGCAACATACGCGTAACTTAATGGCTTACGGTTCTCTGTACCCGCAAAGATAACGTCCTGCATAGACGAACCACGCAACTGCTTAGTACTCTGTTCACCAAGTACCCAACGAACCGCATCCGCAACGTTACTCTTACCACTACCGTTTGGACCTACGATACCTGTGATACCATTGTGAAAATCAAATACAATTTTATTGGCAAAGGATTTAAATCCATGTACCTCTAAACTTTTTAAATACATTCTTTACTCTCCTAATGTTGGCTTAAGCTGTAATAGCGCCTTGTAGGCTGCCTCCTGCTCTGCCGCCTTCTTTGTATGCCCTTTTCCAGTACTGATTTCCTTATTCCCAATCAGCACTCCCACTTCAAATACTTTCTCGTGGTCTGGGCCTGTTTCACCTAATAGAACATAAGTCAATGTCTCATGTTCTCCCTGCACTACTTCCTGCAGGATAGTCTTGCTATCATAAAAGAGGTGTTTGTGTTCAATATCTGTCATGATAAATTTAAGAACAAACTCTTTTGCATTAGCAAAACCACCATCCAAATAAATGGCACCAATCACAGCTTCCATTGCATCGGATAAAACAGATTTTCTCTTTCTTCCGCCAGTATTATCTTCACCTTTTCCCAAATATAGAAAATCGCCTAGCGAAATCGCCTCTGTACAAATTGCCAGTGTTGGCTCACATACGATGCTTGCACGTAGCTTTGTCAATTCCCCTTCGGTAAGGTTTGGATAATTTTGGAAAAGAAATTCGCTAGAAACAACTTCGAGCACCGCATCTCCTAAAAATTCGAGACGTTCATTATCCGATAACTTTTTCAAATGCTTCTCATTTGCATAAGAGCTGTGTGTCAATGCCTGTTTCAGTAGCTGTTCATTTTTAAATGTGTAGCCGATTAACGACTGAAACTTCTTTAAATCTGACATTTTGGCTCCTCCTTTGCTAGTACTACAACGCAAAATAGACTGCCGCAGTTTCCTGCGACAGTCAAATATTTTCTTTTTAATTAGCCGTTGATAACGTTCTTAATCTGTTCTACAGCATCGCCAACTGTAACGATTTTTTCTGCTTCTTCGTTAGGGATTTCGATTTCGAATTCCTCTTCAACGCCCATAATAATCTGGAATACATCCAAAGAATCTGCACCAAGGTCATCCCCAAATGTGCTTTCCATTGTGATAGAATCTTCGTCCACGTTTAATACTTCAGCGATAATTTTTTTGATTTTTTCGAATTCCATAGTCTTTCTCCTTTTTCTACTCTTCTTCTGCTGCAGCTTCTACCGTAAGAAATTCTTTAATCTTTCCATTGATATCCTGCTGTTTAAATGTCACACACTGATAAATGGATGTGGTAATCTCCATAGCCTTGGAATTGCCATGTGCTTTTACTACTAATCCATTCAATCCCAGAAGCGGAGCTCCGCCGTACTTTGAAGCATCAAAGTCCTTTAAGGTCTCTTTCAATGCTGGCAAAGCAAGGAGTGCACCGATTTTACTCTTTAGTGTGCTCATAAGCCCTGTTTTTACGATTCCGATAAGTGTAGAAGCTAAGCCTTCGTACAATTTCAGAATAACGTTACCAACAAAAGCTTCACATACGATGACATCTGCACCGCCATGTGGAATTTCTCTGGCCTCAATACAGCCGATGAAGTTGATGCCTTCACATTCGTGAAGCAATGGAATGGTCTCTTTTACAAGAGCATTTCCTTTTTCTTCCTCAGCACCAATATTTACAATTGCAACCTTAGGATTTTTTACTCCTACGACGTTTTCCATATAAATAGAACCCATCTGTGCAAACTGTACCAGATTTTCTGCCTTTGCATCTACATTCGCACCGCAGTCAATGATAAGTGACATACCGGTTTCGGTTGGAATGATAGGTGCAAGTGGTGGACGCTTAATCCCCTTAATGCGACCAACAATGGTCTGTCCGCCAACCAAGATAGCTCCCGAACTTCCTGCCGAAACAAATGCGTCCGCCTGTCCTTCCTTCACCATCTTCATAGCTACTACCATAGAAGAATCTTTCTTTCTACGAATCGCTACTACTGGAGGCTCTGCCATTTCGATCACTTCAGAGGCATGAACCACTTCAATCTGATCTGCTGGATAAGAATATTTCGCTAATTCTTCTTTCACTACATCTTCCTGTCCTACTAGGAACACTTTGATGTCTTTACGAGAAGAAACAGCATCTACAGCACCCTTTACGATTTCCACTGGGGCATTATCACCCCCCATGGCATCGAGTGCAACTTTTGTAATTTCCTGCATACCATACCCTCCTTATGCATCTAACTCAAAATATACTATAAGTCTATAAGGAAATCAATGCATTTCTTTTAGTTATTTTGCACAAATATTATTTATGGAACTCCATAGTATAACTGATTTTCTTTGATTCGCCTGGCTCTAATTTCTCTTCCCCTAGTTTTTCTTCCAGAGTTCCTGTAAAGCCTTCATTGTCTGCTCTGCCGACCCATGGCTCTAAACATATAAATTCACCCGATGGCTTCATCCAAATGCCAAGCAACGGAAATTGTTCACAGGTCAAGGTCACATAAGGTGTCTTATCTGGTCTTGCAATACGAACAGCCTCAATATTCTGATAATCAAAAATCAGCGTGTCATAAATACCATCAAATAGCTGCACAAAGCCATCCTCTAACTCTAAGCGGTGTACTTCATCTGCAATAACCAAACCATTTGCATCATTTACACTGACATAGTCATATCCTGTTCCATTTGGAAATTCCAAGTAATAATCCTGTCTGCTTTCGGTCGATACGACTGGTAAAGTGAAAGCTGGATGTGCACCAATCGAGTAATACATAAGCTCTGCACCATTATTCTTCACTTCCCAAATCACATGAAGTTTTCTTTCATTCCCTTCATCTAATTTATGAGTCACCAGAAGTTCAAAATCATATGGATATTTCTCTTTTGTTTCTGCTGTCGCTACCAAACGATGCGTAATCGCATTCGCGGTAGTCTCTACACATTCAAATACCATATCACGTGCAAATCCATGCTGGGTCTTCATCTCATACTCTTTTTCACCAATACGATATGTACCATTTGCCACCTTCCCTACGAATGGGAAAAGGATTGGTGCATGGCGATTCCATACAGCAGGATTTGCATCCCAGAGACGCTCTACGCCTGTTTCCTTATCTAATACACTCGATAATTCTGCACCGTAGTCTGCTACGGATACTTTAATCTTTCCATTTTCTATAATATGCATACAAACCTCCCAAATCTAAATATTTAAAAAATAAGGGCTTGAATTTCTTCAAGCCCTTGATTTCTTACATTCTAATTAGTCCTGTGCAATAATTTCTTTCTTATTGTAGCTTCCACAGTTTTTGCAAACTCTATGAGGCATCATTAATTCACCACATTTGCTGCATTTAACTAAAGTTGGAGCAGACATTTTCCAATTAGCTCTTCTCTTATCTCTTCTTCCTTTAGAAGATTTATTCTTTGGACAAATTGACATTTGTTTACACCTCCTTAAATTTACTAAATATATCTTGGATTGCTGCCATTCTTGGATCAAGTTCTGTTCTCTGGCATCCGCAGTCGCCCTTGTTCAAGTTCGCACCGCAGACTTTGCAAATTCCTTCGCAGTCCTCTTTGCACAGAACTTTCATAGGCCAGTTCACCAAGATCTCGGCGTAGACAAGTTTATCTACATCCAGCTCGAATCCAATCAGGTAGTCATTTTCTTCCATTTCATCATCTACCAAGACGCTATCCGCAATGTCTAGTTTCTTGTCGATATCGAAACAGATTTGTGTTGGAACCTCTTCCAAGCATCTGCCACATGGGATACTAAGTGTTACATCTACTGCACCACGGATGAACAAAGTCTTGTTCTCCTGGTTGGTAAGTGTAAGTACCACTGGTGACTTCTGCAAAATAGGAAAATCACCTAATCTTGATTCAAACGAAGTAAGTTCAATTGAAACTTCTTCCGAAACCTCTTTGTTAATTGATTTTACAACCTTTGAAATATCGATGGTCATGATATTCTCCTATTCACACCTTGACAATTATACATACCATATATTGGTTTGTCAACTTCTTTTTACAAAAAAGTTGACAATATATGCACAGCTCGCGGAATGGTATTTTGTTGCTTTGCAATACCGCTCGCGTGCGAGATTTGGCAAGCCAAATCTTATTCTAGAACTTTCTAATTATACAAGTGCTACAGTTTCGCGACAGATTGCTAATTCTTCGTTTGTAGGAACTGCAAGTACTGTTACTTTTGAATCTGCTGTTGAAATCACACCTTCTTCACCACGAGCAGCTTTGTTTGCTTCTTCGTCAAGTGTAATGCCTAAATATTCGATAGCTTTCACGATTTTACCTCTTGTAGTAACATCGTTTTCGCCACAACCAGCTGTGAAGCAGATAACATCTACACCATTCATAGCTGCTGCATAAGCACCGATATATTTTACTACGCGGTATACGAATGCATCAAGTGCAAGTCTAGCTCTATCGTTTCCTTCTTCAGCAGCTGCAGCCAAGTCACGGAAGTCACTAGATACACCAGAGATACCTTCTACACCAGATTTTTTGTTAAGTACATTCATAACTTCAGAAAGAGTTAAGTTTTCTTTCTGAGCGATGAAATCTAAGATAGATGGGTCAACGTCACCAGAACGTGTTCCCATGATAAGTCCTTCAAGTGGAGTAAGACCCATAGAAGTATCTACAGATTTGCCATTCTTAACTGCACAGATAGAAGCTCCGTTACCTAAGTGGCAAACGATAGTCTTTAAATCCTTTGCATCTTTTCCAAGGATTTCAGCTGCACGCTGTGAAACATAGCTGTGGCTTGTACCGTGGAAACCATAACGACGAACCGCATATTTTTCATAGTATTCGTATGGAAGAGCATAGGTATATGCTACGTCTGGCATTGTCTGATGGAAAGCTGTATCAAATACTGCTACCATAGGAACGTTTGGCATAAGTTCCTGACAAGCACGAATACCAATTAAGTTTGCTGGATTATGAAGTGGTGCTAAATCATTACATTCTTCGATTACAGCGATAACTTCGTCTGTAAGAACAGTAGATGTAGCGAATTTTTCTCCGCCGTGTACTACACGATGTCCAACAGCGTCGATTGCTGAAAGGTCAGCGATTGCACCTGTTGTAGGATTTACTAATGCGTCTAATACAAGCTGAATTGCCTGTTTGTGTGTTGGCATAGCTGCATCTGTTACTTCTTTGTCTGCACCAGCTTTCTGATAAATAAGACGTCCATCAATACCGATTCTTTCGCAAAGACCTTTTGCAAGTACAGCTTCTGTCTGAGAATCAATAAGCTGATACTTAAGTGATGAGCTACCACAGTTAATTACTAATACGTTCATAGTTTTACCTCTCCTTGATTTAAATATTTATTTGACATAAAAATCTATACTAATTATACCCCCTATTTTTTCCATAGACAAGACCAAATTGGCAGATAACTGTTTTCTTTCAAGAACAATTGATATATAATATTATTTACTTACAAAATCTTAGGAGAATGTTTATGAAAGTTGTCGGTATCGTAGCAGAATACAATCCGTTTCACAACGGACACCAATTTCAAATAGATAAGGTTAGAAAAGAAACGAGAGCAGATTATGTAATCGTTGCCATGAGCGGTAATTACCTGCAACGAGGCGTTCCTGCCCTCTGTGATAAATTCACACGCGCAGAAATGGCTCTAACCTGTGGAGCAGACCTCGTTTTAGAAATCCCAACACTCTGGGCTACCGCTTCTGCCGAATATTTTGCGCACGCAGGTGTGGCCCTCCTTGCCAGTACAGGCGTGGTGACGCATCTGGCCTTTGGTGCAGAAACCGATGACCTTGAATCCCTTTTAGAGATTTCTTCTATATTAAAGAATGAACCTGACGTATATCGTGCAGTATTGGCGAATTCTATTCGCTCTGGCAACTCTTTCCCCGTAGCTCGCAAAAATGCCTTAGTTACCTCTCTTCCACATGTTCCTACGGAAAAATTGGACGAGCTATTGGATAATCCAAACAACATTCTGGCCTTGGAATACTTAAAAGCACTACCAGATTCCATCGAGCCAATTCTCATACCACGCGAAGGTGCTGGCTATCATGATACGGAGATTGATACAGAATTCCCTTCTGCAAGCGCTATACGTGAGGCTATTTTCAGTAGCAATGCTGATTCTGCCGCTCATGCAGACACATTAAATTTGATTTCAAAGGCAATGCCAGCAGAAGCCTTTGTATTATTAAAAAATATTATCAAATGCAATCAAGCCATTGAAATCAATGATTTCTCGAGTGCCTTAGGCTATTGTTTATTGGGACACGGCAACAACAGTTTTGCTTCCTACGCTGATTGCAACCAGGATTTTTCGAACAAAATCAAGCATCATCTAAAAGACTATGTGTATTTTGAGGATTTTGCACAAACCTTAAAAACGAAAGACATGACCTATACTCGTATAACACGATGTTTGCTACACATTTTACTGGGTATCAAACAAAGCGATTACACGATTGGGCGTGCCATTGGATTTGCACCTTATCTGCGTATCCTGGGATTTAAAAATGAATCCTCCTCATTGCTTTCGGAAATTAAACGGACAACTGACACACCGATTATTTCTAAGGCCGCAGATGCAAGCATGCTCTTAGACTATGAAACCAACAAGGTCTTTGAGAAAGATGTATTTGCTTCCAACCTGTATTATCAGCATGTAGCTAGAAAATCTGCCACAAAACCAAAGAATGAATACACAAGTCAAATCGTTATCATATAATCCATTAGAAAAAGTAAATCCCTGGGACAGCTAAGCTCCCAGGGATTTTGTTACATCTTATACACAATCTCTCTTACTACATCTTCCTCTATGGTCTTCGCATACACTCCTGGGGTAAATTCAACAACATCACCAATCCCCTTCTGTAATACAAATCGAAGCTTTCCGGAACGCACTTTCTTATCCGTATAGAGCTTCTGCACCAATTCCTCTTTATCCACATAAGACGGAATTGTCGTTGGTAGCCCCGCCTGCTCCAAAAGCGAAATTACACGCGACACCTGTTCCGCGGTCATATATCCAAGACTTTCGGATAAAAGCGCCTGGGCAACCAAACCAATAGCCACAGCTTCACCATGAAGAAGATGATAGTCACTAACGGTCTCTACCGCACGACCTACGGTATGTCCAAGATTTAGGATTTCACGAAGTCCTGCTTCTCTTTCGTCCTGCATCACAACCTTATACTTAATCTGGCAGTTATTCTCTGCAATATATTCACAGGCAAACTGGCTAAAGGACATAATATCATTCATATTCTTTTCTAAGAATTCAAACATATCCTCGCTCGCCATACAGGCATGTTTGATAGTCTCTGCCATTCCACTTTTCACCTCACGCTCTGGCAAGGTTGTCCATGAGGCAATATCAATATATACCTTTTCTGGCTGATTAAACAAACCAATCAAATTGGTTGCAAGCGGAGTGTCTACTGCTGTTTTACCACCAACCGAAGCATCTGCTGCTGCAAGCAAGGTCGTCGCATAATTGATAAACGGTACACCTCTACCATAAGTACCTGCAATAAAGCCTGAGATATCCGTTACTACACCGCCACCAATTGCAATCACACAACAATCTCTGCGATAGCCCTTTTCCAACATCGCATCCTCGATACGAGCCTTTGTCTCACGGGTCTTGCTCTTTTCTCCCGCTGGAAAAACAAACATATCTACTTCACAGCCAATGCGAAGTAATTTTTCACAAATTGGTCTGGCATATAGCTCACTGACATTGCTGTCCGTAATCACCGCAAATTTGCGGATATTTCCCACCAAACCTTTTTCAATATCATTGACAAGCTTGTTTTTTAAATCATATCCAATTTCTATATCATAGCTGTCATCTACTACTCTTTTTAACTCTACATTAAATACGCTCACTGATTTCTCCTAATTGTCTATTTTTTACTTTTGCAATAATTTTCTTCATATCTCCATAAGGATAGGTCTCCAAATACTTCTCAAAATCTGCCATCGGCATTGGTTTAGCAAAATAATAGCCCTGAACCATCTGACATCCGGCTGCCTTGACCATCTCCACATCTTCTGCAGTTTCGACTCCTTCTGCAATAACTGGCATACCTAAATCATTCGCAAGATTAATAACACTGGAAACAATCTTTTCTGCTCGTTTACTATCCCCTGTCTTTTCAAAGAATTTAAGGTCCATCTTTAATAAATCCACCTCAATTTCTTTCAAGCTATTGAGTGACGAATAGCCACTTCCGAAGTCGTCGATTTCTATGATAAAACCATACTCCTGAAGCTTTCGAACCAGTTCCATCTGCTTCTTTACATCCAATACAAAGGCGGTTTCTGTTATCTCAAGTTTTAACTGCGAAGGTGACACATCATATTTCTCCACCAAACCAGTAATACTTTCGTATAAATCCGATAAATAAAAATCCTTTGCCGAAATATTTACTGCTATTGAACGCTCAAAATAGCCTTCTTCCTTCCACTGTGCCAACTGACGACACGCCAATTCCCAAACATAGTAATCCAATTTCGCAATCATACCATGATTTTCGAAAATTGGAATAAATTCGCCTGGGAACACGATACCACGACCGGGCTTGTTCCAACGAATCAAGGCTTCCGCACTAACCACACGCTGTGCCTCTAAATCCAGCTGTGGCTGAAGATATATAACAAATTCATCATTCAGCAACGCTCTATCCAGTTCATCCAGTGTCGTTGTTTCATGAATTCGCTTATTTAAAATCTCCTCCTGATAATATGCAATTTCCTTTTGCATATCTCCCTTCATGGATTCGACTGCGATAAACGCTCTATCATACATACTATCCACATGAAGCGAGGTATCTACAATTTCGTATACACCCGTATAACAATGCACCTTCATTGAATAGTTCTTTTTCTCCAAAACTCCATGCACAATTTCGAGGAATTTCTCTTCCACAAAATCCGCTTTTGGAATAAGGAGTGCGAAACGGTCCCCACCGATACGCGAGAACACCCATTTACGCCGACAGTTTTCACGATATGCTTGTGCAAATGCTAAAAGCAAATCATCACCTGTCGCAGTTCCTAAAATCTCATTAAACAATTTAAAATGATAGATATCTGTTGCAACCATCAAAAATTTTTCATTGGGATTCTCACGCAAGGTTTTTGCCACGATTTCAAAGAAATAGTCACGGTTCCAAAGCCCTGTCAACTGATCTCTTGTCGCATATAAAGTAGCTTCATCCTTCAAACGTTCCTGTCCGCTAATATCGGTATATACGATCAAAGTACCAACAAAACGTTCCTTCTTATCCCATAATTCCTGTCCATGAATCAGATAGGTCTTTCCTTCTATCACTTTTGTACGCGTAAATTCGCGTTCCTTGTCACGTCGCTTGCTACGTTCCTCTATCGTATAGTGCAACCCATTCTTTTGAACAAAATCCTGCATTGGGTAATAGGTATACACACCCAGCATACGTTCTGCTGCCTCGTTATACACCTGCAGATTATCGTTGTAATCAAACATCAGAACAGGCTCTGCCATATGATTGATGGCAAAGGTCTTCATCTGCACTGCACGAAGCAATGGATACTGGAAATAAATATAATAGGTACACATAATCCCCATGGACACAAATACTACCGTAAAGATATTCATATTTCCTGTAAGTAATCGTCCACCAACAATCAGAAGTGTTCCAATCGCAAACACTACACTGCTTAGCAAATAGCGTATACGGTATACACGCGCCACCATCTGTGCCTTACGAACCATTACAACAACTACCATTGCCATGATAAATCCGTAGCCTACCAGATGAAGCACGGATAACCATGTCCATTCCGTTACAATATATGTACTATTTCCAATCTCTACCGCTGAATATTCAAAGAACAACCCCGTAAAAGCATTTATCAAAAGCAACACATTTTCCATTAAAATCAAAACGATACTGACTTTTACATTCGCTTGAAGCTTTACCTGCCAGGAATGAATACGTTCATAAGTGTATAGCAAGAACAGATAGCATATCCAACTCTCTAAAATCATAACCACCGCATGCAGTATTTCCAAAATTCTGACATCACCAATAAACAATGACATCAAATATGCCACATTCATAAAAATGCCCAGCATCAACTGCGTACCAATACGTTTAGTGTTTTGTACATTATTGGTAACTATCTGCATTAATAACACCGATAAAATCACAGTTATCATTACAAACAAAATAGCTAAACTACTTCTTTCCATACCTGCTCCTAATCTTCAATCCCTACAGCCTCTTTGGCTAATCGATCTGCTTCTTCATTTCCTTCAATACCCGAATGGCCTTTTACCTTTACAAAGGAAATTTTTATCTCGTCTTTTACCTTCTGCATAAATTCATAATAAGCAATTGTGCCTGCTTTGTTTCGCTTCCAACCGCCCGTTGCCCACATTTCAATGCCCATGTAGTCATAATATATAGTCAGCTCTGCAAGCCCGAGACTTAAGGCTTTTTCTACAGCCGCCATGCTTCCTAAGATTTCACCTGCGACATTGTGCATAGAGGCTAGTTCTTCCTCCTCACCAGCACCCTGCAACACATGCTTTTTCCCATTCGCTACCAAGAATCCGCCATATCCATATACATTGGTTACAGAATTATACGAGCCATCCACAAAAGCGTAAGCCTGTGCAATTGCACCTGCTTCAATCACATCCATCTCACTTGCGTCCTTTTCCAAGAAGCTTTCCGCATCTGCAATTGAACCAAAGCTTTTGTATTTTGCTCCTGGATATCCGTCTACCATAGCCTTGCAATCTTCCCAGGTCAGATAGATTCCAGGCGTTTTTCCTACACGCACCGCATAATATTTTTTTGCCACTTTTTATTCCTTCTTTACTATTTCTTGATACTCTTACGACGGTTTTGTTTCTGCTCGTAAAGCAATGCATCCGACTCTTTGTATAATTCTGCTAAATCAGCGCCCGCACCACAGATAAACTCCTTGATACCAACCGAAATTTCCACATAAAACGGCTGCTCCGATTTCTCATTAAAGTCTTTTGCATAATCTTTTAGTTGCTGCATAAGTGCCACTTGATCGAAATTTTCTTCTGGAACAAATATTGCCGTAAACTCATCTCCACCAAGTCTTCCCACCACAGCTCCCGCTGGCATACATTTTGTAAGGTATTGCGCCGCAGTCGTAATCGCAAAGTCACCTGCTGCATGTCCAAAACTGTCATTGATTTCTTTTAAATGATCCAAATCCGCAAATAACAGATATCCTATTTTTCCAAGGTTTGCTTGTGCAAGCTTATAGGCATTTTCTACAAAACCGCGTCGGTTATATATCTTCGTCAATTCATCGTACATCGAAATCTCGCTCAAAATACGATTCTTTTCTTCTAATTCTCGCTGCATCTGTCTCTCACGAATATTCATATTGATAATTCGACGAAGCGAACCTAGTTGCATGCTGCTAGTAAGCACAAATGGGTATTCTTCCTGATCTGCTTCTACCAGCATAAAACCATACTGTTCCTCACCCGAAAAAATAACAAATGCCGAATACGCTCTCGCTTTATCCTGCGGCAGAATCTTGCCCATGCCTTCGCCATTATATGTAACCGGAATCATTTCTTTCGGACGATAGCATACCGTTTCTTTTTCGTTAAAATATGCTGTTAAATAAATCGTATCTGGTGCCTGAAATTCCTCCTCTGGACGATAGGTCAATTCCTTCAAACCAAAGAATAAATAGGCACTCTTAATGTCCATCGCTTTCAAACGTCCCATAATATAATTCATCTGTTCACGCATATCCAGCTTTGCATTAATTAAATCTGCCGTAAAGGATGGAATAAACCACATCTTTCTATCTGCAGCAATTTTCTCCTGCTGCAATTCATTAATTTCTTGCGAATGTATGTACTGACGAATTGAGCGCAACAATGTCGTTAAATCCACCTGTTTTTGCTCATCCTGCGCAAAATCCATAAATTCAAACAGAACACGTTCTACATATTCCATCAAAAATCGTTTAGAAACAAACGGATGCTGACACATCTTCTTTAGGTTTTTACGCATTGTCTCAGAGTAAAGTTCTTCGTGCTTTTCCTCAAAAATCACATAGATTACTTCATCCAAAAATGCACCTAACCAACTACTATACTGTGCCTTATCCTTTTCATATGGGATTGTTGAAAATAGTTCATCTGTAATAATCTCAACACGTGCTGCCGCGTATTCACGAAGCTCATACAAAGAATGGACTTCTTTCTTTTCATTCAATGCAAATTTACAGCCACAAGACTCTCTCTTGTGGAAATATGCTTTCATCTCCTCAGACTTTGGCATTTTCCCTTTTGCCAAATCAAGTGCAGCATGAATTGCACGATAGCTAAACAAATAACTACTATGTGCCACACTACTTAACGTTGGTTCTAAGCTCTTTGCAATATCCCCATCATCAAAGCCTGTAATAGCGATATCATGACCGACTACCAAATCCCTTGCCGCACAAACTCGATATCCACCCTTTGCCATATTGTCATTCGCAAATACAATTGCTTCTATGTCTGGATAGTTATCTAATAGATATTCTACTTCGGCATCTACGTGCTCGGTATAATTGCCATATACAATCATATCTTCTTTGATTTCTATTCCATGCTCCGCCAAAACATCCTTATAAGCCTTCATACGTCGATTTGAATCATAGTTTCGTTTTGGACCACCTACAAAACCAATCTTTCGATATCCATGATCTTCTACCAGATGACGAACGCACTCCTTCATTCCACTATAATTTCCACCAATCAGATGTGGCACACTTTCATCCTGCACAAAATCCCCCAATACAAGTGTCGGAATTCCCTTGAAACGAGCCACAAACTCGTCAACATCCGGCACATATTTAAAATGTGACAACGAACCATACTGCACAATAATTGCATCCGGCTGAATAAAACGCACGTATTCATATACGGTGTGAAATTGATAATCATAATCCCATGCAAAAGAACCTGCAAGCACATCCTTACAGTGTCGTGGAATATGTGGTCCTAAAAAGAATACCAGATTCACATCCTCTTCTTTTGCACAGTTTCGAAAGCCCGCCATCAAGCGAGTCACATATTCTGATTCCGCATTTCCCGCCATAATTGCAATGGTCGGTCTTTTATCCTTACCCATAGACTAATCCCCCATAAAGCCTATTATCTCCCTATTGTTTTTATTTTACCTTGTTTCTTGTCTAAAGGCAATCTGAATTGCTTAAAATCAGCTTGTATACATGCTTCTCCATACAAAAAGACCACTCCGATTTAGAGTGGTCTTTCGTGACACGGTAGTGTCAATATACACTTTTCATTATTCTACAACGTCAAACTGATTTAACTGTTTGTTTAATGCTTTGATAGCAGATTCAGGAACATTTCCTGCCATACTCATCATCATTTCAACAGCAAAGTTTTCCATCATGCCCCACATTGGCATATCTGGTCCAACCTTGCCCTGAGTCATCTTAGAGAAGAATTCCCAAGCAGCTTCGTTCTTATAAATCTGACCGATAGTAGATTTGATGCTTAATTTTCCTTCTGGGAATTCCATTGGAGCACCATCATCTTCTAAATCTACATTACCTTCTGCTGTAAACCAGTTAGCAGCTCCGCCTTCACCTTCATCCTGTCCTGGAAGAACATAGATTTCTGGTTCTACTTCTACTTTTTCGATAGTCATAGTATCTTTTACATCGCCAGCTACTGCTAAGAAGATGTTATATCCTTCTTCTAAAGCTACATTAAACTTGCAGATGTGATCTACTGGAGCCTGTGTAGCTACTTCTTTTCCGTTTAAGTAAAGAGTTACGCTATCCTGGTTTGTGTAAACCTTGATTTCACGTTCTTCACCAGCACGCTGAGCATAACGTTTTCCGCAAAGGTGAACCATTGGTTCTGGATTCCAGTATGCTTTGTAGATGTAGTAGCTGTCTTTCTTAGTCTTTCTATCCATTGTGATAAGACCTTTGTTGTTACGTCCTGCTACGCCACCTTCGTCACGAGCTGCACAACCGAAGTCAAACATGTTCCATACATGGCTAGACCAAATCCATGGTCTTTCATCAAGAACTTTTGCCATATGTTCATGATACATTGCCTGATAATCTTCTGAGTAATCTTTACATTTTGGTTCTGGACCATGATATGTAATGATACCTTCACAACCATATTCAGAAACACCTAAACAGATGTTAGGATGTTTTTCATGGAAGTTGTCAAGCCATGGACCATTGTCTTCCATTTTGCCGCCATACCAACCAAAGTAATGGTTGTAGCTTTCTGTATCAGTAATATAATGCATTGGTCCATCTACTGGTGTAAATGAAACGTGTGCAATTGTTGTAAGACGTGTTGGGTCCATTTCTTTACAAAGAGCATTGAGTTCTTTGTGATTTTCTACTAACTGTTCAGAGATACCACCGATGAGGATTTCGTTTGAAACGCCCCAGAACATGATAGATGGGTGATTGTAATTCTGAACGATAAGCTCTTTCATCTGTTCGATACAGTTCTGATGAGCTGCTGGATTCTTGCTCATAACTGAAATAAATGGAATTTCAGCCCAGATAGCAAAACCTAATTCGTCACATGCATCATAGAAATCCTGCGAATGCTGATAGTGAGCAAGACGAATTGTATTTGCACCAAGTTCTTTAATTAAGTATGCATCATCATAATGTTCTTCTCTTGTAAGAGCATTTCCTAAATACATAACGTCCTGATGACGAGACACACCACGAAGTGGAGTAAGTACACCATTGATGCTGAAGCCTTCCTGTGGATCACATTTGAATTCACGTACACCAACGTTTACTTCTAAATCATCATAGGTTTCATTTCTTCTCTGTAATTCTGCAACTACAGTGTAAAGATATGGTTCATCAAAATCCCAAAGATTTGCATCTGGAACAAAGATTGTTGTCTTTGTCGCATCTGCTGGACGAACTGCATAGCCTACTTCTTCGCCATCTTCATCAAAAATGCTATACTGAACTGTAAAGTTTTCATCAGCATTTTTAACCCAAGATTCAATTTCAAATGTAGCTCCACCACATTCTGTTGGCTTTGGAGTAACCATGATACCAGGGCCACCATAGTATTCTAAATCAAAGTGTGCTTCTGGAACGCTAATGATATTTACATCACGATAGATACCGCCATAGAATGTAAAGTCCGCATGCTGTGGATATACATAATCGTTTGCTTTGTTGTTAACTGCAACAACAAGTAAGTTTTCTTCATCAGCCTTGCAGTATTCTGTAATGTCTGCACGGAAAGTAGAATAGCCACCTTCATGATAGGTAACCTTTGTACCGTTTACATATACAGTAGCTTCTGAGTTTACACCCATAAATTCTACGAACACTTTGCCGCCAGCAAGTGGCTGTACAGGTGTTTCAAATGTTTTAGCATACCAGTACTGACCTCTGTCATAAGAACCGTTACCGTCACAGCCGTCAACTGCATTCCAAGAATGAGGAACGTCTACTGTCTGCCAGTCTGTTGGATATGCACTTGGCAATCCAACGTCTTCTTGAATGAATTTCCAATTTTCATTGATGTTGATAATATTGCGCATATTAACCCCCTTATCTTCTCTTTGACCACAATTGGTCGGTTATTATTATTCTATGTTTTTTTGAACAGTTTGTCTATATCTTTCGCAAATTTTAGTGTTTTTTTATACAATTTACCTTTACTTTTATTTCCTTATCCAGTTCTCTCGCATAGTATGCGTCTTCATGATGAAATTCAAAACCACACTTTTGCTGTACTCTCATGGAATTATGATTATCTATAGCATAAGCACACCAAATCATCTCTAATCCTTGTTCCTCTAAACCATATTCAATTAATCGCTCACAGGCTTCTTTCATATATCCGTTTCCCCAATAGTGATAGCCCAGCCAAAATCCCACTTCTCCTTGCTTATCATTTTGACAAAATCTACTTTCACAATATGGCATTAAAGAAATGTTTCCTATCACGTTTCCCGTTTCTTTTAAAACCATCGCATAGGTATAGTCATTCATCAGAATATCCCTTAAAACCAAACGACTCTCTCTCAAATTTTTATGAGGCTCCCATCCGCAAGGCGGACCAACATGTGCGTCCTGTGCGAGCAGGTATAAACTCTTTTCATCTTCTATTTTCCATGGACGTAAAACTAATCGTTCCGTTTCTAGTACCATATCACACCTCTTATCCTCTAGCTAAGAATCGATCCATTTCATTCTCATAATATAAGAATAATTTATTGATTTTTGCGCACTTTCTTACATATGCAGAATTGTTTGCAGTTCATTTTCTCTCTTAATAAGATAAACTTAATTATTTATGTTGACGCACAAGAAAGGAAAGCTCATGAAAAACAATCAAATTGGCATTATGCTCAAAAAGTACAGAAAAATGAATGCGCTTTCAGTAAATGACGTAGTCGTAGAGCTTGAAGACAAATACGGTGTCAAGGTTGCTGAGAAAACAGTATATGGCTGGGAATCCAATCAAGCTCATCCAACCACAGATGTCTTCGTTGCCCTATGCGACATGTACAAAATTAATAACATTTCTGATATTTTCAATTCCAGAGAACCAAAAGGGTTCCCTATCACTGCAGAAGAACGTCAGATAATCGAAAATTATCGACAATATCCAGAAATGCAGGGAGCTGTCCGCAAAATCTTGAACATGGACTAAGCCAAATATTCCATTAAGCGATCAATGTGTGGCTGATAACAAGCCCTCATCTCTACATCATCTGCAAAACTGTCAAATGAAGGGCTTTCTTCTGATTTGCAATCAATAGCAGCAAAGATGTCCATTGCTAATTCTCCTAACAGAATTTCGGCAAGCTCCTTTGCTGTTTCAAAACGAACAAAGGTATCATAGTAGTTAAACTCTTTGTTATAGCGGCTAAAATACCATTGTCCCTTCAAAGATTCTGCCACATCAAAATCGGTTACCTCAAATAGTGCTTTGTAATCTTCCAGGATTTTCTCAATTTTTTGTTTTTCGTTCATAGTTTCTTTCCTCCTTTTGCAACCATCTGGTTGCTTTTAACTCTTGTCTTTTGGTACATATCGCATTTCATTTACAGCATATACCGTGACAAAAGCCGACGGATCCACTTTTGTAATATAGTTCATCAACTTTAAATATTCATTTTTATCTACAATCGTATTAATTTCCGTGTGTTGTGTATCCGAATAGGTTCCATACGCATGATACTTTGTCGCACCACTATGCAATTCATGCAGAATAAAATCCAATATTTCTTCTTCTTTTTTTGAAATAATACACACTCGCTTTTTAATCGTAGACCCGAAAATGAAATAATCTAAAATGATTCCGCCAAAATAAGTTCCCAACACACTAAGAATTACCGTTTTTAAGTCATAGACCAGAATAGAAGACAAGGCCACTACCATACCAGCCAATCCAACCGCTTTTCCCAGTTCCATGTGAAGATACTTATTCATAAATTTGCCAACGATATCTAAGCCGCCAGAAGAAGCATTACGAACAAACAACATGGACTGCCCAATACTCACCACGCATATATAGCAAATCACATCCAATGTCTGATCGTTAGTCAAAGACACGTTATTGGGAAACATCACCTCAAACACTCCCATAATAATAGGAAGCAACAATGCAGTATAAACTGTCTTTGCGCCAAACTCCTTCCCAATGAAGATAAACCCAAAAATTAACAAGGCTACATTCATTATGAGGGTTAAAGTCGCAATTGACAATGGTACATATCTGGAAAGTATCATCGCTAGAGCTGCAATACTTCCCACAGATACATTACTTGGAACCATGAAAAAGAATACTGCAGCGGCTACCACCGCAGTTCCCAAGGTAATCATCACAAAATCTATGATTTTTTCTGTTATCTTCATCTTTACTCCTTCTCTGCCACGATATTCTGTATCCACACACCACTACGCACCATAAAGAACCCTATGGTCGCCTTAACAATCTCCATCGCCTGTACGAGGAAAAATACTGTTATAATTGGCAAGGTTGTATGTTTTGCTAAGAGCGTCGCCACCGGAATCACTAACACCCATGTGTACACACTATCAAACAGGAAGGTAACAACCGTTTTCCCTCCAGTACGAAGTGTAAAATAGCTACAATGACAAAATGCATTCAGCGGCATAACGGCTGCTGCAATCATGATAAAGTTACGTGCTAGCTCTTTGACCCCTTCTTCCGTTGCATAGATGCTTGGAAACCATTGTCCCACGACCATCATAATGAGTGCCACACCAGAACAACAAACTACATCAAAGAAAATCAATTTACGGTTGGTTTCTTTTGCTTCTTCTAATCTTCCTGCCCCTAATAACTGTCCAACAATAATTGAAATACATCCACCGAGCTGGATATATACGATATTAAACAGATTGGTAATCGTAGAGGAAATATTCTGTGCTGCCACGACTTCCAGACCTCTTACTGCATAGCACTGTACAATGGCTGCCATCCCCGTTGCCCAGAACATTTCATTCAACATAAGTGGAGTTCCTTTTTTCAGGATATCCTTTAAGGTATTCTTTGGAATATAGAGGCTCTTATATGCGCCCACAATATATTTATTCTCCTGCTTATGTGCATGGGTCCATACTATAACTATCGCACATTCCACAAATCGTGCGAGTACTGTTGCAACTGCTGCGCCCTGTACGCCGAAAGCTGGAATCGGTCCCACACCAAAAATAAGTAGAATGTCTAATATTAAATTCGTCACCATCGCAACTATCCCTGCTAGCATAGGCACCAGGGTATGCCCCGTTTCTCGTATCGAGCTAACATAGGTCTGATTCAAGGCAAACGGTGCCAATCCAAAGAGCATAATCGCCAAATACTGCTCTCCATACATAAGTGCCAATTCAACATTTCCAATTTCTCCTGTATCGCTCAGATATAACCCGATCAGCTCTGAACTGGCAAACACGCCTAGCAGAATCGCAATTCCAACCAACACTGTAGTCGTAATTAATTTAAAACGAAACGCATGTTTTTGCCCCTCATAATCACCTTTTCCAAAAAACTGTGTTCCAAAGATTCCAGCTCCTGAAACACCACCAAATACACAGATATTAAACACAAACATCAGCTGATTGACAATCGCAACCCCAGACATCTGCTCTGTTCCAATCATCCCAACCATGATATTGTCCAGGAAACTGACAAAACTGGTAATTGCATTCTGTCCAATCATTGGCAGTGCAATAAACAGCACTCTTTTATAAAAGCCTTTATCCCCTATAAATTTTTCTTTAAAACTAGTTCCTATACTCATTTTCAATGCAACAATTAATTTTTGTTGTATGCTCCCTTACTATAATCTTCTAATACCTGATTCAAAAGCTCTGGATTGTCTGTCATAATACAGTCACACCCTAGCCCAATCAGTTCCACCATTTCCTCTTCATCGTTAATTGTCCAGTACTGCACTGCAATATTTCTGCGATGTGCACGGTCAATGATGCTCTGCTTGTTTAAATGAAGCTCGATTCCCAAATCATAGCTTGTTGGAATTTGCAAACACGCAAAGTCACTATTGTCGAATAAATTCACTCCCAAGAAGTGCGTGAGAATAAACTTCGCAGCAGTTCCCGTAGGTGCACCACGCAAAAGTTCTGGGTACTTTGTCTTTAGTTCCTCCTCAATCTCATCATGGAAGGTTCCCACTACAATCTGATCCATATATTCTGGATACTGTTCCAACGTTTGATACAGGATTTCGCAAGCCTTATATCCTAAGTCCTCCCCATTTTTAATCTCTACAATAAATAGCAAATCTGGATTACTCTCATAGAATTCCTCAAACAGCTTATCTACCGTCGCAATCTGCAAACCGGTGCCTTCTAAATCTGTTTCGTCTTTGTAAATACGCTGTCCATTTTCATCCTCAAAGTAATAGCCAAAGTTATACTGCTCCAGCTCCGCCAATGTCATATCCTTGATATAATGTCTGTTTTCCTCATTATCGCAAAGTTCTTCTACTTCTTCCAATGAAATATCTCCATTGACATTACAGGTTTCATCAATATAGGAATCGTGGTTGTATACCAAATATCCATCCTTAGTCAAATACAAATCACTTTCAATAATATCTACACCAATCGTATTTACTGCTTCGCGGAATGCCAGCATGGTATTTTCTGGATTATTATCTCCACCACCTCTATGTGCCGCAATCATAGGAAGCTCGCCTTCTTTTACTACAAATGGGTTACTCTCCACATTCTGCTTTGGTGGAATCACATTTATGATTACCAGGAAAAGTACTACCCCTACTAATATACAACCGAATACTTTTAAAATCTTATGTTTCTTCATATTTCTTCTCCTCTGTGTTACAAATATTACTATCTTTTTATTATACTCCACTCCAGTTTTCACTACAAGAAAAAAAGAGGTCAGTCACCTATGTGGTGACTAACCTCTTTGCTTATAGCTTTTAAGCCTCGTACAGCTCTGCAATTAAATCTACAACTCCCTCTATACCCAATCTACTAGAGCTGAGTGTAATATCATAGCTGTCTGGCACACCCCACTTCTGTTTTGCAAAAGCCTGATAGTATTTTGCACGGTCTCTGTCTGCAAATTCTATTGCATTTACAGCTCTTTCGTGGGTCATCTGTCGTCTATCCATCATACGCTGCACACGCTGTTCTTCCTCTGCCGTAATAAATACACTAATCACATCCTCATGGTCACGTAGCACATAATCTGCACAACGACCAACAATCACACATGGGCCTGCTTCTGCTAGCTTCTGAATCACCTTGGATTCTGCAACAAATAGCTTCTCACTCATTGTTGGCTCATCATCTTTCGAGTGGTCCATCATGTGATACAATTTGCCTTTGCCAAAGATAGCATGATAACCTTTTGCAAATTTCTCAATATAATCCACTACGAGCTTTTCATCTACTTCATTCACATCTACGGCATCAATATCCTCGATATCCAACTCTTTGATAGCGGCTTCTACTACGTTTCTATCATGTAATGGAATATTCAGCTTTTCTGCCAAAAGCTCTGCGATTTCATGTCCACCACTACCAGTCTGACGGCTAATCGTAATAATCTTTCTTCCCATAATGCAACCCCCTTTTTCCTTTGGAATTATCAGTCAATTCCTCTTGTTTGTTATATTATATCAGAAAATTTACAATTATGGAATACTTTTTAGCCTGTTTTCTATTCTTTTACTGGTTTTTCCTAGGAATTATACAAAGTCTTCTCGCATTGGTGTAAAGATATCTAAAATAATCCCTTTTTCCAGACACTTGCAGCCATGAACAATATCATTCATCTGAAGCATACTATCGCCTGCTTCTACCACCTTTACTTCATCCCCAATGGTAAATTCAAATTTTCCAGAAACCACATAGGTAATCTGAGTATGTGGGTGGTGATGCATAGCACCTGCTGCTCCTGTCTCAAAATGATTTTCCACGCACATCAGATCGTCGCTATACGCAAGTATTTTTCTGGCAATTCCTTCGCCGCAGGTTTCTAAGTCGATATCTTGGTTGTAAATCCATGGTTGATTTTTGGTTGATTTCATAGTCGTTAATCTCCTTTTTGTTCTGTCTCAATTATAATGAAGATTTGAGTTTTGTACAACTAGAAATCTTATGTGTATACATCATAACCCTGTTTTTCCACATCATAATGTAATTTCGATTGACAATTTCTATAAAACATGCTATTAAAATATTAGAGTTCTGAATCTCGTAATCTACCGTCTCTAGGGATGGGCTGAGTAATTCAGAACTTTTTTCTGTATCAACATGATGAATATAAAAATGGTTTGAACCTACTTTCTTGCACACAACAATTCTAACACTAAACACTTCCCCATCTATGGTTACTCTACTTCTAAAATATGCATATTTATTTTTCTGCTCTCCATGATAGTTTTCCACTTCGTCCTCTATCAAATCCGCATTTTGTATCAATTGGGGTAAATATCGTAAGGTGGCTATCTTCTGTATTTTTACATTTTTTGGAAGATGCTGAAATCGGGTTCCATTCCCCAATGTCTCCTTTATCCCTCTAGTTGTCAATCTTATAACCATATTTGTTTTTTCATTCAATAGATTTCCCTGTTCAAAGAATTTTCCACTTTTCAAAATAGCAATTACTTCTTTTTGAACAGCAATATAATCGTTCCACTTGCCCTCTAGATTATATAAAGAGAGTTCGTCCTTTGTATTAATACTTATCATTATATCCTCCAATATTTAGTTGTAATCACTTGGGATTGTATGACGAAATGCCAAGACCAAGTAGAAAAGAATAGAATCCTTATAGACGAATTATATATCATTTTTGAAAATAAAACAACCCACAATATTGCCACAAATTATTGCTGCATCATTGCAGGTTGAAGCTCTATCATTTTCTTCTCATTTTTAAGATTCGATTCCTATTAAATCGTTGCATCATTACAAACATCAAATCAAATATTGCACCACATAACGATGTAATAAAGAATACCCAAAAATCTCCAAACCATATAGATGCAATGATTGGAAGAAAACTAAAAAAAACGTTTGTTTCATGTACCAGTTCTGATTGACAAGTAGCCTGTATAATTTCATCCCAACTATGTTTTGATACATCAAAAGTATCCTCATCATAAGTTGGCATTCTACTCTTCCATTTTTTCACTCCCAACTTCTGATAAAGTTTCATCTCTGTATCACTAACCTGATACCACTTTTTCGTGTAGTCCGCTTTGTTCTTCATCAGAAAATTAATAACACTACCAACCGTTAATCGAATAATAAAATGGTATGCTACCGTTCCGCATGTAATCGCACATGGTAAGAAAAATTTGTTACATGTAACATAATATAATATGCTAAATACCACCGTCAAAAATAAAGATAGAATCGCAATTTTCTTCATTACTTTCGCCATAGTATACCTCTCTGGATTTCCTTTGTGTACATAAATTTTTTATTTACTCTGATAAACTGAAAGTTCTTTATTTTTCCGCCTGATTATCTTTAAGCGATGAAATAGATATGCTTGCCAAACCAATACCAAGCATAACAAAAGCAGAATTTGTATCTAATTCCCCTAAAACAGAGAGCACAGTTACTGCAATACCCATTGCTAATCCAATTCCTTTCAGTGCTGTATCAACAATCTCTTCTACTTTATTCTTCCCTATATTGCCTTTCGTTTCTGACTTTACCTGCATTAACTCATCTACTGATACTTCAAATATCTCTGCTAACTTCGGAATTGAATTTATATCTGGAAAAGATAAATCTCTTTCCCATTTAGAAACTGCCTTATCTGTTACTCCCATTTTCTCAGCCAATTCTAACTGTGTCATTCCTCTTTCTTTTCTTAATGATGAAATCATCATACCAAGCGTCTGTTTTTTCATCTGCTCGTTCCTCCTTGTATTTGATGACTGCATCCTATCACATCCTTTCAAAACTACTCAACCGACCTATAGTTTAGTTTTCTCAACCTATAGTTTACCTCTGATTACTCTACTATAATCTGAGATGTCTCTTAAAAATTATATAATTCATTATATCGTCCCGTGCAGATTTAAACAACATTTATCCTTTAAATATATATTCCTCTAAAGACACCTGATTAAGAATTTCTTGCGACATTGTAAGTTTATGCAAATTAAGCCCATTTGCCACATAACAAACCTTTTTATATACATCGTCAGATGGTAATTTTGAAAAAATGGCCAATACTTGCGACGGATTATTTGTCATTTTCTTTATATCTTCTAACAATGATGAGGCTGGGACATAATAATCCTTCTTTGAGTCTTTAATAATTCCCAAACAAAAATTCACATTTCCAATCACCTTATCAGCTACTAAATATGGTCTTATACCATTGTATCCGCCTGCAATTTTCGTTATCTCTTGAATCTTCATCAGCGCTGGTAATGCTGCCAATTTCAAGTTTGTTGTACCATCTTTTTTAAACTGGATCTCATTCTTACCAAGTCTATTATTCAAGCATTTATCATAAAACAATTCTGCAACATGATTACGAATATCACCCTTTTCATCCACTAATTCTAATCCTGAAAGATGTTGAAAATTCCCTTTTCCAAAATATACCTCAAAATATTTTATATGATTATCAGCTCTATCACGATAGATAAAAATGAATTGTTTCCCTGCCAATCGCTTATCGTAGGCTTTCGCACACTGCATTACAATCGCTCTTGCTTCATCTTTTGTATATGAATGCATAGTCTTCTCCTTTTTAACAAATAAAAAAGAGAGGAAAGTCACACCATTGTGTCACATAACCTCTCTTTACGGCTAATTTTAGTGTTGTCTGCCAACATCCACTTACGTGGTCTTAATATCGGATTTTAGTGTTGTCCGCCAACGTCCACTTACGTGGTCTCGATATCAGATTAAGGTGTTAGCCCACCCAAAGAAGCACGCTTCTTTGATAATTATATTATACGAATATAATAAAATTATGTCAATAAAATAACCTTAGAATTCACATATGACCTCTTCTATATTCAATTACTTTACTTGGGATTGTATGGCGAAATACCAAGACCAAGTAGGAAGAATAGAATTTCTTATATGCGAATTATATATCACTTCTGACAAAAAATCAACCTGCAATATTTCATACATCTCCTAAATCCGCTCGTACTACCTTGCAGCTCGAATCCGCTTCGCTACTTCTCGCTGTTCGCTGAATGCCGAGTAAACACAGACGCATGTATCGTGGCTGACCGTTGCTTAAAACCAGCAAATACTGGAATATAAGAGTAAATACGCATGAAAATATCTGCGGAGCAGATAGATTGCTTACGCAATCTACGCAAACAAAAAGAACATCGTGTTTCCACTCATAGCACGAACTCCCCTCGAAAATGCTTCGCATTTCCTCGGTGTTCGTTTGACTCACATGAAATACAAAAAGAGCACATTGTCCAGTAAAACTGTCCATGTGCTCTTCTTATATTTCACGTTCGTGCTATTCGTTCATATTACTCCTCTTGCATATTAGCTAACTTCTTCGCCTGGTCTGCTGCTCGGAGCAAATGCATCCACCGAATAGGGCTCGGAACGAATGCATCAAAGACCAACCCTGCACGGAACAAACGCATCCAATGAAAAGGTGCTCGGAACGAATACATCAAAGACCAAAACAGGCTCGAAACAAGTGCATCAAAGCTTTTTCATTTCGTTTTCAAGGTATTCTAGTGTAGCTAAGTAAGTCTTGTTATTAATTAGACCTTCTTTATTTAGCAGATATAGAAACCCTCTTATCAGAACCTCCTTGCGTATCACGACCTGAATTTCTTCCCTTTCTTCCATATTGAACATCCTCCTTCCTTCTTAAAGTGTGGTGATGTTAACATGGAAACTTGATTTATTCAACTTAAAATTGTGGAATAATTGTTTTTTCAATTATTACTTGTATATCAAATTTTTTATCTGGCGTAACAATCGTTAATTTATTGTCCCCATCATTTACAACATTATATAAATCATTGTTTCCCTTGATAATCACTACTCCTTCAATGCTAGATTTTGATTCAATTCGATCACCAATTTTTATCCAATTATATTTTTCTTTCATTAACTCAGTTGCAATTGCAGGCGTTGCGCACCCATACCTCTCCATTTGTCGATTTTCTGAATCCTCGCTTGCAAAATAACATACAGACAAATCTTCTTTCATATCTTCAACATTAAGTGCTGATACTAAAAAACTGTCATTAACTATCATGTTACTAATGGTAATCGCAGTATGACTCAAATTATTTATTTTCAAATATATTACCAAGTAGAGCATTGGAACAACTGTCCATAACTTAGAATCTTGCTTTCTATCTAAATATAGAACATTAAGTATGGCATCAGCTCCTACCGGCGATGGCATGAGAAAAAGTTGTTCACATTTTAGTTTTGTAACATTTCGTCTAAAATTTAGATACGAAACCAATAAGCTTAAAAAAGAAAAAATCAATGCAACTGATGAAATTGTTATTGTAATGTAGTCCTTTATCTCCATTTACTCTTACCTCTTGTATTTTTGATTTTAAACTATATCTTCGTCTTCATTTCACATAATATAATATCTTTAGGCAAAAAACACTTCTACTTACTATTTTCCATAATATATAGCAATTGGATGAAGTACCCACAAATTATTTTCATTTGTAGGTAATATATTTCTTAATGCCTCATTTGCTGTAAATTGCAACGTTGCAAAGAGGTTTTTCTCATCATTTGGATTTGTATCCGCTCCTATTATATTCGTAATCATTCCGACACATGTAATCTCTCCTCCATACTTAAACCCTAAGTCTAATGGATCCACTCGAAAGAATTTTGCATTTAAAGGTACCAAATATCCATCATTAGAAATTAACATTCGATTATATGGTATTAAACCTCTCATTGCTTTTATAATGAGTGCAATATCGTCATATTGCTTATTATTTATTGCAACTGCTTTTTTTATTTCTTCCTTAAAATTTACACCTGCTTTACGCAGTTGTTCTCTATTATGCCCCACTCTTAGTTTCTCTGCTTCTGCCTCTAGTTGCTCAGCTGCATTTTTCTTCAAAAAATCGATTATCCCATTTTTTTCAAATAACCTTTCTAGATAATCTAAATCCACAAAATCAAACACTCGTGTTAACTCGACATAACTTCCTGTTTCTCCCTCACAGTTTGCATCTAACGTAATCTTTAGTGGATTAATATATCCATATGCAATATCAAATGCAGCATCATGCAACGTTTTATTTATAATCTCACGTGAAGTCGAAGTCATACCACCACCTTCTATGCTTTCTAAACTCCCCGAAAGATTCGCTTCTGCTTTTGCCAACCTTGCTATTGAGCCACCAACTGTTCCTTTTGCGTTAACAGCCACATTAAAACTTTCTGTTTCAGTTTCGGTTGAAACCTCTTCATTTGATAAATTTTGTATCAGCCCTTTTTCTGATTGTGCAATAATAGAATTAATTATTTCTGTATCCAAATATAAGAATTGCTTCACTTGTTCTTCTCCTTTTTATTTTACCAATTATACGATATAAAGAGAAACTAAAATCATTTTAAATATAAACGTTCCTTTTTCTCCTCTAAAACCAGCATTTGATGTATTGCAATTTCATTTAATTTCAATAGTCTATCTTTTTGTGGAATTTCATCACGAATCAAAACGGCATTTATGTTTTCCATATTTGACAAACAAATCAATTCATTTATAGATGCATAATCCCTAATGTTTCCTTTTTTATCAGGATTCTCATCTCTCCATTGCTTTGCAGTCTTTCCAAACAAAGCCATGTTCAGCACATCGGCTTCGGATGCATATACAATGGATGTCTGTTGAGCAGTTAAAGCTGCAGGAACCAAATTTTCTTTTATTGCATCTGTATGTATTCTATAATTAATTTTTGCCAGTTCTCGCTTTACATTCCACCCAAGTTGCGCTCGTTCTTCTTCCTTTAAACGTTCGAACTCCTTAATTAGATATATTTTAAATTCTGGGCTTATCCACATACCAAATTCAAAAGCTATATCCTTATAAGCATACGTGCCTCCATATCGACCCGTTTTTGCAAATATTCCTATTGCATTAGTTCTCTCCGTCCATTCTTTCACGCTAATCTTATAACTATTTAAACCTGCGTTGCTTCTAATTATGGCGAATTCGCCATAATTAAAATTAGGATTATGTATCTGCTCCCATATTCCTAAAAATTCTACTGTATTACGATTTCTCAACCAATCAGAGATAAAAAAGTCTCCGTCCTTGGCTTTTAGCATGTCCGTCAAAGAAATGTAATCTTTATCATCTATCGTTAAAATTGATATCTCTTCTCCTTTTACATTAACGCTAGTTCCCATATCGTTCCTCCTGTACAAAAACTAATAACAAACATTTGTTCTGTTGTTACTATAACATACTCCTTCTGCACTTTCAAGAACTTACGTTCGCATCGTAACAAAAAATACCCTTAAATAAATAATTTATTTCTAGTTGTGCAGAACTAAATTCAACAAAAAATACCTAGTGACATTTGCCACTAGGCACTACTATATAGCATAAATTTACAATTCACTCAACATATTTCCATCCAAGTGACATGTACTAATATGTATGATTCCACGGAAGTCTTTTTCCCACATAACAAGTTCTAAAATAGTCAAGAATCATCTTATCAATTTCTATCACCAACTCACGAATTATATTCATATTATTGTGAACTTGTTGTATACTAACATATTGTTCTGCTCTAACTCGATGCGCAATTTCTCCACGAAATGATATAACACCATCTAAATCATTAATTCCATGCAAATTCTCCACCGTAGAATTATTAATCCCAACTAATTTATGAAACAAATCTGTTATTTGTCGCTTCTTAGGTGTATTTAACTTTTCTGTTTCATATTCAACAATAATTCGATATACATCTCTCCACCCTTCATCACACAAATTTGTTGGTGGAACACCATTATTTTCATTCTTGACATATCGATTTATTGTGTCTTTAACACTACCTGGCAAATTCTTTGCGTCCCTAGCGAAGGAAATATGCTGTCTACAACATTCTTTTATCACATCTTCAATATATACCTCAAATGCAGATGCCAGAAATATAATAGCGCTACGTGTTATATGATCATATGCAGCTCTTCCTCTCTGATTTCTTCTTGTACGTATTTCATCATACGACCCCTCTAATCGGTTAACAGTCTCTAAATTAACTAAAAACTTACCATACGCTTTTGTCGGCATAATTCTTCTCCTTATGTAAACTATTATTTTCTCTACATCCTTTATAATAATCTCATTTAAGATACTTTCTAATTATACCACTTTAAAATTTTTTATACTTACCATATATGGTACTATAATCATTAATATTTCATATACTGCATAACTTTGAATACTTTTATTGTATAATTTATCCAACCTATTAAAAACTCTATATCAGACACTTTAGCTGATATAGAGTTCTATTTAACAAACACAATATGCTATTTTTTACTCAAGCAAAACTCGTTAAAATCCTTTCCAAAGGTACTCACATTTAACATCATTGGCATTCCTGCATTACTTCCCCCTAAAGATATTGAATGTAATGTTGAAACAACTAAACCATAATTTTCTAGTTGTAAAATTGAACTACGAATTATGGAAGGATCCACCCCTGGCTTTGTGATTTGCAAATCAACTACATTTGGATTTTTTAAGATAAATTGAAATAATTCAATTTGTAATGGCGTAATCTGTTTTAAAACATCCAGAAATAATTTTCGTTTCTCATAATTACCATTAGTTGGCGATGTCAAAATATTCTTAAAATATTCCTTATACAATTGTCTTTTATATTCCAAATGTTCATTCTCAATTCTATCTGTCACCTCATCTATTAATGACATTAGTTCATCCTTATTATGCTGCTCCAAGCTTGGAAGTTGGCTATTTTTTAGTTCACTACTGATTTCTTTTAAAGTTTGTTCAATCCTCTCCACTCGTTTTTCCTGTTTATATCCAAAATATAACGTTGCAAGCGGACCTCCAACATACGGAATTGTTTGTAATCCTGCATTCACAATCAATTCAATTTTATCTTTATTCTCCATATTACACTCCTTTCACAAAAGGTATAATTATTTCAAGTTCATATTTATGCTCTTTTTGCCTCAAGCCTCGTTGCATGCTTCCACGATTCACCATCGTCTTTTGAATATATGCTTTCCCAACTAAAACTATTTTCCGTTATATTTTTAAAATTCCACTGCCAAATGGTCTTATCAGTTATATCTTTGTTAATTCGTGTTTGTATGATGTCATTATTAATTTCTTCTGCGATTAATCTGTCAACGCTCCATTTGAAAACATATACAATATTCCATTTTTTAGGGTTGTCCATCTAACAACATATCCAGTCTCTAATTCTTTTACAAAATATGGATTAGTTCCATCTTTGATCATATTGATTCTTTCACATATAAGACACATATCCTTCTCCTTCACATTTCATCTTATTGATTCAATTTCTCATAAAATCATCAATACTTTCTAAAATGTCCTTATGCGTTTGATACGAAAAACTATCTGCATTGATATTAATTATTTTTCCAATAATTTCTTCTTTTCTAGAATACTCAGTATATTCTTTAAAATCATCAAACACATCCAATGTTGTACTTAAATGCACTGGATGTCTATTTTCGTTGTATATGCGATTAAGATATCGCTTGTGTAATGTTTCCACATCTCCACGAAGCACAAGTGTAAGCACCTCGTAATTATTCTCGTGTGCAATTTTATGTAATCTTTCTAGCTCTACTTTATGAAAATTTGCTTCTAAGATAAGGTTTTTGTCAAGTTTACAAAATTCTGAAAATGTATAAAACATCAATTCCGTTGTTGCTTTTGATAGTTTCAAATTTTCTTCTCTATTAGAAAAACCAATGGTATCTCCTAAAACCTCTTTAATTGAATCTTTATAAAACACAGTTGTATCATATCTTTTAGATAAGAGTTTTGCAAAAGTTGATTTTCCAGTTGCCAAGTCTCCCATAATCAATAATAGTTTTTTCATAATCCCTCTCCATAAAATAGATTTATATACCTCATTATAAAGTATCCCACAAATTTACACAATAATATTTCTTTAACTCCTGTACAGCCTCCCGCAACCGAACTCCCCCTCCAACTCCATACAAAAAATGCCCTATATCAGCCACTTAACTGATATAGAGCACCTCATTTTTCCAACTCAACTATTCAATTTGTCAACTCGACCTATTAGATGCACTAGCTTCCTACTCTTCCTGCATATTCGCTAACTTCTTCGCCTGGTCTGCTGCGATACATGCGTCGATGATTTCCTGAATGTCTCCGTTCATAATTTTATCCAGCTTATACAAAGTTAAGTTGATACGATGGTCTGTACAACGGCCCTGTGGGAAGTTGTAGGTACGGATTTTTTCGGAACGGTCACCAGTACCAATCTGGCTTCGACGAGCAGCAGATTCAGCGTCCTGCTGTTTCTGAAGTTCTAAGTCGTAGAGCTTTGCACGAAGGAGTGCAAATGCTTTTTCTTTATTCTGAAGCTGTGATTTTTCGGTCTGGCTATAAATTACGATACCTGTTGGATAGTGGGTTAAACGTACTGCGGAGTCAGTGGTATTTACACACTGTCCACCATTACCAGACGCTCTCATAACGTCGATTCGGATGTCTTTTTCATCAATCTGTACGTCTACTTCTTCTGCTTCTGGCATAACTGCTACTGTAATAGTAGAGGTATGGATACGGCCTGCGGATTCGGTTGCAGGTACACGCTGTACACGATGTACACCGGATTCATATTTCATCTTAGAATATGCTCCCTGACCGGAAATCATGAAGTTTACACTCTTCATACCGCCGATACCGATATCATCAACTTCAAGAGTTTCTACTTTCCAACGCTGACTTTCTGCATAGTGAATATACATACGATATACTTCTGCTGCAAACAAGGCGGATTCGTCACCACCTGCACCTGCACGGATTTCCACGATAACGTTCTTGTCATCGTTAGGGTCCTTTGGAAGAAGTAAAATCTTAAGCTGAGTTTCAAGCTCTTCTACACGCTTTTTCGAGTCGTTTAATTCTTCTTTTGCAAGCTCACGCATTTCTTCATCTGATTCTAATTCGAGCATTTCCAATGCGTCCTCGATATTCTGCTTGCTCTGCTTATATTCCTTGTATGCTTCTACGATTGGAAGCAAATCGCTCTGCTCCTTCATGAGCTTACGGAAACGATTTGCGTCGTTTGCCACGTCTGGCTCACTCAGTGTATTCATAAGTTCTTCATAGTGATGAAGTAAATCTTCTAATTTATCAAACATAATCTTATCTCCTATTCAAAAAACGTCTTTATAGTTTTACCAAATATTCTTAATAAAATCAATAGAAAGACGCTACAAACCACCTATCACAACGCGGTCATTTCCCGCCAAATCCTTCACTACTCGCACATCCTGATATCCCGCTTCTTTCATAAGACTAGATACAGCTTCGCCCTGGTCATATCCGATTTCAAATAATAGTTTGCCCTCTGGCTTTAAATATTCCGAAGCAACAGCTATTATCCTGCGATAAAAATGCAGTCCATCTTCTTTTCCATCTAGCGCCTGGATAGGCTCATAAACCGCCACTTCTGGCATTAGTCCACCAATTACATCCGTAGGAATATATGGTGGATTTGATACGATAACATCAAAGGTATCGCTAACATCCTCAAACAAATCACTACGTTCAAAGGTCGCCGTCACATTGTTGAGCTTGGCATTTTCCTTTGCCACATTTAATGCCTGCTTGGATATATCATATCCATAGCCCTCTACATCTACTACATTCTTTAAGATACTAATAAGGATACAGCCGGAACCAGTACACATATCTAGTACTTTCATCCCTGGACGAACCACTTTCAGTGCTTGCTCTACCAAGGTTTCAGTGTCCTGTCTTGGAATCAGAACTGCATCCGTCACACGAAATGGCAATCCCATAAATTCCTGTTCACCAGTAATATACTGCAAAGGTACATGTTCTGCACGTTTTCCGAGTACACTTTCATACTCCGCCACTTGTTCCGCAGACATCTGCTCATCCATGTGAACATAATAGTGCGTGCGGTCAATTTTGCATACGGCTGTCAAAAGAAGCCACGCATCGTTTTTCGCATCTTCTATTCCAGCAATATTTAGTTTTTCTTCCCCAAAACTAATTGCTTCACGATAGGTCATACTAAGTTTTCCTTTTGCCATTCTTTCCAATCAAATACTGCTTCTACTGCCGCAATACCGACTTCTATCATATCATCATTCGGCTCTAATGTTGTAATTTTCTGCATCAAAAGTCCCGGTGCACTAATTGCATTTACTAGCCAGTTGTCATATCTGCCTGCGATACGAATGATTTCGTAAGACACGCCTGCGATAACTGGAATCAACAGCAAACGTATCACCAGTTTCAAAATACCAGATTCCACTTCAATAAACATAAAGAAGAAAATGCTAATAAGTATTACTAAAAACAAAAAGCTTGTACCACAACGCTTGTGTTCCTTGGAACTATTTCTTACATTTTCTACGGTAAGCTCCAAGCCCTGCTCCACGCAGTTGATACATTTATGCTCTGCTCCGTGGTACATATAGGTTCGCTTGATTTCTGGCATAAGGGCTACGAGACTCACATAACCGATAAAAATCGCCAGTCGCACCATGCCCTCTAATAATGTTATCACAAAATGTGATGAAATAAAACTCTGAAAAAACATAGAAATCAGATAAGGCACTACAAAAAACAGTCCCACCGCCATTAGAACTGCCAGTACAACAGTCCATCCCATCATGGCTTTTTCTTTTTCCAAATCTATCTCTTCTTCCTCATCCTCGATAAACTCTGCCGAATGAAAAAGACTTGTCATTCCAAGATACAAGGAGTCTACAAAATTAAACACACCTCGTACAAATGGTATTTCCTTTAATTTCTTATTCTTCACAAACCCTTTACATCCAAAGGTCTGTACATCAATTTCTTTATCCGGCTTTCGCACTGCCACGGCATATGAATCACCATTACGCATCATAATGCCCTCTAAGACAGCCTGTCCGCCTACACCTGAATATTTCATCTTAAAACCTCAATTATAAAGCAAAAAAGGTTGAGATTCTATAACCTCAACCTTCTTAAACACTTTTTTATTTCATGCCGTATTTCTTATTGAACTGTTCAATACGTCCACGAGCCTGAGCAGCTTTCTGCTGACCTGTGTAGAATGGATGACATTTAGAACAGATTTCTACGTGGATAGACTGCTTTGTAGAACCTGTTACGAATGTGTTACCACAGTTACAAGTTACAGTTGCCTGATAATAATCTGGATGGATTCCTTCTCTCATGATTTTCACCTCTTTAATAATCTTATCGTTTTCAGTTTCTGTACATCTCTTTACACCCGTATACCCGATCCGTATATGATGCTTACTGCAAGAGACGACACGTTTACGTCCGTTTACATCCCGATAAACAGCTCATTAACTATATCATAACTATTCATAGAATGCAAGACTTATTTTACCATTTCTCAATAATTTACAAATATTTCTATTTTGCATTAAAATAGACGTGTTTTTCGCATCTGGTCGCAGAATTCTTTGTTATTTCTGGTATGTGCAAACATATTTAAAATATTTTCTACCGCTTCTTCTGCTTTCAATCCGTTGAATGCCTTGCGCATTACATCCATAGCTGCCATTTCATCTGCATCTAAGAGTAAATCATCACGACGAGTGCCGGATTTTACGATATCAATTGCAGGGAAGATACGCTTTTCGGAAAGCTTACGGTCTAAAACAAGTTCCATGTTACCAGTACCCTTGAATTCTTCGAATACTACATCATCCATCTTACTTCCAGTATCTACTAATGCGGTTGCCAAAATCGTAAGACTTCCGCCCTCTCTCATGTTGCGGGCTGCCCCAAAGAATCTCTTTGGCATGTGAAGTGCCGCTGGATCAAGACCACCGGAAAGGGTACGTCCACTTGGTGGAACTGTGAGGTTGTACGCTCTTGCCAGACGTGTGATACTATCCAAAAGAATCATAACATCCTTCTTTTGCTCTACCAGACGCTTTGCACGCTCGATTACCATTTCGGATACTCGCTTGTGATTTTCTGGTAATTCATCAAAGGTTGAATGAATGACTTCTACGGTGGTGCCTTTTACGGATTCCTTGATATCCGTTACTTCTTCTGGTCTTTCGTCAATCAGAAGAATCATCAAATGCATCTCTGGATTATTCTTGGTAACAGAGTTTGCAATTTCCTTTAATAAGGTTGTCTTACCAGCCTTTGGCTGAGAAACAATCATACCACGCTGTCCTTTTCCGACTGGCGATACCAAATCTACCACTCTCATCGCAACCGATGCGCCTGGTCTATCCAGATGAATACGCTCATTTGGGAAGATTGGTGTCAAATTCTCGAATTTTGGACGTCTCTGAATTTCTTCTGGTTTCAATCCATTTACAGAGCTTACATATAATAATGCCGCAAACTTTTCTCCCTGATTCTTGATACGAATTCCACCGCGCACCATATCACCTGTTTTTAAACCAAGACGACGAATCTGTGCAGGTGAAACATAGATATCATTCTCACCTGGAAGGAAGTTTTCGCAACGAATAAAGCCAAAGCCATCCGCCATAACCTCAAGGATACCATCTGCAATCTGTCCACTATCCAGATTCTGACTCTCCTCGCGAACTGCTTCTGGCTGATTATTTTCTTTATTTACAGTGTAAACCACATTCTTCTTCTCTGTCTGTGCTGGCTCTGCCTTTGCCTTGTCTTTTTCATCTTCTGCAAGCATAAGTTCCACGATTTGCTCCTTCTTAAGCCCGCTCAATCCTTTAATTCCACGTGCCTTTGCCAAATCCTTCAATACAGTTAAAGAAAGACTTTCATATTTTTCTCTCATAAATTCTCCTATTCAAATAAAATCTACTGGGATATACGCCCGAAACGACAATTGATATTTTCGATGAACACATTATACACCCAAATCTTTCAAATAGGAAGCCCTTTTTTCTTGATTTGTAATTTATAGAATGTTACACTTATTTCATTCGAAAATAGCTCTGCCTTTTGCAGAGTTTTTAATAGGAGAAACATCATGGACATGAGAGAAAAAGCCCTGCTTGCCCACCAGAACTGGAATGGTAAGCTGGAAACAATAGCAAAATCAAAAGTAAACTCCCGCGAGGATTTAAGCATTGCTTACACTCCTGGTGTTGCAGAACCCTGCAAGGAAATTGCGGCAGATGTATCTAAAGCATATACCTATACCTGGAAATCAAACACGGTAGCCGTTGTTTCGGATGGTAGCGCTGTACTCGGCCTTGGAAACATCGGAGCACATGCCGCCATGCCAGTTATGGAAGGAAAATGTGTACTCTTCAAGGAATTTGGTGGTGTAAACGCCGTTCCTATTTGTCTTGACACACAGGATACCGATGAAATCATTGCAGCAGTTAAATATATCGCACCAGGCTTTGGTGGCATCAATTTGGAGGACATTTCTGCGCCTCGTTGCTTCGAAATTGAAGAACGTTTGAAGGAAATTCTAGACATTCCTGTCTTTCATGACGACCAGCATGGTACCGCTATCGTAGTTCTTACCGGGGTTATCAATGCCCTTCGTATTACAGGAAAGAAAAAAGAGGACTGTCGTGTCGTGGTAAATGGAGCTGGCTCAGCGGGTGTTGCTATCACCAAGCTTTTGCTTCGCTACGGATTCACCAATGTCCTTATGTGCGACAAAGAAGGCATCCTTGGAAAAGATTATCCAAACCTCAACTGGATGCAGAAAAAGATGACCGAAGTGACGAACCTTTCCAACGAAACAGGCTCCCTCGCGGATGCACTTGTAAATGCAGATATTTTTGTTGGCGTTTCCGCACCAAATATTGTTACCGCAGAAATGGTGGCTTCCATGAACAAAGATTCCATTTTATTTGCCATGGCAAACCCTGTTCCTGAAATTCTTCCGGATGTAGCAAAAGCTGCAGGTGCACGCATTGTTGGCACCGGACGAAGTGACTTTCCAAACCAGGTCAACAATGTGATTGCTTTCCCAGGTATTTTCAAAGGTGCCTTGGAGGGACGTGCCACTCAAATCACAGAGGAAATGAAGCTGGCTGCTGCGGAAGCTCTCGCAGCTTTGGTTACGGACGAAGAATTAAACGAAGACTTTATCATGCCAGAGGCCTTTGACCCTCGCGTTTCTGAGGTGGTAAGTCAGGCAGTAAAATCTCATATACAATAAATAATTTAGACAGGCTGGAAACATATATGATATACGAGCAACTTCCGCTTCACTTTGGTGAAAAACGCTACTACTCGTTAAATGAATACTGCAAGCAGACCTTTGGAGGCAAGGTATATCGCCTTTCCTTAAATGGCGGTATGACCTGCCCCAATCGTGATGGAACCCTCGGCTATGGCGGATGTTCTTTTTGCAGTGAGGGTGGCTCCGGCGATTTTGCAGCTTCTTATGATATTTCCATATCTACACAACTTACAGAAGCCAAGACACGTATTCAGCAAAAAACCGACTGTCAAAAGTTTATTGCTTACTTTCAGGCATATACCAATACCTATGCCTCCCTCTCTCATTTGGAACGAATTTACACTGAAGCGTTGAAAACTCCAGAGGTAGTTGCTCTTTCCATCGGCACTCGCTGTGATTGTCTTTCAACAGAGGTTCTAGATTTATTAGACCGGCTGTCACATTGTGAGTTTCCCTGTGAACAAGAGAATGGTAGCCTTTCTATGCAGACTAAGCCTATCTGGATTGAGTTGGGACTTCAAACCATCCACGACACAACACACACACGTTTAAACACCCACACCACTGTGGCACTCTTTGATGAAGCTGTGAAAAACCTTCATGCACGTGGCATTCCTGTTATCACCCATGTGATTCTTGGTCTTCCAGGCGAAACCCAGGAAATGATGTTGCAAACTATTTCACATATCGCTTCACTACCTGTCGCTGGTATCAAATTGCAGCTACTCCACATACTAAAAGGTACAAAGCTTGCCCAAGAATACGCAGCTGCGCCTTTTTCACTCTTTGAATTAGAGGAATACTGTGATTTTATCATCGACTGCTTAGAACTTTTACCACCGGACATGGTGATTCATCGTCTCACTGGAGATGGTTCCCGCAAGGTGTTAATAGCGCCTTTGTGGAGTACTGACAAAAAACGGGTATTAAACACAATAAACAAACGGCTAAAAGAAAGAGATACTTGGCAGGGACGACTATTTGATGATAAGATATAGAAAAATATGATTTAGAAAGAGGTTACCTTATGGCAGAACCATTTACCATATACAAACTTACAATTTTATATATGTTGGACAAAGCGGGCTTCCCACTATCCAACACACAGTTATCCAATTTCTTTTTAGAACACGATTACACCGACTATTTTCGTGTGCAGGAGGTTATAGGAAATCTAGTAGATGCAGACCTTATCCTCGCTGAATCTACCCATTCCAACACCCAGTATACACTTACTTCTGCCGGAAAAGAAACATTAAATTTCTTTGCAGATAAAATCACCGAGGGTATCACACAGGATGTTATTACTTTCTTTGAAAAAAATAAAATGACGCTCCGTCAGGAGACATCTGTAATCGCAGATTACTACAAGACCACCAACCAGAACTATGCGGTGCGTTGTCAGGTTCGTTCCGATAACAACAGTGTGATTGATCTTACTGTATCAGTAAAAACCAAGGATCAAGCAGAAGCCATCTGTTCCAACTGGCGCAAGCAACATGAGGACGTATATATGTACCTCATGGATACTCTGATGAAATAAATAATGAACCCCTTGGGAATTTCCCAAGGGGTTTTCGATTAACTGGTTATTTATTTTTCTGTATAGAGTATCCAAATTTTCCCAATTTCTCGCCCATCGAAAAGTATTCGCCATGCGAATACATCACAAGACCAAGTTCATTAATCAGGAACTTTCCAGTTTCATTCATAAATTCATCCTCGACAGTTACGCTGACTACTTCTGCGATGAACATATGATGACATCCTAATTCTTTCTTTTCTACTACCTTGCAGGCAATATTTACAGGACTTTCTTTAATAGCTGGAGCAGTACAGTTTTCTACTGAAAATGCAGTCAAATTCATTTCCTTGAATTTATCGACATTCTTTCCGCTGGTTACACCACAGTAGTCACAAGCTTTAACCAACTCCTCCGTTGTAAGATTTATGACAAACTCACCAGTTTCTTCAATCATATGATAGGAATAGCGTTCTGGTCGCACTGATATCGAAACCATTGGCGGATTTGTACATATAGTACCCGCCCAAGCAATTGTTATAATATTTTTATTCCCTTCTTTATCAGCCACCGACACCATAACCGCAGGAACTGGGTTTAGCATGTTGCCCGGCTTCCATGTTTGTTTTGCCATTTATTTAATCTCCATTTAATATCCGTTATTATTTCTACCAACCATTTAACTCAACTTTAAAATAGTAAATTTACACTAATCCCACTCGATGCATTGTTTCACGCAACCGTTCTATGTTTTTATCTTCCATCTCTGTGAGTGGCATCCGCAGTGTCTTTGTCTGAAATCCTATCAGCTCCAAAGCCTTCTTTATTGGAATTGGATTCACTTCACAAAAGATTGCCTGAATCAGTTCCAGATACTCTAACTGAAGTTTTCGTGCCTGCGAGGCCTCTCCATCTAAATAAGACCACACCATATCGTGTGTCACCTTCGGTACAATATTTGCTAATACGGATATTACCCCAATTCCACCAAGGGACAACACTGGAACTATCTGGTCATCATTGCCCGAGTATATGTCCAACTCTCCTTCTGCTTTTTGTATCACCTCTGCTACCTGAGTCATATTGCCACTCGCTTCTTTCAGGGCCACGATATTATCTATCTCTTTCCCTAATCGTGCTGCTGTATCTGGCAAAATATTTACACCCGTTCGAGAAGGCACATTATATAGGATAATCGGAGCATCTACCGCTGCCGCAACCTCCTTATAATGCTGATACAAGCCTTCCTGCGTAGCCTTATTATAATACGGTGTCACCACCAGCAAGCCATCTACTCCAAGCTGATTTACTTTCTTGGAAAAGGAAACAACATTTTCTGTGCAGTTTCCACCCGTTCCAGCTATCACCGGAACTCTTTTTCCTACTGTTTCAATCGTACAGGATATCACCGACAGACGCTCCTCTTCTGTCATTGTTACCGGCTCCCCTGTCGTTCCACAGACGATAATAGCGTCTATGCCGCCTGCAATCTGATATTCAATCAAACGTTCTAATTCTTCGTAATTTACCTGTTTTTCTTCTGTAAACGGAGTCACCAATGCTACTCCGGCACCTTGAAAAAGAAACATTACGATACCTCTTATAACTTGATATTTGGATTTTCTGCAATTATATCTGCAATCAGTTCTCTTTCGTCCATTGGCTCTTTGATACCCTTGATTTCCTGATAATCCTCATGACCCTTACCAGCTAAAACAATGATGTCACCATCCTGTGCATGCTCCATACAGTACTTAATTGCTTCCTTACGGTCTGGTACAGTCACATATGCACCATCTGCTTTTTTTACTCCAACAAGAATATCATTGATGATGTCCATTGGTTCCTCATCACGTGGATTATCTGAGGTTACCACCGTAAGATCAGCCAAACGAGAAGAAACCTCGCCCATTTCGTATCTTCTGGATTTTGCACGATTACCACCACAACCAAACATACAAACCAAACGAGATGGATTGTATTCCTTAATCGTTGTAAGAAGACTTTTTAAAGCCATCGCATTATGTGCGTAATCAATCATCAGAGTATAACTCTTCGTAACTGGTACTATCTCAATACGTCCCTTTACGCTAACATTCTTAAGTGCTGATTTAATTTCTTCCTCTTTTACACCAAAATGATTACAAATCGCAATCGCGGTCAATGAATTGTATACACTAAAGCTACCTGGAACATTTACCTCTACATCAAAGTCCACCAAACCATTCACATGATATTTTACACCCAAAGCTCCGTTTTCTTTTAGCAACTCTACATTGGTAGCACAAATATCATTCTTTTCGCCATATCCAAAGGTCTCTACCTCACAGGTGTGTCCCTTCATGATACCATCCAAATGCTCACTATCACCATTAAAAATACCTAGCTTACATTTCTGGAACAAAAGACTCTTACAATACATATAATCCTCGAAGTCTTTGTGTTCATTTCCACCAATATGGTCTGGCTCTAAGTTTGTAAATACGCCAATATCAAAGTTGAAGCCAGCAACTCGATGCATCATGAGAGCCTGTGAGGACACCTCCATAACAACGGCTTCCAATCCAGCATCCACCATCTTTCGGAACATTTCCTGTACCAAATAGGATTCTGGAGTGGTGTTTACAGAAGGAATATGTTTATCCCCAATAATAGACTCAATTGTTCCAATCAAACCTGTCTTGATACCAGCCGATTCAAGAATCGATTTCACCAAATAGGTTGTAGTAGTTTTTCCTTTTGTTCCTGTAATACCGATTGTTTTGAGCTTTTCTGCCGGATAGTCAAAATATGCTGCAGCCAATTCTGCCAAAGCAATTCTAGTATTCTTCACCAAAATATAGGTAAATCCTTCTACCAGCTCTACATCCTCACGCTCTACTACAAAGGCAGCTGCACCTTTCCCCATCATCGCCGGAATAAAGTCATGACCATCTCTAACTGTTCCTGCGATGCAGACAAACATAGCACCTGGTTTTATTTTTCTAGAATCATAAACCAGCGCTGAAATCTCTGTATCCAGACTTCCTGCCAACAATTTGTAATCCATCTTTTCTAATAGTTTTTTAATCTGCATATCTTTTCCCCTTATCCATTATATTCGCCACTAAATACTTCGGTAGCTGGTCCTGTCATAAATATGTGATTTGTTTCTTCATCCCATTCGATGATTAAATCTCCACCTAACAAATGCACCAAAACCTTTCTATCGGTCAAGCCATTTAAAATACACGCAACTACGGTTGCACAGGTTCCAGTTCCACAGGCCCAGGTCTCTGCCGAGCCTCGCTCCCACACACGCATATAGGCTTCTTCTCTTGAAACCACTTTAACAAACTCCGTGTTGGTTCGTTTTGGAAAACGCTCATGATTTTCAAACAACGGCCCATATTTCTCTAACGGAAATTCCTTTACATCATCCACGAAAACTACCGCATGGGGATTTCCCATAGATACACAGGTCATTTTCCATTCTCGGTCTCCTACCACGATTGGCTCGTCGATAACCATCTCCCCCTCTGCCACTACCGGAACCTCTGCCGGTGAGAAGATTGGCTCTCCCATATCCACGCGAACCGTTGCCACCTTGCCATCCTCTATATTGAGTGTCAAATATTTGATACCTGCACCCGTTTCAACAGCAACTTCTGTCTTGTCAGTCAAACCATGGTCATATACATATTTTCCGACACAACGTACGCCATTCCCGCACATCTCCGCCTCAGAACCATCAGCATTATAAATATGCATCGTAAAATCTGCAATATTCGATGGCCCAATTGTAATCAAACCATCTGAACCTATTCCAAAATGACAATCACTTACTTTGATTGCCATTTCTACTGGATTGTCCAGCTTTTCTTCAAATAAATTCACATAGATATATCCATTTCCACATCCGTGTAACTTCGTAAACTTCATAAAACGCTCCTTATAACAAAGATAAAATAGGGCTGTCGCAAACGGCAGCCCTAACATCATCCTCTTAATCCTAAATCAACTGGAAAATAAACAACGCTGCCAAACCAACAAGACCTAACATATTGATTACGCTAAGCACAATAATAGCAACTGTACATTTGTGAACAGAAATCACCTTTTGTTCGATTTCGTTTGCTTTATCCAGTTTCTCTTCTACACTTCTTAATAGATCAGCAAGATTACGATAACATTGTACATTCTCGGAATGAACCTTATCTGACAAATCAGATTTCACCACTTCAAGCTGAGAATTCAATTCTGACAACGCATTTTTTAATTCTTCTGCCTGCTGAGCATTTAAAGAACCTAGTGTACTCTTGATTTCTTCCATCTGCTGGCTATTCAAAACACCAAGCGTGTCCTTTAATTCCTCAATCTGACGTTCATTTAACTTCTGGCCTTCCTGCAAATCCTGGCCTAAAGAAGCACCGATTGCTTCCATCTTCTCTGAAACTTTGTCAATCAAAGCATCAATCTGCTGGGTAACCTCTGCAGTGATTCCATCAGCCTTTTTCTGACGTTCATCTAAAATATGAGCCAATTCTTTCGCTTTTACTTCTCTTTCATCTACGATTTCCTGAAGCTCCTGCACCTTAGATTCCTTTGTAAGCAAAAGATTCTGAAGCTGCTGTGCCTTCGCACGAAACTCATCAATCTGACTTAATAAATAATCTTCTTTTTCTACATTTTTATTTTCTGGTGTCATTTCTTTCTCCAATGTGATAATTACTGATTCTACCTTCGAGTCGGCCTTCATCTCTACCCTTGATTCAGCCTTCATCTCTACCTTCGGCTCTACCTTCACTTCTGCCTTTTTTTCTGTTTCATGTGGTGCTGGTATAGCCTTCTCTTTTTCAACCTCTGGACCTACGATAGGTGCAATTGGTTTTACTGGCATCACTACAACTGGCTGTCTATATGCAGTTTGTGACATCGTCTTCGGCTTTGACTGTGATGTTCTCTTTGGCTCGAAACCGTTCAAAACCTGTACAGCTATGCGTTCTAGCAATCCCGCCATGGCCTATCCTCCCATAATTTGTCCATAATATAGGTTATTGTATCATTTACATGTGAGTTTGTAAACAAAATTACAAAAAAACTCGGAAAGCATAAGCCTTCCGAGTCTAATCTTACTTAAGTGGATACTTCGCAGTTAACTCATCTACAATCGCACGAGCCTTATCAATTGCTGACTCACCTTCCTTAATAAGCATTGCGATTGCTTCTGCAATTTTGTCCATATCCTCTGTATTCATACCACGAGAGGTAACCGCTGGTGTACCAAGACGTAAACCGCTAGTTACAAATGGTGATTTTGGATCATTTGGAATCGTATTCTTATTGCAAGTAATATGTGCTGCATCTAAGAGTTTTTCCATTGCCTTACCAGTCAATTCATATGGTGTCAAATCAACAAGCATAAGATGATTATCTGTTCCATCTGAAACAATCTTGATGTCACGAGCCATAAGTCCTTTACATAGTGCCTGTGCATTGTCGATAACACCCTGCTGATATTCCTTAAAAGCTGGATCTAATGCTTCTTTAAAGCAAACCGCTTTTGCCGCAATTACATGCATAAGTGGTCCACCCTGGATACCTGGGAATACAGCTTTATTGAAATTGAATTTATCTGCTACTTCCTGACTAGCCATAATCATACCACCACGAGGTCCGCGAAGTGTCTTGTGAGTAGTTGTTGTTACAACATCTGCATATGGAATTGGGCTTGGATGAAGTCCTGCTGCAACCAAACCTGCAATGTGTGCAATATCTACCATAAGAAGTGCACCACATGCATCTGCGATTTCGCGGAATTTCTTGAAATCAATTGTTCTTGCATAAGCAGAAGCACCAGCAATAATCATTTTAGGCTTACATTCCATAGCAATTTTCATTACTTCATCATAATCAATGAAACCTTCATCATTTACACCATAAGGTACAATATTGAAGTATGTACCAGAGAAGTTTGCTGGTGAACCATGTGATAAATGTCCGCCATGGTCTAAGTTCATACCCATAACAGTATCACCTGGCTGTAACATTGCAAACTGTACCGCCATATTAGCCTGTGCACCTGAATGAGGCTGTACATTTACATATTCGCAGCCGAACAACTCTTTTGCACGCTCTCTAGCCAAATCTTCTACTACGTCTACACAATCACATCCACCGTAATATCTCTTTCCTGGATATCCTTCTGCATACTTATTTGTCATAACACTTCCCATTGCCGCCATAACTGCTGGAGAAGTCCAGTTTTCTGAAGCAATAAGTTCAATATGACTATTTTGTCTATCTAATTCATTATCAATGGCCTGTGCCACTTCCATATCTACTGCTTTTAAATCTTCCATGCTGTACATAATAAAATCTCCTTTACAAAAACATAAGGTTATTATAAAGGAGATTCCTATATTCTTCAATTGTAAAATGACAACTTCCCTATCACAATTACTTATATAAACTATAACTTATTGAATCGTAATAATTACCTTTTCATTTGTCCAAATATTAGATGTATACTCTAACTCTACTTCTGTTGCATCAACAGGAACTATGTAGCAAGTAGAAAATGATACATTTCTTCCTGAGGAAATATTTCCATTTATAAAATCATTATCAAAATAATATGACTGTTCACATAAAGTACCATCCGAATAGCAATCATAATCATAAATACTTACATACTTATCCGATTCGCCTGTATTCTCATATGTAAAAGACACTCTTACATACTTATAGCCACTTTCTGGTGCATACATATTATATGGATCATCATAGTCTGTATAATTTGTGTTAATTTCATTTATTGTAACCTTTAATCCGTTTGCCTCGAACGACTCTCCTGCTCCTATAGTACTATCAATCTCACTATTTGAATTTTCTTCTGCATTATCAACATTAGCATCACTATTATTTTCGATCGTTCCAGAATTATTTACAGTGTTTTCTTTACCTGCATCATCATCTGAACCACCCATTGCACCAATTAAAAGTAATACAATTACTGCAATTACAATCCACTTTACAATTCCTCCTTGTTTCTTCTTACAATTCGGACACACTTTTGCCTTCTTTGGAATTTCTGTCTGACAATGTTTACATAATTTTGTTTCCATAGTTAGTTCTCCTTTAGTTCATTTTGCACCTATATAGGTGCATTTTTATAATAACATTTCGTCATAATAAAGTCAATGTTTTTGCACTTATATAAACGCAAAAAGGAGAACCAAAATTATGAACCAATCTTATGAAATCGCTTTTGGAAAAAATGTCAGGACTTTAAGAAAAAAGAAGAAGCTTACCCAAGAGCAACTCTCAGCCCAACTTCAAGTTCAAGGCTGCGACATTACTCGAAGTGCCCTTGCAAAAATTGAAGTTGGGCAAAGACATTTATATCCAGATGAAATACGGTTAATGAAGGAGCTACTCGATGTAACTTTTGAAGAACTGTTTTATTTTTAATTGAATTTAAGGGTATCACATTTTTGCTGCACCCTACTATATTTTAAATCAAAAATCCGCTGTGTGATTCTTCTTGATTCATAAACGTTTCAAATACTTTTTTAGTTCTTCTTAGTGGGCAACGATACAAAATATCATGTGCAGACTCAACTGTTTGAGACGCCGCATTTGCGTCGAGTTTTGAGTCTGTACATGTAATATCAACTTTGTAGAGTTGTCCGCTTAGAAGAACTAGAAAGTAGATGATGTTTATAAATCAAGAAGAATCACACAGCGGATTTTATTATTCAACGTAAAAAGGGCACCACATTATGTGATGCCCTTAAATTCAGAATCTTAAACTTCTTCACCAGCGTAAAGAGTTACAAGTTTCTTTAAGTGTTCGTAACGTTCTTTAGCGTTAACTTCTGACTGAGCAAATAATTCAGCAGCTCTTTCAGGGTTAAACTTAGCAAGTGATGCATAACGGTTTTCACCCTTAAGGAATTCCTGATAATCGCCTGTTGGCTCTTTGCTATCAAGGATAAATGCGTTCTTTCCAGCTGCTTTGAGTTCTGGATTGAAACGGAAGTTATGCCAGTAGCCTGATTCTACAGCAAGTTTTTCTTCTGTCTGAGCTTTGCTCATACCTTTACGGATACCATGGTTGATACATGGAGCATAAGCGATGATTAATGATGGTCCTGGATAAGCTTCAGCTTCTGCTAATGCTTTTACAGTCTGGTTCATGTCAGCACCCATAGAGATGTGTGCAACATATACATAACCATAGCTCATTGCGATACCAGCAAGGTCTTTCTTCTTAGTTTCTTTACCGCCAGCTGCGAACTGTGCAATAGCACCAACTGGTGTAGATTTAGAAGACTGTCCACCTGTGTTAGAGTAAACTTCTGTATCGAATACCATTACGTTGATATCTTTACCAGATGCAAGGATATGGTCTACACCACCGAAACCGATGTCGTATGCCCATCCGTCACCACCGAATACCCACTGAGATTTCTTAGATAAGTAATCTTTTTCTTTGAGGATTTCGTTAGCTTTGTCGCATCCACAAGCTTCTAATGCAGCAACTAATTTATCTGTAGCAGCACCATTTGTTACACCGCTGTTGAATGTATCATTCCATTCAGCGATAGCAGCTTTAACGTCGTCATTTGCTGTTTCAGCAAGCACGTCTAATTCAGCTTTAAGTCTGTCACGGATTGCTCTCTGAGCAAGTAACATACCATAACCAAATTCAGCAGCATCTTCGAATAATGAGTTAGACCAAGCAGGACCCTGTCCTTTCTTGTTAACTGTATATGGTGTAGATGGTGATGAGTTACCCCAGATTGAAGAACATCCTGTTGCGTTAGCAATGTACATTCTCTCACCGAATAACTGTGTAATTAATTTAGCATAAGGTGTTTCTCCACAACCAGCACATGCGCCTGAGAACTCAAGTAATGGCTGTTTGAACTGAGAACCTTTAACTGAAACGAGTTTGAATTTATCGATAACTTCCTGTTTGTCATCAAGAGTAACAGCGTAATCGAAGTATTTCTGTTCGTCAGCGTTAGCTTCGAAGTTCTGCATTGTGATAGCCTGTACTTTATCTGGACATACGTTTACACATGATCCACAACCTGTACAGTCGTAAGCAGATACAACGATAGCAAACTTGTAACCTGGCATCTGAGTCATATCTTTCATCTGCATTCCTTCTGGAGCGTTTGCAGCTTCAGCTTCAGTCATAGCAACTGGGCGGATTGCAGCATGTGGACATACATATGAACACTGGTTACACTGGATACATTTTGTAGCATCCCAAACTGGTACGTCTACTGCGATACCACGTTTTTCGAATGCAGATGTACCAGAAGGTGTCTGACCGATTTCGTATTTTCTTGTAACAGATACAGGAATTGTATTACCCAACTGTGCATTAACTTTAGACTGGATGTCTTTTACGAATTCGATAGCGTCTGCTGTACCCTGGTTACCGATTTCTTCGCCAAGTACTGTGTCTTCACAGTTCTTCCAGCTTTCTGGAACTTCAACTTTAATGTAAGCTGTAGCACCAGCATCGATAGCGTCATGGTTCATCTTAACAACGTCATCACCCTTCTTAGCGTAAGAACGTGTAGCAGCGTCTTTCATTAACTGCATAACTTCTGCTTCTGGGATAAGTTTTGTTAATGAGAAGAATGCAGACTGAAGTACTGTATTGATACGGTTTCCAAGTCCGATTTCTTTACCAATCTTAACACCATCAATGATGTAGAAGTTAATATTGTTTTCAGCGATATATCTCTTAACCTGTCCTGGAAGTTTTTCATCTAATTCTTCTACAGACCATGGTGTATTGAAGAGGAATGTGCCACCTGGTACAAGATCCTGAACCATGTTGTATTTGTAGATGTAAGCTGTACAGTGACAAGCTACGAAGTTAGCCTGTGAAATAAGGTATGTTGAATGGATTGGAGTATGTCCAAAACGTAAGTGAGAAATAGTAACACCACCAGATTTCTTTGAGTCATAATCAAAGTATGCCTGAGCGTACATATCTGTGTTATCACCGATAATCTTGATAGAGTTCTTATTAGCACCTACAGTACCGTCAGCACCAAGTCCCCAGAACTTACAGTTTGTTGTTCCTTCTGGAGTTGTAACTGGATTTTCTTTTACTTCAAGAGAAAGATTTGTCACGTCATCGATGATACCGATTGTGAATAATTCTTTTTCTTCGTTTCTGAATACAGAAATGATCTGTCCTGGTGTAGTATCTTTAGAACCTAAACCATAACGACCTCTTGTAAGTTTAACACCTTCAAACTTAGTTCCACGTAATGCAGCAACAACGTCTAAGTATAATGGTTCTGCATAAGCACCTGGTTCTTTTGTTCTATCCATAACAGCGATAGATTTAACTGTTTCTGGAATAGCTTCGATTAAAGCAGCGTTTACGAATGGTCTGTAAAGACGAACTTTAACAACACCAACTTTTTCGCCCTTAGAAATTAAGTAATCAACTGTTTCGTCGATTGTTTCACAAACTGAACCCATAGCAATGATAACTTTTTCAGCATCTGGAGCACCATGGTAGTTGAATAATTTGTAGTTTGTACCAATCTTAGCATTAACTCTGTCCATAGCTTCCTGAACTTTTGCTGGAAGTGCATCGTATGTAGAGTTACAAGCTTCTCTTGACTGGAAGAAAATGTCTGGGTTCTGAGCAGAACCTAATTCACATGGATGGTTTGGATTTAATGCATTCTTACGGAATTCGTCGATTGCATTCATATCTACCATGTCTTTTAAGTCTTCGTAATCCCATGTTTCGATCTTCTGAATTTCGTGAGATGTACGGAAACCATCAAAGAAGTTGATGAATGGAACACGTCCTTCAATTGCTGCGATATGAGCAACTGGAGTTAAGTCCATAACTTCCTGTACAGATGATTCACAAAGCATAGCACAACCTGTCTGACGACAAGCCATAACGTCTGAGTGATCACCGAAAATGTTTAATGCGTGTGAAGCTACACAACGTGCAGATACGTTGAATACACCTGGTAATCTTTCACCAGCAACCTTGTAAAGGTTAGGAATCATAAGTAAGAGACCCTGAGATGCTGTAAATGTTGTTGTTAAAGCACCTGCTGTTAAAGAACCGTGTACTGTACCAGCTGCACCTGCTTCAGACTGCATTTCTGTTACCTGAACGGTCTGGCCGAAGATATTCTTTCTTCCGGCTGTTGCCCATTCATCTGTAGCTTCAGCCATAACAGATGATGGTGTGATTGGATAGATAGCTGCAACATCTGTGTAAGCATAAGACACGTGCGCTGCTGCGTGGTTACCATCCATAGTTTTCATTGAACGTTTCATGGTAATTCCTCCTATATAATAATGTTCAAATTTAGTGACAAAGTATATCCCCCCACTTAGAGCAAGTATAAAATTGTCTATACCTAATAATATAGAAGTTTTCACCTAAAAAATCAAGTAATTTTGCCGATTTATTTGTATTTTTACCAATGCATTGCTTAAAACTTGAAAAAGGCTTGCAAAAAATGGATAAATCAGTAAAATAGATAGCGGTGTCTATTAATCATAAGTATAAAAAAAGGCAGGAGAATCCTATCTCCCGTCTCAATTTGGAGGACATAATATAATGATTCAAGCTAGCAATATCACATTACGACTCGGAAAAAAAGCACTTTTCGAAGATGTTAATATCAAATTCACAGAAGGAAACTGTTATGGTCTTATCGGTGCCAACGGTGCTGGTAAGTCAACTTTCCTTAAAATTTTATCAGGACAGTTAGAAGCTACCAATGGTGATATCATCATCACACCTGGCCAGCGTCTTTCTTTCTTACAGCAGGACCACTTCAAATACGATGAATTTCCTGTATTGGATACCGTTATCATGGGCAACAAACGCCTTTATGATATCATGAAGGAAAAAGATGCTATCTATATGAAGGAAGACTTCACGGACGAAGACGGCATCCGTGCAAGCGAATTAGAAGCTGAATTTGCAGAAATGGATGGATGGAATGCGGAATCTGACGCTGCCACCCTTCTTAATGGTCTTGGCATTGAAACCGAGCACCACTACACCCTTATGGCAGACCTTCCTGGTGCCTTAAAGGTAAAGGTACTCCTTGCGCAGGCATTGTTTGGTAACCCAGACATTCTTCTTCTCGACGAACCTACCAACCACTTAGACTTGGATGCAATTGCTTGGTTAGAAGAATTCTTAATCAACTTCGAAAATACAGTAGTAGTGGTATCCCATGACCGTTACTTCTTAAATAAAGTATGTACTCATATCGCAGATATGGACTATGGAAAAATCCAGCTCTATGCTGGTAACTATGACTTCTGGTACGAATCTAGTCAGTTGCTGGTTCGCCAGATGAAAGAAGCAAACAAGAAAAAGGAAGAAAAAATCAAAGAATTACAGGAATTTATTTCTCGATTCTCTGCAAATGCTTCCAAATCAAAACAGGCTACCTCTCGTAAGCGTGCCTTAGAAAAAATTCAGCTTGATGAAATCAAACCATCCAGCCGTAAATACCCATACATCGACTTCCGCCCACAGCGCGAAATCGGTAACGAAGTACTTACTGTTGAGGGTATTTCAAAGACCATTGATGGTGTAAAAGTATTAGACAACATCTCTTTCGTAGTAGGACGCGAAGATAAGATTGCTTTTGTTGGTGGTAACGAACTTGCAAAAACAACCTTCTTTAAAATCCTTGCTGGCGAAATGGAACCAGACGAAGGCTCTTACAAATGGGGAATCACAACCAGCCAGGCTTATTTCCCTAAGGATAACACCGAAATCTTCGATACAGACGAATTAATCGTTGACTGGCTAACTGGCTACTCAGAAATCAAGGATGCTACTTATGTACGTGGTTTCTTAGGACGTATGCTTTTTGCAGGTGAAGATGGTGTAAAAAAAATGCGTGTGCTTTCCGGTGGTGAAAAGGTACGTGTACTGCTCTCTCGCATGATGATTCAGGCTGCAAACGTTCTCATGTTTGACGAACCAACAGACCACTTAGACATGGAATCTATCACAGCACTCAACAATGGTATGATGAAATTCTCTGGTGTAATCCTCTTCTCATGTCGTGACCACCAGGTTGTACAGACTACAGCAAATCGTATCATTGAGTTCCTTCCAGACGGAAGCTTCATTGATAAGATGACAACTTACGACGAATACTTAGAAAGCGACGTAATGGCTCGTAAACGTACTGTATACAATGTAAATCTTGATGAAGATGTGGAGTAACTATTTAGCCATGCGAATGTACAAAAATATAGACTGGGCAAGCTAGCTTGCACCAGTCTTTTATTTTTGTACATGAGATTTGGCGTTTAGCCAAACAGCGAGCGGATTAGTTGCGAAGCAACGGAAAGCCACGAAGTGGCGTAACGCGAGCCTGCATGGCTAAATTTATATCATTTCCTTTGCATTCTGTATTTACATTTTATACCGTATCGCTAAAAATAGTACCGGTATTATGATTGTTTGAATATGTAGCAGTATCTGTATAAGTATTTGCTTTGTTCGCTTCCGTCTCTGCCTGATTTGCTACCATAGTAGCTTTTAAGGTTGCCTGATAAGCATAAGAGCCAGTTCCAACAAATAATGCTTTAGCCTCTTTCATATCTGAGTTCAAGAAGCTTTCCTCATCAAACTTCAAAGTTCCATCTTCCTTGTCTACTGTAATACCAATAGAAGCCAAGTCTTTCTTATAAGCGTCTGTGATGCTTTCCAAGGTCTTCATAGCACTTTCGATACCTGAACTCTTGGTATTTTCTGCTGAGATAACCAAATCGTTGTAATCCTTGATAAAGGCACTGATTTCTTCTACGATTTCATTGGTATCATATTCTCCATCATAATCCTTGTCGAATAAATCTCTATTTTTGTAAAGATCAGTTCCAGTAGAAACCAAATCATTTGCTCTATCTTTAATTTTTGCGATAGTATTTGCTGTATCCTTCGAAGTGCTGCTCGTCGAATCTGTCTTACTAGATTTATAGCCACTTCCGGAAACCTTATCCTCTACCATATTATAGATTCGGGAAGCTTTTGCACCTACCTGATATGCGAAAGAACCCACTCCGCTAAACATACTCTTTACATCCGAAATATCAGACTTTAGAAACTTCTCTTTATCAATCGAAAGTGTAAAGTCCGAACCGCTTACAGAAATGCCTAGCTTAGACAACATATCAATATTATTGGTAGTATTATTTACAAGGCTTGCACCAGCATTAGCAATACTTTCCGTTTCTGCCGAACCCACAGCTTCAACTGTAGAATTATAATCTTCAATGAACTTATTTACTTTTTCATAGATAGCTTCCATATCATATTCGCCATTTGCATCCTTCTCAAAAATGCCCTTAGACGAATATAATGCTACTGCACTATCCTTTAAATCATCGGATGCAGTCTTGATGCTTCGAATAGTCGCATCTGTATCATCTGTATCATTTTTTGATTTTTTATCCTTGGTTGACTGTTCTTCATCTAATGCATAGTAGGATTTCATCAACTTTCCATAAGAGCCATTTTTGATGCTCGCATAGTCATTCAAATTGATTCCTAGTAAGCCATTGGAAGAAGAACCTGTGTTAGTTGTTCCTACACTGGAAAACAATGAGTTAATTGAATTTGAATCAAAACCATTAATTGTTGACATAAGAAACGCTCCTTTCTTCTATCTATTCCTTTAGATATCTGCAATCTGCCAGTCAATCGCTTCCAATCCATTGGAAGACAAAAATGCATTCGTCTGGCTGAAGTGTTTACATCCAAAAAATCCACGATATGCAGACAATGGACTTGGATGTGGTGCTTTTAATATTAAATGCTTAGGATTATTAAGCATAGAAATCTTACTCTGTGCCGGTCTGCCCCAAAGGAGATATACCACCGGTCTATCAATTTTGTTTACCTCGCGAATAATCGCGTCTGTGAACTGTTCCCATCCCTTATTCTGGTGAGAATTCGCCTGATGTGCTCTAACTGTAAGAACTGTATTGAGCATCAGCACGCCTTGCTTGGCCCATTTTTCCAAATAGCCATTATTCGGAATCTTACATCCCAAATCCGACTCCAGCTCCTTGTAGATATTCTGCAAGGATGGTGGAATCTCTGGCTGCGACGGCAACACAGAAAAGCATAAGCCGTGCGCCTGATTCACATTATGATATGGATCCTGTCCCAAAATAACTACTTTTACTTCACTAAGCGGAGTATAATGCAATGCATTAAAAATATCCTCTGCTGGTGGATAAATCGTATTTTTTGCATACTCCTCTTTCACAAAATTATATAAATCTCTGTAATAGGGCTTTTTAAACTCTTCATTTAAAGCAGAAGCCCAATCATTTGTAAGCATTGCCATAGTCTTCTTCTTTCTATATCGGCATTATCGTCTTACAGATACACCTCTATCTGCTAAATAATTTTTCAAATCCAATATTTCCAGTTCTTTAAAATGGAATAAGGACGCTGCCAAAGCCGCATCTGCACAGCCTTCTGTAAGCGCATCATAAAAATGCTCTTTTGTACCGGCTCCGCCAGAAGCAATCACTGGAATCGAAACATTCTGTGAAATCAGACGAGTCAGTTCAATATCATAGCCCGCCTTTGTACCATCACAATCCATGCTAGTCAACAGAATCTCACCTGCCCCCAACTGATTTGCACGCATCGCCCATTCAATTGCATCTAGACCTGTATCAATTCGTCCACCGTTTTTGTAGACATTCCAGCCAGTACCATCCTCGCGTCGACGAGCATCAATCGCAACAACTACGCACTGACTTCCAAAACGATCTGCTGCATTACTAATAAGCTCTGGTGTGTTAATTGCCGAAGAATTGATGGATATCTTGTCTGCACCTTCACGCAACAACACTTTAAAATCCTCTACCGTACGGATTCCACCACCAACAGTAAAAGGAATAAACACCTTCTCTGCCACACGGCGAACCATATCTACTACTGTACCACGATTATCAGAAGATGCCGTAATGTCCAAAAACACAAGCTCATCTGCACCAGCCTTATCATAAGCCGCAGCAATTTCCACAGGATCTCCAGCATCAATCAAATTCACAAAATTTACGCCCTTAACAACACGACCACCATTTACGTCCAGACAAGGGATAATTCTTTTGGTAAACATCTTAACAACCTCCCTTTATCTGTGTAAAATTTTTCAAAATCTGTAATCCTACTTCACTACTCTTCTCTGGATGAAATTGACATGCAAACACATTGTCCTTTTCTACCGAAGCATGAATACAAGTACTATAATCACAGGTTGCTTTTACAATTGATTCCTCTGCCGCCTTCAAATAGTAGGAATGTACAAAGTACACATATGGATTTTCCTTCATTCCTTGGAACAAACGTCCCTCGTTCTGTAAATCCAAAGAATTCCAGCCGATATGTGGAATTTTCAACCCTTCCTTGTCTGGAATACGAAGAATCTGTCCATCCAAGATATGTAAACCTTCCACGCCCTGACTCTCATCACTTCCTTCAAACAGAAGCTGTAGTCCTAGGCATATTCCGAGGAACGGTTTCTTTTCTTCCACAACCTCACGAATCACCTTATCCAGTTCGTACTTTTTTAATTGTTCCATTGCCTCACCAAAAGCACCTACCCCCGGCAAAATCACCTGATCAGCAGATAAAATCGTATGAAAATCCCTTGTGATCACACAGTCCTGTCCCACTGCCGCAAGCGCTTTTTCCACGCTTTTTAAATTTCCTGCATTGTAATCAATAATTGCTACCATTTAATCTAATTCATATCCTAAACTTAATAATTTTTCATATAAAGCGGTAGAATATGCATCTCTATCATGTTTGCTATAGCTATACATTTCAATCGCTTCTTCATAAGTCGTATTGTATTTTGACTCTAATTCATTCACTGCTGTTTTCTTTAGAATTTCTAACTGTCCCAAGCAGCCGTATACATCCGCGCTTTCTTCATTCAAATCACATCTACCGACAGCACAAACCAAGGAGTCAAAAGCCTCTACTACCATGCCTTTTTCTGCAAAGACTTCATACGCATTTAATTCACTGTCCGCAGTTGCTAAAATCGCCAACTGATCATACAATTCTAAATCTTTTTCCTTGATTTCCAAACCATCCAGCTCTGCAAATGCTTCTGCATAATGCGCCTGATTCTTTAAATTCTTTGCATTAGAAATAGAAGAACTATATCCAATTGTATTTACACCCAGCATAACAAGTGCAAACAATGAACCCACCATAACCCAAATCATAAGAACTGGCCCCTTTGGAAGTGGAGGTGTGTTATCCACTACTTTCGGCTTCTTTTCTTTCTTTGGTTTTGGTTTCTTTTCCTTCTTTGGTTTCTTTTCCTTCTTCTCTTTTCCCTTTTTTTCTTTTTTCTTCTTTTCCTTTTTCTTCTTGCCTGGTTTTTCCTCCAGTTGTTCCAGTTCCGCAAGAATATCTGCATTCTCTCCGGATAATACTTCTGGTGTAGGCGCTGAAGCTGTCTTAAGCTCTACTTCGTCCTCGTCATCATCTGACATCAGACCACTTATAATTGCAGATAATTTACCTAGCAAGCCACCCTTTTTATCACCTTTCGCCTTGTGTTTCTTGCCCTTTTTATCCAGTTCGAATTCCTCTTCAATCGGTTCGGCTGAAATGTCTGGAACCGCCATTTCTCCCTCTGCAAAAGCAGCGAACGCATCCAAACCATCTATTGGAAAGTCAGTATCACTGCCATTCTGTGAAAGCATATCACCTATATCAGACAAATCGTCTGCACCTGCCAGCAAACTCATCAAGTCTTCTTCACCAAGATTACCTAAATCAATACTATCGGTACCAGCTTCTGTCTGCTCTGTCTCTGTTGGTGCATCCTTCATAGGAGGCACTCCGTCTTCATCAGCAAATAAATCGCCAAACACATCCTCTGGAATTTCTTCTAAAGCAATCGTATCCATAGGGATTTCTTCTGGTGCCGGAAGTGGATTTTCGGACATTACATCACCCATGGCAAATATATCCATTGGAATATCTTCTTGGATATCCGTATCTTCCTCAGGCTCTAACTTAGCAAATGCATCAAATGCATCTACCTCTCCACCGTCATCTGTTTGAACAGTAGCTGACTCCACTAACGAAGCCAAATCCACACCACCTAGTGTGAAACTATCCTGCTCCTGTGGTACGGTAGGAATATCCTCGTCACTTAATTTATCTTCTGGCTCTATTACATTATCAAATTGTCCGAATAAATCTGCAAAATCGTCATCTCCATCCGCCAATTCTGCCTCAAACTCTCTTAAGAAATCTGCCTCTGACTTTGATACACGACGGGAATACATAGGATTGGAAATCGTCTTTTTCTTGTTCATTCCAAATTCCGTATTCTTTGCACCATTTAATAAAGAATCAAGAAAATCCTCCTGTTCAGACTTCTTTTCTTCCTTTTCAGTCATTGCCATATAGGACGCTTCTTCAAAGTTCAAATCATCGCCGTCTTCTTCCCAAAAATGCATCGCATCTTCCAACACCTTGGCAGTTTCTTTAAACTTTTCCTTTTTTACTTTTTCATCGTTTACAGAATTGAGTAACCTATCAAGATAATCTTCTGCCGACTTCTTTCCCATAAATGTTTCTCCGTAAAAATGTATTATAATAAATGTCATAAAGGGATGTGACAGTCCATCACATCCCTTAATTTACAAACACTAAATTAGATTCCTGATTCTGCAATCAATCGATCGATTGCATCTACAAGCATTCCGATTTCAGGTTTTGTCAACTGTGCATCTGCGCCAAGCTGTTCCCCTTTACGTCTCATTTCTTCGTTTACAAGTGATGAGAAGATAATAAGTGGAATCTGCTTAATTGTATCATCTGACTTACAAAGCTTTGTGAGACGATGTCCATCCATTTGTGGCATCTCAATATCAGTGATAATACACTGAACTCCACCAATCAAAGTGCCATTCTGTTTCATTTCTGAAATCTTGTCCCAAGCTTCCTGTCCATTGTTTGTAACAATCAAATCCTGGTAACCAGCTTTCTTCAAGCAGTCTGTGATGAGTTTGCTAAGAAGTGGTGAATCCTCTGCGATAAGAATGCGAGAGTCACTTCTGTCTCTTGCCTGAAGATTCTCAATATCAGCTGTACGAAGTCCTGTTTCTGGACTAATACCTGAAACGATAGACTCGAAATCCAGAATAACTACAAGTCTGTCATTCATCTTGATAACACCTGTAGATACACTACCATTCTCTCCATTAATTGTAGAATCTGGTTTAATAATTTCTTCCCAAGAAACTCTATGAATTCCAATAACCTGGTCTACATGGAATGCAACATTCAACTTATTAAAGTTTGTGATTACAAAAAGACCATCAAGCTCTGAATCTGGCATGCCAAGACATCTTCTTAAATTGATAACTGTAATCATCACATCACGTGGCATAAAAATTCCTTCTACGCTTGGGTGCGCGTTAGGAACCGGTGTCACCTGTGAGTATTGTAAAATCTCTTTAATCTTAGCAACGTTAATTCCGTAATGATTATCTCCTAATGCAAATTCAAGTATCTCCAGTTCGTTTGTCCCAGACTCTAATAAAATATTAGTATCCATAGCTTTCCTCCCAAAATCATCTATATGGTACATTATAACATATTGTTATACATTTTGTAGTTATTTTTTTAAAAATTTTTACAATTTAATATTTTTTGTTGAATTGCCAATCGTAATCTGCAGTGTTGGGTTCGCAATCTGCTCCGCAACAGACTCTGAGACCTCAAATAAAAGTATCGTTTCTACTGATTCTCCTACACCTATCGTTCCCTGATAGGTCGAAAAATCACTCGTCAAAAACGTAACCTCTGATTTCACCGACACCGCATCACAGACTAATTTCACTACCGGGCTTTTCGAAGCATTGTTCACTTCAATCGCCGCATTGGTGGTATTCGTCAATTTAAACTTCATCACATAAAAAGTCTTTCCAGCCTCTGCGTCCACAATATAAGCGGAGCCTTCCTTATAACTATTCGCTACATAGCTACCTTCATAAGAAACCTGCAGATTTCCTGCCTGTCCGATAAGCTCTGCCAGTGAAACACCATCCTCTGAAGGTATCGCGGGCTGAGTCTGTCCATCCCCAGTCGTCCCTAGCGTATCATCTATTTCCGTTTCACTAGAAACCTCTTCTTCCTCCAAATCTATCTCCTCTGGAATCGCAATTCCATTCACGCCGTCCTTCTGCTGAATATTATGTTTTGCTACATAGTACGCAGCCGAATGGATAACCAGCGCCTCCTCTTCTGCGGTAAGCTCATATAAACTCTCTCCACAGCCGGTTAGGAACATCATCATGGCTACAATACTGATAAATAGATATCTTTTTTTCTTGTTCATACCTACTCCTACATTTTCTGTATGCTAAAGATACAAAAATCTTCTATTTATCGTATCATATTTTGTTGATTTGTACAACTATTTTCCAACTCAAACCAAAATTCTACACCATTTTCAGAATTTTTCACCCCACATTGTCTGTTCATAGAGTCCATGATTGCTTTTACAATCGATAACCCAATGCCGCTCCCCCCGTATTCACGGGTGCGCGCCTTGTCAATCTTGTAAAACTTCGTCCAAATTTTATCTATTTCTGCCTCTGGAATCGGATTGCCTGTATTAAAGACCTTTACACGCAGTATTTCCTCTCTTGATTCAAAAGAAATTCTTATCCTCTTCTCTCCTGTCGTGTGATGCAGCGCATTGCTAAGATAATTTCCTAGCACCTCTTCCACCTTAAATTCATCACCCCATACATAGCAATCTTCCGTCTCCTCAAATTCGATGCAAATGCCTTCCTGGGACGCCAAAAGCTGATTTGTCTGCACCATTCCCTGCACCAGCTCCGTGAGGTTAAAACGTGTCATTTCCACCACATCATTTCCAAACTCAAGCTGATTTAGTGTCAAAAGTTTCTTTACCATGCGATTCATTTTATCCGCCTCATCTATGATAACCTCACAGTAAAAATCCTTGCTAGCCGCGTCCTCATTGATATTTTCCTTTAGACCTTCTGCATATCCCTGTATCAAAGCAATCGGTGTCTTTAATTCATGAGAAACATTGGACAGAAATTCCTTTCGCATTTCATCTAATTTCTCTTTTTTCTCAATATCCTTCTGTAATTCATTATTCGCCACCTTCAAATCCGAAATCGTCTTTTCCAGGGTCTGCGACAGGAAGTTCATATGCTCACCAAGCTCTGCCACCTCGCTGCTATCCTGTTGCTTAGACTCATACTTCACCTCGAATTTCAAGTCGGCCATAGACTTTGATACATCCTTTAGTTCTTTCATTGGCCTGGAAATCGTCCGCGAAAGAAAGAAAATCACAACTGCTCCAACTGCCATACCAAACAGTCCCACGATAACAAAGAACTGATTGGTAATGCGTGCACTCTCTCGAATACTTTCTAGCGCCGAACGTGCATATACAAAGCTACCGCTTTCGTCCAGCTGTCCCCACAGCACCATATAATCCGACTGAAGTCTGTGGTCGTTCTGACGCAAAATCGTATAAGCCTCCGTACTCGTCAATACCTGCGATTGTCCAAATGGCTTGTCCCCACCTAACAAATCTTGCAGCTGCATAAAAAGCATGGACTGATCCATAACCGAAGAACGCAGCACCTTTGCCTCTGCATCTACCACAAGAACATTCAAATTCTCTCGGGCACATAGATTTTCAAACGTCACATCAAACGAATCCTCGCCCAAAACGCCCTGCTCACTTGCATCTCGCAACACCTCATAGGTCTCCAACAAGCTTTTCTGCTTGTCGTACATATAAAACTGCTCCAAAAAGGTATGATTTAAAATCCAGCCAAGACCAATAATCCCTGCCAAAAGCAGGAGCATTGTCACGGTTAATTTTATCGACAAAGAAACTTTTTTCTGCATAGTAAATTCCTCATTGCACTTATAAATTTGTCTGCGAAATCTTCCTCGCAGCGTAAACTCCTTGAAATTATACCATAAATTCAGACTTTGGTTGAAAAATACACAAAAAATTCACAGATACCACACTTTCTGTTATAATAGGCTTATCAACTCTTGGGAGGTTACTTATGAAAAAACAGTGCAAACCAAAGGCATTTGCTGTAATGAACATTTTATTAGTACTTAATCTACTTGTTTTTTGGAGCATCCGCTCTATGTGGTCCGGCATCATTGCCATCGTTGGCAAGCCTGCACCATATATTTTGGCGGCACTTCTGACACTAACTACACTTGCTGTCACCATATGCTCTCTATATAAAAAACGACCAATTGCGACAGCCATCTTTGGCTACCTCCTAGATATAATCTTTCTTGCTTTGAATGGTTACATGCTATTCATGACCCAGGATTCCTGGCAGTACTTTATCCGTGAATTCTTCTATGGAATCGCTTTCACCAGCAGTATTATTTTAGTAGTCTATCTTATTTTTTTCGCAAAAAAATCTCAGTGGCTACAGAAAAAATGGCTTCCTGCAGTTCTCGGCATTGTTTTATTTGTAATTGGATTCTTAACAATATTTGATATTCAACTCCTAAATGGTATCGAAAAAACACCTGTTGTATATGCAGTCGAAGATACCTATCAGATTACCTTTACCACCAAAGCCAAAGGCGAAGCTTGGGTCGTCATCGACGGAATCGAATACAATGACACCTACGCTGGCTATCGAAAATCTGAAGATACCATTCATAAAATTACTGTACCTATGGAAGTCTTAGACAACGCAAACTCCTATACCGTATGCACTCGTGCCATGTATTTGCGTGGCCCTTACTGTGCTTTACAAGGTTCCACCATTACTAAAACCTACAGTTGGCGCGGTGTAGATACCTCCGATGGTCTAAACTACTATGTTTTTTCCGATAATCATTTAACCACAGAAGCTACTGCCTCAGCAGCTAATTATTGGGAGGACAAACTCGATTTCCTCATCTGTCTTGGCGACACTGTCAACTGGATCGACACCGAAAACGAACTTAGCTTACTGCTTCACTTAGCAAGTGATATTACTCAAGGCGAAATTCCTGTGATTTATGCACGTGGTAACCACGAGACCAAAGGTCTGCTTGCCGATGAATACCATAGCTATGTTGGCTCTAAAAACGAGAAATTTTACTACACCTTCCGTATGAAGAATGTTTGGGGAATTGTTTTAGATGTGGGCGAGAATCACGATGATGAGCATTGGGAATTCTCTGGAATGGCTCGATTTGATGATTATCGCAATGAGCAGACCATATTTCTAGATGAAGTTCTTGCAAATGCCGACAATGAATTTAATGCAGACGGCGTTGAATATCGTATCGGAATCTGCCATATTCCGATTTCTTTCGCAAGAGGCACCGATCCTCTTGAAAACCAGAAATATGCCTGGATAGAGCGACTAAACCAGATGAATCTTTCCGTCATGTACAACGGACACTATCATGAGCTTATGTTTGTAGATGCTGACCTCGATGCAGGTACATCATTCACAGCAACACCAGATTATAACGGCGTCAAAAAAAAGGCAAACACCTACACTATGTTTGGAGCCAATTTCCCTACTATCCTCGTATCGCGTCGTGCCCAAACACAAGTCTTCTCTGAAGAAGAGAACGTATTCGGAAAATATTTTATCGGCGTCGCAGCTAGCTTCGACGGCAACGAAACCATTCTTAATTATACAAATGAGGCTGGCGAAATTGTTGAAACCATCTCTCCTTGGTATGAAGGTATGGACTATGGGGAAGAGATTGTGATAAGTGAATAGTGATTATAGAAAAACTCCGTAAAACCATCTGTTTTACGGAGTCTTTCTATAATTATGTGTTGAGAAAATTGTCTTTTATAGTCAATTTACATTTTCTACAGTAATGCAAACACCCACAGAGTTTTAATACTCTATGGGTATCTATAATTTTTATATGACAATATTTTCATCCTGTTTTGTTGTGATATACAAGAAAGAACTCACTTTTACACCAGAATGTCTTTTCGCATACTAATTGTATGCTTAGGATTTCGGCTCTTATTACTTAAATTCTCAACAAATCCATTCTTCTTATAGAAAATTGTTGTATCTTTGTTATATTCAATATCTGCATCCACTGTCAGAAAACGACAAGCAACTCCTGATTCATTCATCTGGATTGCAAATCGCCTTGCTGCTTCTAATAAAAATGAACCATATCCCTTTTTTCTTCCTATATCACTTACATTTTTATTCACAGCTAATTTTCCTATCTTCAATGCTGGAATAGATGAATATGGTATTTTCGAAAGATTATGTATTTCTTTCTCATCCTTCGTTAATTTAATTGCATCCGCCGATAATGCCATATAAGCCAATAATTCTTTGGTTCTATTATGAATTAGTAAAAAAGTTTTACTAACGTCTAATTCATCCAACCTTACAGCATCATGTAGAAATTTATCATATTCATTAACTCCACATTTAAATAATAAATTCGAAACATTATCGATTGTCTTAATTGGATACAGTTCCACTTCCCTAGCAATATCTATAATTTCGTATTTTGTTAAATAACTCATTTTTTGATAATAGGATCTAAGACCTTACTTAGCATCTTATTCCATTTCTCTGCTTCCTTCGTCGGTTTTCTATTCACATCTTGTATTAATCTCACAGCATCTTCACCACTAAGTTCTGGTGTTGCCTGTATTGGTTTCATCGTTGACATATCTTGTACCCCTCCTTCGTTTTTCTCTTTATGCATATACAATCTCCCTTTCCTCAAACTATTACGATATAATAATAGCATGAGGTTCCCTAAAAAGGAATCATATGTATGCACAAATCACTCGGTATATTCAATTTGCTATTCTTGGGATTGTATGGCGAAACACCAAGACCAAGAAAGAATTGTATCAATTAAGATACTTTTATTATATAGTACGCAATGTCGAAATGCAACCATTTATTCGCATTCAGTCTCAAATTTATACCCCAATCCCCAAACCGTCTGGATATATTCTCCTTTAACTCCGAGCTTTGCTCGGAGTTTTTTTACGTGGGTGTCTATCGTACGGGCGTCACCAAAATAATCATAGTTCCACACTGCATCTAGAATTTTATCTCTTGATAATGCGATACCCTGGTTATCCATGAAGTAGTCGAGCAATTCAAACTCCTTGTAGCTAAGTTCGATTTTTTCATCACCAATCGTAACTGTATGTGAAGTTTTATCGATAGTGATTCCACCAGCAGTTCTGATATTTGCAGCATCCCCAATCTTATTTGCACGACGCAAGATAGCCTCCACACGTGCAACTAAAATTTTAGGCGAGAAAGGTTTCGAAATATATTCATCCACACCAAGTTCAAAGCCCAACAATTCGTCCGCTTCATCTGCCTTTGCTGTAAGCATGATAATCGGCACTTTTGAGGTCTGGCGGATTTCCTTTACGACCTCCCAACCGTTTAAACGTGGCATCATGACATCTAATAAAATAAGAGAAATGCCTTTCTCCTCATAAAACAAATCGAGAGCTTCTTCACCATTTCCTGCCTCAAAGACTTCATAGTCCTGCCTTACTAAGAAGTCTCTTACCAATTTTCGCATACGTGATTCGTCGTCAACGACAAGTATTTTTATTTTATCCATAATAATCTTCTTTCTCTTATAACAGTTTTTCTCTTCAATATATTTTCTTATGAAGCAAAAGGCCGTCCACATCACTGTGACAGCCCTTTTATCCTATCTCTTATTTATGAAAAATATGTGAACACTACTGCCCACCATTCACTTGATTACGAAACTGTGCTTCACGCTCCTCTAAGCTTTCTTCCCAACGTTGCAGACGTTCTTCCTCTGTTTTTAGCTCTGCTTCCCAGCCAGAATATTCATCCAGCAACTGCTCGCGGTAATTGATTATGTTCACATTATTTCCACTAATCGCATTAATTACAAACATTCCAACAATGGAAATCGCCAATACGATGGCACAAAAAGATGCCACAAGGAAAGGTTTATGATAGTCTCCGCCTACCTTTGCGTCCACCTTCTTATTTACCTTTTTTACAGCCTCAACAGCTTTTACAGTTTCCTCTTTCTCTGCCACTTCTAGTGCTTTTACAGGAATTGGCGGAATTTCATCCCTTGCAATGTAAACAGAACTCAACAGAATATTCTGCAATTCCGTTAGGAAACGAATTCCCACAGGAGTCACAAAAAGCTCCTGTGCCAGCAATTTTTTATACAATTTCAGAACCACCTCTGGATTATCCAACGCCGTACGCTGCTTGATAAATCGAATACCCTCTTCTTCCTTGCGAGCAAGCTGTGCAGTTTCTTCATCTTTAAATAAAAATCCATCTACATTATACATCGTATTTCTCTCTTATACCCCTAAAAGTCTATTCCAACATAATTTTAATAATTTCTTTGTCGGTTCCAGCCATACCCTCTCTTGCAAGCTGTCCAACGTTTGCAATCGTATTCTCTACGCCCTTAGTAATGATTCCATCGCCACCATAGAACTGCTGTCCATTGCGATACATTTCATAACCCAAAATACCGCTTTCTACCGCCATCGCAATCTTTGCTGCACAAGAAGACTTCGCACCGTCACAGATGGTTCCAGATAAAATTGCCAGCGAGTTTACAATGGTGTGGGCAACGTCCTTGAAACCACCTCCATAGAGGTATGCAATCCCCGCACCGGCACCACAGCCTGCACTAATCGCGCCACAGTATGCAGAAAGACAACCAATACCAGTCTTTAAGTGTGTCGTAATCAAGTCTGATAAAACAAGTGCACGTAGCATTTCTTCCTCTGATTTACCAAGCTCTCTCGCATAAATCACGATTGGAATGGAGGCTGTCATGCCTTGATTTCCACTACCGGAAATAATACATACCGGAAGCTCACAACCGTTCATACGAGCATCCGAGCCTGCTGCCGCATAAGCTCTCGCCTTGTCTGCCAAACTACACTCGCCATTCTTGTAAATAACCTTTCCGATACAAGCACCATAATTATTCTCGATTCCCTCTTCAGCAATCGCCATATTACAGGAAATCTGGCGGTCCAGTAGCTCTCGTACATCATCTAAATTGACTTCATCCGCAAACTTCACGATATTTTCTACGCTCAAAAGAGTGCGATCGGTCTTGATGCCACCATCTTCTTCCTCTGCCTCATTTCTTACGAGCACTTCACCGTTTTTCTCTACATATACCAAGTTGGTGTGTCGATCCAACAGACGAACTGTAACTGCCTCGTCCTCATTCTTCATCTGAATCAAAATCTCAAAAATATGTGTGGTATCCAACTCTCTTACTTCGATAGCACAGGTATCGATAAATTCCTTCATCTTTGGCACATCTGTTTCTGTCAATGACGAAAGAACCTCCAGCACGAGCTCTGGCTTATTTGCCACGGTTCCTGCTGCAACTGCTGCTGGAATTCCGTGCATGCCACCCGTTGCAGGCACTACTACACTCTTGGTATTTTTAATAATATTTCCACTCAGTCCAATATGAATCTCTGTTGGCTCCTTTGACAAATAGCTTCGTGCAATCGATGCACTATACGCAATCGCAATAGGCTCTGTACAGCCCATAGCCAAACGCAACTCCTCTTTCAATATATCGCAATAAGCTTGGTATACTTCTTTTGTAAGGCTCATAATCTCTTCCTTTTCCACATTCGCAAAAAATCTCGTGAAATATAATATTCACGAGGTATTCCAATTCTTTGTTGTTTTGCTACAACTTAATTTGGTTTATTATATCACATATTTCTCTAGAAAAAATCTTTTTTCATAAAAATAGTAAATTTTTTCTTCATAATGCCGATAATAAAATTACATAGGTTATGGATCCAACCGAAAATGAAAATTTGGACAAATCAAGGACGACACTGTGAAAAATGGATTTTTCTCACAGCTTGCGTCCTTTTTCTTTTCCAATGAAAGGAGTCAATGAAAAAGAATACCGTCCTAGAAAGAAAGAGGATGATATCTTGATTATTCAAAGTAGTTCCGTTGGCACAAGTGCCAGCAGACGTTACAGTTACAACCAATTAAGTTATTCCGAATACACGGAATGGGACAATTCAACAGGGGACTTTTTTCAAGAAGCCTGCAGCAATGCAATTCATGTAAAAGAGGAATCTCTATCTAGAAACGGAGCCTCATGTGCACCACAGACCTCTAAAGAACTAGAAGAATTTTGTACTACTCCTGAAGAAAATGTCGAAGAAACCACCGAAAATACTAGCTCCCCAAAGTCTAAATTGGATTCTGAAATGGAAGCTCTTATGAAACGTTTCTCACCACTTCAGGCAAATGGTATCCCTACCGTTCAGGACCGATTGGAAATGGTACGCGATATCAAAGAACGAAGCCTCGAATACCTGCTTCGCATTTTGTTCGGAGATGGTGAAAAATATGTCAAAGACGTAAATCAAATAGACCGTACCACTACCCCTGGCGAAGCAAGTGCCAACAATCCTATCACTCTGCTTGCCAATGATTTAGGTCAAAATCTGGGCACTGGCTGGAGTCACTACTCCTTCTACTACTGCGCAGAAAGTGAAACCACCTGCTTCGACACCACTGGAACGGCAATTACTGCGGATGGACGACAGCTTAACTTCAACATTAGTGTAGAAATGTCCCGATCCTTCGTCGAAATGGCAGAAGAACAAATCGACTTCGGACAACCACGTCTTTGCGACCCATTAGTCATCAACCTCGGTTGCAATGTTGCAAGTGTTTCCGACCAGAAATTCTTCTTTGACATTGATGCAGATGGTATTGAAGATGAGATTTCGATGTTGGGAAAAGACAGTGGTTATCTTGCCTTAGACCAAAATGAAGACGGCACTATCAATGACGGCAGCGAGCTCTTTGGCACTGAAAGTGGCAATGGTTTTAAAGACCTGCTTGCTCATGACGAAGATGGCAATGGATGGATAGATGAGGCTGATTCTATTTTCCAAAAGCTCAAAATCTGGTCCATGGATGAATATGGCAACTCTACGCTTATTGACCTCAAAGAAGCTGGCGTCGGTGCCATCTATCTCGGTTATGAAAACACTGAGTTTTCTTTGAAAAACGAGGCACATGAAACAAATGCTGTGATTCAGAAAACTGGACTTTTCCTCTATGAAAATGGTGAGTCTGGAACCGTACAACAGATGGATTTGGCGGTGTAAATCATTTGTAAAAACAAAAAGTACCACAAGCTTCACGCCTGTGGTACTTTTTTTATGGACTAGAGGGGAGTCGAACCCCTGTCCGAAAACCAATTCCCTGTCCTTCTACGAGTGTAGTTTATCCTTTGACATTCCCTCTACCGCCCGGAGATAAACATCCTGACGGCTTTAGTAGCTTCATGATACGCCCGCTAGCTCAAAGCTTTGCTAACGTCGTTTCCTACATAGTCGAAGCCTGGGTCCTAATGTGTAGGTGCACTAGGTCAGACTGCTGCAACTAGGCAGCGTAAGCTAAATTTTCTTCAGCGTTTATATTTAAGTTTGCCATTTAACGCATTGCATACGACTCGCTTCTCCAGCTGCATGATCCCCGTCGAAACCATTACTAGCCCTTGAAAATTTATATACAAGCTGGCAAGTTTCACCAGCACTGTATTCTATTATTCGTTCATATGAAAGCTAAGCTCTCATATTCACCTTAAAGTCTCTCTGTGCCTCTCGCTTCATATCCTTCTTTGCGATATCCTGACGTTTATCGTAAAGCTTTTTACCTTTGGCAAGCGCAATCTGCACTTTTACAAGACCATTGCTTAAGTATACTTCAACTGGCACAAGGGTGTAGCCCTTTTCCGCGATCTTTCCAATCAGCTTCTGGATTTCCTTCTTATGAAGGAGAAGCTTCTTTGGACGAAGTGGATCTTTGTTGAAGATATTTCCTTTTTCATATGGTGACACATGCATACCATAGATATATACCTGTCCATCTTTTTCAATACGAACAAAAGATTCCTTGATACTACATTTTCCCATACGAATCGATTTTACTTCGGTACCATGAAGGGCGATGCCTGCTTCGTAGATTTCTTCTAAGAAATATTCATGGTAAACCTTTTTGTTGTTGGCGATAAGTTTCTTGGCGCCTTTTTCCATGAGGCATCCTCCTTTCAAAGTCTTACCTATGTGGCTAGATTTACTAGCCACATACGATAATATACGATTTTTATAAAAAAATCAACTGAACCTGTGGTTTAAATTTCTTCCACCAACGAGAAATCCACTGTTCTAGCAATTCTATCGGTTCCCTCTACACGAACCTTAACCACCTGCCCTAATTTATAGGCCTTGCCACTATTCTCACCCACCATTTCATAGGTTGATTCTACATAGTGATAGTAGTCGTCCTTTAATGCAGTTACTCTTACAAGTCCCTCTACTGTGTTTGGCAATTCGACAAAAATGCCCCATTCCATCACACCAGAAATAACGCCCTCGAATTCTTCTCCGATAAACTGTTCCATATACTGCACTTTTTTGAGCTTTACAGTCTCACGTTCAGCTTCCTCTGCACGACGTTCTGTTTCACTCGAATGCTTTGCCACTTCATTTAAAATCTTGTCGTAGTGCTCGATGCGCTTGTCATTCATGCGGCCACGCAGGTTTTCTTTGATAATTCTATGAATCTGCAAGTCCGGATAACGTCGAATTGGGGAGGTAAAGTGACAATAATACTTCGCCGCCAATCCAAAATGCCCTGTACAAGCAGTCGTGTATTTCGCCTGCTTCATAGAACGAAGAGTCAGTCGGCTAATCAATGCCTCCTCCGGAGTATCTTCAATTTTGCCAAGTAGCTTCTGCAATTCCTTTGGATGAAGCTCATCACTTCCGAGATGTATATGATGTCCAAAATTGCTAATAAAGATATTCAGCTTCTTTATCTTTTCCTCATCTGGATTATCATGCGTACGATATACAAATGGAAGCTCCTGCCAGAAATAGTCGGATGCAACTGTCTCATTTGCAATCAGCATAAAGTCCTCAATGATTTTCGTTGCTACATTTCTATCATATGGTTTAATATCGATTGGCTTACCCTCTTTGTCCAAAATCACCTTGGTTTCCGGAAAGTCAAAGTCAATGGAACCACGTTTCATACGCTTCTTACGAAGTATTCCCGCTAGTTCCTCCATCAATTCAAACATAGGAACTAAATCACGATACTTCTCGATTTCTTCCTCATCTTTGTCTGTCAGAATCTTTTTCACACTCGTATAACTCATACGAGTATCTACTTTAATTACTGTTTCGGCAATCGTATGGTCGATGACCTCACCCTTTGGATTAATCGTCATGATACAACTAAGTGCTAGACGATTCTCTCCTGCATTTAAGGAGCAGATACCATTCGATAAAGCATGCGGAAGCATTGGAATCACTCGGTCCACCAGATAAACGGATGTGCCTCGTTTTAATGCCTCTACATCAAGCGCACTCTTTTCCTGCACATAATTCGTTACATCCGCAATATGCACTCCAAGCACATAATTCTCTCCGTCTTTACATACCGATACTGCGTCATCGAGGTCCTTAGCATCTTCGCCATCGATAGTCACCATGACTACATCTCGCAAATCCATGCGGCCTGCCATATCTGCCTCAGATACTTCCTTCGCTACATTCTCTACCTGATGCATAATCTTTTCAGAAAACTCCATTGGAAGCTCATAGGCACGTGCGATAGAAAGAATATCTGTGCCTGGATCATTCACATGTCCGAGAATTTCTACGACTTTTCCTTCCGGACTCTTTCCTGGCTGGGCGTATTTGGTGATTTCCACCACTACCTTATGACCCTTGACAGCACCTTTTGACTTTTCTAAAGGAATAAAAATATCTGAACCAAAGCGGGGATTGTCTGGTACTGCAAAGCCAAAATTCTTACTCTGCTCATAAGTACATACAACCTGCTTCATGCCACGCTCTAGCACCTTTACGATGACACCCTCTTTGCGACGTCCGGTTGCATGTGGCGAAACCACTACCTGCACTTTATCCATATGGAGTGCATCGCCTACCTTCGCCTCTGGAATAAAGATATCCTCATCTTCTCCCTCAACTGCTACAAATCCAAAGCCTTTGGCATGTGCAGTAAACACGCCTACTACTTGGGATTCCACGGCTTTTGTATACTTACCTCTCTTTGATAAAGCGATTTTCCCCTCTGCCATAAGCTCCATTAGAATCGTCTCAAGCTGTGGTCTGTCTTCTTTCTTTACCCCCAGCACAATAGCCAATTCCTTTATTTTCATTGGAACATACATATCATCACAGATAAACTGATATACAATTTCTTTTCGTTTTTTAAAATCTTTTCCCACGGAATACCTCCTTCCCAAGTTAGTTTGCATAAGAAAAGGGCTGTCTATTCTTCTAGACAGCCCCTGAATTTTACCAAATTCCTAAGTTAAGAACTACCGCTAACAAAAGAAATGCAGCTACACTATACTTTGTGATTTTAACAAGCATCCCTTCCATTGAACGTCCTTTATTTTTACCCCAGTAAGTATCCGCAGCACCAGCGATAGCACCAAGACCTGCCTGCTTACCTTCCTGCATTAAAATTACTACTGTAATTACAAGACTGACTATAATAAATACAATTGTTAAGATTGTCTTTAAAATTTCCACGGTTTACACCTCCTATGTCATAACTTCACAACTTGTGATAGTATACCACAAGAATTGGACATTTTCAAGTTCTATTTCACTAAAAGTGATTCTCCTGTCATCTCTGCAGGCTGTTCTAAGCCCATAATCTCAAGTAAGGTTGGAGCAATATCTGCAAGACATCCACCCTCACGAAGCTTCCAGTTTTCTTCACCATTTACAAGAATGAATGGAACTGGGTTAGTTGTGTGTGCTGTATGTGGTTTTCCTGTTTCGTAATCTACCATCTTTTCAGCATTTCCATGGTCCGCACAAATAAACATTACGCCGCCAACTTCTTTTACTGCTTCTACTGCATCTCCTACAAGGCTGTCTACACGTTCTACTGCTGCTACTGCTGCAGGAATCACACCTGTATGACCAACCATATCTGGATTAGCAAAGTTAATAACGATTACATCATATTTATCCGATTTAATTGCTTCTACAAGGTCTACGCCTACTTCTGGAGCACTCATTTCAGGTTTTAAATCATAAGTAGCTACTTCTTTTGGCGAATTTACAAGCAAACGAGCTTCGTCTACGTTTGGCTCTTCAATACCACCATTAAAGAAGAAGGTTACGTGTGCATATTTTTCTGTTTCTGCAAGGCGCAACTGCTTCTTACCACATTTTGCAAGATATTCACCAAAAGTATTGGTAATAGATTCCTTCTCAAAAGCAATAATCTTGTTTGGAATAGTTTCATCGTAATCCTTGAAACATACATAGGTAAGTGGAAGGAATCCTGTCTTTCTTTCAAAGCCTGTGAAGTTGTCATCACAGAAAGCTCTTGTCATTTCACGTGCACGGTCTGGACGGAAATTGAAGAATACAACAGAGTCATTTGCTTTTACGATAGCACGTGGTGCGCCGTTTTCTGTAATAACAGTTGGAAGTACGAATTCATCTGTCACACCGTTGTCGTAAGATTTCTGCATAGCTTCTACTGGATCGGTTTCCTGTACGCCTTCGCCAGCTACAAGTGCATTGTACGCTTTTTCTACTCTATCCCAGTTGTTATCACGATCCATTGCGTAGTAACGACCAGAAAGTGTTGCTACCTTACCTACACCGATTTCAGCCATCTTTGCTTCGAGATCTGCTACAAAACCTTTTGCAGATGCTGGAGGTGTGTCACGTCCATCTAAAAAGCAGTGAACATAAACGTTTTCTAAACCATTCTTCTTTGCCATTTCCAAGATGCCGTATACATGTGTGATATGGCTGTGTACACCACCATCAGAGAGAAGACCCCAAAGGTGAAGGTCTGAATTGTTCTTCTTACAGTTTTCAATTGCTGCAAGTAGTGTCTTGTTGTCAAAGAAAGTACCATCATTAATTTCTTTGGTAATACGTGTAAGGTCCTGATAAATGATACGGCCTGCACCGATATTCATATGACCTACTTCTGAGTTCCCCATCTGTCCATCTGGAAGACCTACTGCAAGGCCAGACGCATTTCCTTTTACAAAAGGACACTCTGCCATCAATTTATCCATTACTGGTGTCTTTGCCATTGCAATTGCATTTCCTTCTGGATTTTCATTTAATCCATAACCATCAAGCACCATTAATACAACTGGTTTTTTGCTCATTTTATTTTCCTCATCTTTCTCAAACTATTATATATTTATACCTCCCCAAAAATTGGAAGGTTAGTTTACTTTTTCTTACTGTAAATTTCCTACAATATCGATTGCACGTCCTTCTAAATCTCGACTACTATTGTATGTTCCATATTTCTTTCCCGACAAATAACTGCCATTAAGAAACATATGTAGGTTTTCGCCATTCGCCGTATTATAGAAATATCCATCTCTATCAATCGCTACATTCTTTGAAATATCCGCCATAAATTTGTAAAAGGACTCAGCTTCCTCGCCATACAGCATCGTCGTCGTCAAATTCTGCTGCTTGCAGGGAATCATCCGAAGTGCAAGCTCGCCCTTTTCATCAATCTGAATCTGTGCAATTGTTGTATACAGCGTTCCTGTGGAAAACCAAAAGTTCCCCAAACTAAAGCATACCGGAACACCATCAATATACTCCACTCCCTGTAAACGATGTGGATGTCCGCCAATTACAGCGTCTGCACCTGCCTCAACAAAACCCTTTGCTAAATTGTACTGCGAAGAATTATAATTGTAGGTTCCCTCAATTCCCCAATGCACACTGGCAATAACATAGTCGCTATTCTTCTGAGCCTCTGTAATCACCTGCTTATAAATTGTAGGGTCCAAGGTTTTCAAAACACCTGCTTCGGTAGCAGTTGCTTCTTTTGTGAATTTATAATACTTTTCAATCTCCGTTGCGGAAACAAAAGCTATCTTCTTCCCATTTGCAACATAGTATTGAATTGTTTTTGCTTCCTCAAGATTTGCTCCAGCTCCCATGGTTGCGATGCCAACACTTTCTAAGGTCGCAATCGTATCCATCAAGCCCGAGTCTCTAAAATCATACGTGTGGTTGTTTGCCAGATTCGCCAAGTCTGCACCAAATGCATCCAAAAAACGAATATTTGCGGTCTTTGCACGGAAGGTATATGCCTTATTTGCCTGTCGCTCTCCACCATCGCTAAAGACAAACTCATTGTTTATGACAGAAATATCTGCCGACTGCAACTCTTTTACAACATCTTCTGAGATACAGTCATAGACTCCATTTGCACGAAGAACCGCCGACTGCATGGTGTACCAGTCATCAGCGAGGTTGATATCCCCCGTCAAATCTATCGTGACTACATCTTCTCTGGCACATTCCATCCAGTGTACATTTTCTAAATAATAGGTAGCAAACTCCAATTCCTTACAGTACTTGAGCCAGAGCACATGCATGCTGTCGCCCGTCAAGTCATACCATAAATCCTTGTACACGTTGCCCTCATACATCTGGTATGCAATATCGGTCACAACGCCCTCACCATAGGTTCCACTCACCCAATGCAAAAATGAATAATCTACTGGATATCCCTCTAGGAACTCGCTTGTACTGTTATCTAATATAATCTCATATGCCGTAGATATGTCGTTGATTTCAACGCTTTTTACCGATTGTTGAAACATCGATATTCCATCTAGGAATGAGGATTCCTCTTTTGATGTGCCACATCCTGTCATTATCAGAATTACCACAAACATGCACGCAAGTATGATGCGCTTTTTTATCATATCTCATCCTCTTGTGTATCTATATCCGTAACACACCTATTATAGACAACTCTCCCAATTTTTACAAGAGAAAATACCCCTGAAATCGCTTTGTATCAAAGCTAGAACAGAAAAAGAGGAGCCATAAAAGGCCCCCCTCTTTCCACATTTCTCTATAGGAATTAGTAGTTTACAATTTTACCAAAATCAGCTTTCAATGAAGCTCCACCAACAAGACCACCGTCAATGTCTGGTTTTCCAAAGAGTTCTGCTGCATTTGCGCCATTTACAGAACCGCCGTACTGAATACGAACTGCTTCTGCTGTTGCATCGTCATACATTTCTTTGATGCATTCACGGATTGCTGCACAAACTTCCTGTGCCTGATCAGAAGTAGCTGTTTTGCCTGTTCCGATAGCCCAGATTGGTTCGTAAGCGATAACTAAAGAAGCTACCTGTTCTGCTGTTACGCCATCTAAGTCAGATTTAATCTGGAGACGAATCCAATCAAGCGTTACACCCATTTCACGCTGTTCGAGTGATTCGCCACAGCAAAGGATTGGTGTAAGACCAGCTTCTAATGCTTTTTTTACTTTTTTGTTTAAAAGAGCATCATCTTCTTTGAAATAATCTCTTCTTTCAGAATGTCCGATAATAACGTATTTTACTCCAGCATCTACGAGCATTTCTGCTGAGATTTCACCTGTATAAGCACCTTTTTCTTCGAAATACATGTTTTCAGCACCAACAGCTACGTTTGTACCTTTTACAGCTTCTACTACTGGTACGATATCGATTGCAGGCACGCAGTAAACTACGTCTACAGAATCAGATTCTACTAATGGTTTTAATTCTTCTACTAATTTTACAGCCTGGCTTGGAGTCATGTTCATTTTCCAGTTACCAGCTACGATTTTTCTTCTTGCCATGTTAATTTCCCCCTATAAAAATAATTAGCGATTGTCAGCTGCTACTACACCTGGAAGTTCTTTTCCTTCTAAGAATTCTAAAGAAGCTCCACCACCTGTAGAGATGTGTGACATCTTGTCGCCGTAACCCATCTGGTTTACAGCAGCTGCTGAGTCACCACCACCGATGATTGTTGTTGCATCTGTATCAGCTAAAGCCTTTGCTACTGCAAGGGTACCAGCTGCAAGTGTTGGGTTTTCGAATACACCCATTGGTCCGTTCCATACAACTGTCTTAGCAGATTTAACTGCTTCTGCATAAAGTTCAGCTGTCTTAGGTCCGATATCACAGCCTTCGCGATCTGCTGGAATGTTTGCAATATCATAAACTTCTGTTTCAACAGGAGCATCGATTGGACTTGGGAAATCTTTGATAGTTACAACGTCAACTGGAAGGAGTAATTTCTTTCCAAGTGATTCAGCCTTAGCCATCATTTCTTTACAGTATTCAATCTTTTCGTCATCACAAAGTGATTTACCAATTTCGTATCCCTGTGCTTTTAAGAATGTGTAAGCCATACCACCACCGATGATAAGAGTATCACATTTTTCAAGTAAGTTGTTGATTACGTTAAGCTTATCAGCAACTTTAGCACCACCAAGAATAGCTACGAAAGGTCTAACTGGGTTTTCTACTGCATTTCCAAGGAAATCGATTTCTTTCTGCATTAAGTAACCAACTGCGTTTTCGCCACCTTTTTCAGTGATGAACTTTGTAACGCCAGCTACAGAAGCATGTGCTCTGTGTGATGAACCAAATGCGTCACATACATATACGTCAGCTAAATCAGCTAATTCTTTAGAGAATTCTTCGCCGTTCTTTGTTTCTTCTTTGCCACGGAAACGTGTATTCTGAAGTAATACAACATCTCCTTCGTTCATTGCGTTTACTGCAGCTGTTGCAGCTTCGCCTGTTACGTTGTAATCAGATACGAATACAACTTCTTTTCCTAATTTTTCTGTAAGCTTCTTAGCTACTGGTGCTAAAGATTCTTTTTCATTAGGACCTTCTTTTACTTTTCCAAGGTGAGAGCAAAGGATAACCTTGCCGCCATCTGCTAATAATTTCTTGATTGTTGGAAGAGCTGCGTTGATACGTGTTTCGTCTGTAATCACGCCTTCTTTTAATGGTACGTTGAAGTCACAACGAACAAGAACTTTTTTGCCTGCTACATTGATATCATCAACTGATTTTTTGTTTAATGACATATTACTGTCCTCCTAGATTGTTATTAAAAAAAGCCCCGCCCAACCTGGGCAGGGCCTATAAACTCTGTACTAATTAAGCGAGTTCAGAGAAGTATTTGATTGTACGAACCATCTGAGATGTGTAGCTGTTTTCGTTGTCATACCAAGAAACAACCTGTACTTCGTATAAGCCATCGCCAACTTCTTTAACCATTGTCTGTGTAGCATCGAATAATGAACCATATGTCATACCGATGATATCAGAAGAAACGATTTCGTCTGTGTTGTAACCGAAAGATTCGTTAGAAGCTGCTTTCATAGCTTCGTTGATGCCTTCTACTGTTACATTTTCGCCCTTAACAACTGCGATAAGCATTGTTGAAGAACCTGTTGGGGTTGGTACACGCTGTGCAGCACCGATAAGTTTTCCATTTAATTCTGGAATAACTAAACCGATAGCTTTTGCAGCACCTGTACTGTTTGGTACGATATTAACTGCTGCTGCACGAGATCTTCTTAAGTCACCTTTTCTCTGTGGTCCATCAAGTGTCATCTGATCACCTGTGTAAGCGTGAATTGTGCACATGATACCAGACTTAACTTCTGCATATTTGTTTAATGCATCAGCCATAGGTGCTAAACAGTTTGTTGTACAAGAAGCTGCAGAGATGATTGTGTCTTCAGCTTTAAGTGTTTCGTGGTTTACGTTGTAAACTACTGTTGGAAGGTCGTTTCCTGCTGGTGCAGAGATAACAACTTTACGAGCTCCAGCATTGATGTGAGCCTGAGCTTTTTCTTTGCTTGTATAGAAACCTGAACATTCTAAAACAACGTCTACGTTTAAATCTCCCCATGGGCAATTGTTTGCATCTGGGAATGCATAGATTTTGATTTCCTGTCCATCAACGATGATAGAATCTTCTGTGTGAGATACTTTATCAGCTAAAGCATATTTACCCTGAGAAGAATCATATTTTAACAAGTGAGCCAACATTTTTGGGCTTGTTAAATCGTTGATTGCTACTACTTCATATCCTTCTGCTCCAAACATCTGTCTGAAAGCAAGGCGGCCGATACGACCGAATCCATTAATCGCTACTCTTACTGCCATTAATAATTCCTCCTAGAAATGTAATTAATATTCGTGAGTTTCCTCACGCACGTTTCATTGTACCCAAAATTATACAAAAGTTCAAGCATTTTTCACCTCAATCTCAATCTTTGTTATATCTTTCACAAAATGTTTTTATTTCAGTACAATTTTCGTCATTTTGACAAAAAAAATTGCCCAAAAAACATAGCCAGAACACTACTTCTTGTAGTACAATCACTTATATCATAAGCAAAACCACTAAAACTTATGCCATTTTTATTAAGAAAAAGAGGATTTTTATGAGTTTAAAAGATTTAAAATTGTACGATATGCATATGCACTCCCATTTTTCTGGGGATAGTGAAGCCACTCCAACTGCTCTGGCACAAAAAGCTTGCGAGTTAGGACTTGCTGGCATATGCTTTACAGACCATCTGGATATAGACTATAAAGAAACTCCAGGGCTTTTTGATTTAGACATTCCTGCCTATAGGAAGGAAATCTCTCTCTTAAAAGAAAAGTTTGCAGATAAACTAGACATTGGATGGGGAATCGAGTTGGGCTTACAACCCTATTTAGAATCAGAAAACCAGAAAATAATAGAAGAAAACTCTTTTGACTTCATCATCGGCTCCACCCACGTGGTAAAACAGGTGGATATCTACTTTCCACCTTATTATGAAGGCCGAAATGAAGATGAATGTTACAAAGAATATTTTGAAGAAACTCTTAAAAACGCACAATCCGCTGTGGACTTTGATGTCTATGGACATCTTGACTATGTCATACGCTACGGCCCAAATAAAAATCAGTTTTACTCTTATCAAAAGTTTGCCGACATCATCGATGAAATTTTCCGCTCACTGATTGCTCGGGGCAAGGGAATCGAGCTAAACATGGCGGGATTTAAATATGGACTTGGGCACGCACATCCTACCATGGATGCCCTTAAACGTTACAAAGAGCTAGGCGGCGAAATCATCACCATTGGTTCCGACGGCCATGCTCCTGAGCAGATTGCCTGGGAATTTGAGAAAGCTCCTGCCATTTTAAAAGAGGCAGGGTTTGAGTATTTTACTGTTTTTAAGGAACGAAAGGCAGAATTCAAGAAAATTACCTAATCTATATTCTTCTAAATAAAAAGGGTAATTGTAAAAAGTAATCCACTTACTTATCTTTACAATTACCCTTTTATTTTATCCTAATAATTATTCAATCCAGGCTCCTGATGAATTAAAATAGTATGTCTTTCCACTAATCTTCTGCTTTCCTGTCACCATCGCTCCCGAACCATTCAGATAATACCATTTGCCTCCGGTATATACCCAGCCAGTTGCCATTGCTCCGGAAGATTTCAGGTAATACCATTCGCCTCCAGTATATACCCAGCCAGTTGCCATTGCTCCTGAGCCTTTCAGGTAATACCAGATACCTCCATCTTTAATCCAGCCTGTCTGCATTGCACCGGAACTATTCATGTAGTACCAGGTTCCTCTGTCATTTACCCAGCCTGTCACCATCGCTCCTGAGCCTTTCAGGTAATACCAGATACCTCCATCTTTAATCCAGCCTGTCT
>X42_Goitered_Gazelle__coassemble_9_pt1 | contig 104059 bp, 80 predicted proteins | sample X42_Goitered_Gazelle__metabat2_low_PE_005 | metagenome-assembled genome bin X42_Goitered_Gazelle
TATTAACACCTTATAAATTATTTGTAAATATTCTATCAAAAAAAAAAAAAAAAATTGACAATTCTCAGCATTCTGCACAAAAAACTAGCAAAACATTGATTGTTTTGCCAGTTTTACATCTTCTTCATATATAGAATTATCTTGTTTTTACCCATGCTCCAGAACCATTGACATAGTATTTTCCAATCCAGGTGTCGTGTGCCATATCACCATTTTCGTACATATAATACCAGATATTGTTTACCTTCTGCCAGCCCGTTTTCATAGAGCCATCGCTTGCAGAATTACTGAGGTAATACCATTTACCCTTAATCTTCTGCCAACCAATCTTCATAGAGCCATCGTTTGCGGAATCACTGAAGTAATACCATTTACCACTAATCTTCTGCCAGCCAATCTTCATAGAGCCATCATTGGAAGCACCGAAATAATACCATTTGTTATTAATGAACTGCCAACCCGTTTTCATAGAGCCATCACTTGCAGAATCACTAAGGAAGTACCACTTACCACCAATGAACTGCCAACCATACTTCATGGAACCATCATTGGCATCACCAAAGTAATACCATTTGCCACCAATTACCTGCCAGCCCGTTTTCATAGAACCTTCATGAGAAGCACCAAAATAATACCACTTATTGTTGATAAACTGCCAACCCGTTAACATGGCACCTCGTTCATCAAAGTAATACCATTTATCTCCGATTTTTTCCCATCCTTCTACTCGGATACCATCTTCATCCACATACTGCCAGTAGTTATTCACGAATAACCATTGCTCTGTCGACAAATATCCCTTTGCATCAAAGTAATACCATTCCCCTTTGATTCTCTCCCAACCATTTTTGGTGTATGTTCCATCCAGATGTGCAAACCATTTACCAACAGCATCTTTTTTCCAAACACCAGTCGTCTTTTCATAGTTCTCCAAAGACTCTGTTCTAGGTGTGATAATCTTTGAATAATCTGTGTAGGCAAAGTCGATATCTACGTTGCCCTTGATACCATTCAATCGAGTAGTGCTGCCCGCCTGCCAGATATCCTTTGGAATATCCGCAGAGCTTTTTCCTGCATAACGTGCAATCCAGTGTTCAATATCGTCTAACTGTGAGAAATCCACATAATTTTTGTACCAATATTCGTTACAGTAAATCATTGGAGTATAGCCCGCTGCACGAATCTCATCACAGAAAGCAATAATCATCTCTGTGATTTTTTCTTTGCCCAAATCAACCTGAGAGGAATCTTCCATATCAATAACAATTGGATAAGAAATCTTATAACCCTGTACGCTATCAATTACAAACTGTGCATCCAAAATTGCCTCTTCTACTGTCTGTGCCGTACTATAGAAATATACCCCCGCTGGAATACCTACACGGTTTGCTTCTGTAATATTTCTTGTATACTGAGTATCAAGCTTTCTGTCACCATGGCCTACACGGATAAACGTGAACTCCATGCCTTCTTCTTTAATCGCATCCCAATCAATGGTTCCCTGCCAGTAAGATACGTCAATACCTGTGATACTGCCTTTAACCGCAGAGTTATCCTCTGACATTCTTCCCAAAGTATCATCTGCAAGACTAAAATATTTCCATTCTCCGTTTACTTTCTGCCAGCCAACGAGCATTTCACCAGATGCGTCCAGATAATACCAATAACCTTTAACATTGACCAATCCAGTCTGCATCTTTCCATCAGAACCAAAGTAGTACCACTTGTTGTTCTTCTTTAACCACCCAGTCTGGCGCTCTCCGTCTTCATCAAAATAATAGGTTGCTCCATCAATTTTCTGCCAGCCAGTAAGCATCACACCTGACTCATTCATGTAGTACATCTTACCATTTACTAACGTCCAACCTGTTACCATCTTGCCATCTGCTTGGAAATAATACCAATCATTCTTTTGACCTATTAACCAGCCGGTATGACGGGAGCCATCTTCATCAAAATAATACCAATAGCCATCAATCTGATACCAGCCCTTTGCCATATAGGTATCTTCTTTTATGTAATAATACTTTGTGACCGCCTCTGTACCGCTACCTTTGGTGATAACCACCCAATCACCAGCTACATACTCACCATTTTCGTCAACATACTGCCAACCTGCTGCGTCTGAACCACGCCAGCCTGGTGTTTGCTCATCTGCATATGCAGGTACTGTAGATAGCAAAAGCGCTACTGCCAAAATCAATGATACTAACTTCTTCATAATTACTAAAACCTTTCTAAAAACCACTTACTTCTTATTTTTATTCGAACGGTACTCATTCAAAGCAATTTTCTGCGCCATTTTTCTCACACGATTCGAATTGTTGGAAATCGACATCGTTAGTGAAAAAATAACTACAATCGAAAACAGAAAGCCCAAAAAGAATACCATATTCATCGGATTATAAATACCTAAAAATGTTGCCATTGCATCTAATACACCAGGTATCAATACAACCACTAAAAGACCAACACCTAAAAACAACCAGGTAAGAGCATATTTTAATTCCAAACTTCTTTTACGAATCATATTTACGATTGCAATAAGACCAATCGCTAATCCGACAGCTATTGCAATACGAATTTTTAATGTCATCATAATTAACGCTGACCTCCCCTCAATGCTTCCATAATAATTGCGAGCGTTACTTTTATCATATAATAAATTGATTTCTTCACTGTAATGGAAGATTCTCCACCCTGTCGTTCTCTCATAATTACTGGAATTTCCTCAATCTTATATCCATAATTTAAAGCAGCTACGGTTGATTCTGGCTCCGGATAATCCTTCGGATAAGAATCAGCAAACAAACGAATCACATTTCTCCCCGCCATACGAAGACCTGAGGTTGGATCAGTAATTGTCTTTTTTGTACAGAGCTTAATTAACCATGTAAAATATATGATACCAATTCTTCGAATCCACGAAGACTGAAATCCTTCTTTTTCTATAAAACGCGAACCAATCACCATATCTACATCATGATTCTCCAAATATTCTGCCATCCGACGTAAAAACTGTGGGTCATGCTGACCATCACCATCTACCTGTACTGCCACATCATAATCATATTCCTGAGCATACATGTATCCCGTTTGAACAGCGCCTCCAATCCCGAGATTAATCGGAAGATTTACAATATTAAACCCATTTCTCTCACATATCTCTTGTGTGTTATCTGTGGAACAATCGTTGATAATGACATAATCAAAGTCTGATGCATTTTCCATAATATCTCGAATGGTCGCTTCGATACATTCACTTTCATTATAAGCTGGTATAATAATTAATTTTCTCATAGTGTATTTGAATCCTCCGATTTAGTGTAGAACTTATTGATAAGTTTTGCAATAGGCTTCGGCCAGAACTTACAAAACATAATATAATTCTCCTCCACACGTGCATTGTCTTGAATTATCGCCGTCGTTGCCGACTCCTCATGAATGCGGTGACACATGAGCGGTTCTGGAATATATAAAAAATCTCCATCCATACGCGAAATCATTTCCCAAGCTTCCCAATCCTCACAGCTTCGGAAGCCATCTTTAAATATCGGTCTTTCTAAAAGCTCGAGATTAAATGAAACGGATGGACAACAAATCGCATCTCCTAGAGAAAGGATCCTTCTTCGAACCAATTTGCTTCCTGCAAACACCTTAATGCGAAGCGGCGAAAGCATAAACTCTTTAATCTTCAACATTGGAATATCATACACCTTTTCACCTTTACGAAGTTCTCCATAATCCGAAAAAGCAATCAAAGGGCAGCTTGAAGTTTCAAATCTTTCAAGCATTTTCTTTGCATAATCCTTTTCATATATATCATCCTGGTGAGCAATGGTCGCATACTTTGTTTCTACCTTTGACAAGCCAAAATTCCAATCCTGCGTAATTCCTCCGTTTGGATTGAAATATAATGGAATCTCATACTTACTTGCCAACCCTTTGATATAATCATTAGGTGTAGAAGTCTCCATAATAATGTTAGTCTGGACACTCTGATTCTTTAGTGACAAAATACACTCTTCCAAATATTCACTTTCCTTGTATGCACATATAACAAACGTGTGATTTGTTTTCATCATTCTCTCATCTACTGACCTAAACTATAGTCATCCTTTACTCTTGATAAATTAATATTGTAATATGGATCACCTTTTCGAAGGATAACATTCCAATGCTCTCTCATATAATCAATCTCTCCATGGAAACGCTTCTGCTTCTCTGGCGAATCCTCCTCACCACGTGATTTCGATTCATAATGATAAGCTACTACATAGGGATTGTAGCAAACTAAATAGCCCTTTTCTCTGACCTTCAAGCAGAAGTCTACATCATTAAAAGCTACTGCAAGTGTTTCTGTCAACCCATTCACTGCATCAAATGCAGCTCTCTTTACCATCAAGCAGGCCGCCGTTACCGCAGAATAGTTGAGCTGAATCGCACTCTTGTGTAGATAACCATCCTTCACTTTGCGTAATCCTACAAACATATTCGAAGCAATTCCTCTCGCATGCCCACCGATACCTACCACGATTCCTGCATGCTGAATGGTATCGTCGGGATAAAAGAGTCTTGCCCCTACAATACCTACTTCTTCTCTTTGACAGGTAGATAGCATTTCTTCTAACCAATCGGAGGTAAGAATTTCAATATCATTGTTTAACAACAACAGATATTCGCCCTTAGCAAAGCCTGCACCATAGTTATTGATTGCCGAATAGTTGAACACCCCACCAGACTCCCAAGTCACTACCTGTAGATTCTGTGGTACATCATCTCTATGTTTAAGCCCCTCATAATATTGAAAGGTAATCTCTTCTGTACTGTTATTTTCCACTATAATCACTTCATAATTTTGATAAGTCGACTTCGCAATCGACTTCAAACATAAATCGAGTGAATCGGTATTATCTTTATTTGGAATGATAATACTTACTAGCGGAGTTCCTTTTAATGCATACTTCACTCTGTAAAAGCCTAGATTTTCCGTAGTCTCCACTTTTCCTTTTACACCAACCCTATCCAGATGTGCCTGCACTGCCCTAGCTCCTGCATCAAACGCATAGGTTTTACTCTCCTGATTCGCAGCAGTTGAGCCTTCATGCATGCGCCAATGATAGAGCACCTTTGGAATATGGACGATTTCTTCTGCTTTTTCGGAACATCGAAGGATAAAATCATAATCCTGCGCACCATCAAACTCTGCGCGGAAAGCACTACCAGCCTCCAGTACAATCTCATCAACGAGCGTTTTCTTGGCTACTGTAAAATGCGTAATATAATTGTTTGAACGTAGCAAATCCACACTAAAATCTGGTTTAAAATGTGGTGCATAGTACTCCGACAAATCCTCCAACACCTTGTCCTCGTCGGTATACACCATATCTGCCCCATCAATAACCGCCTGTACCACTTCATACAATGCGTCAGGCTCAAGCAAATCATCATGGTCTAACAGACCGATATAATCACCTGTCGCCATGTCCAATGCACAATTCGTATTCTGCGCAATACCTGCATTTTCTTCCAGATGCTGATACTTGATACGAACATCTTTGAATTCTTCAAGCACCAGCCGAACCGAAGTTGTCTGATTGCTCAATATTAAATCCATTTGTGTATCTTTGCCATTGCTCTGATTGCCATCTCCAAGTGGTGTTGCGTCCGCGATACACAGCTCCCAATTGTCATAGGACTGTTTCTGCACCGACTCCACCATCTGACGAAGGAAGGCTTCTGGTGTCTTGTAGGTTGGCACTAGAATACTAACCAGTGGCTTATCCTTCATTCTCCGCACCTGAGCCCTTTGTTCTTTTAAGACGGCTTCTGAAATTCGATGTTTTTCAAACCACTCACTATAAACCACTTCTTCCGGTTCACTCTTTTCCTTTAATCGAATCAGAAATTCCTTGAATCCATAATGCTTGAAATATTTAATTCCCTTTTGAATATTTTCAACTGTAATTTTCATTTCTTTTATCTAACCTAAACACGCCACACTTGGCAGGAACACTGTTGCTAAATTATAAAACAGCATTCCGTAACAACCTAATACTACCGCCCAGGTCAACACCTTGTTCGAAACAATTGGTTTAATACCGTTCATGGCCCAGATGGAATATATCGGATATAACCAAGGTACAATATATCTCGCCTGACAGCCTAACACAGTTGGATGCCCTACTGGTGTAAATGAAACATATAATGCCGATGCAATCAGTGCACTTCCGCCAAAGTACATTAATATGACATAGATACGATTCAACCAATCTGACCTGGTCTCCTTTGTATATGCTTTCTCCTTGTCAAACAGGAAGACTGCTACTAGCAAAACGATAAATACAATACTTCCACCTGCAACACCCAGGTATGCATGATGCGAAATATACTGCTCCATATTAGCAATGGTTAAATACTCTGTAAACAAGAATCTTAAAAGAATCACTGCATAGCCAAATATATCTCCAAACACAAAAGCTAACTGGTCTGCTGGACCAACATCACTACCGCCTCTAGTATCTCCTCCACCTGTAGTACTTGCCATAGATCTAATAAAGAATACCGCCAGTAATGCGACAAGTAACAACATACAAATCAGATAGTATTTCTTTCTATCCTCTATCTTCTTCGGTGGCATTAAAAATGGAATGAGAAGTAGCGGGAAGTAAATTGGTTTTGGCAGGCAAGCCAGCACAAAACATGCACTCATAATAAAGGCGTCTTTTCCATCCACCTTTCTTTCTCTATTCTGTAAGTTTCCTATGAAATATGCCATAGCGAAAATCGAAAGACTTGTTATCCAATAATCGTACGAATAATTTGTTGCCAGAACAAGGTTGGTTGGGAACAAGGCAATCACTGCCAATATGAGTTTGCCATCCTTTAACTGCTTCATTGCCAAATAACACACGCCCGTATATATCAACAAATTCGGCACTTTTCCAAGCATATATACCAATACAAATGGTAACCCCAGCAAACGTCCAAGAGCTAAAAATACCGCACTTGGAAAATGTGGCAAAGAAATATCTCCATCTGAGTATTCCTCAACAATGTCATTATATCCAAAAGACAGGATGCCCATGTTAAGAAAGTTACCATCTGCAGTATCCTTAATCAAGGTATCTTCGTGTGGCAACGTCACTAGCCAATCACTCTGTGTAAGCTTTGCATCTCCCAGATAGGAGGTTTCCAATGCCCACCAATAATGAGAGTCTATATCCCAAGACAAATGTGCAAATGGAGCAATTACAATCATCCCAAATCCTACAATCAAAGTCATCATCACAAAAACTTTCTCAAATTCTTCTTTTAAGGTTTTGCGATAATTCCAGATACAGGCAATTCCACATAACAGGAAGAATACAAACGCTGTAACCATCACAAAGGTATACAAACCTTTTACCGACATAAACATAACGTCATTTACAACCTCACAGATAACTACAGAAACTACTGCCCCTATTATCCCAAAGACTACCAACGAAAAAATACTTTTTATAATTACTGATTTATATTCTACAAACCAGACAACAATTTTTTCGGAAACCTTCTTTTTTTGGTCTAAGACATACGTAGCACCTGCAATTAACTTAGCAAATATAAATGCACTAATAAACCAGTATGGATTACTCGTTGCATTTGTTTCTATCATACCCTCGTTACCTAGTTCGATGCTTTCTATTTTACAATCAATGCCGATATCTACACGAACATCTGTGTATGCTGTAGTCGAGAAAACGAAGTACGCGTATGTACTGCCTTTTTCAATCGTCTTCTTTACTTTCTGGGCTTCATTGAATCCCCAACGCTCATTGTAAAACGCCTCCATCTCTATATCCTTCGATAATGGCTCCTTGAAATTTACCATTAACACATAGCCTGGAGCAGTTATGTTATTAATAATAAGATACGGATCTTCATCTGTAGCTACGAAGTTTCCCTCTGCATCTAAGGTGCAATTCACTAATCCGTCCACATCTGTTGGCACAAACGTACTGATTGATTCAAATGACTCCACGTCACAATCCAGAACCACCTGCGGTGTCCATAACAAAGATGTAGCTATAAGCAAAGCTACAAGGAAACTTGCCACGATAAATACTATATTTTTCGTTTCTAATTTTTTTGCAACTATATTTTGCATATTATTCAACTCCAATATATCTAATCTTTTAACGAGAAATCAGCCCTATCCAAGGTCAAGTTTGGATTGTAATATGGGTCTCCCGCCAACAGTTCCTTATTCCACTTTTCGATAAAACGTGCTACTTCCGAATTAAAACGTTCTACCTTCTCTGGTGTATCCTCTGCGCCTCTTGATTTGGACTCATAATGATAAAGCTCTGCATATGGTGTATAAACTACAAGTTTTCCAAGTGCACGTACCTTCATACAAAAGTCAATATCATTAAAAGCAATCTGGAACTCTTCCGTCAAACCGCCAACCTGCTCATAAATTTCACGTTTCACCATGAGACACGCTGCCGTTACTGCCATTAAATCCTGTGTGCACGCAATACGACTTACATACCCTACATCGAATCTGGAGCTTTCGATAAATGCATGTCCTGCAATTCCTCCTAACCCAAGGATAACACCCGCATGCTGAATCGTGTCATCTGAGTAACAAAGCTTTGCACCTACAATACCTACGTCTTCTCGCATACAGATATAAAGCATTTGTTCTAATCCATCTGGCGAGATAAGCTCTGTATCATTATTCAACAATAAGAAATAATCACCTTTGGCTTTTGATGCACCAAAATTATTAATCTTGGAATAATTAAAAATACCATCATAATATAGAACCTGTACATTATCTCGTTTCTCTATTTCTTTGTAGTAAGCAAACGTCTCAGCATCTGTACTATTGTTTTCTACAATAACGAATTCATAATTACAGTAGGTAGACTTTTCATCGATGGAATCCATGATTTTCCTTAAATCTTCACTATGATCTTTGTTTGGAATGATGATAGATACGAGAGGCTGTTCCTTCCAATGATATATCGTCTTATACATACCATAATACTCTGCATGTTCTACCGTCGCTGGCACACCGATTCTCTCATAATGTGCTTCCACTGCTTTTCGTCCTGCATCAAAAGCATATAGCTTACTCTCCGGATTTGCGGCAGTCGAATTAATATGAGATCTCCAATGATATAAAATCTTTGGAATATGCTTAATATTTTCTGCCACTTCACAACATCTAAGGATAAAGTCATGATCCTGCGCCCCATCAAATTCTGATCGAAGCATACCTACTTGGTCAATAATCTCTTTTTTAACCACAAACAAATGGCAGATATAGTTCATGCTACATAACAAATCGATATTAAAATCAGATTTGAAATGTGGCTCGAAGAACTTCTTTCCAGCCATATCTATCTTATCTTCATCCGAATAAATAACATCAATGGTTCTATCTTCATTTAATGCATTTGCACATTCATACAAAGCATTTGCAGGAACAATATCATCATGGTCTGCTAAGACAATATAGTCACCTGTCGCCATTCGGATTGCTGCGTTGGTATTTTCTGAAATACCTTTATTTTCTGAAAGAATCTCGTATTTGATACGAGCATCCTTTTCCATGTATTTCTCTACAATCGCCTTTAGCGGAGTACCTTCGCCTGTACCATCAGCCAAACAAAGCTCCCAATTTGTATAGGTCTGATTCTGAATAGACTCAATAAGTTCTTTTAAGTATTCTGGCTTGGTATCATACAGAGGAATGACAATGCTGAATTTTGGTTGCCAATCAAATACATGTGTTCTCTGCACCTCTAATTCCTCTTTTTTCACCGCATATTTTTTGCGCCAAAGTTCATATTCTTTCTTACCCTGTTTTGCTGTAAGCTCTTTTATAGAAAGTAACTTTTCTACACATTTTAGAATAGTCATTTTTAAACCATAATGTCTTAAGCGAAAAAGAACTTTATCGATTATAGAAGGTCCAGCGTTAACACCATTCTTTCGAATCGCAACACTCGCAGACTTCCCTTTACAATTAAATTCCAATTTCAATTTATTCATATTGGGTACAGTTGCCTGCAATTTAAACGCGGGCTTGTACTCCAACGGCAATTCATCGAAGGTAAGCTTGATATCTTTACGATATGTTCGCTCTATTTCACAAGGTATTTTCGTGCTACCTTGAAGCAGCTGAATTTCCACATCAGCCTCTGCAAAGGCCCAACCTGTTACAGTCAATACTTCCTCTGCAAACGTAACATTTTCTATACTGTATGAGACCGAATTTTTCATCTTAGCTAAATTACGAACTGGAACAACACTTACCGTATTTCTTGTTTCAACTCCGTCCTTTTTACATACACAAATAATTCTAAAATTCTTTTTTTGTTCCCAATTCTTCGGAAGATATAATGACCCTACTATCTCCTTAGAAACGTTTGCCTTATGCGATAAGTATTTTTGTCGAATGTCTATACCTTTGTTCACCTTGTATGCTACATCCATCAATTCCTCGTCTAAATAGACCTCTAATTCTCTCTTATCTGGATTATCATCTCTATAAACTCCCAAAAAAACAAGCTTGTTTTCTTCAAAAAGGTGAAACCGACAATTTAACATCATAAAATCATAATTTTGCATAACGGTATCCTTTACATAATCATTTAAAAATTGACATAAAAAGCCGAATATATTGTAACATAGAAAATCGAAAAAACAAAGAGCCCGGTTCAAAAAACCTGACTCTCCATATAATTACACTATTTTTTACTCTTCATCGCCAAAACTCAATTTGTATGGGGGATGATTATGTCTCTTATCCTCTGGTGGAGGTGTCATAAAATCATCTCCATATCGAGTGCTAAGATATGTCTCAGTTTTTCCTGGAAAACGAATCATCATTCCATCATACGGCAATTTGCAGGTAGGCAAAATATTTTCTTTCACAACAATACTTGTATATAATTGAGGGTCAAACAAATATGCCATCCTCTTCGTATCTTCATTTCTATACATAGTTGCCGCTTCTTTTGCTTTGTTGTACAGGAATCTTTTCGAAATAGGCATAATTTTAAAGAACAGATGACCTAAATACGCTATTGTGCTAATAATGGTTTTCGCAATTCCAGTTTGGTAAAGGGTAGGGTGTGCTACTCCTGACATAATCAAAAGTTTTCCCCAGAACCAAGCTTTTTTTGCCTGCTTTTGCATAAGCTTTTCATCGTCAGGTATATTCTCAAAACAATACAAATCCAGGAAAATACCAAAATCACAATCTAGGTCTTTAAAACATTCTTCCTGGAAGGTTGTACCGCATTTTACCCATCTGGTAGTCATTAATACATAATTCTCATCCGTCTCAGCATTTAACACTTTATATTTGCCAGGATATTCTGTATCTGCCACAGCCAAAAATTTATCATAATTTTCGCGGGTAAATCCAATATCAATATCATCATCCCATGGAATAAATCCCTGATGACGCAACGCACCAATAGCAGTTCCGCCACAGCCAAAATAATCAATCTGATGCTTTTCACACAAAGCATCAAAATCCTTTAACATTTCCAATTCTATTTTCTGCAATTTCTGCAGAACTTCTGGCTCATATTCTCTATAAAGCATGTTCTCCTCCACGTATTTTTCTTATAAAATATAATGTCATAACAAAGTAAATCCCAGCAAGAAGTGCCATTGAAAATACATATCCTATGGTAGCACCCCAAACTCCCAATTGGCTAACCAAACCAAAAACAGCCACTGTAACTATAATTGCCGCAACAACAGAGCCCCAGAAGCAGGCATACTGTTTACGGAAAATAATAATTACATAGGAGAATAACTGATAGATTGCATTAAAGGCTCCACCAAATATAACCACGCACAATATCATTCGATATGCTGATAAATCCAAACCAGAAACCAACGATAATACAGGAATCCCCAATAGATATGCACCTATAATACAAACTATCGTTATCAGTATAATAAAAGAAATCTGTCTAACAATAATCTTCTTGATCTTATCCCACTCATCATTGGCATAGTGATTTGCAATCACGGATATAATCGGCTTGAGAATAAATCCAGCTAACAGATTTACCACAAATGCCACCATAAAAATTGCGTTGAAATTGGCAAGCTTTTCTGGTGATTCAAATCGATCCAAAGCATATTTCGCTGAATTATTAATATATACCAGTAAAAATGAATTCACAAACAGCGGAAGACATTCTATAAATAAACTTTTTTGTTTCGCAAAGTCAAATTTAATCTTTAAGTCCGCAAAATGTTTAATCAAATTCTTTTCAAAAACAATCACCAGCAAGATATAAGAAAATGCTAAAGCTAATAATCCCCAAATTAGGTTTCTGGATATTATAACCGTCAACGCAAAACAAAGCACGCAACCCAAGGTTTCCCAGAACACACAACGTCCGGAAATATCATATCTTCCCTTTTGCTGATATAAGCCCTGGCAAACATCCGCAAATGCCTCACCAATTTTGAATATCGTCATGAAGAAAAATGCGATTGCTTTCTCTTTTTCGAATCCTCCTGCAAAACACCATACAAAACAAGCTATCAGCATAATCGCCGAGGTTACGAGCTTTGAAACGAAATAGTCCGAGAATTCAAACTGTCCCTTCACATCAGACACTTGAAACGTTCTGGTGTTAAAATAACCGATGGTAACCAATTGCTGCCCCATGCTCATTACGATACTAAACACTCCAGCCCAATATCCACCTAAAAACCAGGAACTTATCAAAAACAAAATATACGTGCTTGCAGAATAAAATGTTCCGGATATTACTGTCCAGAAATATACTTTCTTTGACAAATCCGTCGTATTTCCAATAAATAACTTTTCTATCATTCCAGTCTCCACTTAAGCATCAATTTCCATCAAATCATGTCCTACTTGTTCACTTTCTGGTGGTAACTGCATATAATCCCCATAATGTCTGGTTAAAATCTCGTGATTTTTTGCTGGCAATTTCACAGTAATCCCTTCGAAAACTCCATCCTGCAATGGCAAAATCTCATCCTCATAAATCACCCATTTATCAGGATTGACATCATTGACAATAGCTCTGCACGGACTTTTCCCTTCATTCGCTTTGACCAGCTTAAGATATTCTCCAACGATACGTTCGCGAGATACACCTGTAAGATTAAGAATATGGTATACCACCGAGCATCCAAATCCTACTATCTTCGATTTGAGACCGTTATCAGCCATATATGGCACTTTTACATTCTTAATAATATAAAGCACATTAAGCAGCTTCGTTTTTTGATAAAGGGAACGTCTGGATTTCTCATCCATAGGAACACAGTCATATGGGAAAATATCCAGCTTAATCCCTGGATGTAATTCCCACTTCGTATTCCCTTTAGTCATAAAAATAGTTCCCTTTTTAAACATCTGAAGATAAAATCCCTGTACCTTCATCTGAATTTCTGCACCATATACATCAAAGGAATCGTCTATTTCCTTTTGATAAACCTCGATAAATTTGTCATAATCCTTTCGTGGCATCACAACATCCATATCATCATCCCATGGAATGAAGCCCTGATGTCGAACGGCACCAATTGCCGTACCAAAAGCTGCAAAATAAGTCAATTGATATTTATCACAAATTCGTATAAACTCTCTTAATATTTCCAGACTTACTTCTTGTACTCTTTTCTGTTTTTCGTCTATATGTTTGTCCATAAATCTTTCCTTATTTTACCAAACATCTCTCAGGATACTAATTGTTCTTTCTAAGCCTTCTTTCATAGAATAAGAAGCCTTCCAACCCAAAGTCTGCAATTTCGAACCATCCATGACTGCTATTGTTGCTTTTGAATAGCCAGCACTTTCTGTCTGGTCTGGAATTTCAAACACAACCTGTGTTCCCGCATAATCTGCGATTGTTTTCGCCAAATCCTTCATAAGAATATCTGAAGCCTCATCGGCCACATTATACGCTACGCCACATGCTCCTTCTGCGAGACAATATAAAATTCCCGTTACAGTATCTGCTACATAGCAATAGGAATAAAACTGATTGCCTTCTGATTTTAAAATAACGTCTTCCTTAGCAATTCCTTTTTTAATAAACTGTGCAATTGCTTTTGAATCCGTTTTCAACATCGTAGGTCCATACGTTCTAGGCAAACGTGGAATCACAATATCCAGATGATTCTGTTTTATATAAGCCTGGCATAACGCCTCGCCAGCTCTCTTGCTCTCTGGATATCCTGCACGCATCGTATTACAATCAATATATCCACAATATTCTTCTTCAAATCTCTCGCAATCGCCTCTGTTCTCACCATAAACTTCTACGGATGACAAAAACGCAACTCGCTTTGTCTGGTGTACAGTGGCAAAATCCAAGATATTCTTGGTTCCAATCACATTTGTGATTACAGTTCCAATAGGATCTTCTGCATACTGAACTGGATGTGTATTGCTGGCTGCATGAATGACATAATCTACTACATCAACATCTACCTTCAAACCCTCGTTGATATCCGCAGCAATAAACTCAAAATTCTCATTCTCCCAGTAAGCTTCAAATCTATTTTTTGCTTTTTCGAGATTACGTCCCAAAGCATAGATTTTACAATTGATATCCTTGTGCATCAACACATCAATCAAAAAACTTCCAATAAGTCCAGATGCACCAGTAATCAAAATTGACTGATTCTCCAGTTTCTGCCAATCGATATCAATGTTTGTACATTTCTGTATATCCTCTTTGTATAACGCATTATCTAAAATATTCATCTATACGCTCCACTATTTATTTCGTTCTTTTTTAATATACGCTTTGAACATCTCCAAATCATCTGGAGTCGTTAACTTAATATTCTTGTCCGAGCCTGCTGCAAAATACAAGCGTTCGCCCAATTCTACCATCATGGTATTTGTATAAGAAGAACCATAAATACCTATCTCTTTTTCAAAGGCTTCATGGTATGCCCAATTAAGCTTTCCAAACTTGTATGCCTGTGGTGTAGATACACGTCTTAAGGTCTCTCTTGGAATATATTGAGTTGTAGAAATTTCATCATCAATAACAAAAATCTGTTCATTATAAGGAAGCGATGTTACTGCATTGCCATATTGCTGACACTTCACGATTACATCTGAAAGTACTGTCGCATCTACTAATGGACGGATTCCATCGTGAATAATAATAACGTCATCTTCATTACATTTATCTTCCAGATTATATACACCATTTCGGATGGACTCCTGTCCGCTACCACCGCCGGAAACAATCCATTTTAATTTTGTGATATTGTACTGTTTTGCATATGCCCATACAATATCATGCCATCCATCTATACACACTACTTCTATCGCATCAATCTGCGGATGATTCTGAAAGCTTTCCAAGGTATAGATTAAAACAGGTTTATCGTAAACATTAATAAACTGTTTTGGGATATCCATTTTCATTCTCTGTCCAGAACCACCGGCAATGATAACTGCAATATTCATACTTATCTCCTTTATAAATACACTTTATTTTCTATGTAAACTTATGTCACAATATACGGATTTTATTATATCATGTACACTCAAATATGTCAAAATAGCCAACTGCCCAAACAAAGCGTTGAAGCCAGCATTTTTATTAACTATAATATATAATAAATACTACACCAAAAGGATAAACGTCTATGGAACTAATGAACATCATAAACAATAGCAAACTCCAACCTCAAAACATGACCATAGAAGAGCTCTTCCATATCATCCTGTTTGAGCTTGGATTCTCTTTCTCCCTGCTGGGCACTCAATATCTAGAGGAACTTTTTAGCCTCGCTTATAATAAGTATGAAAACACTTGCGATATAAAAATCACTGATTTATATCAAGATCTTGCCCGCCTACACGATACATCTGTCAACGCAATCTCTCGTGCAATCCGCTACAGCATTACAGTTGCTTGGGATAAGGGCAACACTAGACTCCAAAATGAGCTCTTTGGCTACACCGTAGACCCCGAGAGAGGAAAACCTACTCTTCTGGAGTTTCTGTGTCTGGTGATGGAGCTATTGAAGTTATAGAATCCGTGCTCTTATTCAATAATTTTAACACATCATTGTACGGCACCTCTTTCATTGGTTCATATTTTTCAGATGCATCCGTTGGCACAAGTTGCTGAAACCATCCAAGAATCTGTGGACCAGGAATTCTGATATAGATGAAATTATTGCGCGCGCCCACATAGGAGGACTCACTACAATTCTTTGAACTACTAGCACTACTTGCAGAAAATCCAAACAGCCCTCCAGAAGTACTACTTTGTGATTGAGCATATTCTTTGTTTTCTTCCATCTCATCATATGACACTTGCACACGAATCGTAATATCTTTTGCAATAACAAATGCAGTTGGATAAGACGGTAGTAAGTAACTACACTTTTTGTTATCTATAGTATAACTCAACAACTTCTTCAGCTGAGCATCAGCATCTGTTTTTGATATTGCATTACGAATATCATCCTTGTTAATTCCTGGAGCACACTTAGATTCTGACAGGTGATAAAAGTTCTGTGTCATTTTAAATACATTTGGCGTAAACCATTGCCCCCTATTTATGGAAACCTTCATAACACGGAACCCAATTTCTATCTTGCTGGTATCCTCTGCACTCGCCTGATGATGAGACGATGAAGATGTTGAGCTACTATATGCTGCACTAAAGAACCAGCCTCCCACTTTCCAGCTACTTTGCGTAGCAGATGAAGAAGCATTTTCTTCGTGTCTCTTGGAAATACTTTCGGAAGACAATACTACATCCATAAATGCACTATCTGCGCTTCCACTGCTCTCTGGTAATAGTGCACTTTGTTTTTCTTCCTCCTCACTCGCTGGTACATCAGTCGTTGGCTCAACACTTTGAGATAATGTTCCCGATACCAACGGAGATAAATAGTTGATGTCCGCCTGCAAATCACTTATCTGTGAAAGAATATTTCTTTTCAAGGATACAGCATTCTGTGTTTGTGCAGCTGCATACTCCGACTGGGCACTTATCGCTTCTTCTACTGCCGAGTTCAGCTCACATATCTGGTTGAAATTTTCTTTCATCGAATTTATTGCTGCTGTGGAGCAATCCTCGAGCAAGGAATACAATTGCTTATTCATTCCCGTAAATTCAACCGTTTCTAAGTCTGCAAGTTTTTGCTCTAAATGTTTTAGTTCCTTCTTCTTTGCCTTGAATTCCGCAACTAAAGCTTCCATAGACATCGTCAAATCCTTGTACCACTTATTTCTTTCTTCCAGATAAATGGTATATTTACATTCTACGAAGCAAAAAGGTGCAAAACCAGTATCGGTTTTGCACCTCGAATATACCTCTAACTCCAATTACTCATTTTCAATCATTTCTTTGTAATAATCAATTACATTCACAAATGGTATAACCACTTTTCCATTGTTAAAAACATTTGCAGATAACGCTTCTATCTTTCCTCTTGCAATTCCAATAAGTGCTGCCGCGCCGTTTATGACCACAAGTTCTTTAAATGTATCTAGTTCGACTTCTTTACCTGACCAAAAGGCTCCTTCCATTGACAAATGAATTCTACATTCCTCGTCTTCTACTTGACGGATTTCCACGTCAAAATCTATCGTCATCTGTGCATATATCTCATCATCAATCTCTTCAAATACCGGTTCGTTAATCTCTAATCCAAAACTACGTTTTGCATCTTTTTCTATATCAATAATGGAATTTTCTATTTTCAATTCTTTAACAGTTGTTCCAACTAATTCTAATCCTTTTACTATGTAATTTAGTTCCATTATGCAATCCCCTCCTTTTTATTATAACCATTAATCCATGTGTTATTTCTTTTCTTAGGTCGACGATTTTCACTTTCCCATCTAATTATTCCATAATTATTTTTTGAATTTTTTTTATCCATACTTATAGTCAACGGGATTCCTAGTTTGTAACTTATCTCATTTAATGATCGAATCGTAAAATTATATTCTCTACTCTCCCATTTTGAAACCATACCTTGCGTAACACCCATATAATCAGCAAATTCTTTCTGTGTCATTCCTAACTCAATTCTTGCTCTTTCTATTTTGGCAGAAATTTTTGCTAATTCAACCGTAGTAATAATTTCTGCTTCAGATAACCCCTCCGAAACCCAACTTGCTTCCTTTGCATTAGCAATTTTCTCCATAATACTCATCTTTTTTCCTCCATTTTACCAATATAATATTTTCTAGCTATACAACCATTTCAATCTATCTTTAGCAACTTTTATTGCTCTGCGATAGTCACCATCGTTGTTTTCCAAAAACGCTACTAGTAATATTATATCGCCTTCCTCAATCGTATATATCACTCTAATATTCTTTCTCGCTTCAGGCTGTCTTATACAATATAAGTCGGTTTCTCCTGACAATTTCTCAAACTGCGGCAAATCAATTGCCTGCTCTTTATCCATATCAAGCACAGCTAAATTTCCAATTAATTTCTTTTGATACCGCTGCCAAGGAGGATTATCTTTCCATGTTTCATTTACAGCCTTACGAAATTCCTTTTCCACAACATCTAACATATACGTGTTATCTATTCCATCAATATTTACTTTTTGTAATTTCACATTAGTTCCTCCTCTGTATCTCCATAATATTACTTATATGTAATATTTGCAATAGATATTTTCTATTTATTCTGCAAAATAACCCGTAAAGTGAAATTTTAAATCCTACCTCCAAGACCAAGTTGAATTGTTGAAACTATAAAATGAAAAAGGTTTCAATAGAAAAGATATTATAACAGATTTGTTTTGCAATTACTCCCATATATGGTATAACTTATATAAAATCCTGTGCTGTTAATGAAAAGAAGAGGCTAATATTAGCCTCTTCATATGCTTGATAATCACACTTCTTCTACTAACTATTTGCACGCTTATACAACTTGGTATATTTCCCTTTGAGCTGTGCATTTCCTAATTTATCATAGACATTGTCATAGATACTTTTCTTTTGAGCATATTTCTGATGATTTTGCATAATCTGCACAAATGTTTGTGCAGCATCTTTACTACTGAATCCAACAATAGCAGAGAAATATTTTATTACAAATTCATCCGTATAGTTAAGCACATCCAATAATGTCTTTTCATCTTGAGGAATATTGGCCAAAGCTAGCCTACTTACCTCTGGTAGCTCTTTATAGGCATTTCTATTTTGTATCAATTTCAAGAATTCTATATTTTTATACATGTAAGAACGTGTTAATGAATATCCATCTATGCTCTTGAAAATAGACATATAGGTACTCCATAGTGTATCAATCTTGTCATACTCCACCACAAATTGATTCAACTCTTGGGTCTTTGAAGAAACATACACTTTGTAATATTTTTTCTCATATAATTTTTCATTTATCATATCACCGCATGCATAGCGTACTGGCATAGAAACGATAACTCTAAGGGTTTCTTTCGTTATTTTTCCAGATTTCTTTACTGCACTGATATACTGCTTGCACAATTTCCCATCTTTATCCTGTTTCAAATCTGGCAGTATTTCCTGCTCAAGTTCTGGAATAAGACTCTCTGTATAATCCATAAAACGTATAATTTCCTCTGATGTATTTAGTTTTAATGGTACACGCATCAATTCAAGAATTTCTTTTTTACGAGCCATTCCCATCAAAGAAAATCTTACCTTTTTCATATCAAGCTTATAAAACACTTTTGCAACTACTGATTTTTCCATTTTGGCAACAAAACAAAAAATCAGAAATGCCACAGTACTTGTTCTAAATTGTCTATTACAAAAGTCAACAAATGTATCGCCTTCATCTTCATCAGCTCTTGAAGCATCATATACACTCATTGCTACGTCTGGTTGATTTATATACTGCATTTCATCAACATTAATGATAGGATACGGAGTCATGAAGCATTCTTTTATATTCACCACATCATCTTTATACTGTAGACAAGTCCAAAGACGAATCTTCTTAAATATTTCTGGATGATTTTTCCATATATCAGCGCCATCTGTTGTTAATACTTCTTTTACTTCATCTAAGCCTATTGTGATACTATCTGCATACGCCTCTATCATATTCATCAAATAAGCCGTGAGCAATCCTTCTGCTTTCATTAAATCACAGATATCTTTATTGACAAGACCTGGTCTATCAAGTGTAATTATCGTATCTATCTGTGTTCTTCCAATCGCATCAGCTGGTAATCCATTTACTATTTCAAAATATCTCCTTTTATCTAAAGCTTCATTTTCTATACCATCCAAAATCTCCTCTTCGATTTTTGGAATGATACATTTCCTTTTTAATGTATATTTTGTTAACACATCTATCATCTCTTCAACTTCAAAAGTCTCTGCCAACTCTGTAAAGAAACGTTCAGCTTTAACAACTGTTTCCTCTAGTTTTTCTTCAAACACTCTACTTGAAATTTTATCAATTACTTCACCACTAAGACATGTTTCTACTCCATATATCATGTCTAGAATATGTTCTAACGAAATAGACTTCATTAAGATTAATTCAGCTATATTTAAAGGTGCTTCTTCTAGCCTAAATAATTTTACATACTTATTTATGTGACTCAAATGTTTAGTTACCAAGTACTCTCTTATATTTACAATAATTTCTTTTTTATTATCCAAAATCGCATTACAAAGAATATCTGCACTATTTTCCATATCTACAATGCTGCTTATCATCTTCAAATGTTCTAGTGTCACAGCTTCTATGTGCGAAATGTTATTTGCAACTAAGGAAACAAGAAACAACGGATAGTTCGTGCTAGCAATCTTCCATAACATGTCTGACAGCATTACAACTTTCGGTAACTGTTGTCTCAGTTCAATTGCCTTTTCCATCGCATCTGTAATAACCTCTGAACGACGTACGGCTACATATTCTATATCCTCTTTCATTTGCTCCGTTAATTCTTCGTTATATATGATAAGATTTCTTACATTCGTCTCCTGCACATTATATAAATGACTATCTTTAGGATAATTGAAGAAATAGCTACGATAATTTCCATCGATAAGATGACTTTCGATTTGCATATATAATGCTTTACAAAACTCCTTATCTTTCTTTTCCTCCATGTGATACTTGTTTAAAAATTCCTCTTCTGTTATGTTTTCCTTTGCATACCACGTATACATTTCCTCCAAAGTTCTATCTTCTAAGGCGTAAAACTCCTTGGAGAACGCATTTCGCAAATAAGCCACCGCTGCACACTTTGACAATTCCGCTGAATCTGGACCAAATTTCTTTCTTAAACTTTCATATAAAACGATGGTATCGTTTAATCGTGCTTTTACCTCTCGCAACGAAAGTTTCTTGCCCAGAATAACCCATTGCATTCCATCTATTTTGTGTACGTTATCATCTTCCGCAACAAAGATACCTAAACCTTCTAATTCTTTTCTTTTTTCCCTTATTAGAGCCTCTAAAACCGCATCAAAATTGTCAATGTTTACTCTATTTAGATTCAAAAAATAATCAAACACCTTATCATAAACATATTTATCTTGAGGCTCCACCTGATTACCGCATTTTTCTAGTAGCTTATCTTCTGGCATAATATTCACAATAAAAGTAACTTCATTTATAAAATTCGCATCCACCTGTTCCGAAGGCACGTAATACTTTCGCAATTCCTTTAAAAAGAAATACACTTGTTCTCCATTATCTGTACGGTCTAAATCCTCTATAACCACCACAATATGTTTAGGCTTTACAAACAATGAGATAAACCAACTTAATATATTTTTAGGCAAAAGCACATGCTCTCTATATAAATCAATTAACTCATTCTCTTCTATCTCCCGATTCCCCTCCGAATCCTTTGATGAAAAGATTAACTCAGTTTGAAGCACAAGCAATATAACTACTACAGCACAAAACAAGTATCCTATTAAAACAATAAAACTTAGTTGCTTTTCTGTAAAAAGTTCTACGCTAACAATTATATCAAAAAAATACTGCATAATAGAGATAATCGCAAATACCACGACTGCCAAGCTAACAAAAAAACTCCAAATAGGACTCTCCGCACTTATTTTAAACATCCCAAAGTTTTTTCCAGTTCTTCTACTAAAATAACTGCTCTTCTTTGGATAGACATTTGCAATCAACTGATATAAAAACGCGCGGTGTAATTCCACTGTTTGATCTTGGTTTTCCAATTGACTCCATAAATTAACTGTGCAATACACCCTTTTACATTTTCTATTATGTCGCTCTTCCCAACCACTATATTTTTCCTTTAGCAGCGCTATTAAGCTAGATTTACCCGTTCCAAAACCTGATACAACAGCTATGATATCTGCATCATTTTCAATAGCACCTTCTAAATAATCCACATAAACCTCCATACCAATTTCATCAACAGTTTCTTCTGATATTGGTTTATTCATATATGGAATTTTTCGATTTAACAAATTTATCTTATCCTTTGTATTAAACATCCTACCTTCTCCTGTGTACTATTTCATCATCTTCTACAATTTTCTTCTTTTTATAGATAATTTATATTATCATATTTTTTTGTCTAATTAATACCATATATGGTAACCCTAACAGTGTAAATAAATAATCATTTTCTTGTCCTATATCGCTCAGCATTTTTATCTGTTGTTCATAAGTCAAAAAAGATTTATCGCAAGTCATCATTTCCTCCATCTAGTATGCAAAAAAGGGCTCCCTGGGGAACCCTTTCTGGTTACAGTCCTCTCTAGTATCTGTAACGCGATTACTGTTTTTATAGTACCAAAACCAATTAGTCATTTCAACATTTTATCGAAGTTTATATAACCATTATCATATACCCTAAAACTGATAAAACCCACGAAGAATGCAAGAGCCCCAATTATTACACATAGAAATTGAGATTTTCACATTCTAATAACATTCTACCACCTTCGCCTACATGATATAACGCTGCATTTACTTGGATTATCACCTCTTTTTGACTATCTTTATAATTTTCTTTTAGCCACCTATTTACCACATCAAATGTATCCTGCAAAATCGACACTCGTTCTTCCATACTTAAGTTAACGTACACAATAGGAATTGTCGTATATATCGGTGTTGTTTCTATTTTTGAAAGATTTGTTTTGGCAAAAAACTCTAGTGTCACTTCTCCAAAACTTTCTGCCAAATGAGAAATTTGATTTACAAATGATGTTTTCTCAAACTTGCCCATATCAATTTCTGACTGACTTTGTAGTATTGGTAATAATCCATCTGGAAAGCTTACACTTTCAGTACGATAGGTAAATTGCTCAGCTACACCTTGATTTCTTATAACAGAAACCATACTATTGATATAGTTTTCCTTACGAATATCTAAATTTCCCAAAGATATCTCGAACTCCAATTTCTCTGGCAGTGATTCCGGAATTATATATATATTCTCCGATTTTTTCTGCAGAACAACATATTTTCCTTCACTATCCTTAATAGCAAACTGAATGTTTGATAAGTCCAATGTCTTGTTCTGAATAATTAATTCATTCTTTTCAAAGGACACAGCAAATTCAATGGTTTTAACCTCTACATCCTCATAAAAAGCAGTCTGAATCTCATGCGTCCAATTTTCTGCAATGATACCACATATTTCCAATAAAGCTTTGCTATATTGAGCCTCATTCAAAAATGTCTCTCTCCAGTAGCGGTATTGTGCCATTGCAGTTAAGAATTCTGAGTTGTTTCGCTTTCTATTTCGTCTGTCCTCCATTATAAATTGCAAAATAATACTATCCTGCTCTGCGACCTTATGCGAAAATTCCATATGATACTCCCAGAAAAACAAGTTATTATCTGCCCATTCCTTACATTCTTTATAATTATGTGCTTTTAAAACAGGTAATTCTGGAAATCTCTTATATGGCAACACGCCTTTTATTTCTGCTTCTACCTTTACTGGTTCAGGCTTTTGTATCGTCAAATATTGATACATTTCTAAATCTGGAATCTCCCAATCCGTGAGAACTGTCTCAATTGAGAAATCCAAATTCATTTGACGTGACACATCCTCCGTTTGCAAACCAATCGGTAATATTCCCGCTTGCTTCATCTTTCCTGGGGCAAGCGTCAATTTCTTTGCATTCGTTTTAACGGAAAAGCATCTTGCATTATCATCTTCTAGTGGATTATCACAATACAAGGTTAAAACAGCATCTATTCTTCTTCCTGTATATAAGTTCTGTAGCATACGATTACGATAATATTCCACAACACAATCCTGAGCCTCCTCTGACCCCTGTAAGAGTGGTGTTACATTGACTGCGATTGTATCTGCAAGAGATTTCTTTATTTTTAATAATTCTTCACATACACCCCTTTGTTCCGCATAAATAGAGTCTGGAGCCAGAAAGCCTTCCATATCTTCAAGAAAATCATCTGCCCATGCATCTATATCCACATTGTAGAAAGATATATTCTTTTGACTTTGGTCCTTCAAATCTGTTATGAGAATGTCTCTAATATCTAACAATTTATTGCTTAACAACGGCAACGTCCATAACTCATAATCCTTTGACCACTCAATTCTCTCATTCGAAATCCAAAACAGTTTTCCATCGCTTCCTCTTTGTGCCAAGTAGCTCTTTACCATTTTCTCTTTATCTGGCCTTACTTGAGAAGTAACAGAAAGCACTTGAACCGCTGCACCTTGTCCCACCAACTGTTCTGCCAAAAGCTTTTCATCTCTATTTATAGAAAAGTCAATATCTAGTTCCAGCAATTCCCTTTCCGTAGAAAAAGGAAATGTATAAACTACCGATTGTGGAATTACACCACTTATCATTTCTCTCAAATAATTTCGTAACGGCTCCACATCTACACTATACGATTCCTTGCAAATAGAAATACTACAAGTTACATCTTTGCACATCAACTGCCAGTAAGCTGTTTTGAGATTTTTGTCTGAAGCACTATTTCGTAAGTAAGTATTCTCCCCCTGTTCCTCTATATACTCAAAGGTAACTATAATATTCTGCTCTGTAACTTCATAGGTACATTTGGTATGAGGATACATAGTAATCGGAATTAATGGATCTGTATAACCATATGGAATTTCCCACACTTGTCCCGTAGCATCTCGATTTCCTAATAAACTGACACGATGTGTCAATAATTTCAATTTACTGTTTTCTACAATACTTTCATACGGATTCTCACCAGCTTCACTGGCAAACCGAAATGCAGGAATTATCTGCTGATAGCCTATTTGACCATTTATTTTTTGAGCAATCAACGGTCTGCTTTCTTTGCTACCTCGGAAAAATTCATTTTCCAGAATCTGATAATCTAGCATTTGATAGTGGTTCTGTATTTCATTTTCTTCTTGAGACTGTTTCATGAAGAAGGCCAATGTACCTGGTTCATAAGCATAACTATACGTTACCTCATCCGTTTTTACTGCTGGGAGACTTTCTTTTACAACGTTTTGCAACATTAGTTCCGTAGCATAATCCTGTGTCTCTACCCATAAAAGCAGTTGCATTTTAGTATCCGCCAGAATATGCTTTTCATCCAGCTTAAATTTCAAATAATACCCTTTTGCATTTACGATAGAAGCATCCCTTAACAATCGTAAAAAAGCCTTTAATTCTGTGGAATATGCACTATTTTCATACACATTCGAAAGCATCAACCTTTCCTTTACAAAAAGCATTGGCTTTTCTGCTTCTAAGCACAAATTGTTTCGATAGAGGTAAACTTCTTGCTCCAATGGTTTTATTCCACAATTATCCGAGTCTAACACATTTGTATAGCGATATGGAACAATCTCAACAACGTGACTCTTCAAAAGCGAGATAATTCTAACGATATTCTCATATCCCAATGGCTCTATCTCAAATAATTGTTCACCAACACATTTCACTGGAATTGAAAGTAAGCACCCCTTTTTAAAAACGATCGGCTCATCTGTAACGACCTGCCAGTCTCCTCTTTTGGCATTCTGCATTTCCCACAAAGTCCACTCTGGCTGTCCCCAGATTCCCTTAGGATTTTTTAAAGGTTCACTCTTCTCCTGTTCTTTGTAAAATGGACAAGCCTGCAATTCTTCTTCCGCCAAAAGAGCACCTTTTGGATAGATTAATTCCTTCTTTGTAAAACTCCACTCCAGTACATTTGTATTTTGTACACTCTGCTGCAAAGCCTTAAAATCTCTTCTGCACAAACGAATCTGAGGCTCTCTATCCAATTCCTTCGCCAGATTTAAGTCCTCTTTATATTCAATACGCATTTGGTGAAGTATCGCATCTTCCAAAAAATCATCTGGCTTCAAACCAAATAGTTGTTGACGAGCAAAGTCATATAAACTCTTCGTTCCTTCCCCGTCCTCATACACACGACTACCGCCATAGTAAAATCTTCCCATCATTCCCGATGCTTGCCTTAAAACCTCTGGCTCTGTAAGCAATGTGCATAACTGTTCGAGTTCCATCTGCTCTTCCTTCAATACTTGGCTAGCAAGGGAAACAGCGATTCGAGTAAGCATATAGAAATACTGCAAAAACATAAATGTAGACGCAGAAATCTTGGAAGTCTCGTCCTCGTTTACTGGAAGCTTAAAAAATTCCACTCCATCACTCCATACCGACATTTCATCATAGTAAGACTGCTGTATTTCCAAAAAATCTTCCTCTATGGATGACGTTGTCTCTAAATCAAAAATCTGTTCCCACACTGGGCCAATGAACCAATGCAACACCATTTTGGGATAAAGCGGAAATGGTATACCATCGATTTCTATATTTTCTGTGTTTTCACTCTTGATATAAGACAACACTATATTATTGGCAAGAAATGTCCAAAACGAATTCTCTAAAAAACCCTCTCTAAAACTATTCGTATGAGAAAGATATTCCTCCAAATATACTAAGAGATTCTTTGTTACCACTCCTGCACTCTGGCTCTCCTTCGAATCATCTGTTTTTACAGAAAGAACTGCTCGCTTCAAGCAAGCGGAAAGCAGTATCGCAAATGGAGTATCTGCTACTGTCTGATATCCCAAACACTTGCAGGTCTGCTGACTATAACCATGAAGCTGAGCAAGAAAAACTACACGCTCTCTACCAGAAGCTTCTTTTCCAATCTGAGGTTTATCATATGTGAAAAATGGAACAATTTCAGCAGAAACCTCTTTTTTCTCTGTAAGCACCAATTGTGAGGTCCACTCTATGTAATACGCCGGCATGGCAGAAGTTTCCTCAAGTACATTTGAATCCCAAGGTGCAATTCCATTCTCCCCGAGTATAAACGTATCGTTCCATGTAAAATCAAAAGAAAACGCAATCTTAATAAACAAGATTTTCACATATGCTTCTACTGAAAGTGCTAGATGGACACTGAGTTCTGTCGCTCGATAACTCTCTAAGGTCAAATCTGTAACAAAATCTACGGATACCGAAAAGCCCACCTGTATTATTGCAAAATCAACCTTTCCATAAATAGATGCCGCTACTCCAACGCTCGCCGACACTTTATAATACAAAACATCTGTTGCATCCGTTTGCACCTTTTGCTCTCCCGACACATAATTTGCCAGCACGCCTTGAAAAATAGCCACGAGCAATACATAGGCACCTGCCGTCAATGGTCCAGCATGAATTTCTCTGCCAACTCCAGCACTAATACCAATTCCCAGCTCCAATACTGTTTCAAAATGCCCTTTTGTCACCTTCGGAACAGCCTTACTAGTATCTCCATTTAAAAGTCCGAAATAAAATCCGCCCTTTCCAGTAAATAGCAGATACGTTAAGCCAAAGGAATTAGAAAAGTCCTTTTCCTGTGGAAATCCCATATCTATTTTAAAATTTCCATTTGTATATATCCATAAAGCAATTGAGCCTAACTGTAATTGAATTGCCCCTAACTCTATTTTTCGAAAAGCCGTTGGAAACTGTAATCTTGTATAAAACAAACCTATGGTCTCTGTTACTTTGGTATAGACTATTATAAAAGACAAGCCCGCTAACTGTTCTACCATTTTAGAACCCGTTCCAACCTCTACTTTAACCCCGTAAAAGGATGGATCACACATCAAAAGTGATAAATCAACTGCGTTCACTAGTTTAATCTGCAATGCGGCCACCCAATTGTTTTTGGAATCAAGAACCGGCCTATTATCCCTTACAATACTAGTTCTTAACTTACTTAGCAATTCATCAAATTCTTTATCATCGAACACAGTTGGAATATCAACTGCAATATGTTGTCCCACTCCTAGATAGTTAAGAGAAAACATTCTGTCTCCGAGATTGTCTATACTTGGAAAACTATCATGGAGCAAATCTAGTATGTAATCTTTACTATCCGCATCTGATTCGATACCTTCTGATAAGGATGCATTTGTATTAACAATAATCTCAAAAGAATCATTAACACCATCATAAATCAATTCTATACTTTCTACCTTTAAAAACAGTAACTGAAATTGAATGTTATATTTTGCTATGATTTGCTTGCTCTTTTCAATGATTTTAATCTCTAAATTACTAAGTGTAATCTGCTTTAAAATAGAAAACGGATATGGCAGATACCAATTATGATCTGGCGCAATAATGCTAATTAATCCCTCAATTAATTCCCCCAAATTAAAGTTTTCTACCTTGAAAACTAAATTCTTATCCTCTTCATTATCATACGTTGCAATCACATGAACATTTCGAATTCGTGTATCAAATGCATAGTTCTTCAACTGCATTTCCTTTGATTCGATTTGCACCTGACAGGAAGCGGCAAACGTAAAAAAATCTAATAGCTGTATTGTGGCTGCAATCCAGAATTTATAAACATCCTGTTCCCAGGTTAAGTGGAATACCGATGCCACCTTATTATCATTCCCCCAGGAAAACGCCATGTCACACAGGAACTCAAAAGAACGAGTATTTCCTAATCCCTCTAGAACCTCTTTCGTATTGCTCTTTATATCTATGATTTCAAACTTCTCTTTATCACCAGAAAGACATGTCACATATGCAACCTCAAGTGCATCTATTGTCCAATCAAAATCTTTTGAAGAAATCTCTTCTCCAATAATTTTTCCCACTAGCTCTGTCACAGATAAGGAATCTCTCAAACCGCCTTTCAAGGTTAGCATTTGCTCCCCACCTATTTTTTCATAGATACCTTCTACCTCGATGCCGACATCCGCAAGCATAAAACCTAATCCAATACCTAATTCAATTCCACGAGAGGAATATGTCGCAAATCCCTGTACCCAATCAATCTGACAAATACATTTACCAATTGGAAGAACATACAGATTATTATTCACCAAGGTAAAATCCATCGAATAATATCCCTCCGATAAAGAACCCTCTAAGCGAATATAGTCCACTACCAAATCCATAAAACCTGGGAAAATCCCATTCGCGATAGCTTCTTCGTCTCTATCTCTTTCATAAATCCCTTGGAAACTGACATCCGGTAATTCTACATTAATCTTTAAGATGTGCTCTTTGTATTTTCCCCAAAATCCTATAATTGCTATCAGCGGCCAATCACTAGCAAAGCTCTGCCATTGTAGATATAGTTCGCCCTTTCCGCCACCCTCATTCTTGTCAAAAAACGGAATTGGAAGTGATGGCAAATCCATCTCAAACGATAAGCCTACCCTATTATATACAGCCTCCTCATCCTCTTCATAAGGACGTTGCACCTCGACCACAATATTGGAAAGCGGAATACTCCCTTCGTTTGCCCACGTCGGTATCACAGGAACGTCTACTTCTCCCATCATAGTAGCTATAAGCTTTCCAGCAGCTGAGAACGAAACACCATTTTCAAAATTCATAAAATAATTATATACATCTCCATAGGCAGAAAAATCTATTTCTATCCCAATCTTACTTTCTGACAATTCTGGTATCTTATAAGAAAGCCTTACCCCTACTCTGCTATAATTTCTTTCTGCAGAATTATTAACAATCAGCTCACATTTTTCTGCAATCTTATTCCCACTATAAAATGGCAGTGCTATTTCCTTAAGAAATGCCCCTGTTAAAATATAATTTCTTTTTTCTTCTCCATCTTCCGCAAAAGGTGCATCTATACTGCCTTTCATCCATATCTCAGTCTTTGGCTCAGGCAAAAAATCTCGATAATTCTCGTATAGAAAGCTTTCTTTCTCATAATAGATTAAGAGATACAGCAATTCATCCTGTGGTTGTTCACATGAATCTGCCCTTATGATAGTCTCACGCATCCACACCTTATCTAATATATCAAACGGAACGGAGCAAAAATTCACTGCTGCATACATCGGTATCGCAGGATAAATCGTATTCATGTACACTTCTGTTTCCATTTGCATTCGTGCTTCCAAAAAACACTTATAACTATTTCCAAAATCCGAAATATTTACCTGTATAGTACAATCATATGTTCGTCTATTCTTATCCAGTAATCCTGTTATAGTAAAAGTATTCCCCCAAAATACAGATATAGCTGGCTGAACCAACTCTAACTCATTTAATTTGAGACGCTCCAACAACACAGGCATCCCAAAATCCCCATCTTTTTCTAGCCGAACACTTCCTGTTGCTATCTGCTTCTGTATGTACTTGTAAAATTCCTGTATATTCGGCATATACTTTCTCCTTTATCGCTCGTGTATGTTATCCAATAGGTTCTGAATCATAAGTTGTAGTTACAGAATCATTTTCACCTTTAATATGCATTATGATATGTTGTCTTTTCCAGTCTGGGATTATCTGACTACATTCGGATTTTTGATCGGTAAGATTGTCTATATAACATGTCTGGTATATCCTTTTTTCCATATTATAACTTTGAACCCACATTGTTTGATCTTGCTTATAAAGACTAGTAAACTTATGTCCATCCGTCTGTTCTATACTTCTAAATTTTTTATATTGAGCAATCACTTGGCTATTAGGATGCTCCCAATTGCCATTCGATTGTGCACTTACAACTGCAGCTGTTGGTTGTATCTTAGTTAAAAGATCGTCCAGAGATTTAATATCTTTTCTTGTTTCTGCAATCTTTCGGATTGCTCCATGATGCGATATAAGTAGCATTTTCTTTTCATTCCCAAACTTTAGATTTTCCTGTGCATTCAATATCCTATAAGTATATGCAATTGCATCCCCCGTAAATATATAACTCGCCTGTGGAATATCCGCGTCCTTTACAAGAGTAATTAATAATATTGTTGAACCTGCATTAATAGGTACTCCCTTACCTACAGGGCAATCTTCACTTAAACCACTCATAATCCGATTAATCAATTGTGCATGGAAGATAAGTGGAACGATTTTAAACGCATAACCACCTTCCAAGTCATTAATAATATATGATATTTTTTGTACTACTTCTAAACTGGGATCACCATATGTTCCTTGTCTTCGTAGACCATACCAAAACTTTAACGAATATATATTCTTTTGATCTATTTCAAAGTACTCTGATATCGTCCTTTTATACGTTTCTACTTTTTCACGTATTTCACTACAATCATCTGCTACACTTCCAAATACAACTTTGTCCAATGGTATCTTTCGACCAAATTCCTGGCTTAAAATTTCTAACAAATTATAATGATCCTTATCAAAGTGAGAAATATGTAAATAATTTAACTTATTTCCATTGTTAATTATTGCATTCTTAATTTTCGTGATTGCTGCTTTATAATTCGTTTTGCTTTTTTGGGCTGTCCCACAATCCAGTAATCCTACAAAACTACCACCTTGATATTTTAACTCTATCAAAACCGATAACCCTTGCCCCACACATAAAGTAGTGATGTCTAAATCAAAATCTGCCATACCTAGCCCTTCTTTCCTTCTACTGCACCATACCAACCCAAATTGCCATTCTCATCACCGATTAAATACATGTCATTGTTGCTCTCTGGAAAACGTTTTCCCAAAATTGATAATGAAAAATTTCGAAATCTAAAATAATATTTCTCATCTTTTTTTAATTCAATTGCATCAAAGCCCAATGACAGAATTCCCTGTAATGGCAACGAATAACTATCTGAAGTCAGCATAGATGAAATCTTGATACCACAACAAGCGATTGGTATTCCTCTCGAATTCTCTTCCTGTGGACGAAACGCCACCAACAGCTCCAGGGTTAGCTTTGTTGTTTCTGCTAACGAACCAAGATTTCCCATTTCTATTCTCCAAACAAACCCCGTCCAATTATTTCCGAGTATTTCTTCATTTTCATAGCCCTTTAACTTGAGAGGCAAATACCCTTCATCAGTAATTAGATGATTTTTTCCAAATACTATATGGGTCAGATTGGCAGGAAAATCGATTCCAAAGGAATCTTCTCGCAATTCCCCATTCTCTGGTATCAAAACTAAGCTACTGTAATCTACCTGAAATTCATAGCCATGCTCCTGTGCTTTCATCTCAATAACAAGTCCTGCAAAAGGTAGCTTATTATAGGAAAATATATCTATTTCAAAATCAGAAGACAGAACCATATATCCGCCCAAAACAAACCGACTACTATCCCCTTCGGTTTTTAACGTGGCACTGTCGATACAAATACATTCAATTCCGCCTGCCTCTACATAGTAGTTCACTGGTTTGTCCATCGCAAAACCATAGTATCCGCCTGTTTCATTTTCCTGATATGTTCCATTAAATATCAGACTGCTGCTTTCTCCCTCCTCTGCTCTGCCTGATGTCTTAAATTCAAAAAGACGATTAATTACCAACTCCGCCTTGACACCAAAATCACAGATTTTGTTTTCGCGAATATCCAATTTTAATTCTTTCACCCGAAACGTATAATCCTGATATTCTTCTAACTCCAATCGACTCTTATCTTCATAAAATATGAGTGCATTTCCTTCTGCTCCATTTTGCTCTTTATTGCTTATAAATGGAAAACAAACGTATGTAGCATAAAACTTATCTTTATCGATTCCTTTCATAAGAAATGCCAGTTCTTTTGGCAAATTCTCCATATCAACACCACTCTGAAAAAATGCGGTCCCCTTCCAGTTATTATCTATTAACATATATCTCAAATAATCCATTTGAGATTCATCCATCATATTTGTAATATTTGAAAATATATGCTTTGCAATACTATACTCATCTTCCGAAAGAGGCAGACTCCATAAGTTAGGTTTCTCCATGTAGCCTGCCAAGGATTCATTTTCTGCTAGTTTAATAATAGAAAGCGTTTTATTCTCTTTCCATTTATATGGCGTACAAGTAAATTCCCAGCCTGCTATATTAAGATTAAAATGACAACATGCATCCTGTAGTAGCTCATTCCATGAAGCTCCACTTTGTTCTACCTGATACTTGCATTCCTCTATCGTAAAAAAAGTTTTTCCAATTAAATTCTGCAGTTTTTCTGTGTCTGTATAACCTTTTCGCTTTGCGCGTTCCAAAAAATCTGAAGAAATACTATAAGGAACCTGTGCCATATTTTGTAAATCTGTCAGCACCACAAAAAGTTCAGATGATAATAGAGCAAACCAAAGTTTTGACTGTATATCCGTAAATGCTAATCCTGGAGAAAGATTTCGCAAAGCTACCATTTGTAGCCAAATGAGCTGTGAACTATTATACGCTGCATACATGCCACTTCGTGTAAACGCATAACTGTCCGTAGTACTCTTTCGTTCCTTCTGACATAGTTCTCCTTCTATATATCGCTTTCGAGCCTTTACCAAATAATTATTTTCTATTTGCACTACCTTTTCCTGATGTTCCTCCATACCGGAAAACAATAGCATTGGAAAAGCACACTCTTTTAGTTCCACCCCAGGCATATTTGCATAGCTATATATATTCTTGGCATTTTCCGTATAAAAACCCATATTTTGAGGCTGCGTATAATAAACAGACTCTGGAAATGCCACATAAGATGTCGTACACTCCCCCTCTGTTTTCTCTTCCCCAAAATATGCTTGCTTCCCCGCGGAAAAAGATACTCTATTCTTTAACTGCATATATTCCGTTCCACTCAAGCCCGGCATACACAATTGCCCCTCTGCTACCTCTACTGTTCCTGACGGAGTAAAATAATAATCCCTGTATCCGTTTACATCTGCGCTGACCGCTAATTCAAAAGAGAAATCCTTCGGTACTTTTATGGATATTCTTTCGCTATACCGTGTCTGCAAATAAGACATCGCCATGATATCCTTTTCTGCAACCATCCGATTCTCTGCAATCTCTGCCGGAAAAAAATGGATATGAAAAGGTTCCGATTTATCAAACGAGAATACCGGAGAACGTAAACCCAAAAACAAATTTCTCTCTAGATTCTCATCATATTCTTCACAAACATAACGAATCTCAGCTCCCCAAGCCGCCATATCTTCTAGCATTACAGAAAATGAAATGACCCCTTCTGCACTTATCCAAGCCTCATTTAACTCTACACTTCTGCCTTCATAACCATATACTAGATTGCCTTCCACCCGCCAGCCAGCGGTATCCTCTGTAATACAGCTCCCTTTTTCGATGAAAAGACTATATTTATTCATAAAAAGGAAAGCCTCTTTTTGAAGCTTTCCTTCCTGTAGATAGAACATATATAATTTCCAAAAACGATGATTTTGACCGCAATTATCCACCCATAGAAATTCCGGTTCTTCTTTTCCTAATAATTCTCGTATCTTTTCTTCGAAATTGTCACTTTTTTCATATGCAGAAAAAATATTCATACTACACCTTCCCAACTACTCAATATAATCGCCTGCCAGAAGCGATATTGTACTTTCTGGATTGACAACTACTGCCAATTCTCCCTCAATATGACGGTACAAACGACAACTATTTTTTCCTAGCATTTTACAAACATCTGCTAATGTTGTTCCAACAGAAACCCACACCGGACTTCCTAGCAATGTAATTAGTATCTGAGGTATTACAACAGATCTGCCTCTAAAATAGTGATAAGCAACCCCATCCATACTTAATGTATTTTTTCGCATATTATCTGCTGCTTCCGTTAGCTTCTGTCGACTTGACGCAGATATCAGACATATGTTTTTGTCATAACACAAATCACCTGTGCTATTACGCTCTATAAATTTCACTGGATACACCAATTTCATATGCTCTGCTGAAAAACCATTATAGAGCAAATCAACGACTCCAGCTCCACCACAAAGTCTATTGTCTGAAGCGATGGCTTTCGGAGGCTCTACTTGCATATTTATACCAGAGACAAAAGAATCCACCACTAGTTTCCCTGCTCTCTTTACCACGGCATATCGTGCTGTTCCTGTTCCTACGTAACCATTTAAATCCATCGTACTTTGCTTGGTATTTGGCACATTTTGATACAGAGTATATTCTGTTAAAAGACTCATGCCCTCCATAATATCCACACGACCTTTATCTGGCTCAAAGGTATAATGATAAAAAAGCATATTCTCTTTCTCTAGAGGCATCCTTTCACGTATCATCCGACCTACTGCTTCAATTACTGCGTTTTGTCCATCTATCTGCTTCATAAGCAGTGCATAGTCATTTTTTACTTCCTCACTAGCGGCACTATAAATCTCTTTCTTTATGGTGAGAAGAGTCTGTCCTTCCATAGACTGTAAAGAAAAATAACTTCCCTGATACGCACATCCTTCTGTTAATGCAACCGATAGATTCAACACGATATCTTGTGTGAAATCATATGTTTCTGGGTCATCGCACGAAATATAAAAGCACTTATTCTCTTGCATTTTTGCATAAATTGCTCTTTTCACATTCATCGGTGCTATCACAACAGTAAACCAATTGGAATATGCACTACACACAGTTATGTTATCTCGACAACTATAATAAGCCACTTCAAGCTTGATGTAGTCTACCTCTTTTGAAATTTCTAAATCTTCTAATGGAATACGACTTTCGTTAAATGGTTTATATATATATTTATCCATTCCATGCTTATCAATAAAATGCACCACAATTCCATCTGAAAACTCTCGAGCACTTTTCCCCCAGTCTGTATAGCAGATTAATTCCATCTGCTTTGTAATTTTCCAGTCCTGTATCTCACATGGTTCAAAATAAACTTTTACAATCGTACCTGTGGTCTGTGTATCTTCATCCATCAGATATAAATATAAATCTGAAAGACCTTCTATGGTCGATTTTTTTACAGTGAAGGTTCCACTTTCATTTCCCCAAAAGCTCACACCTTCTACCCTGTAAGACTCTTCCGTAGAATACATGCTACTAAGAAAAATACGGATTTTCCCTGAACAGCCCTCATCTGCTAAAACTTCGTAGATATAATTCTCCCCTTCTGCTTTTATTTGAATATCTATGATTTCTGTTAATGCCATCTATACCTCCTCATTTCTTCTTAACCAACTGCTATAATCACCTCTCCAATCTTCTGGCACCTTATAGTATAAGTTCCTGTTTATATCATTTTCATCTAACTGGACAATACTATCACCTACAAGGAATCCATTTACATACATATGATTTTCACTCTTTAAGGCAACTACGCATAATTCAATTTCCTGATTATCAAAAACCTCCACCTTTTGTACAATTCTATTTCCTTCCTCTGTCAACAGTTCCATTCCTTTTTCCAAATATTGCGCACACATGTAACCCAACGGAGTTTCTAAAGGATGACATGCATTTACATAAATCTGTGTCTTATCCTCTATCCAGACACGCACCATTCTTGTGACCTGCTTCACCTTCTCTACGGACATTACCTCAACTGCTCCATTCGGTGTTTTCACCTTTTCTCCTGCACTTAAACTATCTATCACCTTTCTATTGCCATCTTCCATAGAAACCACTTGCCCCATTGCAAAACAATCCCTATAAATATTTATCCTATTTATAACATGCTGAGTATTTGTTTCTTTCGCTCCTTCCTTGTTGGTTACACGGAATGTATATCTGCCACCTTCTGCATTTGCTTTAATCTCTAATGTATAGGTAACATATGTAAATAACTGATCTAATAAACCATCATATTTTACTCCCCAATTATCCTTGAACTTCCATTTAATCTCATTATTTGAAAATGTAACACTTGCAGTTTGATGAATCTTCTCATCATCTCCATTCCTTGAAGCTTTCAGTGTACAACCTGAAATCCCATTAATATTGATTCCACTTACTTTAATTGTTCCCTCGCCTGGAATATGGAGAAACTGATTTCGCACATCTCCATTATCATAGTAATAGTCCATTATGTTGCTCCAACTCGATAACTTATATAGATATTCAATATTAATATCCTTGTTTTCTAAATCTTTATGCTGCAATACAGGAGCTACGATTTCAAAATCTGCCGCAGCCTCTAGCAACCTATAAGAACTAAGATTCTCTTCCCACTCATACAGACGAACCTCATTATCTACCGTATATAAACTTCCTACAACCGACAATCCACCATCCATATACTCTTCTGCATAACGAAAATACTCTTTTGGTACAATCAGATTTATTTCCTCAGTATTACCCGTGAAATCACAAACCACTCCATCTATTCCTAACGCATCTTCACCTAGCGCATGCTGTATCTGAGCCGCCTGTGGTATGTTAGTTCTCAAAATGCAGTAACCATTTGGGTCGTAACCATTTGCACATACCGTAATTAACACATCTTCTTTTGATTCATCCACATAACTAACGTTTACAATCTCAAGCTCGAAATCTTCATTATTCTCACTTACTTTATCCGTCACAATTCCATTTTTTGTGTTCATATACGCCTTATATGTCTGATGATACATCCTCTCCATGATTTCTTCCCCACCAAAAATATCTACGAATGCATCCAGTTCATTTAAAACATTTTTCTTTAACATTCTCATATATCTGCACCTCCATAGTAAATTTCAGATAAAAATATGAACATCTTCTTATTTACTATATCATTTTACATTTTCTGACAACTGCCATATATGGTAATAAATTTTATTTTCTTTGTATTTTTTGTAATTTAGTCCATGAACACTTATAAAACATAAAAAATCCCATCATAAAAGGAGCTGACATTTCAACATGTCAGCCCCTCATGAAAAACCCTCGCGAAGTTTGATTATCCCTTTTATTCGATCGCTTGATGTAGGATGCAAAAATGTAATGAATCATCTTCATGCACTAGTGTAGCATCAAAAGGGCATACATACTTTACCCCATTAACCTCAAACTCGTAACATTGGGTATTATCGTTCAACACAATTTCATACTGAGAAGATTCTATTATATACCTCGAATGAGTTATCTCACCAATTTTATCACTCGAATATTTATATTGACATACTAATATTGCCAATCCAATTGCCACAATACTTATATACGTGTAAAAGAATCCTCGGCCTTTCCGATCACCATATAGACCATAAACCACCACTAACAATAAAATTACTGTAACGATAATAACTGCAGACGGAACAGTAAAAGCCGTTATAGCATCACTACTATTTGAAGTATTAAGCCAAGAAGTTGTTGTTATTACAATCGACATCATTGTAACTATAATTGCGGAGAAAACACCCATTACCGTCAAAACATGGGTTAATATATTGTGCTCTGAATCATCTAGCTTCTTTGTTGCGGCTTCAAGTTTACCTGTATGATCCTTAGTTGTTTCATTGAGCTTAGCTGTAAGTTCATCAGTTGTTTTATTGAACATTTCTGTTGTTTCTTTTTGCATCTTATCAACATATGAATGAAATATTTGTTGATTAGAATGCATAAAACTACTAATTACCTTAAAATTATTCAATCGCTCTTGCAATCTCTTTATATATTGCAAGAATTTCTTCTTCGTCTCATCACTTAATGACTGCAAATCACCACTACAGATTCGCTCTTTAATGACATCTATAAATAAAAGATACGAGTCGAGTGTTTCTGTTGCTGTGACATAGTTCATTTGTGATAATGACACTTTATCTAACGCTTCTAACACTTCCATAGTTTGCATAGCAGAGCATTCTTTTAACTCCTGAATCTTTAATTCATCTAGATTTGTAAACATTTCATAATAAACCTTTTCCTATTTCACTAACAGAAAACATCCCTATTTTTATAGAATTCGTACATAGCCATTTTTGACACTATCTGAAAATGTCCAGAATCATCTGGATCATATACTTGATCCCAAGGCCCTTTTTTTATATGACTCATTTCTACCAGTTCTTCCGTTTCAATATGTTTTGTTTTATCAAACACATTATAAAGAGCTTCTACCATATCGTTATTTAACGGAGTGTGTTCCCCCAAAACAGGCTTCATTCTTCCATCTTGATACTGCATAAATTTATCATATACAGATGGAATAACAGGCCCACTTGGCCACGCATAAAAGTCATCGCAAAACATGGATCGACCTTCGTGATTTTTCATAAAAAGTATATCACCAAAATACAATAATTTCTGTAATCTTTTACAAGACATCGGTATCTGGTTACGATATTCAATATTTTCGTTGTATTCATTTGTTCTTTCAATTAAATAATTCGCCGCCATGATACACATAGTTGTCATTTGATTACCTCCACTTCTTGTTGTCTTTTTTCCTTTGTATTAAAACAACAAAAGAGATAATCTCTCCTTTCCATTCGTACACAATCAGTGTTTTTTAACCTACACCAACTTATTCCTCCGTGTTATGTTTCCCATTACTTCTACTTATATTATATAGTATTTTCAAACTACGTCAAGAAATATAATTAGATATATTTACCACTAACAAGCAATAAGCTTTATATTTTTTGTCATTTTGCACAAAACGACATTTAAAATTATAAAAAACATTTTAGTAGTATTTTATAATACTGTCAAGTACATGTTAATTTTATGTATTCCGTTAATTTTTAGGGTGAGTTGTAGCATCCATTCGCTTTGGATTATCATCATAGTCATAATGCAAATATCCAGGTTCAAATAGTAATAAATGCATAAACAACTTCCAAAAAAACTCTATATCTCCATCATCGTTAATAGCAAAGTCATACATCTCTTAAATCCATCCCACAATCTTCTCAAACGCCGCTTCATCACCAACTACAATGACATCATCATGTAACTGTAAAATAGACGCTGGAACCTGTGGGGTGATATCGCCAAAGAATGCTTTTTCTACGATATCCGCTTTATCTGCACCACTAACAACTACAAGCTTTTTTTTTTGCCTGCATAATGGTTCCAATCCCCATCGTATATGCCTGTGTCGGAACATCTTCTTTAGATGCAAAGAAGCGAGCATTTGCATCAATGGTAGACTGTGCAAGATTAACACAGTTCGTCCCTTTTACAAATACGTCACATGGTTCATTGAACCCAATGTGTCCGTTGTGTCCCATACCCAGAAGCTGCAAATCCTGTCCTCCTGATTTGCGAACGATTTCATCGTACTAATATTTAAATCCGTCATTTACTCTAGTCAAATGCAAACATCTTATAATTTGAAGACTCCGGATTATCATGAGCACCAATCATAAACTCTGCATAAGCAATAACTACCGTATCACATCCTGCGTTTTCAATTACCTCCCTAATGTTTCCTTTAAAGTCTCGTAAAAGCACTTTCTTTATTTCTCCCACTCCTAATGACAAGAAAGGCTCCATAACCTGTGCATATGAATCAGATAACAATAAAATTTTACCCGTTTCTACATTATGGTTAATAACACTTTTTCCTGAGTAAGAATAATACCAGTTTCTTCCATAATATGAACCATTAGCTCTCTCAGAACTATATACTTCATCATTTATAAACTCATCAAAAGTCCCATCATAAGTTTCTGGTTTAGTTACATATATATATGTGTAGTTTGTTTCAAAATTTGGTCTTATAATTGTAAAATCATCCAATCCTACGTAGCTAAGTCCCACTTTACGACCTTGCTCGCCAATCCAACAATCTTGTACCTCCTCAAAAGAATAATTAGAATGATTATATATAGACAAATCAATGTCATAACCACAATATTCATTTAACCCTTCTGCAATTTTTTCTGCCGCCCATAAACCAGATTCAGTTGTCCAATGATGATCCGTTCTATAAAACATATTGTATACATTCATCTCATCTTCTAACATCTCATCTCTTAAGTCTATGATATTTATCCCTGCAGCAGAAATTCGCTCCAAAAACTTGTCCGCATTACGATTACAATAACTTTCTACACCAAATTCTTCTTTAAATATCGCATCATCTACATATTTTGTAGGCTGATTAACATATAGTAAATTTATACCTCGTTCATCCAAGAACTTCTTAAGATCCACCATCTGTTCATATTCATAATCCGTTGAAGTTTCTTTCGCTGCAGAAACGATATAGCCTTCATCGTATACATACATGCCTATATCTCTATATAGTCCACGAATATTAAATAATTTAGCAATAGCTCCATTTAGATTAACTAACTCATTCTTTTTGTTAAAATTCTCTGTATAAGCTGAACAAATATCTGATACTAATAATCTTTCTTCCGCTGCATCATTCTCATCAGATTCCTCATCATTTTCCTCGACATCTGTTTCTTTATTTAAAAAAGTATCCTGTACTAGATAATCATACAAATTCCCAATTGTTGTATAGGAAGCATTATTTACCCATACATAAGCAAGGAGTGCTAGGAATAGTATCGTAAGTAACTTTTTTGCAAAATATGTATCTCTCATTCCTTTATCTCCTTCTAGAAATTTGCATACAGAAAAGGAGTATTCTGTCCTGCTACAACAAAAGAAATAGCCCAAATAAACAATACCGAATTCACTACTACAAAAAGGAGATTCCAAACTCCTTTGGTTATAGCATTTTTACTTAGTTTCTCTTCCAAGTATGGAACAATTGGGAAACTACATAGAATAGCTGCAATTATAAAAAAGCAATTATCCTTTAACAAAAACATTGTTCGATAACCAGCCAATTCATTATGTGCTCCTCCAAACATAACTCCTAAATATTGGAATGCTGATTCCATATTTGTAGAATTAAAGATAACCCACTGGACTACGATAACCCCAAGAGAAAAAACACGATAAATAAATTTTGCTAACTTCGAATTTAATCGTTGTGGAAATTTAGTAGTTTTCTCAAATGCAATCAGCACAAAATATCCTAATCCCCAGAAAACAAAAGTCCAATTTGCACCATGCCATATACCTGTAAGTAACCAAACCATAAAAAGATTCACATACAACTGCCATTTATGACTAACACGTGACCCACCTAAAGGTATATATATATAATCTCTAAACCAAGCACCTAATGTAATGTGCCATCTTCTCCAAAATTCAGAAATAGAGCTTGTCATATATGGATAATTAAAATTCTCAGGGCATTTGTATCCAAACATTCCACTTAAACCGATTGCCATATCGGAATAACCAGAAAAATCATAATACAATTGCAATGCATAGCAAATCGCCCCCAACCACGCATAGGATACGGACATATTTTCGGGTGCCACAGCAAATACTTCTACTGTAATATTTGCTAACACATTAGATAACAGTATCTTTTTATTAAATCCTATTATAAATCGACTCACACCTTCGGAAAAATCATCAAAAGAGACTTTCTCTGGTGTTTCTTCCATGGTCTCATAACGTGAAAGTGGTCCGGATTGAACTTGCGCAAAAAAAGACAAATATAATGCCACGTGCACTGGATTATTTTTTATTTCAATCTTTCCACTATACACATCCACCAAATACGATATTGCTTTAAATATGAAAAATGATATACCTAATGGTAAAGCAAGACCTAACGGAATATACTCTTCACCAGATAAAATCGATATATTTGCTCCTATAAAATCAGCATACTTGTAATAACCTAAAATCGAAATGTTATATACTATCCCAATGATCAATATTCCCGTCTGGACATAACGTGTTTTTATCTTGCTAATCAAGTATCCCAATAAAATGTTTAACATCAACGAACATAGTAATACAGCAAAATACTCTAACGTACCACAGGCATAAAACACCAGACTTATAAACAATAATATACACTTTCTATATGAAGTTTTTCCTATAAAATACACCGCTAATGCTAACGGCAAAAACAAAAAAACAAATATTATATCTGTAAATGTCATTGCCCCTTGTATAATGTATTTGCACTAAAATACATCATTACACTCCTTTCTTATCAAGTTTATTGGAATTGTTTATATCTAGATATATTGTCAATTATTTCGATTATAACGTCTCATAATAAATATTCTACTATTCCCCAAAAATTTTTTTACAACATCTCCCCGTCACTTTAACCAACTTATTTACTAATATATATGTACATATTGAGTAAACCGTTATCAAAACAAGATAAATAATGTAAGATGTAATACTTAAATTCTCAAGGAGCAGTCTCTTAAATACATAGCGAAACATATTGTGATTTACATAAACTGAAAAAGATATCGTTCCCAAGAAATCTACCAGTTTGTTATTAAAATACCACCTAGGCTTTTCATCCGTGAAAGCAAATACTATCGCAATTACGTACAAAACCACATACATATAATCATATGCTCCATTATGAGCAAATGCGCCTCCTAGTATTACTAAAGCAAAGCATAAATCTGATATAATAATCATACATTTTTTTGCATTATTATTCATTTTAAATTTATCCAATAGTGCCTTAGCATAGAATGCAATTACTCCACAATTCATTGCTGCTATTCCTCTCAGCATTTCACTATTCAACCAAAAGCCTATCGTTTCTCCTTGCTTGCTTAAATTTCCATACGTTCTATATAAATAGGCATAAATGAACAACACCAAAAATGGAGCAATCACTTCAACATATACTTTTTTGTGATTTTTAACCATATACCACATGAAGTAGCCAACTATCAACAAAACACTAATATACCATGTTACACTATTCATCTTTGATGATGGATCATAATTAAGCCCTATTTCATGTATCAAAAATATTTCCGTTAAAGAATTGAGAAAATTGACTCCCCATTCTTTTAACGTATATCCATGTAAAAATCCGTATCCACCAAAAGCAATAAAAAAAGCAAACAAACAATGTGGAAAAAACCTTTGAACCTTATCTAACGTGTATTTTGCTGCGCTTTCATTTGACTTTTCAGCCTTTTTCATTAACAAATAACCTGATAAGATAAAGAAAAATTCAACACCTATATACCAACTTGTTGTTATGTTAAATTCTTTATTCAAATGATACAATGCAATTAAATAAGTAAAAACCACCCGCCAGAACTGAATCCTGTTATTCTTCATACTGCTTGAAACCTTTCTCTATCGCACTTTGCCTTTTTAATATTCAAAAAACTTACATACATAAACAGTATTACCATTTGAAAATGTAACACAATTTACTATCTCATAACCTACCAGTTTATCAGAATGTAAAGAGTAGTAATCACAAACTCGCTGTGCCTTATCTAAATCAATCGTCATATATTGAATGTTATCTTTAAGTAGAAACATTTCATTCGAATCAATTCCCAACATTTCCCTTTTTCTTATTGAATATGGCGAATGTGAACTCCACCCTGCAGTGCCAATCTTACAATATACCTTCGCTTCTTTATGTACTACAAATCGCTCTTTTGTATTAAACGTCCCCGTCGAAACAACAACTATCTCTCCATTTTGTGCTTCAACATAGGAATTTATTTCATCATAAAGCAATACCTTTTTTTCATATTCAACTGTTTTATTTATCCTTGTATTTATATCATCAACACTAATTTGTCCTAGTAGAAGAATAAGTAAAATATATACACATTTTTTTCCAAAATTACTTCTATCGTCAATTTTAATTTCATCGTAAATGACCGTAAGACAGAAGAAAATCATATAAAAGTCGTATATCGTTACGATACGTGCTGGAAATCTTCCCATATATGCCAAAAAAAGTAATATTGCAACTTGCAAAAGAAGTATGCCTATTTTGATAAGAAGATTCTTTTTATAAATGAAAGCATAAACAAGAAACAACCCTAATAACGAAAACATAATACAATGCATTTCTGTATATGTCTCATTTAAGAATACCGATTTGACAACTTCAATTGTCAAATCAATTTTTTCTTCCATACTTCTCTCGCTTTTTTGTTCATTAAAATAATCCGCTATCGATCTCATTTGAGCTGAATCAAAATTCATCATTAACCCAAATTGTGGAAGCATAGCAACGTCTTCTTTTCGAAAGCCAATTTCATCATAAAATTGTTCGTTTCCTTCATATGGCAGAAAATTTCCGTAATCTTGAATTTCAGCACGAGCTGAATTAAAAACTTTATATTCTTTCCATGCCTCATCTTGATACGCCATAGTATTTTGTTTAACTATTAAAAACATGAAAAATAGAATAATTCCAATCGGAGCAATTACTGATAGTATTTTTTTTCTATCATCATTCTTAATACTATTTTTCATTAGTGGTATTAGATAATAGCCCACAATGATAAAGCCAATCATTGGCAGTGCCAAATAAAACACCGTCTGTCTAATAGAAAAAGATACTAAAGATAATGCTATAATCACAACCGTCTCTGCATCAAAAACATATCGTTCCTCTTTTAAAATCAACAAAACGATTACTGCTATTGCTGGAAGCACTGCTACTACTGTCCATTGAAATTCTACTATATGCCTAAACATTAGTATTAAAATAAGCAGAAGCGTACATAAAAATAAACCATATCTTTTTTTCTTACTAGCAACAATGTATAATTTCGAAATTATGATAGAAAGTGATACCGCAAAAACTCCTAGCATAAATAGACCATACCAGTCGATTCCACTCTTTAACATATACAACCATGACAAAAATACTCCTATGATATAGTATATAAATACAATATGGCTTTCATGTGTTCCATCAATAGCGCCAGAAACAATATCTCTCATGGATGTATCATCATTGATTGCATAGTAAATTCCTACATTTTTATATATAATTACAAACCCAATACCAACTAAGAGAAATGATATTAAGAACACAATCAAATTTTTCTTATTTATTCTCATAATTACATTATCTCCTTTGTTAACCCTTTCTTTTCTCAAATAGGTTGCTTTTTTTGATTAGAGTCATTATCTGTTCTTTAAAAATTACAGCCAAACCTACTAATACTATTAGGATTATCATATATCTCACTATCGTAGATAGACGATATAACACCATAGAGCTTAGACATATAATCAAATAGAATAAGCATATTTTAACACTCTTCTTTAGCGGAATTATCTCTCTACCTACTATTCTGCGCCCAGCAATTGCCTGCAGCAACATTGATAAAAAGTAACTGAAGGCTGTTGCATATGCAGCAGCTTGATATCCATACCATTTGATACCAACAAAATTTAATACTATATTAACGAGCATTGCTCCCACCGTTATTGTCGCAACACTCGTAGTTTTCTTATAGAAACTTTGAATTGCTGAATAACTATTATTAAAAAAGTGATACAACACAGATAAACATAATGGTGCAATCAGATATATCGCATCATTATAAGAATTTCCACCTAAAATATATATTAACTCAGGTGCAAAAGCTACTAAAAGCCAAGTCAACAAACCAAAGGCGTGCATAATACCTATCCATGGTTTTTGAACATCCGCTATTTCATTTTTTGATATTTTCTCATACAACCATGGCTGCCATGCATTCCAGACTCCATCCGCTAGCACCCATACGATCCACGAAACGGTAGTTGCTAAGGAATATATCCCTGTACTTTCTAAATCAACTAAATACTTTATCATCAGTTTGTCTGATTGATTCATAATCTGAATAGAAATCATTTCAGGTATAAGTGGTAAACAAAATACAATTGCATATTTCCATACTTTAAAATCAACAAGTTTTTTTCCATCTCGCCAAATCAAAGCTGCAATAACCAATCCTCCAATAATCTGTGGCAAATAAAATCCCAAATTACGATAAAATACTAATGCATCCTTATAATTTGCTATGCTTCCTAAATAAATTAGAAGCAAGGAAAGCAAGGTCGCAGGAATCATTGTTGAAAATGTAGTAATTGCATTTAATTTGTAATTCATCATCTGTTTTTCGCGTCTGCGCATAAATTCCAAACTCGCATTTGCAAAAAAGAAGAATGTCATTAATATTAATGCAGGGAAGGACATATCGAATATTTTTTCGAAATACTGATGAAATGATAACAATATTATTGAAAATACCATCATCGCTATGTATGCTAACGTTTGAATACTTGAAATTGAATTATAATATTTTTTTTCACCAAACTCGAATTTTACCTGGTCCGCACAACGATATAAATTCAGTGCTACAACAGGAGCCAACATGAGCACCCAAGATTCATACACTCGAATTTCACCATATTGTTCTGTTGATAACATTCTCGTATATAATGGTGTCGTTAAAAAAGACAAACCTTTTACTAACAATTGCATAAATAAAAAAATTGTTCCTGACTTTAACGCGCGTTTATTGAAAGATACGTCTTTATTACTCACTGCTCTTCCCACCTTGTCACTCTTTGTAAAATCTTATATAGCCAATAAATTTAACCATATTCTCTTTATCTTTCGAACTGCATATAAACCATATAAATTAAGACTATACATAGGTATATACAATACTCTAGGTAATTTATATATTTGAGAAATCATCCCTAAGAAAATATGAACTATTCTCTTTCTAGTAGACGTGAGTTTTCTTACTATCGGTTGTTCATCATCCTGAATGGTATACTCCCACTGGACCTTTCGTGATGCAGAATCGAAGAAAACTAATATAGATACTCTGTTTATAAAATACCATTTCTTGTGTGTATTTTTTTTCACAGAGCATAAAATTCGCATACTTTTAAAATTTTTTCTATCCTCTTTACTCGCTTCAAATATTTGATGTGAAGGTCTTATACTAAAATTGGGAAACACAAAATTTCCTAAGGAAAAGAACGCATGCTTACCATTTTCCTCCATCCAACCTAATGGAATATGAGGATGCGTACCTAACACTATTGCAGTTTTTGGATGTGCTAATATTTTCTTTACTTCTGGAATATAATCATATGGCACTAACCAACAATATTCCACACACCAATGAATATAAACAATCGCATTCATCTGCTCCGGTAACTTATCTAATGCTTCCAAGACATTTTCTAGTGAATATGGGTTAACGCCTGGACTCTCTTCTGTCGCACAGCATACGTTTCTAAGATAATGCTTTCCATAGTCACAAAATGAAAGAATACAGATATTATCTCCAATTGCAGTCGCTTGTTGTGCTTCTATTATGTTCTTACCTGCACCACACGTCACAATATTATTTTCCTTTAATATTTCTAATGTCTCTATAATTCCATCTTTTCCCTTATCATGAATATGATTATTAGCAAGCGAAGCAATATCAATCTTTGCATCTTTAATATATGGTATACACCTTTTATCCGAAAAAATGGTATATTTATCTTCCAAATAATCATTTTCTGAAATAGCTTGTTCCAAATTCACAACTCTAAAATCAGCATTATAAAATGAATCAACCTTAATCATCTCTTTCGATGACGATTGCTCAAAAACTTCGCCAAAAAAATTTGTATCTCCTGTTATGCAAATATTCATCGTTTTTTGTCTCCCTAGCATGAAAAAACTTTGTTGTTTTCTACGACTAATTCGAAAATTTCTTTAATTTCTGACTCCTTATCTGGATACATTAACATAAAATTATTTTTTTCAATTTCACCTGGAACAGAATCTTCTTTAATATAATAAGAGAATATAATTTTTCCCATATGTTTTTGTAAGAATGTCTTTATATTACTTAACGCTTTGCTGACATCTTTCTGCTCTGAAACTTCTTTTTGCAATAATAAAGTTAAATTCACACGATATATCGACATACTTCCTTCTTGCATGATATTACAAGTTTCTCTCTTAATGTCATAAAAATCTTCATACAAATATTTTATGTAATTATAGCCAATCATTGCTTGAAAATTAACAGATATCCAAGGACGTAAATTGATCTCAATCACAACCCATTTGTTGTTCTTTCGATTACGCATAAACTCAATTCCAAGAAAACCACGCCATTGATATGCGTTCACAATTTTCTTTGCAATCTCTAAAAACTCCGAATCCATATATGGACAACTTACAACTCCTGTGCCATATGGATGTGGATGTTCCATAATTTTATGTTGGCCAGAAATCGCAATAATTTCTCCATGTTGATTAGAATATACATAACAAGAGACTTCATCTTCCAAAGAATCAAAATCAATTTTTTCCTGCACGATTAATTCAAATCCATTTTTAACTTCTTTATATAATAACTCTCTTAATTCTTCTGATGTAGAACACTCAATTGCCTTTTTCTTATTATGTGTATTCTGAAAAGAACTCGTTAAATCCTTATATACCGGCTTATATACACATGGATACGTAATATGCTCTACTGCATACTCTATCTGTTCTTCTTTTATAACTGGATACGTAAGCGGAATATCTACACCACCTTTTAATAACAACTGTGCAGATGAATCTTTACGCAATTCTCGAATGCAATTCTCGTCAAAATTACCATGTCCCATCTGCAAAAAATATGGCGAAAAATCTGCAAAATATTTCTGCATGAAGAACAGATTAGTATCACTTGAAGATATAACTAGTAACTTTTGGCCATACTTTTGAAACATCATTTTACCAATTTGAATCATATCATTTTTAGCTTGCTCTTCATCTGAAGCAGGGTTTGCAATTGTAAACGCATCTTTAAAAAAACAAGAGGCCTCTGAATTCCATGGAGCAGCACCCTCCCATGTAAATATTACTGGAATCGTTTTAATACCTGCCGAAGCACAGGCACGTAATATATCTAAAAAGCAATTGTCATTTGATCTTAATACAATAACAGGAATATTGTTTTTCATCTTATCTTTTTTCCAATCTTATTATTCTTTCTTTCTCTGTCAATGGTAACTGTGCATCCCATTCCTCATAACAATCCACAACTCCAAAAGGACTAGGTTTTGTAATAATATTTGGATTTGCATAATTTACATTCATAATTCCCGGAGCTGTCATATATTGTCTTCGCATCGCTTCTTTCAACACATAAGGATCAGACAAGTATTTTGAAATATTTTGTCCTTCATAAGATTCCTTCACACTTGCAATTTGATTCAATAAGTCTTTTGACTCAGAAATCAAATAATTCTTACGCGTTTCAACAAATGGATGCACAGCAGCCTTTCGAATATCACTCTCATTTTCTTTGAACAACTCGACTGCTTTTCGAACAATTTGTGAACTTTCAATAATATCATAAGCCGTCGCAGCATGATCTGCTTCGCAATAACTTACCAAATGAATAATATCTGGATTCATTAACATCTGAAGCAAAGTTGAACGTGCAAGCTGAAGTTTTGCTGTTGGTAAATGAGAGCTAAAGTGCTCAATGCCAGAACGCGTTTCAACTAAAATACGACTATTATTATTCTTAGGTCGTACATATTCAATCATATTTCTCGCAGCAGACATCTTAGATATATCGCCATAATCCCCTGTCGCAGCCGGCTTATTGAACTGCATTTGGAATACCATATTTTGAATTCCTGCCTCATACATAACAGAAGCTATTAGAGCATAGTCAGAAACAAATACTGTATCATGACAAAATCTCGAAGACCATTGATTTGGGTCATTCATTTCAACCGGTATATTAAATGATTTTAAATGTTTTACTAATGCAATATGCTCATCAATTGCATCATCCACACTCAATGGACCACGTCCATCTAATTCGGAGAACCAAAACAACGGTACAGCTTGATGTGCACCTATTAAGAGTCCTATCTCTCTACATAAATCCGCAAATGGAATCATATCCTGTACATGACAATATGGTTTTAATGCAGGATAATTTCCTTGTCTTGTAGCCTGATACAAGCGAACTAAATCTTCCTTTGTTTTATATGGAACACCACCATCGTTCTTTCTTCCTTCAAACTCAATCGGTTTACCAAAATATCGTTGCGACAAATCAGAAGAACCTAACGAAATCTCATCTACTACTTTTGCCTTTGCAATTATTTCTATACCTTCAACCGTTGGTTCTATTGAATCTGATGGTATTCCAAAATGTGTTCTAATTAATGGAATACTTGAAGAATCTCTCCTTTGAACCATAGATATTCTTGCCGCATCAGATGGAACCTGCAATGCAGGCATCATACGGTAAGATTCATAACCAATAACATCTTTTGCAATCTGATCTAATATCTCTATTCTTTCAGGTTCGTTTTCTCTGTGAATCGTCTCCACTACCATTTTTATCTTTTCTTCTGATTTTTCTTCAAAATATGATATTGTATGTAAGGTGGTCTCATCTCTATTTTCAGACTGCCCCATTAAATTTAAATGGTATCTTTCATGTAAGCTGAGTTTTGATACCTCTTTTAATGTATTTGGCAACGCTGCAAAACAAATACGACGATTTTCATATATTTCACTAAACAACCCTGCTTTTTCCATCGCAGCAAGGAATCTCTGTAATTCCAAAATTCCTTGCTCTGTACTTAATCTATAACTTAAACCTAAATATTTTGGATTATACTTTGCAATAAGATCTAACTTCTCATCAATGCTTGCATTAGGCGGAACAACATAATAGTCTATGCCTAACATCTTAGCAATTCTTCCTGCATTAAATATACCTAATGTATGTGGATCATCACCTAATGTAATACCTAAAAAAAATCGATTCATAAATTCTCCTATACTCCTAAATAGCTTGTTCTAAAGCCTTTAAAAATGCATCTACTGCTTCTTCTTTTGTTGCCCAACTCGTTACCAAACGAATTTCGGTATGTTCAGCATCTGGTGTACTTATTACTTCCCATGTAAATTCTGATTTTAACTTATCTAAAACATAATTTGGCATAATAACAAACTGTTGATTGGATGGACTTTCTATAGAAAAAGGAATATTTAATCTTCTAATACCATCTCTAAGTTTAATTGCTAACTCATTTGCATGCTTCCCATTTCTAATATATAAATCGTCCTCCATTAGCACTTCAAACTGTATGCCTAAAATCCATCCTTTTGCAAGCATACCGCCTCTTTGTTTTGCTATATATCGAAACTCTGTCTGCAAATCTCGATTAACTATAACCAATGCCTCGCCCAATAATGCACCATTTTTTGTCCCACCAATATAAAATGCATCACACACTCTGGCGATTAAAGGATATGTTGTATCAGAACAAGCCAATGCGCTTCCTAATCTTGCCCCATCTAAGAACAACAACAAGTCATATTCATCACACACTTTACGTAAATCCATTAATTCTTTTGCCGAATACACGGTTCCAACTTCTGTACTTTGGCTAATATATACCATGCGTGGCTTTACTGTAAGTATCCCTGCATTATCCCAATGCTGTGGTTGACAGACTTTATGCACATCCTCTGGAGTTACTTTTCCCTCTTTTCCTGGTACAGAAATGCATTTATGCCCTGTACTTTCAATTGCACCTGTTTCATGCACACAAATATGCCCCGTTTCAACAGCTATAACAGCTTCATGCGGTCTTAAGAAAGCACATAATGCAATTAAATTCGTCTGTGTTCCTCCTGATAAAATCTGAACATCTGCATCTGGACACTCTATTTTCTCCCTTATCAACTCTGCTGCATGTCGTGAATGAGGATCATTCGAATATGCACTATTTCCTTCAAAATTTGTTCGTACTAGCGCTTCTAGAATTTCAGGACATGCATTTTCACTATAATCGTTTGTAAATCGATACATATGTTTTTGTTCTCCCTAAAACAATTAAATAACTTTATAATACTTATAAAATTCTTTCACTTGTGGATTTTTAAGTAAAGGTCGACCTAATTGGAATCCCCATGTTTCACTATTGGCATTTCCCTCAATAATTATAAAACTATCCTCTGTGATCATTAGATCCCATGCAACATATTTTAAATATGAATACTTATTCGCAATTTCAAGAATTTCTTCCTTTGTTTTCTCCCAATGAGGTAACTGAATTCCTAAAATTTGTGCACCTGTATCTGGGTGCACTTCTACCACACGTTCTTTTTGCGTCACTGGATCTAATGCATATGATGTATCTAGTGTTCCTGTTTCTACGTTAACTAAACAACTAATTCCACCTCTTGACATATTATCTAATGGATATGATGATTTAGTTCCAAAACGTTGAAATGCTCCCGCAATAAAAGCTTTATTTGTCACAGGATCAACCATCGTAAAGACTTTAATCGTATTTAGGGTTGTAGGATGGATTGTTTTTGCATATTCAGCATCATTATATAAACATTCCATAAACAAATATCCATCCAATGAAGCTAAATATTCTTTTATTTTTTCACAAGAATAGATTTCCCTATCAAGAATATATTGTCCATCTTCATATGATAGTTTAAAAATCCCATGACCACTACCGCCTTCAAATCGTTTAAAAAACAAACTCTTTTTGTCTTTAACTAATTCTAAAAACGCATCTAGAGAATTATCCTTTACACTTTCGTCTTTGTAGATTGGCATTCCCTTACATATAAAGCCATACACTTCTGGCGTTTTGCCAGTCTCTTTCATCAAATCATAAAACATAAGCTTGTTATTCATTACTTCGTTATAGCCTGCATTTATACGAATTGCTTTTGTGTATGTACTCCAATCATTTACATACTCATCATATGGAAATCTTGTAAAATCACTATAATGAACTAAGGATTCTGGAAGAAATCCTTTAGATAAAGCCCACACACTTCTTAAAAAGGGTGTTTTATAATGTGGTGTAAATAATGCCTTAATATATCTCAAAATTCCTGCACATGATAATAATGTTGCTTTTAAATTCATCTTTATTTAGCTCCTTCCTTTAATCAAATCTTACCTTGCAAATACTTTATTATATATTCTGTTGAATATTCCGACCAACTAGGTAAATCCTCTCTCGAAATGCCTTTTATAGAACAATACTTTTCAATAAGTTCTTCACATACAGAAGTATCAATTTCGAAGCGCTTTGCCATTTCATATAACGGAAGTAATCCAGTTGGCATGTCTTCATCAATATAACGCACTTGTGGAACAGAATTTTTCTGATACGTCGGTGTACGTTGAATCGCCAAATGAAGAGGCTCATTTTCTATACGAGCAACACCATATGTATAATCTAACCAGAATTGCGCTCCTACAACACAATTTGCGATTTTACTCAAATAATGACTTCGTATTTCTCGTAATGCCTCAATATCATCTTTTGCCATAGCTTCATGAGTACGAAGTTCCTTCATCAATTCACGCCACTCCAACTCATCTTCAGGACACCCTGGAATAAAGGTCTTGACGCCTACGTTTTTCGCAATATTCAATCGTATATTGTCTATTTTCTCTAATACTTCCCCAACTTCAGGTTTTGCCGCAATTCCCTCCATATAAAAAGAAAATATTTCTTTATTTTTCTCCTTTAGTTTTATATCTTCGTAATTTAGTAAATATGCTCCTGGATGAAATACTGAACCAATATTCCCCAATGATGTTGCTGCTGGAACATTCGTCCATACACACTGAGGAAACGCTCTTTTAAGCTCATCTATAATTTCTCCCTCGACATCACCCTCTACAGATGCAATCCAACTTCTCTTTCGTCTCTTTATAAAAGATACCCCTGGCTCTGGTGCCTTACAAGAATATGCACAAGTTGAAAAACAAATCACTGGATATCCCTCACCTAAAACCTCCCAAATTTTTGGAACTGTGAACGTTCTAGATGGCGATAAAATTAGCGGAATTCTTTTATTGCAAATTCCTGCTACCTTCATTGCAATTACACTTTCTGTAAAAAATATAGATGGTTCTGCCAGAATGATAACATCTGATTTATCAAACAATTTCTCGAAAGAATGACCTACTTCACTTGAGCTAAGGGGAATAAATGTACTTGATAATTCTTTATTTATATTCTCCGATGGGCGATTTAAATAAATCCCTCCCTGCTTATAAATAGTCTCAACAAACTCTTTTCCGTGGCTGGACTCGCGACAATATCCATACACATCATGCCCCTGTTTTTTCAAATCAGATAAATATGCCCGTCCCGATTGTGAACTGGCTGCATGTACACCTATGTTCATATTTTTCTCCATTCTAAGTATCAATGTATAACTTTATAAATCAACTTTTCGTTCAACATAAATAGGCATTCCTTGCGACGCTTTCATAATGCGCATCATATATCTTCCCAACAATCCGATTGCAAACAACATTAAACCGAAAAATAATAATAGAACAACTATTAGCGTTGTCCATCCAGGCACACTCACTCCGACCACAAAGTAACGTACAATATAGTATAACGCACCTAGTATACTTACTATAAAACACAATAATCCAAAACCGCCCAAAAAACGCAACGGAAAATCAGAATTGTTTATTATGTTATTTATAAGATCTTTGACAAGTCTTTTAAATGAATATCCACTACGTCCAAATTTTCTCTCATCATGATGTACCGTAACATTCATAATTCGATTTGATACTTGTAATAACATTGTGCCTATACGTGGCGTTACTGTCTTTGAGGCAACTAACGCATCAGCAATGAAACGACGCATCAATCGAAAACTAGTGAGCTTAAGATTTACATCTTTATTAAATATAAAAGATGTTATTCGGTTCATTGTTTTTGTGCCCAAATTTCGAATAACATTGTGTTTTTTCGAATCATATGTACCAATAATAACATCCATTTCTTCATGACTCTTTAATGCCTCAATTAGCTTTGGAATTTCTTCTGGTGGATGCTGTAAATCATCATCCATTGTGACAACATACTCACCTTCTACATAACCCAAACCACACATAATAGCCTTATGTTGTCCAAAATTTTTCGCCATCTGAATAATTTTTACATTTGAATGTTCCTCATATAACTCGTTCATCACCTTATACGAATCATCTGAAGAAGAATCATCTACCAAAATTAATTCAAACTCTACTTCTATCTGTTTGAATATATTTGATAATCGTTCATATAAAATTCTTAAACTTTTTTCAGAATTATAAACCGGAACAACAACCGAAAACATTCCCTTCTGAATTTTGGTAGATTCTATTTCTCTTTTCATCACTTCTTACAACCTCGGCCTCTCTTGAATTTAGATAACATATAATCTATGCTAACTGATAAAAGTCTTTTATCACATTAACTACATAAGTTACATCTTCCTCTTTCATCCCATACCACATTGGAAGTCTAAGCAAACGTTCACTTTCCTTCGTTGTATACTTATCTTCTCCATGGAACCTACCATGCTCCATGCCAGCTGGTGCTGAATGAAGTGGTATATAATGGAATACCGCACCAATGCCACGTTCTTTTAAATATGTAATCAAAGAACTTCTTTCTTCCAAATCCTTACACTTAATGTAAAACATATGAGCATTGTGTGTTAATCCTTCTGGAATAACAGGTAACTCAATATACCCTGTTTCTTCTAAGTCTTTCAATTGTTCATAATAAAAATCCCAGCTTCTCATACGATCATCAAATATCGTCTGTGCTTCATCTAACTGTGCATACAAATATGCAGCATTAAGTTCACTTGGAAGATAAGAAGAACCCGCTTCTACCCATGTATACTTATCGATTTCGCCGCGGAAGAAACGACTTCTATTTGTACCTTTTTCACGAATAATTTCTGCACGATTGATGTCATCAGGATTCTTGATAAGAAGCGCACCGCCTTCGCCCATACTATAGTTTTTCGTCTCGTGGAAACTATAGCATCCAAAGTCACCAATTGCACCTAATGCTTGTCCTTTATAAGTACTCATAATTCCCTGAGCAGCATCTTCTACTACCTTCAGGTTATGTCTCTTAGCTATATCCATAATCGTATCCATTTCACATGCTACACCTGCATAATGAACTGGTACGATAGCCTTTGTCTTTTCAGTAATTGCGTCCTCAATCAATGTTTCATCAATATTCATGGTATCTGGTCGAATATCCACAAACACAATCTTAGCTCCGCGCAATACAAATGCATCCGCAGTAGATACGAATGTGTACGAAGGCATAATAACCTCATCACCAGGTTGAATATCACAGAGCAAAGCTCCCATTTCAAGAGCGTGCGTACAAGAAGTTGTTAATAATGCTTTCTCTGTTCCTGTTTTTTCTTCTATCCATGCATTACACTTCTTTGTATATGTTCCATCTCCGCAGATTTTTCTTCTTTTTATTGCATCGGCAATATATTCTTCTTCTTTTCCTATATAAGGAGGTACATTAAAACTAATCACGAGTTCATCCTCTTTTCTTTATTCACATCTTGTTTTTTACAAGAATTTACCTATTTAAACACAATACTACAGTTTGATTTTAATAAACTTTTAATCATTATTCAATCTATTACCTGAAAAAATACAATTTGTGAATTGCCTTTTAATCCAACATACTAAAAAAATGATATATCCCATACAACTGATTATGCTTACCATCTGCAAAACATTATAATCAAAGGTATTGTAGGTAATCTCAACTGTATATTCTCCACCCGGTATTTCAACCCCTATCAAGCCACCATTGATATTAAAGGTCTTTACTTCCATGCCATTAAGGCTTGCCTTCCATCTATTATCATAAATCAATGGTATGCACAACATAGCTTTTTTACCTGAATTGTTATTTATCTTCGCTGAATACGTACTATTTTCAAATTTTACATCTTCTATCTTTGTATTTTTTAATTGTTCTCTCCCTACGTCTGCTATTGTGTCTAAATCTTCACTTACCAGGTCAACCTTTACATACCCATCAACTATGTCTTCTGAATAAAAACCCTTCATCAAAGCTGCCGACTTGTCCTCCGTTCCGTCTAATCTATCATATTGATTTACATCTAGTTGTTCTGTGTATAAATATCCAAATGGCAATGCATTCATATCTTTATACAGAACCAAATTATCTTTTGCAAGAACTTCTACATAGTCATCAGTTACTTCTTCATCCCTCTCTGCAATAAGATACTTCACAGCTAATAGTTCATTAACAAATGTATCATTTGCATCTATCGAAACATAATTAGGATGATTATTTAGATTCTGGATATCAAGATTTTTTACAAAACCATTCAATGCAGCAGCATTTGTTGAGCTATACGATGAAACACTATTATACCCTTGAACATATGCATCATTATAAAACACCGAGAAGTAAGTTTTATTTAATCGGTATAATGAGGAATCCATCTTTTCTAATTCTTCAACTAGTTCTGTGGTTCCATCATTGTAATACCCATTTTCCAATGCATAACTACTTATCTCTCTTCGCTCATTCACTACATAATAGTTCATAAATAATTGCTCTGCACAAACAAAAACAAGAAGTAATGGAACAACCCGTTCCCACTTTTTGCGTTTTGTAATTTTTAGCATCAACACTAATAAATCTAAAATTATCCAAACTATGCATACTTGTATGAGGGCCGTGGTATCTGCTTGAAATCCCCAGATATTCTTTTCCGAAATCCAAATTATTCCACATACAAGACAGGCAATTACTATATTTGATATGATTAATACTTTTTGTATTAGCGAAAATTCTTTTTCCTCAACACATTTCCTCAATTTATCTAAAAACACGCCAACCAAAAGAACCATTCCGATATTTAAAAGAAATGTCCATCTATACGAATTTTCTGCGAATTGTAATACCTTACTCACAATCGGTAACATGATAAAAACACAATATCCCAAAAGTATTCCACACATCTTTTTCCATGATTTCGTGCAAAAAAAGTATATTATTGCTACAATAGCCAAACTACTCGCATAGACAATAGCCATCTCATAATAATTATACGGACCGCTATACTGCTCCACTCCCCATATATTAGACGATAGCATTCTTCCGATATATGCTATTAAATAAGATATTTCTCTAGGCTGAAATAAACTCATTTCTGCTACATCTAAAGCACTGGTTCTGCTACTATTTCCAAAAGAATAAAGACTAGGATATAACTGTGTAACACATAATAGAATAGCAATCACTTCAGCCGTTCCTAGTTTCATAATCTTACACAATAGATCTTTTATAGACCATCTTTTTATAACACCTGTTATTATCAAATATATAATACAAAAAACACCTATCATGTAAGTGAAATAATAACTTCCTCCTGTAAGCAGACCAAGAACAATTGGAAAAAATACTACATATTTACTCTTGTCAATTAGTAATTCCAAGAAGAAGAGGATTGCTGTAAAATATGCATAATAACTTGCAAATGCATAATGCTGTCCCCATGCTATAAACCAACCTCCAAAGGTCCATAATATAGCACATATTAGAGCACTTTCCCTGTATTGAAATTTCTTTGTAAAATATCCCCAGGCAAAACAGCCCGTCCACATTATCTTTAAATATAATGATACAAGCAATGCTTTTATTGGTTCTATAAATAAGAAAATCCAATCAAACGGATTCAAGAAAACAGATTCGACATGATTTATATATCTCCCAAATCCCCATTGTAATGAATAACCATTATTTCCAATATTTTGGAGGAAATTAAGATTAAAAAGAAACTTAGGCCAATACTGGTCTATTGTATCACATCCTATATCTGCATATATATACGCATTTTCACCACAAATATAAGGAAAATATAATAGTACAAATATCGCAGATACAGTTGTTAATAAAAACAACAAATAATCACGACTTTTTCCACTTTGACATCTCTTCCACAGATACCCCAAAAAGAATGCCGATATCACTACAATAATAATTTGAGTAATATTATTCCACACAAAATCCACTATAGATTCAGAATAACTCACCTTATAACAAATTGCCGTATTATCAACTAACTCATTATTTCTGTAGAGTGGATTTTCAACATCTTCTGCTGTAATAATCGCTATTGCATTATCACCTTCATATATCTCATATATTTCAATATAAACATTATCATTCTTTTTAACCTTAAAATCTGTCGTTAAGTCAAATTCAAAATATTCATAGTCACCTAATTCTGCGACGTCAATCTCCCAGTTTTCAATCAACTGATTATTTGAATATAATGTTACACACAAATCCCCTTGGTTTTCACGTGCATATGTTGCAAATCGTAAAGAAAAACTCTTTATCGACATATTCCTATCTATGTCAAACTCCTGCCGATAGATTTCTTCACTCATTAATGTAACGGGTTCTTTTACAACTAATTCCCTTGTCGTGCCACTAAAAAAAACACTGCTACAAACTAAGACAAATACTCCTAATATTGCAATCAATCCCACGAGAAGCATTTTATTATATTTATTTAAAAGTTTTTTTACTGATAAAAGCAACTTCATTTATTTCTCCTGTTGACTGTTACAATGGTTGATTATTATACATAACGAGTTCCCAAATAGAACCATCATATCTTAGAATAGTTATTGTCGTATTTTCTAAATCCCCTAAATTCAACTCAGGAAATTCCTGCTGTAACCAAAACGCCATAGAGGAATGTGCCACAACCAACACATTCCCCCCTGTAGATGCATTTTCTTTTACGATATTATCTAATGCCTCCTCAAATCGCTTACAAAAGGCATACTTAGACTCTGCGTTAATTGGCGAGACAAATGTCGCATCATCAGCAGCGCCAAATGCATCAGGAAATTCACTCAATTTGTATTTTTCAACAAACTCCTGCGCTGTATAACCTTCCGCATCTCCCCAATGAATATCTCGTAGTCCCTCTATAATTTGAATTTCTGTTTCATCCTGTTCCGCACTAAAAAGAATATGTCCAGCAGTATCATGTGCACGACCTAGCGGACTACTGTAAACAGCAACAAAAGGAGTTTCTTTTAGCCGCTCTCCTAATGCAACAGCATCATCTATTCCCTTTTTTGTAAGGTCATAGTTACCACCACCACCTACTAACATCTCTTTTACATTACTTTCTGTCTGTCCGTGTCTTACTAAATATAAATATACGTCTTTTGATTCATTCTCCTTATTAAACAAAAGTCCCCCAAAAATTAGCACACTTGTTAGCACAAACAGAATTATTCCAAATTTCTTTTTCATACTTCTATATCACCAATATTTTAACCCATGTAATAATTAATTATATCCAATACTGCAATTCCATTTATCAAAAGTAATATAAAATAGAAATACGAAGATTTCTCCTTTACAACATTATTTATGTTATTGGCAATAGCTTTTTCCCTATTTGTCAACATAGCAAACAATCCTAATAATGCAATAAATGGAATAAAGTAACGTCCCTGCACTCCGTTTACCATTTCATTTGCATAAGGTGTCCACTGTACATATAAACTTGTAAAAATCAGTGCAGCTCCACCTAAGAAAGTAACCAAAATAATCCAACGATCTGTCTTATGTGGAACTACGTCACATTCTCTATTTTGACCGATTTCATATACAAATAAGATGATGAATAACATCCATGCCATCGGAGAAACATTTACACACAGTTCTCCTAGCGAAGATCCAAACAATGTTTGAACATACCAAGCACCATTTTCAATTACTGTTGCGATAACAATCAAAAGGTATTCAAATATATTCGTAAGCACATACAATACCTGAGCTCCCGAATCAACCCCTGGATTAAACTCAATCAAAAACCCTGAGGAAATTGACAGCCAAATCAAATTTAAAACAACCGCAAAACCTATCACACCAAACTTAGCACATATCCACTGTTTTTTACTGTCAAATTTAGAATTTGGTATCATAAAGATTAACAGCAATAACGCTATATAAACTATTTTACATAAAGAGATTAAAACACTAAGTATAGTCAAGAAAGCAATCTCCTTTTTCTTTATAACATCCGATTGATAAGTCAATTTTAAGATATATGCTACATAAAGTAACGATAATGCAATAACAAAACCGTCTGGAGCCAGAGAAACCATCTCCTGCATAGACATAGGAAACATCATTATCATAAACAATAGTTTACGTCCAAATGGTGTGATATATAAAGCCATGATACACAATACCATTGCAACAATGAAATTGCCCCATCTACCTGCTGAAAAGATATCTGAAACATTGTCTGTAAACACATTGGCTATGGCGATTCCCAATGATTGAGGCAAGTAACTAAATGGTGCATACAAAGCAGTATTACCATAGGTATAAGCTTGTTCCATACTCTCATCTAATTCTGCACTTTCGTCCTTATAATTCATTAGTCCTGCAGACATATAATTGCCACCTACGCCACTTTCTCCTATATGCTCAGAAACAAGCGAGCCTGTAGATACTTCAAAAGCACGCTGCCAATGCGTTGCATCATCTGGTACACTGCCATTAGGAAATATATTCATATATATTACGCCAATTATCACAAGCATAATCGACATAATAATTCTCTCATCTATATGTAATAAAACCATTACAAACAGTGATAATGTTATTAATACCGCTAGAATCAATGCACTTGTATTTAATCCAATCTTTGACTCTAAATGAACATAAAAGAACAAAAACATAATAATGATAGAAATTCCTAACACCATTATCAAACCATATTTCTCAAAGAATTTCGTTAGTTTTGACTTTAAATCTGGCATACTTTTTCCTGCCATTTTAATCCTCCTCATTCTGTGCCTTTGTACATTTATACAACTGCATTTCAAAATCCTGTCTATTCTTCTGATAGATAGTCTGTAAAATCAGTCCAGAGAAGAACGACTGGATTGCCGCCATAACTACAAATCCACATACTATCAATGTTGGGAAATTAGGCACCATTCCTGTATTTGCAAATGTGATCAATATAGGAATAAAGAATGCAAGTGCAAGCAATATTAATAATGCTGCAATAATGCCAAAAAATCCCATTGGTCTATATGTTCTGAATAATCTTATGATTGTAAAAATAACTTTAAACCCATCGGAATATGTATTCAGTTTTGATTCACTTCCCTCTGGTCTGTCACGATAATCGATTACTGTATTTTCTACAAACATATTTTTGTCGATTGCATGAATACTCATCTCTGTTTCAATTTCAAAGCCTTTTGATAATACAGGGAAGGTCTTCACAAAACGATAACTAAATGCTCTATATCCAGTCATGATATCTTTGATATCATTTTTAAACAAAGTATTGATACTCCAACGAACAATCGAATTGCCAAAATTGTGAAATGGTCGTTTGTTTTCTTCGAAATATGTGGAAGACAAACGATCTCCTACAACCATATCAACTTTTCTCAGCAACACTTTATCTGCCATTTCCCTGGCATGCTCTGCTGGATATGTATCGTCTCCATCAACCATTAAATAGCATTCCGCATCGATTTCCATGAACATTCTACGAATAACATTGCCTTTTCCCTGCTGATATTCATAACGAACAACAGCTCCAGCTTTTCTCGCAATTTCATCTGTTCCATCACTAGAATTGTTATCATATACATATATGGTTGCTTCTGGAAGCACCCTCTTAAAATCTGTAATAACCTTTTCAATTGTCTGACTCTCGTTGTAACATGGAATTAATACTGCTATTTTATCCATTGTATAATTCTCCTCTGTTCTTTTTACTTAATAACTCTTTCACCATATTTAACATCGTTGCAAACACAAGCGATATAACAAAAACAACTAACGAAAATGAAATATTATATAATAGTTCACCTACAATACCTTTATCTACTAGTGCATTATATAAGTATAAATATTGACCATGACTTCCCAGGTACGCATAAACCGACATATGCAATAAATATATAACAAATGTACGTGACCCTATATAATTAACCACTCGATTTGTTTTTTTCTCGAGAGATAAAAAGAAACAAATCAGCGATAATGCTACTATATATCCTATGGATGTACACCAACCAGTATAATGCATATCATTTATATTGATTTCAAATAATTTTAATTGCAGAAAATATCGTATTATATTTACAAAAACAAAACTCAGTACAGATATCACTCTTACAACTCTGTTGTTTTCAATTTTGGCTCGATTTTCCCATAATACATATCCTGTCACACACATCATGGTTGAGACACTCACGACTGTTGGAACATTTATATTTGGTATTTCCAAAAAGAATACTTTTTGTATATCCTGTAAAACAAGATTTATAAACCCTAAATTGATAACCCATATCTGTGCTTTTTTTGCAAACTCACCCTTTGAACATAAGCACTTCAACATTGGAAACATCAATATTATAAGAATATAATAATTAACGTACCATAGATGTGCACAATATGGACCTGTACTTAAGTCAAAGGATACTATTTCAAAAAACAAATTGTACCAATCTACTTTTGAATTTACCAAACACTCTTGTAACGTAATTTGGTTGCCAATATATCCTTGAAAGAATTCAGATATGATGCGTAAAACTAAGGCAGGTATAAAAATAGTTTTAAACACCTTCTTTAATAATTTCAGAAAATTCTCATTGTTAAATAAAAAGAATCCCATCATCATAAAAAAGACTGCCACACCATCATCAAATATTCCGTGTATTAATAATATGCTTTTATCAATATGCCCCCCCGTTATAGGATGAAGTCTTACATGACAGCCTATTACTATAATACACGCTATAATACGAATCCATTGTACTCTTGAATCCTGTTTATCATATTTAGAAAACATCAGTAATAAACTTCTTTCTATGCATTGTATATTTCTAATATATCTTTTTCTATTCTAGCCCAATCTCGTTGTTCTACTGTCGCCTTTGCACCTGCTGACAATGTTTTACGAAGTTCTTCATCTTCGCGAATACGCTCGATACATGAGATTGCTTGCTCGATATTTCCACTTTCATAAAACAAACAATTGTATCCGTCTTTCAAGTATTCTACATTTCCATTGTTTGGTGTGACTACAGCAAATCCACCTGTTGCCATCATTTCAAGTGGTGGATATGAAAAACTCTCAAATGTGCTGGATTTCAGTATAATATCACATTCACGATATACATCTGGCACCTTATCATAATCTACTCTATGAAGGAACTTGTCATATCGATACCACTCTTTAGGGTTCGCATTATATGACATATACCATACTTCATATTCCTCTGGATTAAGCTGATTTGTAATTTGGAAGCTTTCATCAACACCCTTATATGGTACAGAACAATCGCCCTCAATCAAAATTCTAACTTTATCTTTAAAGTCTCTTTCTTTACTATAAAATCGCTCTGATACGATTCCATTAGGTATATATGTAGCATCCTGTTTGTATTTATCTTTCAACCATCCCTGACACCACTTAGACACCGTAACATATTTAAGCAATCCACCTAAGTTATACGTCTGATTTGCTCTAATTCTGAGTACTACGTTAGGATCATAAAATTCAACTTCATATCCTTGAACCAAATAATATCTCTCTTTAATGCTCGAATGAACCTGTAAGAATTCTGTAGTATTCCACATAGTTGCGATACCTTTATCAAACGCTGCAAAAATTGGATTTTGCTGATATCCTACTACTGGGAATCGACAACCATCATATTCCATCCATTGTAAGGAAGGATTGAACGCTACAATTGTAACATTATACCCCTTCTTTTGTAATATAGCTGCATGTTTCAATGCTACCATAATACCGCCGCTAATTTCGGTAGATGGAAATGAAAATGCGACACTTGGTTTCATTTTATTTCGAATATGTTCTGCTAATGGCAAGCCACTATAAATAGTTATACAATTCTCTTTCGCGTACTCATAGGCATTTTTTGCAACTCGTGCTCTTAATTCTTGGTCGTTAACTAATCTTTCTAAAGTAGCATACCACTCGTCGCCATCATTACATAAAAATCCTGTAACTTCATGCTCTATCATTCTGGCAAATGCACCCACATTACTTGCTACGGTAGGCACTTTTACTAATGCAGCTTCCACCCATTTATTTTCAGATTTAGCTTCATTAAATATACTCTGCTCTAATGGTCCCAAATTGATATCTACAGATGATATAAGTTGTGGAAGTTCCTGCCAATCCATAAATGGAGAAACCACGATCTGCTCTTCATATGGCTGTAATTCTTCTGGCAACAATAACTCACCCACAATGTAAAGACGAACATTTTTGTATTTATCCATCAATTTACATAAGGCAGGCATAACCAATAGAAAATCATCATTGTGCGTAATACTACCACTAAAATAGCCGATTCGCACTTCGTCATCTTCTCTGTTTCTTACAACATTTTCAGATAACTCGTACATACGCTCTGATGCTGTATTTCGATTAATAAACACTTCTGGTACATACTTTGCCAACTCTGTTGCCAATCGTTCTGTTGTTGTAATTGCGCCTTCACACAATTTAAGTGTTTTACCCATACGATTTACACCATCATCATATAGTGCTTTTTCTTCTACAGTCATTTCTTTAATATATTTGATAGTATCTGTATACACAGTATCAACTACCAAATCATCGATATCAAATAAAACTGTTTTATTTAATTTTTTAGCCTGTAAAATGAACTCTTCTATGAGTGGAGTGTGTGGACATCTAAAGAATATGAACATATTTGCATATCTTAGCTGATCCATTTGTAAGTTTTCATAGAACACTTCATCTGATGTAATATTGTTTGCAATCAGCTGTTCTCTTTGATGGGTTACACGATATCTTGGTGGATGTGGCACAAGATTTCCACAGCCGTTAATAAACAATACATCTACCATTGGTGGATAATATATCACTTCTGGTTCTGGCTCAGGTTCTACTACAGGTGTTTCTGGATAGATTCCAAATACTTTACGCTTAATAAAATCTACTGTTCTTATACAGAAACACTTTATTCCACCTTCTCTAAATGCTTTTATAATCTTTCTTACTAATCCCATCGCTAATCCCTTTCTACTCTAGCTGTAAATCTATAATATACTTGCTCATGTATGGATCCTGTTTTTCATATTCTCCATCAATACAACTTAAAGATCTAATATATTCTTGCTGCATTGCTTCATCTAAATTAATCGCTTCAATATATGGTATCCATAGATTTTTGAATCCCTTTTGCCACATACGATATGAATACTCAATCATGATACAGTTAGAATCAGAATTCAAAAATCCTTCTGACTGTTTCCAAGCCTCTACATCAACAAATGTACATAATCCTGTAGCAGCTACTACAGCTCTGGTATGATACATATCGCACTCATATCCTGGGTATTCCCATGGACCGCCCATACATCTAAGTTTTACTGGCATACCATCGTCTCCACTGAGATAGGTTCCCCCTGAGTAGATAGTATTTTTATCTGAGATAACTCTACAATCAATTGTTGCAATGTCATTTCGTCTGGCATAAACCATAAATTCTTTTATCAATGTTTCTGAGCGCAACTGCAAACCTGCACACAAGAATAATGCATATTTTGTAGTAACCTCTTGTAAAATCTGGTTATATCTTTCTCCAAGAGTTTTCTCATCATCTTCTAAAACAATACATTTGCAATCTTTCAATCCTTGCAATGAATCAATACTGTTCTGAACCAATTCTTTATCTTTTCCATTCCATATAACGATTGTTACATCTGGCTTCTCTTCTAGTTCTGTACGAATTCTATAACAAGGAATATTATTTACAATTGATTCTACGTATTGATTTTCTCCCATTCGATGCAACTGTTCTGTAACTGCATTTTCACCAGCTGCTGTTGCATAAGGTTTAGCATCAATACACATTGCAACCGAATTTTGATGCACTCTCCAGTAGTACAAAATCTTTGGAATATGAATAATATTTTTTGCTTTTTCAGTCAGTCGCAAAACGATATCATGATCCTGACTTCCATCAAATTCTTTACGATACTCACCAGCTTCTTCTAATAAGCTTGTCTTATACACATTGAGGTGACAGATAAAATTATGTGCACGCAACTCATCTGCACTGAAATCTGGCTTGAAATTTGGAGAATATACGTCTTTTATGGTTTCTGTAAATTTAATCTCATCTGTATATACAAAGTCTGCACCTGTTTCATTGATTACTTTCATTACCTCATACAATGCACATGGATGTAAAATATCATCATGGTCTAATAATCCAATATACTCTCCTGTTGCATATGAGATACAGACATTTGTATTTTCAGAAATACCTTTATTTTCTTCTGCTACATGATAAGATATTCTTTTATCATTTTCTGCATAAGAACGACATACCTCATCGACCCTGTCAAAATCTGTAGTACTGAAATTTACCAGACAAAACTCCCAGTTAGCATAAGTCTGATTTGTTACAGATTCTATCATTTCAATCAAGAAGTCCTGTGGCGTATTAAATAAAGGAGTTATAATACTAATCTTATATTCCTTATCAAAATGCGAGTTTCTCTGTAATTCTTGTTCGTCTTTTCCTACTTCAATAATGGAAAGTAAACGTTCTTGTAAACTAGCACCTACATTCTCCACTGGGTTAGTATCCTCTATTACCTCTTGCGAGATAGATTCTTGTGAAGAACTTAATTTACTAGCAACTTTATTCTTTATTTTAATGATTGTGGTTTTAACCCCCTCGTTTCTAAGACTTCTAATTCCACGCATAATTAATCTAAGGGGCTTGGTAAGTTTCCATGATGCAGTATTTAAAATCTCATTGTAAGCATTTTCAGCCAAAATTGCCCTTGCTTCCATCAAATTCAGCTGATGATTTATATGCAACACTTCTTCTGTCTTTTGATTTAATTCATTTGTTCTTTGATTTAAGGTTTCATTTAAACCATTAATCTCACTTATCAATAACTCTCTTTCATCAGAACGACGTTTTATATCATCTATCTGACTTAGAATCAACTCATCTGCTTTCATTTTCTCTGCAGCTAACTTATTAAACTGCTCTATTGAATTCAAATATTCCTTTTCGGTATTATGCAAAACCTCTATGGCTTTATTGTATTCTTCTAATGCACGTGGATAAGCTTCCTCTAGAACTTCATTGCGTTCCTTTAATTCTTTTACTTGAAGCAAAGTAGTTCTAGGGTGTTTATAATTTTGATTTTTCCATACTGGATCACCATTTCCATATACATAATGGATAAACTGATTTTCCATCTGGCGAAATCTTTGCATTTCTTCTTCTGTTAAATCAAAAGCACCAAAGAATTCATCAAAGCTAAAGTGTCTTTCTATATAATGTAAGTGTTTATCATAAAATCTACATAAAACTCGGTAAATAATATATTTCTCTGGAACTGGAAAATTATATACCCATTCATAATCAAATGCAGTTATTTTATCATCTACCAAAACTAAATTATCAAAGATGACATCTACATTGCATGGACAGATACACTGGTCTTCTTTGCAATCTACATCTCCAAAAATAGATTTAAAACCTTCTGTCATTTCAAACTTACATCTGTATTCACTGTTTACAACATAGATTTCTTCTATAAGTTTTTTTAATTCCGGCAATACATCATTCCAATCATGGATCCTTGTTTTTAAAATTTCTTCCACAGGTTGTCCAACCACATATGGATAACGAATGCCCTCACCAGCATCTTCACATGCAACGAAATTAATGCCAGGATACAAATTCTCGATTAATTGATAATTTGTATCAAAAGCAGCCATGTGCTTCTGAGCCAGTTCTGTTAATGCATATTTTTCAATATATCTTTCATTACCATCTTGATATATTACAGTTTTAGTTTGAAATTGTGGATCTCTATTCAAATTATATTTACAATAAATAACTTTTCTCATAAAAACCTCACCTGGCTTATTTACTATTTTTGGCAAATATCAAAAATGACTCTGCAAAATATGGATATTCTCCATCTCTACATACAGTATCATATGCCAAATCCTCTTCAAAGAACTGATAACCGCCTGCTACATAAACACCATTACCTGGTCGAAGTTCCCCTTCTTGTGGCAAATAGTCATCAGAAAACACAGACGATACAAATCGATAATCTGGTGTTGGATAATAAAACTCAACATCTTTAAACCCAGCATTTTCCAGCATATTCTCATATTGAGTCTTTGAAAAACTTCTTTTTGCTCTAACATCTACATCACTCGTAATGCCTGTAAAAGGAACTTCACTACTATTCTCTGGAGCTCCAGCCCAGTATCTCATGCCTGTTTTATTGTCTCCTGCAATAATTATAGTTCCATCTTCTGTTAAATGTTTTTTACAAATTTTAAGCAATTCATCAAATGGCTCAGCCGATTCACAATACATAAATCCTTTTTCCAATGTGCCAATTAATGTAATATAATCAAATTTCTCGGTCTCTTTAATCGCATTGATTGTACCTACTCGAAAATCAATATTGGAAAATTCTTTATTCTTTTCTTGGTTTACACTTAAAAATTCCTCATCAATTTCTAACGCCACTACACTGTCTGCACGTGTAGCCCAAAAGTCTGTCAAGCCTCCTGCCTCTGCACCAATTTCTAAAACAGTAACTCCGTCATTTATTTCATACCATTCTAATAAGTTTTGACGCATTGGAGACAAATGATAAAGCATCTCCCAAGAATCACTTTCTTTCAAGGTTTCTTCAATTTTATTTTCTCTATATACCTCTAAAAGTCTTTTCGCTAGCTTCATTCCTTCACCTTCTCAACTTGTACTTTTGAATTCATATCATAAAAACCAACTGTATTTTTATCTGAAATAACGGAAATATTTAATAAATCATATAGTCTATGATATACCCTTAATTCTCCCTCTACAAATCCTGTACAACTAATTGATAAAAGATATTCTCCGCCCTGAAGATCCATGTCCTGTGTGAAAGAAGCTACATATACGTCTCCTGCACTGGCAGTACCTATATCTGCCTTTTCGTACATCGTATTTGTGCCCGAAATATCTACCCCTTTTAATGTTTTAAAGGTATAAGTAAAAATCGGATTTTGTATAGTCTCATGAAATCTTACTTTTGATTTGATGGTAAAGGATGTTCCCTTAATAATCGTATTTGTCACAACGTCATTTTCATCAAAAATACCAAAGTCAATAATTTCTGCCTGCCGAGATCCATATTCGTCGACATTTGGATTAACCTGGAAATTGTCTTTCCATACTTTTCCTGTTTCTTTGGTGGCGGCAACAACGGCTTCCTGCTCTTTTTGATCTTGCTTAACCATTACCTTTTTGTATAGATCCACCATATCTTTAGGCTTTCCTTCTGCTCTTTTTACACCCTGATTTAGTAATACTACTCTATCACAGTATTTTGCCACGCTTCCCAAGTCATGACTTACAAAAAGTACGGTTTTTCCCTGCTCTTTAAACTCTTCAAATTTCTTGTAGCATTTTGCCTGAAAGAAGACATCGCCAACTGATAAAGCTTCATCAACGACAAGTATGTCTGGTTCAATATTAATTGCTACCGCAAATGCTAAACGTACAAACATACCACTCGAATATGTTTTTACTGGCTGATGAACAAAGTCTCCAATATCAGCAAACTCTAAAATAGCATCAAGCTTTGCATCGATTTCTTCTTTGCTAAAGCCTATCATAGTGCCATTTAAATATACATTTTCAATACCTGTATACTCCATATTGAATCCAGCACCTAATTCAAGCAAGGCAGAGATTCTCCCATTGATAACAACATCTCCCTCTGTTTGATTCAATACCCCTGTTATAATTTTTAGAATAGTAGACTTACCAGAACCATTGGTTCCAATAATACCTACTGTTTCCCCTCTTTTTACATCAAAAGAAACATTATTCAATGCATAATGTTCTTTATGTTTCTTTTCTTTCGAAAATCCCAGCGCTTCCTTTAATCTATCCGCTGGTTTATCGTATAATTTGTAGATTTTACTTACATTATTAACACTAATAGCTACATTACTCATATAACTTACCTCTTATGTTTATCCTTTACAATACATCTGCAAAATGCACACGAAGTTTATTAAACACATTAAATCCTGCACTCATTAAAATTGCTACAAATATCCAGAATCCTAATGTCTGATATGGAGTTTCCCAGAACCAAACATTGTTAATCAACGCATTTCTATAACCAGATACAATATAATAAACTGGATTAAAGTACATAATCCAACGGAATTTTTCCTGCAGCATATCAACAGACCACATAATGCAGCTTAACCAAATTCCTATTTGTAATACTACTCCAATTATCTGTGTTAAGTCTCTGAAGAATACCATAATTGCTGAGCAAAGATATGACAATGCTAGCACTAATACTAATAAACAGAATGAGTAGTAAATAATCTGTAACCAATGTAATGTTGGCATGTAGCCATATCCAATATATATCACTAACATAAAACATACAAAAAATACATGTATGAATAGGGATGAAATTACCTTTACAACTGGTATTGTGCTAATATTAAATACAACTTTTTTAACTAAATAGCTATAATCAGTTAAACTATTAGTTCCCAATGTCCATGCTTCTGAAAAGAAGAACCATGGAACCATACCGGCTGTTAACCATAATACAAATGGAAAGTTATCTACCGGCGAAGATCGGAATCCAACTTCAAATACAAACCAATATACAAGCACATTTACGATTGGTTGTACAAAAGCCCAAAATATGCCCAAATAAGAGCCTGCAAAACGTGTTTTGAAGTCATTTTTAGCTAACCGCATAATCATGACCCTATTTTCATATACTTCTTTCGCCAAACGCAATAGCTGGAACATATATTTCGCAAAGATGAGAATTGCAATATCTAATATGACACAGAACACAACATTCATCACCTTTTGAAATTCATATCCTGCTTCGTTAATCGCCTGTTGTAAAACACCATCTTCAAAAACATAAAAAACAGAACCATCTTCCATTGGAGTTACATTACAAACATCCATTAATGAAATTCTATTAAAGTAGTAATAGAAATATATATCCGATATTCCATTCTCTTGCAACGACACCTCACTACTCAAGATAAAATGGTTGTAGCCCATAGGTGCATCATAGCTAAATGTTGTAGGACCTAATTCCACTGTATAATAATGGCCAATCATTTCCGTCTCATTATAATTCTTCTCATGCGAAAAATATAACTTAATTGCTTCATTTGAATTTGAATTTACATCAACATAAATCGTCTTTTCCTGTCCAATATATTCTGCCTGATATTGTAATAATAATACATTTAATACAACTGTTAATACGGCACACAAAAATATTACTATTTTTTTCTTTCGACTCATTCCATTTTCTCCTTTATTTCATGCTTTGCTATTATGAAATCTCATATCTCTTCCCATCTCTCCTACCCCTCAACATCTCTTTAAGCTTCTCCCATTTCTGGTCCTCAAAGAGTAGGGTCTTTATGTAGAAGTAGATGTATTTTTTTCTTTCTGCTTTTATGTCAATGACGTCTCTATGTTCTTTCATATAGATTAGTCGGTTTCTTACGATGTAATATTTTCGCATTGGCGAGTGATTGAGTATCGTAAGCTGTTTTCCAAACAGCCTGCGATGTGCTCCCTTGCCGAGCTCATGAAGCAGGGCAACTCGATTGATGCGAAGTATTCTGATGCCGGCCTTCTGACATTTTGCGCAAAAGTCGTGGTCGACATAGTCGATGAATAAGTATTCCCAGAAGCCTCCGACTGCCTCCCAGACTGCAACACTGGTAAGACTCGCAGAGGTGATGCATTTGTCTATCTCTTCATAAGCGACTCCTGCCTCTGTGTTCTTCTGAAAGTTCCTGTCAATAATGCGGGGCGACAAAACACCTACACCCTCTAGTTTCCAGTATTTCCGATACTCTTTCATCAGGTTTTCTGGACACACGGAATCCTGGTCTAGCGTTAATACCCATGCGAAACCTTTTTCTTTTCCATAGGAAAAGATTTGATTTAGGGCTGCAGCCACACCAAGATTTTCTGCGTTTTTCTTGAGGCTTACCTCGGGAAATTTCTTTTTCAGGAAGCCTTCTACCTCTCGAATATTCTTGGAGCCATTGTCGATACAGAAGACCTTGTCCACCTGCCCTAGAATAGCTGAGATATTTTCTTCGAGTCTGTCTAGTTCTGGATTGTATAATGTAATTCCTGCTAGTACCATTTTCTTATTTCCTCTTGAATATTAGCCTTTTTGCTAATTCCATAACGAGCACCACTCGGTTCCGTATCATCTTTGGAATCGGATAGTGCGTAAAGGAGGAGACATTGTCTCCGTGTCTGCGATAGTGGAATAGTACTTCATCTAAGAAGACGACTTTTCCTCGCGTCTCTGCCAGAATCCCTATCCACTGGTCATGCATCTCAATATTTCTAGGAATTGGCAATACAATATCTAATAGCTCTCTGCGGAATGCCATACAACATCCGATATAAGAGTTCTTTGCAATATTGTTGAGTATCCCCGACTTGGAGCCTCTTCTTTGGAAGAAAGACGGTTCTATTTTGTTTTCTTCTCCATCCACGATATCTGCGTCATGTATTACAAGCATGCACTGTGGGTCAGCGAATTGTATCTGTACCTTTTCAACCTTATCCATAGTCCAGATATCATCCTGATCTGCCAGATAAATGATGTCTCCTTTTGCCTGACGAATCGCATTCTCAAAGTTTGCGATAACGCCCTGCTTTGGTCCTTGAATCAGACGAATGCGACCATCTGCATGTGCCATACAGTCCACCAGCTCGCGCGTGCCATCTGTCGAACCATCATCCGAAATAATTAGCTCGTCCTGTTCTCCCATGCATGCGAGGATACTGTCTATTTGTTTTTCTATATATTTCTCTCCATTGAAGGAGGTCATACATACGGATATCATCGGATTTTCAATCCCCATTTCTTGAAGTATTTGTACATCGATTGCAAATGGTATCTCAAATACTTCTTGTTTCGGTGAGACATCTGTGCCCACTTGTGTATGACAGTTGTATCTGGGTAGTATAGGATATTGGAAACCTCATTAGCACGTTTACAGAAGTCTGCATCCTCCATATACATGAAGTATCTGTCATCAAATCCACCCAATTGTTTCAAAAGCGGGGTACGAACGATTAAGAAGCTACCCTGTGCAAACGGCACCTCAAATGGTTGGGTATAGTCCATATCGTCCATGGTGTGATAATCTTTTCTTTTTTGGAAAAGACCAGGACAAAAGTAACGGATAAACATATCCCATATTGTAACCTCTCTTCGATACGCCTTTATCATTGTTCCTGTGACATCTACGAGCCTTGGCACCACGATACCTGCTCCTGTTTCGTCTTGGAACTTCATAATTTTCTGGAAAGAATCATCCAACAACACGATATCTGGATTCACGATAGCATGATATTTTGAATCAATACGGTCTAAGACATAGTTATGCCCCTTTCCAAATCCAAGATTTGCTTCCATATCAATGTATTCAACATCCTGCCACTTTTCCAGAAAACTGGTGAAGCGCTGTCTCTGTTTATCATTCTTATCATTGCAACTGTTATCAATGACATAGATATGCTTGTCAATAGATTCATTCGTATATTTCTCGATAGATTCTACCGCTTGCATAATATCGTCATAATTTTGATATGCAACTATTGAAATCGTTAAATCTTTCATAACTCGTGTGTTCCTGTTTCTTTTTTATCGTGGTGTCTGCTCTCGTGGAGCAAGTGTTGCAAACATCGCAAACATCATTGGATTAAACGCGATGTCTATCAATCGGTTTTCCATAAAGGAGTGTACAGCGATAGCTACCAACGCCATCACAAGTATATATCTTTTTTCCTCACTGGCTCTTTTCGACAGCAACATAAATAGCACAAGTGTTACTACAAAAAGTACCAGTCCATATTTTAATAAAATACGGATATAGGAGTCATCCAAAAAGAAGTAATAGTCTCTTCCTGCTGTTGAACTTCCCAGTCCTACTTCTATCATATTCTGCCCAAATAATTTGATTGGAAAAGTATCCACACCTTCCTTGGACAATTTCAAACGAAAGCTTAGCAAGGTATCCAGCTTCGACATCCAGCCCTTGCTTGGATCAAAGGTATATGCCAATGTGATGAACACACCTGCACAAACTACCGGTACAAAGCGTAAGAGCTTCTCTATCTGTGGCATATACTTGTGAAACACTTTTTCTGCGACACAAAGAGCCGCAAAGCCTACCAGGCAAAGCATTGTAGTCTGTGCATTTGAGGTAAAGTATACACAGAATGCAGTCAACAGACTAAGCCAAACGATACCTTTTACTTTTAAATAGTTCGCCCACAGCACGGCTGCTGCGAGCACAATAAAGAACCAATGTGCTGCATAGTCAGTTGGATATGCCGATCCATAGCAGTATCTGACATAGATTTCGTCTCCACGTGGATTGAAATACTGAAGGTTCTCTATCCATCCATACTGGCTGGCAGTGAAGGTCACAATCATGCATGACACGCTAATTCCCAAATACAGCTTCAATATCTTGTCAAAATCAATTCCCTTCGCTCCTACAATCAAAAAGCCTATCCAAAAGATAAAGGAATAATCGGTTAGTACTGCTGGTATAGCAAATGCCAAGATAAGAATGATACTCCATATCATTTCTCGTTTCGTATAGCCTTTATACCAAATTAATTTTGCTATGGTATATAATGCACTCGCTGCGATAAATACATATCCAATTCTTGCCGGCCATTCGATCTTCCACATGGTCGTGTGTTCAAATTCATGAATATAAATCACACCATATATGAGCAGGTAGGTCAGTTCCCACCAGTCTATACTCTGGACTTTTCTTTTTAATCCGTCCATGGTTGTATCTCCTTGCTTCTATACGTCTAAACGCCTTACACGTACAGTTTATCTACTCCTAAGTGCTTCTTCGCCCACTTGAGTGCTGGTCCGAATACAAACGCATAAAAATCCTCTGACATATGCAGATAATTAAATAATTTGAATACTTTATATTTATTCGCTACACAGCTATAAATGTATGGGCTGCGCTTTTCTATTTCAGCATTAAACCACTTGAGGTATTCACGCTTACTCTTCTTGTCTGGGTTCTTAATCATACAAATATGATATACGGAAGCAATGAATTTTGATACCTTTCTAGTCCAGTGCTCCTTGCCTCCTGGTGGAAGCTTATCTACTTCGGATTCGAATTCCATCATCTTCCAGAGAACCTTTTCAAAGTCTGGCAAACGATTGAGCTGACTGGTAGTCGCAACACTCTGTCCGACATCACCGATACGATACATGTACATTGGATCGCGAAGAATACGAATCTTGGTTGCCCAACTAAGTGGAATGGATGCATATTCCTGGTCTTCATAGAAGGCCTTTTCTACTACCTTATATCCTACTTTTCTATAAAATTCTGTATTGTACACAAGACCATGGAAGGAGAATCCCAAATGAATATCTCCCCAGTATGGCATCAGTTCTTCTAAGTTATATACCTTGTCATAATCTGGCACCTGTACATCCTGAAGCTCAAGGAAGTCCTTTGAGATGTCATATGTATAGTAGCTGGTTACGACTGCTTCTACGGTTTCGATTTCTTCTAAATACTTGATGAGACGTTCTAATGCATCTGTCAGCACCCAGTCATCTGCATCGATTACCTTGAAGTATTTTCCAGTTACATGCTCAGCACCGACATTGATTCCAGAGCCATGTCCTCCGTTTTCTTTATTGATGATAGAGAATACGTTTGGATGCATATCCACATACTTCTGTGCTACCGCCACGCTGTTGTCTGGTGTTCCGTCATTGACTACAATAACTTCCAGTTTATTCATCAGGTCCTCGTCTTCCATAATGTAAGAAGTCAGTCCCTTGTCCAAAAACATTTCTGCGTTATAGGTTGGTATGATGATTGATAATATTTTTTCCATATCTTCCTCTTCTTAATCTATTTTCTTGATTTACTTATTTTACAAAAAGTTGCTTATCTAATCTATTTTAGCACTTCTAATAACCCTTTACAAGCTTTAGCACCAGGCTGCCAATTGGTAAAATACTGTAATTGGTTTTTCGAAGAAGTACAATGCTCTTCTTGGTAGTCGCTTTCGCTACCTGCGGATAGTCATGCTGGAGTGCTTTGTCCCAGCTTCGTATTTCCTTCTGTATCTCTCTATCCATTCCCATACTGATATATATCTGGAACTGATTCTCCATCACCTGCCCGATGACTTTTTCGATATAGGCTTTCTTTGCCCCCGTCATTTCTGGTAGCTTGTCATAGAAGGCTAAGAGTGAATTTAACACCCTCATGTGCATTGCACGATTGCGCTGCATGCTCCGAATATCCATACTCTGTCCGTTTCTTCCAAGACGGTACATATAGATGAATTCGTCATCGAAATACACAGTTTTTACAAATGGAATTGGATATGCAATATATTCACAATCCACATAGAAGCAATGTTCATCTATGGTGATATTGTTTTCTTTTAAAATAGAGGTTTTGATGGTAAGTCCATGCATCTTGATGACTTCCTTGACCTCGCCTGCATCCATATCACATACAGTTCCATAGAGGCTATCATCAGAAGCTACTCTTTTCTCAGATAACACTGCATAGGTCTCATCCTGAATACACAGGAAATTGGAAGCTATAACATCTTCATCTCTTTCTTTTAACAATCTGATAAAACGTTCTAAGTTCTCAGTGTTTAACCAATCGTCTCCATCTACCACCTTGAAGTATTTCCCTGTTGCTTCACGTATTCCCGCGTTAATGGTAGAACCATGTCCGCCATTTTCTTTATCAATCAGGCGTACGGTCTGTGGATATTTTTCCACATACGCTTTCGCAATCGCAGGGGTACTATCCTTGGAACCATCGTTTACGATAAGTATCTCGATATCCTCGAGGATACTATCCACTAACATGGATTGCACACACTTGTCTATATATTTTTCTACGTTGTACGAAGGAATCGTAATCGTAAGAATCTTATTCATGTTTTATTTCCTCAACACCTTCTGGTATATCTTTTTTCTTGCTCCACTTGGCACAAGCGTGATTCCTATCGTGAGGATGCATGCAAGCAGCCATTCGCTCCGACTTAAAAGATACATGTCGTATTGATAGTCACGAAGTCTCAGATATCGCTTGCAGTAGTCGAATCCACCACGCCTGCCATAGAGTTCTTTGTCTACACGAGCCCTAACAAGCACCTCTGGCAAATTGTTGATGCGATATCCCACAGCCAGTACACGAGTCCACAGTTCGTAGTCTTCCAAGAGAGGAAAATGTCGATAATTCCCGGCTTGCAGTATTGCGCTCTTACGGAACATGACCGTCATATGATTGAGTGGATTGCGATATTTCGCATAGCGTCTTAAATCATCGCTTCCGATCGGCATCTTCTTTATCTGAGTGAAATCCGTACCCTCGCAGAATTCTTCCATATATCCACCCAGCACAGCAATGTCCCTGTGCTTCTGCAAATATTCGTATTGCTTCTGCAAACGGTCTGGACAGGCTATATCATCTGTATCCATACGGGCAATAAACTCGTGCTCACAAAGCTCTACACCTTTTTGCAAAGCTCGTCCCAGCTGAACGTTTTTAAAAAACTGATGTGTACGCAGGGTTATCTCTTCTGCTTCCAACTGTTCCTCCACTTCTGCGATTACCACTTCCAACTCTTCTGTCAGCGGTCCATCCTTCATAATAAGGATTTCGTCAGGCTGCAGAGTCTGGTTTATCACACTTTCCAATGCTTCCTTGAAATATTCTGGTTTTTCCTTTGCATAAACAGACATCAAAACAGAGATACCCATGTTATTTCTCCTCTTCCACTTTCATTGCAGTGGTCTGGTTCTGGTCTACTCCTTCGGAATTTTCCTTCTGGAACAGTACCTTTAGTGTCATCATAATGAGTCGGATATCCATCCAAAGAGAATAATTCTCGATGTATGCAATATCCATCTTTACCTTATCATATGGTGTCGTATTATAACGTCCATATACCTGTGCATATCCAGTAAGTCCCGCCTTTACCTTAAGACGAAGTGGAAACTCTGGAATACTCTCGGTATACTGATCCTGAATCTCCTGTCTTTCTGGTCTAGGTCCGACAATAGACATATCACCTTTTAAAATATTTAGAATCTGTGGAATCTCATCAAAATGGATTCTACGGATGAATTTTCCAATTGGTGTTACACGGTCGTCATCTTTCATAGCAAGTCTCGCACCCGATTCATCCTCTGAATCACAACGCATACTGCGGAATTTTAAAATCTGAAAGACTTTTCCATCACGTGTAAGTCGCTCCTGTGTATAAAACACTGGTCCACCGTCCGTCAATTTAATAATCAATGCTGTAATAAGCATAAAAGGTGCCACAATAGCTAGTCCAATCAAGGAAAGGACAATATCCATCGTACGCTTCCAGAAACGTTGTGTAATCATAAGCCCCTGATTTCTAGAAAGAAGGAGTGGTGTATCAAACATATGAATATCTTCTGCTCCTCTTAAAATAACATCGGAAATCTTAGGTGCTACATAGGTACGAATTGATTCCTGGTAGCAGTACTTCATAATATCATTTCTCGTTTGTGCAGGCACATCTACGATAATAACGCCCTGATACTTATGAATCATTTTAAATAATTTTTTATAGCCAATCGTATAGCTTACCGTTCCACATACATCGTATTTATCTTTTCTCGTATTAATCTTTGCAATAAAGTTTTCTGGCGAATAATCTCCATATACCACAAGCATTTTACGTGGTGGATACATCTGCACATAAATCTTTCGAACAAAATATACATATGGCAAGATGAAGATAAGCTCTGCCACCATGAGCACTCCCAATGGTGGCACTGGTACATAGTCATTCATAATCATACAGAGCTGGAAGTATTCTACGACATTGGTACATACTACTGCGATATAGTTTGACAACACCATCTCGGTAATACGGTTATAACCAATACGATAACCTCCGAAAACCTGTGTGAAGAAAAACAGGTATAAGCCATACATACCTACTACGGCCCAGTTTCCTCTATCCCAGAAACGATCTTCAATCGCTATTCCAGGCACATACACCTGATACCACACATATGCAAAAGCTGCAACCTGTGCTGCCCACATAAGAAAGCATGCCAGGGCATTTAATAAATGTTTATATCGCTCTTTTCTACTCAAGGATTTCTCCTCCTTCGTAACCTACTTTTTCAAAAACTTGTTTAAAAGCTTTCGGATATATTCCATATAAAAGTCGTCTCTCACCACAAAAAGCATAAGGAAGTACACAACAACTCCACATACCACCATAATTACTGTGTGCAAAATCGACGATGTTAATACTTGTCCCAAACCAATCAGCACTGCCAGCATTACTACGCCCGACAGAGCGTATTTCCAAGAGCTGGCAATTACTTTTCCAATCGAAATTTCCTTTCGAACAAAATAAAACTGCACACTGGTTATCACTAATTCCGCCGATACCGATGCAATTGCAGCACCGATAGAGCTCCACAACGGAATCAAAATCAGATTCAAAAAGAAGTTTGTAACCGCACCTATACATAAGGAACGTGTAAGTATGTTTTCTCTTTTGGTTGTAACTAGATACTGAATCCCGGTTACATTGCTCAGTCCAATAATTGGAATCAGCATACTAAGCACTGGCAACAGAATGGTGAGTTTCATAAATCCATCACCATAAAACCATGGCACGATATTGGACGCAATTCCTGCTAGTCCAAACGCAATCGGTATTCCCAAAAACCACACAAATCGATAGCTTTGGTACGCCAGGTTTTTCACTTCCTCGTGCTCCCCTCTATTGTAATGATATCCCATACGAGGTATCATTACTGCTCCAAGAGAAGTCACCAAAGTCAATACCGTCTTCGACAAATTCAAAGCCTGCTCATAATAGCCATTTTCATGCGCTGTCGAGAAAATACCAATCATGGTCTTATCTAAAATAGTATAAATCGACATCGCAACAGTCGGTACAAACAGAATAAATGTACCTTTTAAATGTCGGAGTGGTTGCAAGCTTTTCCACTCTGGTGCATCCACATATTTTGGAAGATATATCCATAGAGACACGTGACTTAAAAACGTAAGTACTGCATTTCCTCCAATATGGAATATCAAGTCTTCCTTGGTCTGTACTACAATAAAAATATATGCGATATTGATAATCTTAAAGATAAGATTTCTAAGCACTATCTTGCCGAATTCTTCCATTCCCTGAAAGAACCACACAACATCTACACCCACTGTCAAAAGCGTAAATATCTGGATTGCAAAAAACAACTGATTGTCTCCCGCCCCAAATATCACAAACAGGATATAGACGACCGCACATATTGAAGTCGTAATAATGCTTAAGAGTTCAATCTCCCAAAAAACACGGCTGCGTGCCTTTCGGTCATCCTGCAGATAAGAAATCTCTCGATTCCCATAGGTAAGCGTACCCAGTGCCGCAAACATATTGAAGTACGATACTACTGCTGCCGTAAAGCTATAAATTCCGATTCCATCCGCTTCAAGTACACGCGATAAATAGGGTGTCGTAATCAGCGGGGTAATCAGTGCAAGTACCTGATAGCTCACATTGTATATGTAGTTTTTCGTGATACTTTTCTTCTTCGTCATTTTCTTCGTTTAGTTCTCTCCCTGTGAAAGACGATTGAGTCCTGAGAACACACCACGAATCGATGCTCTCGTGATATTGCCGCTGACACCTACACCAAAGGTTACTCTGCCCGTCTTGTTATCCTTCATCTGAATATAAGCCGCTGCTTTTGCGTGAGCACCCTGGCTAAGCGCATGTTCATCATAATCTAAGATAGTCACATCCGAAGCACCTACGCCCTTTCGTATTGCCATATGCACCGCATCGATAGGACCACTACCTCTGCCTTCGGAAATAATTTCTCTGTCATTATATTTGAATACCAATGTAACTCTGGTTTCTTCGTCAGCATGGTCATCTTCTACACGTGCGCTAATAAATTCATAAGGTCCCTTCGCCCTGGTGTATTCACTACGGAAGGCATCCATAATACGTGTAGGTGCCACTTCACCACCCTCTGTTTCCGAAATAAGCTGGATAACATCTGCAAATTCTCTCTGCATAGCCTTTGGAAGCTTGTAGCCATATACCGTATTCATAATAAAGGCTACTCCTCCTTTACCAGACTGACTATTGATACGAACGACTGGTTCGTACTCGCGACCTACATCGGCTGGGTCGATAGGAAGATATGGAACCTCCCAAATCTCGCTACCACGTTCTTTGAGTGCCTGCTCACCCTTATTAATCGCATCCTGATGCGAACCTGAGAATGCAGTAAATACAAGCTTTCCTGCATATGGATGACGCATACCTACCTGCATCTTACAACAACGTTCGTATACATCAATAATCTCATTCACATTTTCAAGATCTAACTCTGGGTTAATGCCCTGAGAGAACATATTATATGCTAAGTTCAAGATATCTACATTACCTGTTCTTTCACCATTACCGAAGAGTGTGCCTTCTACTCGGTCTGCACCTGCAAGAAGTGCCAGCTCTGTCGCTGCTACGCCTGTACCTCTATCGTTATGTGGATGTACGGAAAGAATAACATTCTCTCTATCTTCAAAGTGTGTATTCATCCATTCAATCTGGTCCGCATACACATTTGGAGTGTTCATTTCCACAGTTGCAGGCAGGTTAAAGATGATTGGATTCTCATTTGCATGATTCCATTCCTTCTGTACTGCAGTACAGATTTCAAGTGCAAAGTCAAGTTCTGTACCTGTAAAACTTTCTGGTGAATATTCCAAGGTTAAGTTTCCGTCATAATTCTTCATGCCTTCTTTTACCATTCGGGTACCCGCTTTGGCAATTTCAATAATTTCTGGCATATCCTTATGGAATACTACATCTCTCTGAAGTGTAGATGTAGAGTTGTAAATGTGGAAAATGACATTCGGAATTCCCTGAATCGCTTCAAAGGTACGATCAATAAGCTCCTGTCTGCACTGGCAGAGCACCTGCACCTTCATATAATCTGGAATCATGTTTTCTGCCACCAGTTTACGCAGGAAATCAAATTCTATCTGTGATGATGCTGGGAAACCAATTTCAATTTCCTTAAATCCTAATTTCACTAGGAGCTGGAACATCTCTACCTTTTCTTCTACTGTCATAGGCTCGATAAGAGCCTGGTTTCCATCACGTAGGTCAACCGAACACCAGATAGGTGCTTTCTCTATTTCTTTGTTTGGCCACTGACGCTGTGGATAATCTACCACAGGTACTCTTTTGTATCTCTTATAATTCAACATTCCAAAATCTCCTAACTACTTGTATTTCTATTGCAGTATATTCACTGCTTTATTTTTGCTCAAATCCTAATCCTCGAGCCCATTTTTGAAGCAAGCCACCAAATGCTCTAAAGCTTCTGCCTCATCCTCACCCTCACATATCAGCTCTATCTCTTCTCCATGTTTAACACTAGAGCCTAATACGTTTAATACACTCTTGGCATTGGCAATATTTCCGTTGCCATAGCGGTAGGTCACCCGGCATTTAAATTTCATTGCTTCTTTACAAAGGATTCCTGCAGGCTTCACTTCCAAGCCCGTTGGATTTGTAATCTGTACTACTTTTGATATCACAACAAATCCCCCAATACTTATATTCTACAAAGCTATGTTTAAAGCATAACCTCCATAATTAAATCAGCCAGCTTACGTGCTTCTGTCTCTATTACTTTCTGATCCTTGCCCTCAATCATTACACGTACGAGCGGTTCTGTACCGGATGGACGAATAAGCACTCTGCCTTCGCCAGCAAATTTTGCTTCCAACTCCTCAATTGCTTTTGCAATACGTGGATATTCCATATAGCTGTGCTTCTTGTGGTTTGGAACCTTGGCATTGATAAGCGCCTGTGGAAGCACCTCCATAACTGCTGCAAGCTCTGACAATGGCGTCTTGGTTTCTGCCATTACTTCTAACAGATGTAACGCACTAAGGAGTCCATCTCCTGTGGTATTGTCGTCTAAGAAAATAACATGACCCGACTGTTCGCCACCGATGTTGTAACCCTTTTCCACCATCTTTTCCAATACATATCTGTCACCAACACCTGTCGTTTCCAGCTTAATTCCCAGCTCTTTTGCCGCAAGCGTAAGGCCAAGGTTTGTCATAACTGTTACCACCAGGGTATCCTTCTTTAATTTGCCTTTGTCCTTCATATGCTTTGCACAAATGAGCATAATCTGGTCACCGTCTACCATATTGCCGTTTTCGTCAACTGCGAGCATTCGATCTGCGTCACCATCAAACGCGATACCAACCTGTGCCTTTTCTGCTACGACACGCGCCTTTAATTCTTCCATATGGGTGGAACCACAGTTAGAGTTAATATTGGTTCCATCTGGATTTGTATGAATTGCAATAAGTTCTGCGCCCAGCTCTCGAAGCGTTTCTACTGCTGTGTAGTGGTTTGCACCTTCTGCACAGTCGATAACAATCTTCATACCCTTTAGGTCTACTGGTACACATCTCTTTTCGTACTCAATGTATTCTTCTTTCATATCAAAACGATATTTGATTTTGCCGACGCCAGAGCCGATAGGGAAGTCGATGTCCTCCATATTGTTCTCAATGTGCGCCTGAATCTCGTCTTCTAATTCATCGGAGAGCTTGTAGCCGTCTCCATTAAAGAATTTGATACCGTTGAATTCCATAGGATTGTGGGATGCGGAAATCACTACTCCTGCATCTACCTTGTGGAGTCTGGTCAAATATGCTACTGCTGGTGTTGGTACTACACCTACATATACGGCATTGGCACCAACCGAACAGATACCTGCCATAAGAGCATTCGCCAGCATACCGCCAGAAATACGGGTGTCGCATCCTACAATAATGGTTGGCTGATGTGATTTCTCTTTCGTAAGCACATGCGCACCTGCCTGACCAAGTTTCATTGCAAGTTCGATTGTAAGCTCTGTGCCAGCTACGCCACGCACACCATCTGTTCCAAATAATCTTGCCATTTCAAATTCCTTCTTTCCAAAAATCCTGTTTATATTCTTCCTAACAATTCTGTTTTTACTTCTCGTTTTGTTATGTTTGCTCCGCTTCAGAAGCTCCAGCTTCTTGGTTCTCACCCTCAGAATCCTCCGGTGGTGCATCCCCCACTGGTACATCTTCTACCTCTGGCATTGATTCATCTGTAATGTATACCGTCACCTTGATGGTCTTGTAGGTATACTTACTTTCATCTAAGTCTAATAAAAGTTCTACTTCATGAATACCGATTGGCAGATAGGTCACATCAATACTACCCTTTAAGGTTTCATTGCTTAACTGGGCGATATCTTCTTCCAAACCAGAAACATGAACTGCTATCGTACTTAAATCAAATTTAATCTCAGTTCCAGTAGAAAGCCCATTTACTATGATATTCTCGGAATTGATACTAAATACCTTTTCTCGAATTCTTCCGATGGAAACAGTAATTTCAACTGATGAGCTTTCTGGGTTCACCATTGATACCCCCTCTGGAATATATTCCGATACATCAATTATTACCTTTACATCCTTATCCTTGCCCTCTACGGAAATCAGATTTTCTGGAATTTCAATAGAGTTGATACCATTCAGTACAGATTTGCTTCCCTTTAAAACAATCGTTGCAGGATTCATATTTATCGAAGTTACAGTATAGCCTTCTGCCGGTGTTCCGACTGGCGAAACCGCAACTGTCACTTCCTTGGTGTTTAGGATTTCTGCAGATACATTTACGCGACTATGGCTTAAGGTCAATCGGGTAATATCTACTTCATTACCATCCTTGTCATAGAGGATTGGAGCTGGCTGATAAGTCGTCTCTGCTTCAGACATATCTGTCACATCAATCACCGCTACAACCGATGCAATCGTCTGTACAATTGATTTTGGACCAGATACCTTGAGTACATTTGGCGCTGTCACTTCGACATTGCCAAGCGCATAGCCTTCTGCCACTTCTCCTTCCGTCATCGCTGTTACCACAAACTGCTTCACCATCAAATCTTCTAACATCACTCGCATATTTTTACTAGTTGAGCTAAGCTTATAGGCATTTTGATTCACATTCGAGGTACATACAATTTCGATTGGAATCGTTCCGATTCCCGTTTCTTCATCTATCGTAATTTGATTCATATCTGCTGTCGCGGTAAAATCTGACTCATCCAATTTATCAAGAACACTACGCGCTGCTGTAATGGAGAAGGAGGCCTTGTTAGAGCCCTCAATAACTTCGTAGTACTTACCCATATCCTCGATACTATCACGATTTTCTACGGTGACATTTACGGTCAGTGTCTTGGTCTTGGTTGGGTCTTCCAGGTTATAAACCACCAGCCATAGTGTAAAGGCGAAAAATACAGATAAAATCTTTAATCCCCAGTTTTTCGATAAGGTTTTTAGAATATTATTTTTCATTCTTAAACCTCCTCTTTAACAATTCCATTCCTTTGAGTGGCTTTTCAACGTTTAGATTCTGTAACATCACAAGTTTCGCTCTGAGCGCGTCTGCGTCCATATCTCTAAAGATTTCGCCACGGTAGGCTACCGATACACGACCAGTTTCCTCAGAAACGATAATCGTGAGCGAATCACTCGCCTCACTAATTCCCACTGCCGCACGATGTCTCGTTCCAAGCTCTTTGCTAAGACGAAGGCTATCCGACAATGGCAAATAACAGGTAGCCGATACTACTCGGTCTCCTCTTACGATAATCGCTCCATCATGGAGTGGTGTATTCTTTTCAAATATATTGATGAGAAGCTGGCTGGATAAAATTGCATCTATATCAATTCCCGTACGGATATATTCATCCAATACAATCTCATCTTCAATAACGATTAATGCACCTGTCTTAACCTTGCCCATTGCGAACACTGCTTTGACAAGTTCATCAATTGTGTGGTTCGAGAATTTTTCTTTCTCAGCTTTGTTAAATTCAAATAATCCGCCTAGAATATTTCTTCCACCGAGGTTCTCCAAGGCTTTTCGAAGCTCTGGCTGGAAGATAATTACAATTGCAATCAAACCTACACTCAAGGTGTTTTCTGCAATCCATAGAATCGTGCTCATCTGGAATATTGCTGCCAAAAGAACGAAAATGAGAATCACCATAATTCCCTTGAACAGATTCCACGCACGAGTCGACTGAATCCAATTCAGCACATGATAAAACAGGAAAGAGATAATCAGAATCTCAATCAAATCAACCCATGAAAAAGTTAAATTGGCCATGCTCAACAACGTAGACAAATTCTCTTGTACCAATCCGAGCATTTCCTTAAAGTATTCCATTTCACTCTCTCCTTTCACCCTATATTCTTTCGTTTAGCTAATCATTTAAATCAAGAAATTCTTTTTCAATTTCTAGCTCTTCTACAATCTGCTGGCGGCTGATAACTGGCTTGTTATCTTTTCTTCTCTCTTTTAATTTTTCTAAAGGTGTAAAGCCACTAAACTGAATAACTTCCTTGTCCGCAGAAGCCACCATCTTCTTTGGCACTGCTTTTACAAAATAGTAATAGTCGTCATCTTCAAACTGTACACGCTCGGTTCTGCTGTAATCCAAATCCATGAACAAAAATTCCAGTACAAGACCTAAGAATATTGCAACAACATTCCCAACAATCATACCCAAGGTTTTGCCAGAAATATCGAACATTAAATATCCCACAAAGAGTCCGGACACCTGAATTAATGCACCAGAAGCAATCGCAACCTTCCATGCATGGTCCATGGCAATCTTCTTAATCACATGAACTGCTATCGCAGAAATCGCGAATACCAGTACGGTAAAATACATTTCTTTATTCGCCAGAAGCTGTCCGGCGGTAATGGTCATTTTCGTGCCCTCAACAGCACCTGTTCCGACATTCGTAGCCTGAAGTGCTGTAACATTATCATAGATTCCATCTAGGAAGAAGTACACTACGGTGCCGCTGCAGACAGCCGCAATTGAATACATCTTTCGAAGAAGTCCTGTTCCAATCGGCAGGATATATGGGATATGCAACGCGAAGCACAGCGGTGTCAATATAAATAGCACTCCATCATGTGGCGAGAATCTAAAATACAAAAAGAATACCAACGCGAAAATCAAGAGTGCAGTAATCGCAACTTCCATAGACAACACGTAAAGATTCGCAACAATAAGTGCTGCGGCTACAAGGAGAGTAATGCCCTGTGGGAGCAGACAGCATCCGACCGCTAAAAGTAACGCCACCGGAAAAGTGCTGATACTTTCCATGAACCCTACCTTGCCATTGATCAGACAAAACAGTGCCAATGCTAATAAAAATTTATATACAAATTTCAAATAGGTTTCATATTCTCCCCAGAATCGAAAAACCTGATCCTTTATCTCTAAAATCTTTGTCATAGTGCCTCCTAACCCTTGAGCTTTTCTTCTCTTTCGAACATACTATGGGCAGCTTTTAAGCTCTCTACATACCCCTCTACTTTCTTTATACTGGTCTTGTAGCGGTAAATATAAACAACCGCTGTTGCAGATAAATACACTAGCATAAATGCAACAAAACCTATCAGCATAACGATAAGGGTATCCACTATCTCTAAAGTATTAATCTGATGCATCACCAAATCCCAGTTGCTCATCACCCACAGTACCATCATAATCGCATAAGCCAACAGACCTGTAACCAGACTCTTAAAAACCTCTTTCACAACATAGTCAATACGGTAATACTGTCCCGCTTGACGGTGGAGCTTTTCTTCATTTTTCTCATATATTGCAAGCTTGCAAAGCTGCTTTACTCTATCCTCGTTTACCATGGTAACTCCTTTGCCTAGACATAATGATGGCATTATTTTGTATTATATCACATCAGTAGCTAAATGGAAAGTAAAAAAGGGCGTTTTGCCCATGTTTTCATAGACAAAACAGCCCTTTGATTAGTTGCTATTCTCTTATAATCCCTGAAGGAAACGCATACGGTCTTTATCACGTGCAGCTTTTTTTTCTTCCACTGTTGGAATATAGGTCGCACTTCTAAGGTCATTCTGCAACTTCGTCTTGCAAGCATCACAGAATCTACCGCTGCGAATCATTGCTCCACACTGCTCACATTCGATTCCCTGCATAGACTCCTCAGAAAATGTAAGCCTTTCCTCTCGAATCCACTGCTTAATCTGCTTTGCGGATACATCACATTCCGTAGATACAATATCAATGGTCGAACCTGGATTCTCATTGACATATTTCTTTACCTCTTGGAACTTTTCTTCTAATTTTGCCTGACACTGTGGACAGAGCCTTACTCTCGTAAGTGCATTGAATAATCTTCCGCACCCCTTGCAATTAATTACATCCACGCGTATACCTCCTACATATCCCCACCGATACATACTGTTAACAAATATACCTTGCGAGTTCCTTGTTTTATCAATTCTTGTGCAACTGCTTCCGCAGTACTGCCTGTCGTATAAATATCATCAACGACCATAGCACAGTTATATTGTACTACATTTTTTCCCATCTGAAAAGCATTTTTGAGGTTATTTTTTCTTTGGATCGCGTCTAGGGTTTTCAGAGGTTTCGTATCTTCAACTCTTCGCACACATTTTGTATCCACTGGCACGCCGGTAATCCTCCCTAATTCTTTTGCAAAGTTCTCTGCCTGGTTGTATCCACGTCGTCTTTGTTTCTGGGGATACATTGGCACTGGGACAATGACCTCTATCCCATTTTTTTGCATCCAATTTCCGTATTTCTTTACTGCCTGCTGCGCAAAATACGTTGCATACTCCCGCTTGTTGCTATACTTAAAACGATACATGGATTTCTTGATAGCTCCCTTGTAAAGATAGAGAGATTTCCCTTGGGTAATCGGAGAAAACCTTCCTCTTTCCGGTGACAATTCTTCATTCTGCTGGAACGTTTTTCTTCTGCGTTCACAGTCAAAACAATATTCCTGCGTGCTCTCATATAGTTTTTGTTTCTTTGCGTTTCTATCTCCGAGTGGTCGACCACAGTGCATACACACCGCACCATAGATAGGATAGAGCTTGTTTTCACAAGCAAGATGGATTCCTTTTTTGTTTTCTTCTGGTTCTAGAATTTCATCACAAACCAGACACCTTGGCGGAAAGAGAGCAGACGCAATCGCGTCCGCACCCTTTCTTGCCAAGGATTTCATTTTATTTATTGCCTTTTGACTCAGTTGTTCTTTTCCCAACTTATTCGTCATCCTTCGCCCAGCCGAAGGCGTATTTAACCGCCTTATTCCAACCCTTGCGTTTCGTGTTTCGCTCCTCGGAATCCATAGTTGGAGTGAATACGCGGTCGAGCTGCTGGTTCTTGATTACATCTTCCTTGCTTTCCCAGTATCCCACTGCCAGACCTGCCAAATAAGCTGCCCCGATTGCAGTACTTTCTACACATGCTGGCCGGTTTACAGGTGCATCAATCATGTCTGCCTGGAACTGCATAAGGAAGTTGTTCGCACTGGCACCACCATCTACCTTCAAGGCTCTTACTTCGATACCTGCATCTGCTTTCATGGCATCAATAACATCACACACCTGAAGTGCAATAGACTCTAAAGTCGCTCGAATGATATGATTCTTTGTCGTTCCACGCGTAATGCCTACAATCGTTCCTCTCGCATACTGATCCCAATGTGGTGCACCCAAGCCAGTAAATGCAGGCACCACATAGCATCCATCCGTATCCTTAACCTTTGTTGCCATATATTCTGAATCGGATGCAGAATCTATCATTCGCATTCCATCACGAAGCCACTGTATCGAAGCTCCTGCAACGAAGATAGAGCCCTCCAAGGCATAATTTACTTTTCCGTCCAAGCCCCACGCAATCGTGGTTACCAGACCGTTTTTCGAAAATACAGGTTTCTCTCCGGTGTTCATCAAAAGGAAACATCCTGTGCCATAGGTATTCTTTGCTTCGCCTTCGTGGAAGCAGGTCTGTCCAAACAAGGCTGCCTGCTGGTCGCCTGCTGCACCTGCAATTGGAATCTCACCGCCCAAGAAGGACTTGTCAGTATATCCGTACACCTGACTGGATGGCACCGGTGTAGGAAGCATAGATTCTGGAATGCCCAGTTCTTCCAGAATATCTTTATCCCATTCTAAGGTGTTGATATTAAACAGCATAGTTCTACTGGCATTTGAATAATCCGTCACGTGAATAGCACCCTTTGTCAGTTTCCAGATTAACCAGGTTTCTACTGTACCAAACAGCAGCTTTCCTTCATCTGCGAGCTTGCGTGCACCCTCAACATTATCCAAAATCCATTTGATTTTGGTTGCAGAGAAATACGCATCAATAATAAGCCCTGTTTTCTGACGATATGCTTCTTCAAGCCCTTTCGCCTTGAGCTCATCTGCCATATCTGAGGTACGACGACACTGCCAAACAATCGCATTGTAGATTGGCTCTCCCGTCTCTTTGTTCCACACGATAGCCGTTTCACGTTGGTTCGTAATACCAATTGCCGCGATATCCTTTGCTTTCGCATTAATCATGTTCATGGCCTCTACAGCAACCCCTAACTGTGTCGACCAGATTTCGTTGGCGTCGTGTTCTACCCAGCCTGGATTTGGAAAAATCTGTCGAAATTCCTTCTGTGCCATAGAACAAATATTGCCTGTCTCATCAAACAGGATACATCTGTTGCTGGTAGTTCCGGCGTCAAGCGCCATAATATATTTCCCCATAGTCTTCCCCCTTTTCTATGTATATATTTCTTCTATACATTTCATGCGCGGCATTCACCGCGCATGATTATACTCCTGTCCATTATGCAAGACGAATTCTGCTAACTACCTGAATTCCTTTTACTTTTTCTGCAAAATCTGCTTCTGACATAGCCTTTGTAACAAACCCAATTTCCCCTGTTACTATGTCTTCTACATATTCTACTTCCCCAAACGCTACTTCTACAGCCACCTTTTCTGATGTTGTACGAACAAAGAAAGCATTTACTGTTTCCTGATAATCTACCAAATCCATCTTTTCCGATGACCAATCGATAAATACGTTTACATCGTTGTGTTTCACCATATCCACAATATCTGCCACTACTGCACTCGCGGTAGGAAGCTTGCCTGCGCCACTACCATAGAACATCGCATCTCCCAACATATTGCCATGTACGAAGACACTATTGAATACATCGTTTACATTGCAAAGAGGATGGCTCTTTGCAAGCATAAATGGAGCCACCATACAAGCATACTTATCCCCTACTCGTTTGCTAGAAGCAAGTAGCTTGATAGAACGTTTCATCTTGCCTGCATATGCAAAATCCTCTGATGTAATCTTGGTGATACCTTCAGTATAAATATCCTCATAGCTTACCTGTTTTTTGCATACCAGAGAAGTAAGAATTGCAATCTTACGACATGGATCGATACCCTCTACATCTGCAGTTGGGTCTGCTTCTGCATATCCCTTTGCCTGTGCATCCTTTAATACCTCTTCGAAGCTAACGCCTTCGTTCGCCATACGGGTAAGCATGTAGTTTGTAGTTCCGTTTAAAATACCTGTAATCTCCATGATTTCATCTGCGGTCAAACAGGTATTCAGCGGACGAATAATCGGAATGCCGCCACCTACGCTTGCACCAAACATGAAGTTGATGCCTTTTTCTCTAGCAATAGCGATTAGCTCTGCTCCTTTTTCTGCTACCAGGTTTTTGTTGGAAGTTGTCACGTGTTTTCCTGCTAAAAGCATTGCTTTTACCATAGTATAGGCAGGCTCTACTCCACCCATAGCTTCCACTACAACACCTACTTCTGGATCATTTACAATCGTCTGATAGTCGTGAACAACACATTTTTCATAAGGATCTCCTGGAAAATCCCTTAAATCCAAAATATATTTCACTTCCACTGGTTCGCCAGCACGTTCTGCAATCAGGTCTTTATTTACTTCTAATACTTCTACTACCCCTGATCCGATAGTACCGTATCCCATAACTGCTACTTTCATTTCTTTTACTCCCTAGCAATGATTTTTGCGTAATGTACGCCCTCTACCTGCTCAATGACAGACAGCATCTCATCCACCTTGTCTTCTGTTCGGAAGACATCAATACTCAAAATAAGTGATGCTATCCCATTGATTGGTACAGATTGATGAATCGTCATAATATTGCATTTAAATTTGTCAATCGCACGCAAGATATTGGACAAAAGTCCCGGCTCATCATCTAATTGAATTACTACTGTAATCGATTTCCCTCTTTCATTGTCATGAAATGGAAAAATATCATCTTTATACTTGTAGAAGGAACTACGACTGATTCCAACGGCTTCTGTCGCATCCTGCACGGAGGCAACCTTACCCGATTCAAAGAGTCGCTTTGCTTCTACTACTTTTAGCAGCACTTCTGGCACTGCCTTTTCTTTTAACACAAAGTAATTTGTCTTTTCTGACATTTCTCTTGTGGTCCCTTTCTGTTTTTTACCCCTCACAGGTTTATGCACGTGGTTTTCCACATTCTGAACAGAACTTTCCGCTATTTACGTGTCCGCAAGTGCATATCCAATCAGTTGCTGGCGCTGCCTTACCACACTCTGGACAGAACTTTCCACTGTTCGTGCTTCCACATTCACAGGTCCAGGTATTTGCTACTGGTGCTGGCTGTGGCGTCGCTCCTGTCACCACTGCTGCATCTACTGGCTGTTGTGGCACAGAACCCAAAACATTCTGCTGTGCTGGTTGCTGTTCTACCGGCATCTGTCCGAGCACATTTCCATTCATATTCATGCCCATGCCCATGCCCAAGAAGCTATTCATGGCACCACCTTCATTGGAGCCTGCTGCCTCCATACCACGCGCCATATGTCCTACCATATAACCTCTCTGGATATTTGGATCCTGGAGCATTGCACCTTCATTTCTAAGATTGATAAGCTCTTGTGATTTTTCATCATAAGAAATACTTGCAATACCTACTGCCTGGATTTCCATACCACGCATCTGATTCCATTCCTGGTCTAATACAGACGCCATATATCTTCCAAGCTCAAGTGCTTTGCTGGTTACATGGGAAATACGTGTGCCTTCTGCTGACATCTGATTGATAGATGCCTGTAATGCCTGAAGGAATTCTGACACATACTGTTCATTGATTTCTTCGATTTCCACATGGTCTTTATTTCTAGGAATTGCTTCAGCATAGAACTGTAATGGATTTACAATCTTCACAGAGTAAGTACCATGTGCACGGATAAATAATTCTGCATTATAGAAGGCATCAAAATAATTGATTGGATTGCGTGTTCCAAACTTAATGCCTTTGATTTCCTGAAGGTTGATATAGTATACCTTCTGCTCTCTAGGTGTTTCACCACCAAATTTGATACGATCAAAAGCTTCCTTTAGGGTATCTCCAAATTCTCCATTTAACAAAGATGGAACAGAGGAATTGTCTACCTTGTAATAGCCTGGCTCTGCGGTGTAGTCTACTACTTTTCCACCATCTACTAATAACATAAACTGATTCTCATAAACACGAATCATGGAACCATTGGATACGACATCATCTGTGCCTTTCACATTCTGTCCATTACGGGTTTTGATACCACGACAGAACACTGTCTGGTCTCCCATATTGTCCGGCTCAATCACCTCGAGCCATAAATCTGAAAGTCCGCCTTTGGCAGCTTGTCCAATTGCTTTAATAATTCCCATCTGTATTTCCTCCTCTTTTGAAGCTACTCACACATCTATTTCATTTCTTCAAAAAATTACTGTCTCTTAATTATAATCCACTTCATAGAATTTGTGAAGAGACCAAACACGAATATTTAAAGGTATTACACCACTTCCACAGTATTCACAATATTTTGCACCTAACACCTTTATTGGTGCACCACACTGCGGGCAGGTTGCACCTACCGCATTACCTATCTTTGCAGCATCCACATCCTGTATGTAAACCAGCTCCAAATTATATTTGGTCTGGGTTTTTCTGTCCTTATTTCCTGCAATTAATTCTCCATCCTGCATTTTGTAATACAGATATCCGACTGCACTTTGGATGGTAATAATACATTTTCCATCCTTTTTTTGATAATTCGCAATCTCCGTCTGGTGAATCTCGATATCCGAGTAGGTTTCTCCTACATTGTTTGCACGGTTATCCTCAATAATATTCGTCACCTGCTTTTTTATATCCTCAGATACATCTTCCAGCCGTTCTGGATTGTTTGCAGAAATCGCTAAAAGAGCTGCAGTGAGCGTATTTTCTGCCTTTGCCTTGAACTCCTCCCAAGAGAATTCCGGAAAGTCACGCATAATCTGCGGCTCCATAAGGCGTGTCATGGCGGAGACCGACTTCGGCGTTTCCGCAGCAACATCCGCTGCCATTTTAAATCCCTTTACAAAGTCTGTCGTACCAAAAAGCTGACGGGACAGACTTCGCAATTTTGTCGATACCTTTTTATAAACGATTAAAACACCAATTCCAATAGCTACCAGAAAAAGCAGGAGTATAAGCAATTTGATTATCTCATATGTGCTCATGCCCATTATTCCACTTGCAATGATTTGCATATGTGTTCTCCTTTATCTTGTGTTTCTTTCTGCTTACTCGTCATCACTCGTCATATTGTCTGGACAACCTAAGCTGAGCCACTTCAAATATCCGTTGATAAACAGGTCAATATCACCGTCCATCACATTGTCAACATTGCCACTCTCTACGCCGGTACGACGATCTTTTACCATCGTGTAAGGCTGCATAACATAAGAGCGAATCTGATTTCCCCAGCCGATTTCTGTGACTTCGCCACGGATGCCAGCCGCCTTCGCCATCTGTTCTTCCTGTTTTAACATATAAAGCTTTGCCTTTAACATCTGCATCGCTTTGTCTTTGTTCTGGAACTGAGAGCGTTCATTCTGACACTGCACCACTATACCGGTAGGAAAGTGGGTGATACGAATCGCAGAGGAGGTCTTGTTGATATGCTGACCGCCCGCACCACTCGAACGATAGGTGTCGATTCGAATTTCATCATCTTTAATCTCGATATCAATATCTTCATCAATATCCGGCATGACATCGCAGGATACAAAGGAAGTCTGTCTCTTGCCCGCCGCATTAAAAGGCGAAATACGAACCAGACGGTGTACCCCTTTTTCTGATTTTAAATATCCGTAAGCATTTTCTCCATTTACCTCAAAGGTAATAGATTTAATTCCTGCTTCTTCTCCATCAAGCGAATCAAGTACAGTGAGGGTGAAGCCCTTTTTATCTGCCCATCTAGAATACATACGAAAGAGCATAGACGCCCAATCACACGACTCCGTACCGCCCGCACCTGCATGCAGGGAAACAATTGCTTTCTTGCTATCATATTCTCCTGACAAAAGTGTCTTCAAATGAATCGCCTCATAGGTTTCGACAAAGGAGTCTATCATTTCCTGAATTTCTGGAATCAGCGAGGCATCGTTTTCTTCATAGCCCATTTCTATCATGGTCTCGATATCCTCGTAGCCCTGCTCCAAATTGGCATAGGTTGCCACGTCATCCTTCATGCTCTTTAATTCCTGCATCTTCTTCTGCGATACAGATGGATCATTCCAAAAATCTGGTGCTTCCATCTCTCTTTCGAGTTCCTGAATCTTCTGTTGTTTATTTACCAAATCAAGAGCCGCCTTCACCTCTGCCAGAGGCGCCTTATAAGTAGCTAGTTCGGTTTTAAAATTATCTAATTCGACCACGGAATTACCTCTCTATTTCTGCCCTAACTTTTCTTTCATGATTTCAACCGCCTTTAAAAACTGGCTGTCGTATTGTTTATCATAAGTTTCTTCTTCTGGACCTGTGTATTCATAGTCTACTTCCACATCTGGAGCAACACCGATTTTGTGAATATCATTTCCTTTTGGTGTGAAGTATTTTGCAGTAGTAATTTTCAGTGCATCACCGTCTGAGAGACGAATAATATTCTGAACGATACCTTTTCCATAAGTCGTCTTTCCTACCAAGGTCGCATATTCATAATCCTTTAAAGCTCCGGCAAAAATTTCAGACGCACTCGCACTGGTTTCATCTGTCAGTACAACAATTGGAAGCTCAATACAGGAAGCATCCGATGTATATTCATCGCGATTACCATACTTATCTTCCACATAAACCAACAAGCCCTCTGGAAGAACCTGATCTAATAAATTCACCACTGTAGATAACAGTCCGCCTGGATTCGCACGTACGTCGATAATCAACCCTTTTACTCCCTGAGCCTGCAGCTTTTCTACCATCTGGGCAAACTGTTCGTCTGTCTTATCCTGAAATTCTGTAATCTGGATATAGCCAATTCCGCCATCTAACATCTCGCCTTCAATACTTGGTAGCTCTACATGTCTTCGCTCTACATCAAATTCGAGAGTCTCATCTGTTGATGGGCGGTAAATAACCATATGCACCTTCGTGCCTTCTTCTCCACGAATATGCTGTACCAATTCCGATACTTCTACACTAGTCGCCTCGATATCTTCAACCGAGAGAATCATATCTCCATTTTTCAAGCCTGCTTCTTCCGCTGGCGTACCACGGTATACCTTACTAATCGTAACCTCCATAGTTGTCAAATTTTGACTCACACCAGCCCCGATACCATAGTAGGTTCCAGAGGTCGATACCTGCATATCCTCATATTCCTCCGGCGTATAGTACACGGAATATGGGTCCTCGAGACTTTCCATTACTCCACTGTACAAAGAATTGTACACGTCTTCTTTCTCGAAATCCCCATAGTAATAGATGTTCATATAGGAATAGATTTCATCTAATTTCTCAACAACTTCCTCCTCCAAAAGTGCTTCTCCGCTTATGGTGGAGGCTCCCGATTCTCCGATAATGAGAAGCTGTCCTGTCATATTCAACATGCCTATCGTAAAGAATACTGCTACCACAAGACATGCCACACTCACTAAAATCCCCATCAGAAATCCATGCTTCTTAAAGAAACTTTCTTTTTGTGGAGCATAGCCTTGTGTCACATATTCTTCGTTAAAATTTTCAATCTCGTTATTATAATTCATACTACTTCCTTCTTCTAGATAAAACTCACTTTGACGCTTATTTTACCCCATTAACTGAACTTTTTCCATATTTTTTCCCAGAAAATATAAAAAAGCTGCCGCAAAATGCGACAGCCTTTGGTTTCTTACACTTTCAAGTGTTTGCGAATCGTCCACACACTACCAAGTAAGCCGATACCCACACCTAATAATAAAGCGATAGGAATCAATCCCTGGAATAATACATGTGGTGATACAAATTCTAAAAGCGAGCCAATAAAAGCAAATTTCTCAGCCACATAGATAACTACATTGTCATAGAGAACATATAACAGGATAAGCGGAGCAAGGGCCCCAATTAATCCGATTACAACACCCTCTACAATGAATGGAGCACGAACCAGATAGTCCGTAGCACCAATTAATTTCATAATTGCAATTTCTTCTTTTCTAACCGCAATACCAACAGTAATGGTATTGTTAATCAGGAATACCGCAACACAAAGCAAAATCATAATGATTCCACCGGATACAATACTCAAAATCTTGTTGAACTCTGTCAGTGTTTCTGCTACAGACTGCGACTGTTTTACATCTCGCACGCCATCAATATTTTCTAGATATTTTACCAGACTAGACTGCTTTGAAATGTCCTTTAGATAAATTTCGTAGTTCGCCGAATTCGCCAGTGGATTTTCCGAAAAGCCTGCTGCATATTCTTCATTTCCTTCAAAATATACTTCTTTAAAGCTTTCCCAGGCTTCATCTGCCGATACAAAAATCACTTCTCTTACTTCACTACGCTTCTGTACATCTTCACCGATTGCTTTTATCTGGTCCTCTGCAAGACCTTCATCAAAGAATACTGTAATTGCCACACTTTCTTCGGCATCCTGTACCATTGCATTCACATTAAATACAAGAATGTAAAAAATCCCAAACATGAAAATACATGCTGCCATAGTGGCCATGGAAGCAAGGGAGAACATGCTGTTTCGAGCAATGTTTTTAAAGCCCTGCTGAACAGAATAAAAAAATGTATTAACCTTCATAGCTTTCATCACCCGCTTTGCTATCGCTCACGATAACACCTTTCTGCACAGTGATTACGCGCTTCTTCATGACTTTTACAATCTCCATGTTGTGGGTTACTACGATAACAGTAGTGCCACGCTCATTGACTTCTTCCAGTAATTTCATGATTTCCCATGCGTTTTTGTTGTCCAAGTTTCCTGTCGGCTCATCTGCCAAAAGAATGCTTGGTTCATTAATCAGCGCTCTTGCGATTGCAACTCTCTGTTGCTCACCGCCGGATAATTCCTTTGGATAGGAACGATACTTCGCCGCCAGACCAACCATAGACAAGAAAGATGGCACCTTCTTCTTGATGTTTCTGGTGGATTCTCCAATTACCTTCTGTGCAAAGGCAATATTTTCATATACGTTTCTGTCTTTCAACAAACGGAAGTCCTGAAATACAACGCCAATATTTCTGCGGAATTTTGGAATCTGTCTTCTGCGAATCTTGCCAAGGACTTTTCCGTTGATGGTAATGGTGCCTTCAGTTGGCTCCAGTTCTTTTAATAACAGCTTAATCATAGTTGACTTTCCTGACCCACTGTCACCTACGATAAATACGAATTCTCCGTCTTCGATTTCCAGGTTAACATCGTTCAGCGCAGGAATTCCTGCGGAATATGACTTGCTGACATGTTCCAGTTTAATCATTTTAATCTCCTTAATACACGACTATCTTAGTAATCTAACGACTCCATATATTTCATGTACTTAACTACCATAAGTGCAATTCTGAATGTAATAGCGTCCTCGAATACACGAAGGTCTAAGCCGGTGCTCTTCTGTAATTTATCCAGACGGTAAACCAAGGTATTTCGATGAATGTACAACTGTCTAGAAGTTTCAGATACATTTAGGCTGTTCTCAAAGAATTTATTGATGGTGGTGAGAATTTCTTCATCAAAATCATCTGGGGATTTTCCATCAAAAATTTCCTTGATAAACATCTTACAAAGTGGAATAGGAAGCTGGTAAATCAGTCGTCCAATTCCAAGCTGTGAGTATGCGATTACATCTTTTTCTTCGAAGAAAATCTTTCCTACATCAAGTGCCATGCGGGCTTCCTTGTAGGAACGCGATACTTCTTTTAGTTCATTAACGATGGTACCATAAGCTACATGTACGTCATTATCCGTAGCACCTCTGAACAAGTTGATGATAACCTCTGCTGTCTTGCTTAAGTCTTCATACTTCTCATTCTCCGACAATTCTTTTACAACAATGATATTCTTTTCATCCACTGCTGTAACGAAGTCCTTAGATTTGCCACCGAAAAGGCTACGGATTTTCTCTAATTCGTTTCCATCCTTGTCGCGATTTGTCTCAACAATAAATACGACACGTTTTACTTCTGTTTCAATGTGCAACTTCTTCGCACGGTTATAGATATCTACTAAAAGGAGATTATCTAACAAGAGGTTCTTGATAAAGTTGTCCTTATCAAAACGTTCCTTGTACGCTACCAGTAAATTCTGAATCTGGAAGCTGGCAATCTTGCCAATCATATATACATCTTCACTATCACCGTAAGCTAAGAGAATATATTCTAACTGGTGGTCATCAAAGACCTTGAAGAACTGGCAGCCACTTACCACCTGGCTATCTGCTTCAGAGCTCACAAAGCTCATCGCAGGGCTAATAAATTTGTCTGCGTCCTGAAATGTAGCCGCAAGAATCTTGCCTTCAACATCGATTACGCACAAATCAGTTCTAGTAATAGTTTTTAGTCCATCAATTGTATTTTGTAATATCTGATTGGAAATCATACCTTTTCTCCTTACACCCCAAATTTGCATTTTGCATAAATACCTGGCTCTATTTTAATGCATAAACACAAAAAAAGAAAGAGGAAATGTGCATTTTTTATGCATTTTCTCTCTTTCTTTGCTTAAAATATAGTAATTTTTAACTAAAATTCCTTTTTATACTCCTGGAAGCCCTCACCAAGCACTTCTTTTACATCCGACACTATCACAAATGCGCTTGGGTCAACTTCATTTACGATGTCTTTCAGTCCAATGATTTCCTTTTGCGTTACAATACAGTAGAGTACGCATTTGTCCTCCTTGGTATACATCCCCTTTGCATGCAAACCTGTTACCCCACGCTCGAGTTCGTTCATGATTCGTTTTGCAACTTCTTCATGTTCGTTTGTAATGATATAAGCGGCCTTTGAATAATTGAAACCTTCGACAACCAAATCGGATACCTTTGTCTGTACCACGATACCAATAATCGCATATAAGGTTGGAAGCATACCAAACACAAACATACCTAAAAGCACTACAATACCATCAATTACCAACAAAATCTGTACGATAGAGAAATGTCTCAGTTTCAATTGCACCAGCGCCGATACCATGTCCGTTCCGCCAGTGGTAGCTCCTACTCGAATAACAAAACCAATTCCTGCTCCGGCACATACTCCACCAAAGAGTGCTGCAATCATCAAATCGCCTTGTGCCATGTCAATGGATGGCAGAATATATAACCACACGGATAGCATGATGGTTCCGAATAAAGTTTTTCCTATAAATTTTTTCCCTTTTAAAAAATAAGCAAGAATGAATACAGGAACGTTTAGCCCTATGTTTGTCAGCCACAATGGTATACCGCCCTCGATAAATACGGATGATACATGTTTAATTACGATTGCCAAACCACTAAAGCCACCAGTAACCAATCCCACTGGGTCATAAAAACATGCGATACCCAAGGCCAATATTCCTGTTCCGATTATTATCATTATATAATCATAAAACTTACCATGTTTTTTCATCTACCTAATCCTCTTTTTCCAAATCAAGTCTCATTCGCAACTTATTCTTCGGAACCCTCTTCATTTTTCACGTAGTTCATCAATCGATACTTACGCAGCTTTTTGAGCAGCATGTATTTTAAACTGTGTTTCTGTCCCGCAATCTTTCCACTTCCAATGCCATACCACAATCTCGTGGACATCATAGCCTTGTGCTCTGCCAAAAAATATTCCTGATTTGGAGATGGCAATACACTAATCACTACATCCGGCGCAGCCATATTAATATCATTAATAATTCCTTCTTCTGCACCCACGCATTCTTCGAGTGCTTGTGCACCTACCACCTGCAGTCTAGGAAATTCCTCCGCAATATATTCACAACTCTCCGTTACCTCCTGCACCGTTTTTCCCAAAACAAAAATAGAATAGTGGTTACGTTGTAGTATTCGCATAAGTTGGAAGAAAAATTCTCTTTTTTCAATTTCTCTTCTACGAAGCCCTGAATTTTCTCCTGCAGCGTCCCACACACCGTTCTCTGCAATCACAGTAACGTCCAATGCTTCGATTGTCTCTTTTACAAGGGAATCCTCTTTTGCCAGCAAAAGAGAACGCATATATATCTCCTCCACGGTTGTAAAGACATTCGCATCCAGACGTTTTCCTATTTCGGTCAAATTCTCTAATGCGGTATAACTATTCAGTTTTATCCCTGCAACTATAATCTCTTTTATCATGACAATTCAGTATAACAAAGGGGTGAAATTTTGGCAAGCGTTTTAATTGTTCGACAATTTCACACATTTTTTTCTATTTTTTTACATTAAAAATGTCAATTCCTTTTTTTATTTTTCCCTAAAAATTGGGAAAGTTTATGATATCTTCACAAAACAGTTGTTCGTTTTTTCTGCTTTTTTACCCCTTCTTAAACCCTCATTTTTTGTGGATAACGTGAATAAGTCCGTGTATAACTCGATTTTTGGGGCTTTCTGGCTTTTTAAATGTGGATAACTTCCGAACCATAGGTCTTTTCATTTTGCAACCCTTTTTTAAATATTTATATATATTTGTGCAAATTGTACATTATAGCGAGTTAGCCCACATAGGCTGCTACAAATATAAATTTGTGTGTAAGCAACGAGCCACATAAACAACGATAAAAGAGGTTA